>Ga0100397_1002572_pt1 | contig 10495 bp, 11 predicted proteins | sample CryGeymeta201521_FD_81550 | JGI IMG/M metagenome (GOLD analysis project Ga0100397, IMG submission 81550) | Groundwater microbial communities from Crystal Geyser aquifers in Utah, USA - Crystal Geyser metaG 2015-21 | ecosystem: Environmental > Aquatic > Deep subsurface > Groundwater | place: USA... | reverse complement strand
GTTTATCGACAATTTTCTCGACAATCCCCCGCTCTGTCCAGAGGGTACAAATCCCCACGTGATTAAGTGGATCCTTTACTTTCAAAATATCATGATAAAGCTTGGGCCAGTTTTCAATAGGTTTTATCCACATACACTATATCCACAACTATGACATTTTTTACATCCTTCCTCAATCGCCAGCTTACCCTTACATTCTGGACATGAATTCGCCACTGCATTGGCGGATTCATCCTGCTTGTGCCGAGCAAGCGCTTGCACGGCCAGAGCAGGAACTTCGACCATTGAAATTTTCCCTACATTCAGCACCTGCTCCCCCCTACTCTTGTCCCTATACACCGTGATCCCTTTACACTTGAGCTCTGCCGCCATCATATAAACATTCATTACATCCTCAACAGTTGCCTTTGCAGGCAAATTGATCGTTTTAGATACTGCATTGTCCGTATATTTCTGGAAAGCAGAGAGCATTCTCACGTGAGTCTCAGGTGTTATATCCATCGCCGTCACAAAGATCTCACGGATTTTCTCTGGTATGGTAGCGATGCCTCTGATGCTTCCTAGCCTCGCGATCTCATCCATCAGCTCCGCTGAGTAAACTCCATTCACGTGTTTGATGGCCTTGACCAAATCAGAGTTGACCTCTGGCAATGTGAACTCCCCCATGCTCCGCCGTGTATAAGCCAGAGCAAAATGCGGCTCAATACCAGAACTTGCTCCAGCCATCATCGAGATCGTCCCCGTGGGCGCAATCGTAGTGACTGTGGCATTGCGGAAATATTTATAACCATTTTTTTGCCAACGGCTCCCCTTAAAATTGGGGAAACTACCTTTCTCTTTGCCTAGCTTTGCGCTCTCATCATGCCCAATATCCTGGACAAACTTCATCACCTCACTCGCTAGTTCGAGAGCTTTGGGACTATCATACGCCACGTGCAATTTAACCAGCATATCGGCCCAGCCCATGATTCCCAGCCCAATCTTACGATTACCATGGACAGTATCTGCCACTTTCTTCAGCGGGTATGTACAAACCGAGACTACATCGTCCAGCATCCGCACACCGATCCGCACACTCTCCTCCAATTTCTTATAATCAATTTCAGTATCCCCATTTGAGAATTTGAGAATTTGAGATTTATGATTTTCTTGGACGTGAACCGAAAGATTCACAGATCCGAGATTGCATGCTTCATAAGACAAAAGTGGCTGTTCCCCGCACAAGTTCACGGTCTCAAGTCGTCCCACATTTGGCGTAGGGTTGTGTTTCTCAATCTCATCGATAAAGATCAGTCCTGGATCACCATTCTTCCAGGCCATCCTCGCCGCCTCTTCCATCAGTCCTCGCGCCGAGACTTTGCTCGTGACGAGCCCTGTGCGCGGATTGATTAGTTCCCACTCAGAGTTATTTTTGACAGCCTCGATAAATTTATTTGTAATCGCCACCGAAAAGTTGATATGAGGATAGTTGTAACCACTTTCTTTGCAGTGAATAAAATCAATGATATCTGGGTGGGTTATAGGCAAGGTCACCATATTCCCAGATCTTCTCTTGCCAGCTTGCAGATAAATATCGCTTGCATCATTAATGAGCTGCATGAGAGCCACCGGCCCCGCCGCCGCCCCTGAAGTAGTGGACACGCTGTCTCCCTTGGGCCTGATATGACCAAAGGTAAATCCGACTCCTCCACCATATTTCTTGAGGATCGAACTCTCTTTGAGTGACTCAAAAATCCCCTCTATATCATCTGGCATTGGCATCACAAAACAATTAGCCAACTGGTTGTTGGCGCTCCCCGAGTTGGCGAGTGTGCGACCCCCCGGCATAAACCTCTGTTCTTTCATGATTTTGGAGAATTTTTCCTGCCAAATTTTTCTATCCTTCGGCTTCTCGCAACTTGCCAAAAACTTGGCAACACGATCAAACATGCCACCCACGCTCTCCCTCGCCTCGCCATCTGTGTCTCTTAGTAAATATTTCTCCTTGGCTACCAGTAGTGCGTTGAGCGATAGTCCTACATCATCATGTACACCAAGTGCCCGCTTGGCTGCCTCGACCTGTCTCTTTTTCTCCCTATTCAGGATATATGCTTTGGCTGTCTTATAATGAGTTTTCTCTAGTAGTACTCTCTCCACCATATCTCCGATTTCTGCCGTTGTAACCTTTTTGATCCGACCGTAGTGTTTATCAATCCGCGCAATCACTTCTTTGGCTAGTTTTTTTGCCAATTTGTCATCCGTCCCCCCCACGTCCTGTGCCGCCAGGAAAATGCTATCGGCAATTTTAGCAACGTCCAATTCCTGTACCTTATCACTGCGTTTAATTACTTTCATGGTAGCCTCCACGCCGCCCACTTGCAGGTCGGATAATTTTCACACCCAAAAAACTTGTGGCCTTTTTTGCTCTTCATGGCTTTTACTCGTCCTCCATCCACCGGACACACTACTCCCTCAATATACTCGACATATGGCTTGGTATATTTGCATTCTGGGTAAGTCGAACAAGAGAGGAACTTGCCGTACTTCCCCGTCCGTACCACTATCTCGCCCTCTGGACAATCCGGACATTTCTGTCCCGTTGACTCTACCTTGACCTTGATTCGCTCACCAGTTTCCTCCACCGCTTTGACCTGTTTCTCTAGTGGCTCCCAAAACTCACGTACCGTTGGTACCCATTTCTTTTTCCCATCTGCAATCAAATCGAGATCCTTCTCCATCTTGGCCGTAAACTCATAAGCAAAAATATTGCCAAAGTTCACCAGCAAAAAATCTACCACCGCTTCTCCAATCGCAGTCGGTCGGAAACTTTTCTCGATCTTTTCCACATATCCTCTATCTTGAATGGTCGAGATGATCGCCGCATAGGTACTTGGTCGACCGATCCCGCGACTCTCTAGTTCTTTGATGAGTCCTGCCTCACTATAACGGTTCGGAGGATTGGTAAACTTCTGCAAGGGGTCCACTTTTACCAAAGAAAGTGTCTCGCCAGCGACAACATCAGGCAAGAACACATCGTCCGTTGGTTTCCCCAGTTTAAGATATCCGTCAAAAATCATTCGCTTCCCATCTGCTTTGAGCAAGTACTGATCTGCGCTAACTACAATACTTGTCTTATCAAATCGTGCGTCAGCCATCTGTGACTGAAGTAACCTCTTGCGTATCAGCTCATAAAGTTTGAGATGGCGAGATGTCATCGCACCAGTTGCCAGGTCTGCACTCAATCTAGTTACATCAGTTGGGCGGATTGCCTCGTGTGCTTCCTGAGCACTCGCAGATTTAGTTTTATAAACTCTTGGTTTCTCCGGTAAATAATCCATGCCATATGTCTTGCCAAAAAAGTCCCTCGCCATCCCAACTGCTTCGCCTGCCAAGTTGAATGAATCAGTACGATGGTAGGTAATATATCCATGTTCATACAGCGACTGGGCGATCTGCATAGTCATCTTGGCGCTCCACCCGTAGACGTTACTCCCAGCCCTTTGCAGTAGCGAAGTAGTAAAAGGCGGGTAAGGCGAACTGTGTTGTTCCTCTCTTGTCAGATCGGACACACTGTATTTTGCATTTTCCAAATCAGCAATTACTTTCTTTGCTACTTCGCCATTACCGATCTTTGCCGTTTTCCCCTCTATTTTTACTAGTTGCACTCTAAAATCTAACGTCTTACGTCTTACGTCTACAAAGATCTCCCAATACTCTACAGGTACAAACGCTCTTATTTCCCTCTCTTTGTCCACAATCAACCGTACAGCCACACTTTGCACACGCCCCGCCGAAAGCCCCCGCCGGACTTTCCTCCACAAAACTGGAGAGAGTGTATAGCCTACGAGTCGATCCAGTACACGTCTGGCTTGCTGAGCATTGAACATCTGCAAATCAACTTTTCCTGGATGCTTGAGTGCTTCCTCGATCGCCGACTTGGTGATTTCATGAAAGGTTACGCGACGGAAATCGTGTTTGCCTAGCAGGTACTCTACGTGATAAGCGATCGCTTCTCCTTCTCGATCGGGGTCGGTAGCGAGGTAAATGATCTTGGCGTCTTGAGCTAACCTCTTCAAATTGGCTACATTAGCTCTCTTGCTCGAGAGTACTTCGTACTGGGGTTCAAAATCGTGTTCTATATCAATCGCTAGCCCACCACCCTTTTCAGGTAGGTCTCTTACATGCCCCATTGAAGCCTCTATTTTGTAAGCAGATCCCAAAAACTTAGTGAGTGTTTTGGCCTTGGTTGGTGACTCAACAATGACTAAATCCATATTTACAAGGATACCACACACTTCATTTCTTCAACTATCGACTTGATTACTCCATCAACCAATTTCTTCTCTTCTGTCCTAAAATCATCCAGGCTATATACAACTCCCGGCACTCCTTTGTTTCCTCTGATCTCTCTATTCTCTACCCCTACTCTCACATGCCAGTACTGATCACTCCCCAGCTTTTCGTTTACCGAGGATAGCCCATTGTGTACTTTTGGCCCCCTACCAAACTGAATTTTGTACTCACCTAGTTTGATATCCAAATCATCATGGATGATATAGAGCTCACTATGCTTTATTTTGTAAAAGCGACAAATTGCCTCAACTGCGACTCCACTTTCATTCATAAATGTCTGTGGTTTCACCAAAATAAAATCTTTGCTTTGAATAATTTCCGCATTAAATTTTTTTACCATTTCCCATGAGCCATTAACCATGAACTTATTCAACTCTTCTACCACTATAAAACCCACATTATGACGGTTGTGCTGATATTTCTCTCCTGGATTGCCCAGACCTACAATGATTTTCATGTGTTGATTATATCCTCTACCTTGGCAACTGGTATACACCCATCCCGCATTAGTTCCGTACTCCCCTCATACGTCGGATCGTTGATTGGTCCTGGAATGATATAAACATCTTTTCCCGCATCAGCAGCAAAACGTACCGTTATTTTTGTTCCACTACTTTTAGGCGATTCCGTCACCAGCACACATCTCGATATTCCCACAACTATTCGATTTCGCACTGCCAAATTTTGCTTTGTCAGCGGTATTCCTTCTTTATGTTCACTTAAAATCAGTCCTCCGTTCTCCACTATCTTTTGTCGAAGTTCCCTATGCTCTCCTGGATACGTCATATCAAGTCCGTGCGCCAGCACGGCTATGGTCTTACCACCATTTACCAGGCAGGTCTCGTGTGCCACCCTATCCACCCCTCGGGCAAGTCCAGAGACTATCACCCATCCCTCTTGCACCAGTTCTTTAGTAAATTTGACTGTTACCACACGGCCATACTCACTCATTCGCCTCGTCCCTACCACCGCAATATTTTTGGGATTGTTTATCAAACCTATATCACCCTCATAGTAAAGCCTCTCCGGCACCCACGCAATTTGGCGCAGAGACTCAGGATAACTTTCTTGCTCCACAAACTTGAACATAGTTCTATGATACCAAAACCCTCCTCCGGGGTTACCTACCCGAGCGGAGGATGGGGTTAGTTACGATTCTTAATAGTTCATCTGATTCTTTCATCACCTGCATTGTTAGACCTAGTAGTTGATATGTTTCAGGATCACGTATTTCCACAACTATTTCATCTTTGGGGACACTGCTCCAGTCTGGTCCTTCAGTACCACTTGTAGCCATATTTTTCTCACCTCCTTCTTCGTCCGCCTTAGTTTTAACGACGGCGGATGTCGTTTCAATTGGCAAAAAAATCCCGCCTCTTTAGGTGCGGGTTTGTGTTCTTTTGCCTTTTAATTAAGCTCTTTACACCAAACCCGCTCCCTTCCAAATAAGGAGTTTGCGGTAACTAATGGTGAAGACGCAATGTTGTAACATAACTCCATTCATTTTACTTAACTGACATGCTAGGTCAATATATCAAACCCAGTCAATTCTCTCTCGTCCCCATCCACGTGACCAACTCATCCAAAATCTCAACCTGCAGGGCCAGGCCCTGCAGACTCTCCCTCGCCTTATCCATGTGTTGCTTGATGACCTCTTCCGTCTTACCCTTCCCATACATCGTCGCATATGTCTTCTTACCTTTTTTCGCCATATCTTTGTCGTATCCCAACCAGTCATCTCGCAGTTGAAATACCCAGCCCAGCTCCATCCCATATTTCTCCAACTTATCTAAAAGTACTTTATCGGCTTCTCCCAGCGTAGCCCCCAGTAACAGTGGTAATACACAGCTATACTCTCCGGATTTGATTCTCAGAATTTTGAGAATAGTCTCATCATCCGCAATATCTAGTCCGTCCAGTGTCTGCCCGTACCCAACTCGGGTAAAATATTTCCCCCATACCTTCATTGCATCTACAATTTGAGAATTTGACCTGCCTGCGCAGGCAGGGAATTTGAGATTTGTGATTATCTCGATCCCCCAACCAAATGTGTAGTCGCCCGCCAACATTGCCACTGACTCTCCCACGTGCCTATCCTCATATCGCATCTGAATTGTTTTAACTCCCCGTCGCACAATATCTCTATCCATAAAATCATCTTGGATCAAGAGACCCAAGTGAAATATTTCCATCATCACCCCTGCCCTGATTATTTCCTGTAGGGGCGAAACCATGTTTTCGCCCGCTAATTGGTATCCCAAAATAACCAACATCGCCCGCAGTCTCTTTCCTCCAACTGACAGTTCTTTCATTGCCTCTAAAATCGGCACCAGGTGCGGAGAGATATCCCTCACTTCCTCTAGCCTCCTCTCCAACTCCTGCTCGATCCCCAGATCCACTTTCTCTTTATACTGCCCAATAAAATCTAGCAGAACTTTGTTCATACCAACAATTTACCATCTTTCAAGACAACTTTCCCATCAATCGTAAGTACACTACCAGGACTCCGCATATCTTTGACTAGATCCCAGTGGATCGCGCTCTCATTTTCCCCACACCCCCTTGTATTTTTGTATGCCCGCCCGAGTGCCATATGGATCGTTCCCCCGATCTTTTCATCAAATAGCGTGTTTAGCATCCCGCGCGTAATATTGAAGTTAGCCCCAATCGCAAACTCACCAAGATATCTTGCACCATCATCGGTCTCCAGCATTTTTTGCAGTGCCCCGTCCCCTTTATCTGATTTTGCATTGATAACTTTACCTTCTTTAAATTCTAAGTGGATCCCCACCACTTCTTGGCCATAGGCGAGCGTAGGCAGTTCAAAATATACTTCCCCGTTTACCCCGTCCGTCACAGGTGCAAGGAAACATTCACCGTCCGGTATATTACACTCTCCTGCACATGCTTCCGCTAGTCGCCCTTTGATATTTACATAAAGATCCGTCATCTTTCCTACCACGTGGATCTCATTTCCATTGTCCATGATTCCTTCTAATTTTTTCAAATCTTTTTCCATTTTTACGTAATCTACGAGACATGCATCAAAATAAAAATCTCGCAGCCAGTCAGTACTTACACCGGCTTCTTGTGCCATCGCAGGTGTTGGATACCACGTCAATATCCATCTTTTACTATCGATCATTGGGTCCATTAGGGGACGGGTAAGTCGCGATCTTGTGCTCATTTTCTCAGGATCAATTTGGGCTAGCTCCCGCAGATTATCGTCAGCTACAATCCGCACGTAAGCATCTGCCCAAGATATTTTCTGTTTGATCAGCTCACTCGGGACATAATTGAGTTGCCAGTCGTTGGCATTATGATAAAAAACATAATCAAATCCACTTGGGACTATATCGAGTATTGGGTACGCCCCAAATTTTAGCGTCTCTTCATACACCGCTTTACCCAAAGAAAGTGCCAAATCAGACACAGTAATCAAGATTTTTTCTTTAGGCTTAATCTTTAACGAATGCTCAAGCATCACTCTCGCTAATTCAAAATCTTTTTCCATATCTACTTCTTTGTCACCGTCAGCAAAACCGCGTCACTAGCAGCAAGGGAGATCTCGCGGCGGATATTACCACCCACCACCAGCACATCAGTATTTAAAACTCGTCCCGACAGATATTCCTCACGGACCACATAGTTTCCCTCACTCAGCCCTACGATCGTGATCGGGAACAACTCCTCGTGTTTTCCTCTTATATCATAGTTGGTCGCCAACACTCGGATCACACCTTTGGCGTCATACGCAGATAAAGCGGTCACATAAGTTCCAAAGCCTAGTAGTGGCAATCTAGCTCCATCTAGTTTGGAGATCATCTCCAGCGCTTTAAACCTTGGCTTCTTCGCCACTGCCCCGTACTTGGGATTTGTAAGCATCCCCCACCCACCATGAAATTGTTTATCGCCAGGCGCCCCATCCATTACTTCAAACGCCAGAGTTAAATCAATGTTGGTATCAGAGAGGGCAGTATTGACCGCCAAAAAATGCGCCGCCACCCATCTCCCATCATATGCGCTCGATCTCTCCGGGTTTATTCCCCACTCAGAGATATAGAGGTATTGAGATCTGGCGATGCGGGTTTCCATCATTTTTTTGGCGGTAACTGCATCGCTTACAAAATCCTCAACTCTCGCGCTATATCTATGCCACGCAAAGAAATCTATTCGTACGCTACTATCTAGTTTGTCATAAAATCCCGTGACCCAAGCAGGGTAAAACCCAGTCGTCGCCGGTCCTCCAATCTTGAATGGTTTGACATTCTTGACCCTATTGGCAGCATTGGCCGCCACGCTATATAACGTCACATAGTTTTTGGGTCCACCCATCTTCCACCCCCCAAACAAGTCCGGCTCATTCCATACCTCGTAGATCACATTGCTTAGTCCTCCTTTATAATCTCGTGAGTAGTGACCAACTGTCGCCGCCACCACCTGCCCCCACTCACCCCACTCCACTGGGAAGTCGAGAATATCACCCCTAGAGATAGCCGGTGGCATATAAGAAATTGAGAAATATGGGAGCGCACCAGCAGCAATGATATCGCCCACCATCGCGTCCAGCTTGGCCCAATCGTAGCTTAGTCGTCCATCGACTTTAGATACCACCCCGTATCCATCATAAATATGATCGATTCGGACGTACTTAACCCCGACATTTTTCAGCAGTGTGGACGTACTACTTAGCCGAAAATCAGCCTCTGGTAGTTTCTCAAATCCCTGCGATACTCCACTCCAAATCTTACGAATAGAAGCTTGGGGTTGGCTCACGTCCACCACTATCGCCGCCGCCTGATAGCTAGCTCCTGTAATCCAGTGCCACGCGTTTTGGGCCAGTGGCATCGTTAGAGGCAAAGATCCCAAAAGTCCCAAAGATATGACCAAACCTTTCCAATTTTTCTGCCAAAATTTTTGCATATATCAAGGGTAGCATATCTTCTCTTGACTCACAAGCGTATAATATAGGCCATATGAAATCATTTGTGACCGGACTCCTTACAATTATTGCCTTAGGCATCATCGGTTACTTCGTCTTCCGCTTCACCACGGGACTCATGTCTAGTATCAATTCTTCTCCTTCTTCGTCCGCCATAGCCTTGGCGTCGGCGGATCCTACTCCTACCTCCACCCCCAAACCAACTGCTTCTCCTCTCCCCACCACTCCTCCTACCGTCAAGGGCGTCTCAACTGTTAAAACAACAACCACTACCACTTCTCACTTGACTCTCACCCTCGTCAAAACCAGCACTTGCCCCATCAGTTACATGACTGAGGTAAAAGATATTAAAGGTCCCCTTACCCTCAAATACAAGCTCGAGGGCAACACCAGTTTTGGTATTACCATTTGGGCAAAAGATGGGAACGAATTACTCAAAAATACAACCTATTCAGGTAACTCTGGTCAAATTACAACCATCTCAGGTGTCGACTATATGAAAATCCGTGTCGAATCCAAGAGTTGCGCAGGTAACAACGACAACTGGTTGACCTTGACCGCCGAAAGATAAATTTTACGCCCTTGAAACGTATTCTCCAGTTTCTGTATCCACGATAATCATCTCTCCCTCTTTGACAAACAAAGGTGCCAAAACCTCTACTCCCGTCTCAATTATAACCGGCTTCTTAGGCGCATTCACCGTGTTTCCTGCCGAGGCTTCTTGCGCTTCGGTGACCTTGACCGTAACCTTGAGAGGGAATCTCACCCCGATTGCGATCCCCTCATAAAAGTTAAAAAACATCTTCATCTCTGCCAGTAAATACTTCTCTTTGCCCTCAAATATCGAGACTGGCACTTCAAACTGATCAAAGGTGCGTGGATTCATAAAATAGAGGGTGTCCCCGCCTGCCTTGCCGGCAGGCAGGTCGCCATAGAGGTATTGGAGCTCGACGGTATCGATGTCCACCGTTTCCACCATATCCGCCGACTTAAAAGTATACTCATACACATTCCCCGTCTTGACATTCTTCATCTTGGTACGCGCAAAAGCACTCCCTTTACCGGGGAAATAAAACTCACACTTGACGACCGTACAAGGCTGATCCTTGTACAACACAAACATTCCGGTCTTTAGTTGATTAGCGCGCATTGTAGACATGGGGAAATTATATCACGCAAACATTTCCCCCACTGGGAAAAATAACGTATCCGCAATATCTG
>Ga0100397_1002509_pt1 | contig 10654 bp, 7 predicted proteins | sample CryGeymeta201521_FD_81550 | JGI IMG/M metagenome (GOLD analysis project Ga0100397, IMG submission 81550) | Groundwater microbial communities from Crystal Geyser aquifers in Utah, USA - Crystal Geyser metaG 2015-21 | ecosystem: Environmental > Aquatic > Deep subsurface > Groundwater | place: USA... | reverse complement strand
TGAATCTCAGCAACCTGAAAATTTCTACCCGCCTGATCCTGTTGATCGGTGTACTGTCAGCGATGTTGATCAGCATTGGCGGCGTTGGCTTGTATGGCATGCGCCAGACCGATGACGCGCTCAAGCGGGTGTACGAAGACCGCACCATCCCTACCGGCCAAGTGGCAGAGATCCAGCGCCTGCTGCTGCGCAATCGTCTGGCCATCGCCAACGCGCTGCTTGACCCCACCCCCGCGGGGATCCAGCAAGACACGGCTGAAGTTGAAACCAACATCACCACCATTGGCAAGGTGTGGGACGCCTATATGGCGACCACCCTGACTGAAAAAGAAGCGCATCTGGCCAAGAAGTTTGCCGATGCTCGCACCCAATTTGTTCAAGCCGCCCTGCGCCCAACGGTCGCTGCGCTACGCGCCAATGACACCGCCCTGGCGCACCAACTGGTGCTGGAGAAAGTTCGCCCACTGTATGTGCCCGTGGCCAGCGGCATTGAAGCCCTCATGAAGCTGCAACTTAATGTGGCCAAGCAAGAGTTTGATGCCGCCACAGCGCTCTACCAGCGCATCCTCTGGCTGTCCATCAGCTCGATTCTGGGTGGTGTGTTGCTCACTCTATTGTTTGGTGCAGCGCTGATTCGCAGTACCTCGCGTGCCCTGCGCCAAGCGGTTGACATCTCTAACGGCATCGCGCAAGGCGAACTCAATCAAACCATCACGCCCGACGGCCGCGATGAAATCGCCCAGGTGCTGGTCGCGCTGGCGCAAATGCAGGGCAATCTGGCCAAAGTGGTCTCTGATGTGCGCGGCGGCGCCGAGGGGGTGGCCACTGCCAGTGCACAGATTGCGTCTGGCAACAACGACCTGAGCGCCCGCACCGAGCACCAGGCCAGTGCACTTGAAGAAACGGCTGCCTCCATGGAGCAACTCAACGCCACCGTCAAGCAAAACGCTGAAAACGCGCAACAAGCCAATCAGCTTGCCATGAGCGCAAGCTCGGTGGCAGAGCAAGGTGGCGCGGTGGTGGCGCAAGTGGTGGACACCATGCGCGGCATCAATGACAGCTCCAAGAAGATTGCCGACATCATTCAGGTCATCGACGGCATCGCGTTCCAGACCAACATCCTGGCCCTGAACGCTGCTGTAGAAGCCGCCCGCGCTGGCGAGCAAGGGCGCGGTTTTGCCGTGGTGGCCAGTGAAGTCCGCTCGCTGGCCGGACGCTCGGCCGACGCGGCCAAAGAGATCAAGTCCTTGATTGGCGCCAGCGTTTCTCAAGTCGAAAAAGGAACGGTACTGGTCGACCAGGCCGGTGTGACCATGGGTGAGGTGGTGACCAGCATCAAGCGCGTGGCTGACCTCATGGGTGAGATCAGCGCCGCCAGCCGTGAGCAAAGCCAGGGCGTTGGCCAGGTAGGTGAGGCTGTGACACAAATGGACCAGGTCACGCAGCAAAACGCGGCATTGGTGGAAGAGATGGCCGCCGCAGCCAGCAGTCTGCAGTCACAGGCGCAAGAACTGGTGGGCACTGTGGCGGTTTTCAAGCTCGGTGGCAACAACAGTTCTGTCAGCATGCGGCGCCCGGCCCCTGCCCATCGCCCAGGCCACGCTCATGCGGCTGCGCCTGCACCCAAGGGTATCAAGGGTCCTGCGCGACAGGTTTTGGCAGCGCCCTCAAAGTCAGCCGCAAAACCAGCGGTACGTCCACCCCCCCTCAAGTTGACAGACCGCGCTGTCAAAGCGGCCAGTCAGGACGGAGATTGGGAGTCTTTTTGACCTGAAGCCCCCGTAATCAATGCGCAAGTAGCTATGTAATAAATAGCATATAAGGAACCACCCCATGAGAGTCAATTTACCCGTCAGCCAAAACGAATACCAGTTTCCGGGCTCTGAAACGCTGCTGTCCACCACCGACACCAGCAGTCACATCACGTACGCCAATGCGGCGTTCATTCGCACCAGCGGATTTGAAAAAGAGGACTTGATGGGCCAGCCCCACAACATCGTGCGCCACCCCGACATGCCGGTCGAGGCGTTTGCAGACATGTGGCACAGCCTCAAAGACGGGCAGTCGTGGCGTGCGCTGGTGAAAAACCGGCGCCAGGATGGTGACCACTATTGGGTCTGTGCCAATGCCGCACCCATGCGCCGCAATGGTCAGGTCGTTGGTTACTTGTCGGTACGCACCAAGCCAGCGCGCGCCGAGGTCGAGGCTACCACGAAGCTTTATGCCCAATTCAAGGAAGGCCGGGCCAAAGGCTTGGCTTTCCATCGTGGACTGATCGTTCGCACCGGCTTACTGCGCTGGACCAGTGCCGCCCAATTGTTGCCCACGGCGTGGCGGGTGCGCTTGCCGCTGGTGGGTGTGGGCGTGGTCGCTGGAGTTGCACTCGGACTGTCTGGCCTGGCTGCAGAGGCATTGGCGGGTGTTGGCGCGGCCATCGCTACCAGCCTGTTGCTGGCTGGCTGGATGCAAGAAGCCCACATCACGCGACCGATCCGCCAGATCCTGGGTGCGGCACAGCAAGTGGCTACCGGTGAGGCCGCGCAAGACCTCAATTTGAATCGCTGTGACGACATTGGCCTGATTGCCCGCTCCATCAACCAGGCAGGGCTGAACCTGCAGTCCTTGGTGGCCGACGTGTTCGAGCAGGCGACCAGCGTGCAAGAGGCCAGCCAGCAAATTGCCGCTGCCACCAATGACTTGTCCAGTCGCACCGAGCAGGCTGCGGCCAACCTGGAGCAGACGGCAGCGGCCATGGAACAGCAAACGGCCTCGGTCCGGCAAAATTCGGACACCGCTCATCAGGCCAGCCAGCTCACTTTGGGTGCCACCCAGGTCGCAGAAAAGGGGGGTAAGGTCATGGCCAACGTGGAAGCGACCATGGAACTGATCACCTCTTCCAGCCGCAAGATCAGTGACATCATCAGCGTGATTGACGGCATTGCCTTCCAGACCAACATCCTGGCGCTCAACGCCGCGGTGGAGGCGGCGCGTGCCGGGGAGCAGGGCCGGGGTTTTGCCGTGGTGGCCAGCGAGGTGCGCAGCCTGGCAGGCCGTTCTGCCGTGGCGGCCAAAGAGATCAAGGCGCTGATTGATGACTCGGTCAGCAAGGTCGAAAGCGGTTCGCACCAAGTCTCAGAGGCTGGGCAAACCATGAGTGAAGTGGTCACACAGGTCAAGCGCGTCAACGATCTGATGAATGAAATCACGACCGCTTCGCAAGAGCAATCGCAGGGTATTTCACAAGTCGGCTTGGCCGTGGCACAACTCGACCAGATGACCCAGCAAAATGCGGCCATGGTGGAGCAAAGCAGCGCGGCTGCCACCAGCATGGACGAGCAGGCGCAGCGCCTGGTGGACGCGGTCAAGGTGTTTTCTGTTTGACGAATGCGTTCACCCACTCTCGGAGAAAGCGCAATGACGCCCAAGCCTGACCCTGTCACGCCCTGGACTGTTGACCAGTTGGTGGATGCGCTCAACCGCATGCGGGATGCGTGGACACGCGCAGGGCTGGAACTGCGCGACATCCAGTTTGAACTGGACACGGTCAAGCGACAGGCAGCCGTTGAGGGCACCCATGAGATCGTGAAAAAAGTCAAATGAAACCAGATCAGTCCCTCACCGCCAAGGTGCACACCCACCCTTACCAAAGCGCTCTTGGCGTGGGCTTGCTGGTGCTGGCGCTACCCCTGTTGTGGTGGGTGTCTCTCACGGCACAACCCTTGGTGCTGCACGCCGATGGCTTTTTGTTGTTTCACACAGTCATTGAACTCTTTGCGGTAGTGGTGGCGATACTGATTTTTGTCACCGGTTACCGCGCCATTTTTTCGTTCAGAAAAAATGCCGTGGTGCTGCTGGGCATTCTGTATTTGGGTGTGGGTCTGCTCGATTTTCTGCACCTGATAAGTTATGCGGGCATGCCCGACGCCATCAGCCCGAACAGCCCGCAAAAATCGATCTTCTTCTGGCTGGCAGCGCGCCTGCTGGGTGCCACCGCCTTGCTGCTGTACGCGGATTGCGCACGGTATCAGAGGTCAGCATCCAGCTCAAACGCAGCGCATTGGCCCTGATGCTGTTGGTTGTGGCCCTGCTGGCGGTCGTTGGCCTGCAATGGCCTGACCGCGTGCCCGCGCTGTTTGTGCCGGGTGTAGGGCTGACGCCGCTCAAAATTGGCCTGGAATGGCTGGTCATTGCCATCCACTTGAGCACCATTGTCCTGCTGTGGCGGCGCCGCCAGGTCTTGCAGCGTGAATGTCTCATGGCGCTGGTGTTTACCGCCGCCTTGTCGGCCGTGGCCGAGCTGTTTTTTACCATGGTGGGCATTGTGGACAAGGACGCGGCCAATGCCATCGGGCACACCTACAAGGTGGCGGCCTATCTGTATCTGTTTCACGCCACCTTCAACGAAGCGCTGCAACGTCCGCTGGAGCGTCTTGAAGTTCAGCATTTGCGTGAAAAGCTGATCTTGAGTGCAGCACCTGACGGCGTTTTGTGGGTAGATCAAAGAGGCAAGATTTTGCTGGCCAACCCGGCCATGGAAGTGTTGTCGGGCTACACCCCGGCAGAGCTTGTGGAGCAAAACGTTGATATCTTTCTGCCTGAGCATCTGCGTGCCCGCCACGCCGAGTCGATGCGGTCACATTTCAAAGCGCCGGATCCCCGGTCCATGGGCATGATGGATCTCAAGCTGATGCGCCGTGACGGCCAAATGTTGCCGGTAGATATAGCACTTGGGCATTGGGATGATGAGGGCGAGCCCTTCGCCATTGCCTATATTCGCGACCTGACCGAGCGCAAGCAGTTTGAAGATTCGCTGAAGCACCAGGCCACTCATGATGAGCTCACCGGGTTGCCCAACCGCTGGCTGTTCCGACTCCAGCTTGACCAGGCGTTGGCCCGCGCAGCGCGTTCAGGTCAGCATGTGGCGGTGTTGTTTATTGATCTGGATTTTTTCAAAGCCATCAATGACAGCTTTGGCCACAGCGTCGGCGATGAATTGCTGGTGCAAGCGGGTGGACGCATGCGCAACGTGCTTCGCGAACAAGACACCTTGGCGCGTATGGGCGGCGATGAATTTGCCGTGCTGCTCGCAGATCTGGTCAGTTCCAACGAGGCGATGGGTGTGGCAAGCAAACTGCTCACAATTCTCAAAGCGGCTTATTTTTTGAAAGGTCAAGACGTGTATTCAGGTGCCAGCCTGGGGTTGGCTTTTTACCCAGTCAACGCAAAAACTGGCGAAACCCTGCTGCGCTACGCCGACATGGCCCTGTACCAGGCCAAGGCCAATGGCCGGGGTACCTATGCTTGCTACTCCAATGAAATGGATCGTCTGGCGCAGGACAACATGCAACTGCATACCCATTTGAAGGAGGCGATAGCGCGCAATGGCCTGGAGTTGCATTACCAGCCGCAAGTGGATGTGAAGTCGGGTGAAATCGTCGGTGTGGAGGCCTTGCTGCGCTGGTTTGACCCGGTGCTGGGTCATGTCTCACCCACGCGCTTTATTCCGGTAGCGGAAGGCACGGGCTTGATCTTGCCGTTGTCTGAATGGGTGCTGGAGACGGCTTGCCAGCAGATCGCAACTTGGACGCGCGATGGAACGCCCTTGCACGTTGCGGTGAATTTCTCTGCACAACAATTTCGGCAACCTGATTTACCCGAGCTAGTGCGTCAGGCGCTGGTGCGCACAGGTGCAGAGGCGCAGTGGCTTGGCATTGAAATTACCGAGTCCATGGCCATGATCCAGCCGGAACGGGCACGCCAACAACTGACTGCGTTGGCGGCCATGGGCTGTCGGGTGGCGCTGGATGACTTTGGTACCGGCTATTCGTCGCTGGCCTACCTCAAGAGGTTACCTATCCACAAACTCAAAATTGACAAGAGTTTCATGGACGGCATCCCCAACGACGCCAGCGATGCGGCGATTGCGCGCGCCATCATGGCATTGGCGCACACGCTGGGCATGACGCTGATTGCCGAGGGTGTGGAAACGCAAGCGCAACTGGCCTTTTTGCGCGAGCACGGCTGCGAAACCTACCAGGGTTGGTTGTTTGCCAAGGCAATGGATGCAGCGACCTTAACCCAGTGGCTGCAAGCACCACCAACTCACCATTGCGCGAGCGAGACGGTTCGGGCTGGCTAAGAGCTTAAGCCGGGACGCCAAGCCCAACTCGAATAGCGGCGAGTAAACTGGCTCGATCAGGACGTATTGGTGAAAGGTGCGCGAACATTGAGACACACAGTGCTTTACATTGAGGACAATCCCTCCAACATTAAATTGGTTACCAGGCTGCTGGGTCGACGTCAGCACGTCCGCTGTCTGGTCGCCAACACCCCGGAGCTGGGAATTGAACTGGCGCTCGCGCACCGCCCTACATTAACCCTGCTTGATATCAACCTGCCCGGCATGAACGGTTATCAAGTGCTTGAGCTTTTCCAGGCGGAAGAAAGTCTGCGATCGATGCCAGTCATTGCTCTCACCGCCAGCGCCACGTCCAGCGACATGGCGCTCGGCATGTCAGCAGGATTTACCGACTATCTCACCAAACCATTGGATATTGAAAATATTTTACGAAGTGGTTGACCGCGTTTTGGCCACGCAAGAGTAGTAGATAAATGAAATTCAAGAATTTGTGTGGTACCAGCATCCTGGGACGGAAACTGGCGCTGTATTTCCTGGGCGCCAGTTTGCTACTGGCACTTTTGATGTCCATGTTCGAACTGGCAACAGAGTATCGCCGTGACATCCATGCCATTCAGGATCACAGCAGTCACATTGAAAAGTTTCATCTTCCAAATATTGCCAGAGAGCTTTTGAAGGCTGATCATGAGCGACTGATGGCTTTGCTCAGTGACATCATGGATTTGCAAGGTCTTGTCGTTGCCGAAATTCGCGTTGATGGAAAAACGCTTTTGAAAAGCGGTGAAAGCGATCACTCAGGGGAAGCTGTGCGAACGTTTCCGATCTGGCAAGACGATCACGGCCAAAGGGTACAGATTGGCGAGCTCGTGGTTGCGTCCTCTTTTGCTGCAGCCAACAGTCGGCTTGTGGACCGCTTGTTCTTCTTTGTCGCAGCCAATTTGTTGGTGGGTCTGTTCATTGCCCTGATTTCTGTTGTTTTTTTTCATCACACTATTGGCAGACACCTGGCGCGGATCGCACAAGGCATCCGACAGTTTCCGACTGAGCCTGGGCCTGTATTTGCGCCCATGACGCTGGATCGCAAGAAGCCGCGTTCGGACGACGAGCTGTCGATTCTGGTGGATGCTTTCAATGACATGCAGAATGAAATTGCGCTACGGGAGCGCGAGTTGCTGATCAAGGAATCTGCCATCGCCTCATCGGTCAACGCTATTGCTATTTGTGGTCTTGACGGTAAGTTGGTGTACGTCAATTCGGCGTTTTTAAATCTGTGGCGATTGCAGGCACCGCAGGATGCCATTGGTCGGTCCAGCCTTGAGTTTTGGCAGGACCCTCAAGCTGCGCAGGCGGTGATTGACGCACTGGGCCGCGACGGTAGCTGGCAGGGTGAAATCGTGAGCAAGACGAACGATCATCTGTTTTTTGATCTGAAATCGTCGGCGCATTTGGTTAGGAACACTGCCGGCGAGCCTGTTTGCATGATGGCGTCATTTATCGACATCACAGACGATAAATTGAAATCGCAACAACTGCGCAACGCAAACGAACTCTTGCGCCAAGCGCGTAATTTCTCCAATAGTCTGCTGGCAACGATGCCGATGATCGTGCTGCTGCTCGATACCCAAGGAATGATTCAATATGTCAACCGTTGCTTTGAGGACATCACTGGCTACCTGCTCAAGGATGTCAAGGGAAAAGAGTGGTTCAGCACCCTGTTGCCAACGCGCGACCAGGACACCATCCGCGTCATGTTTCAAAATTCTTTGGGCAGCGTGTCGGCGTCCGGCAACATCAACCCCATTGTCAAGCGCAACGGCGACGAGGTGCCGATTGAATGGCATGACCAGCTCTTACGCGATGAGCAGGGTAACGTCTCGGGCTTGCTTGCAGTTGGTCAGAATCTGTCACGCCGTCTCATCCTGGAACAGCGACTCAAAGCCAAGTCAGCGCGCCTGGCAGAAGTGCAACGGATGGCCAAGATTGGCGGTTGGGAGCTTGACCTCGTCACAAATGAACTGACATGGTCTGACGAGATTTTCAGAATTTTCGAGCTCGATCAAGCACATTTCAAAGCATCCTACGAAGCGTTTCTCGAGATGATTCACCCCGACGACAGACAAGCCGTGGACCATGCTTACAAAAATTCATTAATCACCCAAGCCCCTTATGAAATTGTGCACCGGCTATGCATGACCGATGGCCGAATCAAATGGGTGCGAGAGACTTGCACATCGACGTTCGACTCCGATGGAAAGCCTTTGCGCTCCGTTGGCGCAGTGCAAGACATTACCGCTGGCAAGATTGCAGAACTTGAACTTTTGCGACTCAACAGAGAACAGGAAACTGAGATCGAAGCGCGTACAGCTGAACTGCTTCAGGCCAAGCAAGAAGCCGAAAAGGCCAACGCCGCCAAGTCTGTTTTTGTGTCGCAGATGAGTCACGAATTGCGCACGCCATTGAACGCAATCCTAGGTTTTGGACAATTTCTGAAAACCGACCCAGAGCAATCGCTTACGGAAAGCCAACTCGACAGTTTGGATGAGATGCTGCTTGCCGGATACCACCTGCTCGAGCTTGTCAACGAAGTGCTGGATTTGAGCCGAATCGAAGCTGGAAAGTTGGACGTCAAGCTCGAGGACATTTCCATCACACCAGTGATCGAAGCCTGCGTCAGGCAGATTCAGCCGCTGGCCATGGAGCGTGGTATCACCATTAGGCTGGAATTGCACCCTGATGGCGTCGTTCAGGCTGATCAATTGCGATTCAAGGAGGTCGTGCTCAACTTTTTGTCCAACGCCGTTAAATACAACCGTGTTGGCGGTGACCTCGTGGTGCGGTCTGCCCCAATTGGCAAGCGGCACATGCGAATTAGCGTGCGCGACACGGGCATTGGCATTGCCAGCGAGGATCTGCCCCGGTTGTTCAGACCCTTTGAACGTTTAGAGTCGAGTACCGGATACAACAGCAGCGGCACAGGTCTCGGGCTGGCTTTGTCAAAGCGACTGGTGGAGGCCATGCATGGCGAGATTGGCGTGGATAGCACGCCGGGTTTGGGCTCTACGTTCTGGCTTGATCTGCCTAGGGACTCACAGGTATCAGACCGATCGGTATGAACAGGGTGACTGAAACGGGGGCCACCAAGCCAAGTTTCAGGGATGCCTGGAGGAACGCCCAGCATTGGTCAACATACGTCATCACCCGTACCGTTGAGGCAGGGTGATTTGCCCCCAAAACCGCGCGCGCCTGACCCAGTCGCCCTGCCGTGCGTAGAGGATTTCTGTCGGGGCACACGCTGAGCTCCGTGGCCACCTCAAATCTTCACCCATCACTTTCAGAGCACTCTCTAAGTGCTTCATTTAGAACGATTTTTGACCAAAAATAGGCTCAAAAATCGCTTCTAAGTCGTTGATTTCATTGTAAAAAATTGTTTAAAAGGGGCTTGCATCGCCTGAATTTGCTGATACAGTGCAAAAAAGTGCAATTTTGTGGTGAAAAGTGCTTTTTTGCGGCTTGCCAAACCAATTCAACAAACCAGGGGTGCGATCGGTGTTTCAAGGGGCTTCGTCATTGAGTCTGGATGCCAAGGGGCGGCTATCGGTGCCGACCCGGCATCGTGACGTGCTCAGCGCCACAGCCGCTGGCCAATTGACCATCACCAAACATCCGCACGGTTGCCTGATGATTTTTGCCCGCCCCGAGTGGGAAAAATTTCGTGAGCGCTTGGCCACACTGCCAATGTCAGCGCAGTGGTGGAAGCGCATCTTTTTGGGCAACGCCATGGACGTCGACATGGACGCCACCGGCCGGGTGTTGGTCTCACCAGAATTGCGCGCGGCTGCTGGCCTGACCAAAGAGGCCGTCTTGCTAGGCATGGGCAGCTATTTTGAGCTGTGGGACAAGGCCAGCTACGACGCGCAGGAAGCGCAGGCCATGCAGGGCGAGATGCCCGATGTCTTCAAAGACTTTGCTTTCTGAAGGCCCGCGGTGCAAAGCGCATGGACACACACCACCGTTTTATTGGGTGAGGCGGTCGACGCCTTGCTCGGTGCGTTGCCATCTTCATCCAGTCCCGCAGACGCTCCGGTTTTTGTCGATGCCACGTTTGGCCGTGGTGGCCACAGTCGGCTGCTGCTGTCACGCCTGCCGCAGCAGGCGTGTGTGATTGCCTTTGACAAAGACCCTGAAGCGCTGGCTGAGGCGACCACCATCTCAGATCCCCGCTTTTCCATTCGCCACCAGAGCTTTCGCCACCTGGATGATTTGCCTGCGGCCAGTGTGTCTGGTTTGTTGATGGATTTGGGCATCAGCTCACCGCAGGTGGACAACCCGGCGCGTGGCTTTAGTTTCAGGCAGGACGGCCCGTTGGACATGCGCATGGACACCACGCGCGGTGACAGCGTGGCCGATTGGTTGGCGCAGGCGGGGGTCGAACAAATAACGGAGGTGATTCGTGACTATGGCGAAGAACGGTTTGCTGGCTCCATTGCAAAGGCGATTGTTGCGCGCCGACAGGCG
>Ga0100397_1002504_pt1 | contig 10662 bp, 4 predicted proteins | sample CryGeymeta201521_FD_81550 | JGI IMG/M metagenome (GOLD analysis project Ga0100397, IMG submission 81550) | Groundwater microbial communities from Crystal Geyser aquifers in Utah, USA - Crystal Geyser metaG 2015-21 | ecosystem: Environmental > Aquatic > Deep subsurface > Groundwater | place: USA... | reverse complement strand
CCCCTAGTACTCATCCTACGGTATCATTTCTAGTCTCATCTTTAGGTATGTACGTTCGTAGTAGATTACTATTACTCTACTAGGTATCTATTAGCTAGTAGTCTTCCTTCCAGAGAGTCATTTCATGCATAATTACTGGTATGCTACCTGGTACGACCATAGTGGCCAGATGTCAAGATATCCCAACACTCAGAGTACGTAGTTTACTGTACAGTACCTGGTACTCGACGTAATGAATAAATAAAACTATTAAGGATTTAACCTACCAGGAACTAGTCTGTTGTATTATTACCAGTTACAGTGATAGTACCTAGAATAGTAGTATTTCGAACATCGATGGCAGCAGCATGCAGGTATCGGCATAATATTATCATTCTTTTAGTCATCACGAAACGATTTCTCGTCTATCTGAACCTGACTTGACGTTGCTTTTGCTGAGAACTTTAGACACCAAGTTAACGAAGCTAAGAGTGGATCGTCGCACTCTAGATCAGACTGAGTTGAAGTGCTGAAGTTGCAAGTCTGCATTCATTGCATATTGAGCACTGAATTTCCTTCCTTATCCTACCATGAGAACTGCAGGAATTCTGTTCGCATCATTATGGCATCTCCAACTGTTGGCTTTGGCATTTCTAATGTCGGGAATATCTCCTACTTTGAGCACTACAGTGTCAGTGCAACCGTCTCGTAACCTCTCCAACCTGGAGGTTGCCAAAATGGATTGTTCTTCGGAGGTTCAACTTTTTCCTGCGAATCTCTTGATAGAAGTATCCTGGAGGCCCTACGATAACAATGACATCAACAGTACAAATTATACAAACTCAAATGCTGCTGCTAGTACGACTACTCCTAGTACTAACATTACACAAGCATCCCCGGCAGCGCAAGTTTATCAAGAAATTCAGCTTTGGAAACAAGTTGTTCAGAGAACGTACAATTCTTTAATGTATCACAAGTGCGACAGTCCTCAGTTTCGCAGGATTATTGGTCTGCAGGTGGAAGAATTGTACAGCACTAAACCTCATCGAGAAGATCGTGGAACAAAGTTATTAAGATTCTCCCTTGAGCTGGAATGTCGTGGAGGAAGATATTGCGAATTGACGGCCAAGAATCAAATCATGTTCGCACCACTTCCTTTTGATGAAACTATAGTTGTCGTTGACACTGACGTTGAACGATACAATTCCGGCAATACTACATTACCTGCATTGCCAAAAGGATGGAGCCCGCCTTCGTACCAACAACTACAAGAACCTCCCCTGCAAGTCTTGGAAGAAGGACAATGTCTCTGTCGCGCCAGTGCGGATACGGCTGTACTAACGTATACTGCTGGAACTACTACTACTACAAGAAGCACGCACGCACAGATAGGTGCACCCAGTCAGTCACAATTTGTCTTGTCACTGAATACTACCCTGCAGGGTTTACAGGAAGAGGGATTTTTTCCGGATTATCGCTATACAATTGATCGTCTGGTTCAAGTCACCGAGGACTATCCAGACCGACCAATAGACGATGACACGTGTCCCGAAGAAATCGTGTCGATTGAATCCAAACTATTGATTCATTTGGATGAATCTTTGGACGATTGGATAGTGGCATTCAAAGAGAAAAACGGCAACATAACTTACACTGCAACAAATGACACGACCATCTTGGCACTGAGCGATTTTGCACAAGCCTTGCAAGTGGCATACAACCAAGTGGCACTCTTTTTGTGCGACCAACCCAAGCATCGACGTATCGTCAAAGTCGCACTAGATGATAATCCGGAAGACAAATCATTTCGTTTTCTCCTTGGAAACACAAGGTTGCCCATCGCCATTCAAGCTGAATGTAACGGATGCACTGCAGAAGATGTTCAAAACCAGGCCTGGCTTTTTCACGATCAACACGACGACGAACAAACGAAGAATATGACATTGTTATCTGATGCCATTCTCACGCTCATTTCAGAAAATATGCCCGAATCACCCGTCCTCACGTGTGATTGTTTGTTTGGCAACCACCAACAAACAAAGAAACGTGCTCCTATGGTGGAAGAAGTCCTGACAATTATCAACAAACGATTGCTCCAACAAGTCATATCGGCTTCTACTACTATTACTTCTTCTTTGGAAAAAGAGGCGGTTAACGTCACCAACAGCACTACAAAAGCGGATCACAGTGTCCTTCCAATGCCGCCTTACGTCACTTGGATCGATCAAGTTCAAGAATACGACTGTTTGGCGTCGCAAAATTCCAAGGTTTCATATACGAACGTATCGGTAAACTTTACAGGAAATCCACAAGATCTGACCGCGGATGAAATCAAGTCGCTCGAAGTTGCCTTCGCGCAAACGTACAATGCCTTTTCGTTTCGTCAGTGTGATACCAAATTTCGTCAAATATCGACGGTACAACTGCTTGTCTTGCCCAAAAAGGCAACATTAGACGAAGAAAAACGACGAATGTTGTTGACAGTCACCGAAATTGATAACGATGATGACCTACTATTTTACAATGACACACTAATCGATGGAAATACGACAGCCAATTCTACCATGAATGTTACTTTGAATACTACCGACTCTGCCTACATCAATGTTACCAACTCGACTTGGTATTACGGCAACACCACTACTGCCAACATAAATGACATTGTGCCGCCCATCACTGTGTCAACATCAATCTTTCGTGTCAGTGTGGAGTGCCGAAGATGCCCAGCAGATGACACGGAAACCTTTGGTCTGTTTGATTCTTTTGCCAGGCGACTTCGACAGCGACATCCTAGAGCACTAAACGACAATGCGTTTTCTGCATTCGCTGGGTTTGAAAATTACATTCAAAAGCCGAGTACAATACAGCCACAAGATGTTACGTGCTATTGTCCCGCAGGAGTAACACCCCAGGAGGGCATGGGACTATTAGATGAAGCGTTTTTGGAATACTTTCAAGAAGCTGTCGAAGTACTCTTTGCCTCGGAAAATATCAAGGGCATCGAGCTTGTGGAGTCGGTCGAAGAGGTTCCTTACTTTTGCTTTGACGATCTGGTTGAAGCCAATGCGCGAGTTGTTTTGGACTTTGTAGAGTATGACGACTATCGTAACGTTAGTCTTTATACGCGTGAAGAAGTTCAATTCGCATTTCTGGTAGCTGCCAATTCCGTAAGAGAGAGTGATTGTGCCCCTCTCGTCAAAAAAGTTGGAAATGTCAATATTGTTTCAGCTCCCGCCAGCCCAATATCTCGTCAGGGGGAAACTTTATTTGGTACAGCGACTGTCTTGCTGGAAGTGGACGCAGACGTCTTGGAAACCGAAAGTGATACATTAGCAGACCACCTCATGCAACATAAAGATGAAGTTTTGCAGAATTTTTGGGCGGTTGCGTTAATGGCACGATCCAACAGGCCGGCAGAGGATCCGACTTCTCCAACTACTCCAGTGAAACCGGATCCAGCTCCCTCGCCGACTCCAGATCCAACCCAGGCAGGCACTACAGAGTCAACCTACATCCCCACTGAGAGTCCCACTGCTGGATTTAAGTCCATACCGACTGACTATCCGTCCAGTGAACCTAGCTCGACGCCGTCAGAAGACCCATCTCGTAGCCCCAGCGAATTTCCTAGCGCCAACCTAAGTTTACAGGGCAGTATCAATCCCATTGGTGATCAATCTGGAGCACCTACTATGGTTCTCGAAGGTTCGCAGCCCAAGGCAATCCCAACAGATTCCAGTGACCCTTCTGCATCACCATCAGAAACATCAAGTCCTACTACACAAGAGCCCACTATGGTCAGTGGTCATCCAAGTATTTTTCCTTCTATACAGGAACCCACCATGGCCAGTGATGTACCCAGTGCAGCTCCCATCACACTGAGTCCTACTACACAGGAACCCACCATGGCCAGTGATGCACCCAGTGCAGCTCCAATAACATTGAGTCCTACTACACAGAAACCCACCATGGCAAGTGATGCACCCAGTGCAGCTCCAATAACATTGAGTCCTACTACACAGGAACCCACCATGGCAAGTGATGCACCCAGTGCAGCTCCAATAACGTTAAGTCCTACTACCCAGGAACCCACCATGGCCAGTGATGCCCCGAGTTTATTTCCTTCAGTTGCTCCTACGGAATTTCGTGTGACAGTTGTATCCATGGATTTATTCCGGACAGGTCTGAGAGAAGATTACATGGAAACGTATACGTGTGGTGAATTCGTCACAATCGATCTGAATACGATTGATGTTGACCCTGTAACTGGTGAAGGATTGACGTTTCGTGCCAACGCTGATGCCAACGCTGGTGATGGCCCATTCAAGGGTGTAGTGTTTACGGCTATCAATACATCTGGAGTCGAAGTTTGGAAGCGCACTGAAATCAAATTTCCGTTTAGTTTGGCTTCTAATTCTCGGAATGACAATGCGATGATTTCATCGGATTTGCTTGATACTGCTCAAACTAATTTGAGGATTAAGGCGGAGCCTTTTGGTCAAAAGGGATTAGTTGCTGTGAGTTGCGAGATTACAGTCACCGTGATTGAGCGAATGGTTTAGCTGACATGAATAATGAATTAGTGAACGTGCATAGAAACTCGGATACTTTTCGACTAGATTTTTATTTGTCTGGTGCGTTTTTATTGATTTATTATTTATGGGCTTTACAGGAATAGGTTCCTACTAGAGCTACACTTCTACTCTATCTACTACTATTAGTAGTAGTAGTTGTAGCTAGTGGCTCTACTACTAGTAGGGAGGTCGTCTTACAATTATTGCTCTCCATATCATAGACCCACTAGACCCTACGTACTAACTAGTAGTTTACTTGTACTCGTAGACTAGCTAGTATTGCTTGTAGCTAGTAGCAGTATTAGTCTAGTTGAGAGAGGACGAATTTGGCCTCATGGTGGTTTTCAAGTTTCCCTTTTAGTTTTAGTACAGTGCTGTTGGTCTGTTAGGGTCCGTATAAAGTCCACCCAGACCTCTAACAACATTCTGTTCGCTCACTTGATGACGCGGATTCTGCAGACACAACATGGTATTCTCTCGCGAATTTCTTTTTATAGGGGATGACTCGCGTGATGAGCTGTGGCTATTTCCATACTACTCGTCTACATTGCCTGGTACAGTACCGTAATATTTTAGATAACAAAGAACCAGCTAGAGCAAGTCTCTACTTCATGTCTACTATTAACTATTAGTAGCAAATAGTAAATAAGTACGACCAACTACATAATATGTGATATCTGTAACAAACAGCAAGATAACAACAATAAAAAATTAAGCGATGGGAATGATACGCCCTAGATCGCCTTCTTCTTCTTCTCCTCCTCCTCCATCCCAAGCAGGTGCAGATGTGCAAAACCAGCAGCAGCAGCAGCAGCAGCAGCAGCAGCAGCAGCAGCAGCAAGAACATCCAGAACCCGATGTTTCTGATGTTTCTGCCGACAGGGACGAATTATGGAAAGAATTGATCCACCATTCAGTGGCATGTTCTACTACTCTGAATCCGGATGATACAATTGTCTTTTACTCTCCCACAAAAAGTTGTATCACTACCAGCAGCAGTACTAGTACTAGTAGTAGCACTAGTAGTTTGTCATCTGTGGTACCAGAAGACGAAGAAGAGGACGCCCGTATCCTTTCCCAAGGATCGCAACACTCGATGAATCATCGCATCTCTATCACGCCAAAAAAAGGAAAGCATGAGTTGTTTCTGGGTCGAAGAAACAGTTGGAGTTTAGAGGAAGATGACATCATTCGCAAGGTGCCATCATCTACCATCCCAATGGAAGATACTGGTAGTAGGAACCACAGTATTACTGTTGAGAATGCTAAAAGTCTTCTCTTGTTCACCAGTAATGATACCACCGATGAGGACAGCGATAAAGATGACGACGATGAGTGTTTGACGGAATTACAAACCATGTTGGCTGATGCAGAACGTGTGTTGATGATCGCTGCACGAGAAGAAGGTGGACAAGGAGACGATCTGTTCACACCAGCACAAGACAATAAGAGCAGCAGTAATATTCTCATGAATCCACAAGATGGAAACACAAACACCACCACCACAACCACCTTTACTACTACCAATGCAAGGACCACAAAAACTACAAACACCGAAACAAGAAGAAATAAATATAAGAATGAACAGAATGATGGTGAGGTACTGGCTCCACCAATCGGAACCAAATCATTGGCTATTATTCGAGCTATTATTGATTTCTTACAACTAAATCATGACGGCGATGACGACAACAATTGTACCACTCATGATATTGACATTGACAGCTACCGCAGCCCCGAAGGTCCGAGGGACAATACTACTACTAGTAGTAGTAATGTAATCTCACAATCCACTACCTTTCTTTTTCTTTTTAAAAAATTGTTTTTTGGAAGCAACAAGAAAACATATTTTTATGGTTCGGCATTTTGGATTCCTATTATGGCAACAACAACGACTTGTGCTGTCAGTGCCATTATGGATTATAACAGCAGCAGCAGCAGTAATAGTAGTAGTATCAACAAAAACAACAAGAAAGAAATTGTTACATTTGGTGGGTTGTTCTCCACCATAACAAAAACAAAAACAAAAACAACAACGACGACGAGAGGAGGATCCTTGATTTGGATCGAATTGTAAAAAATGGAAAACGCAAGACGAGGGGACGACATCAATTCATTTTTTTTCTTGTGACACTTGAAGGGAGTTTAGTTTTTGCCATCTTATGTAAATCAATATTAAAATATTAATTTTTAGTACACAGCAATTTATTATATGATATTACATGTGTGGAATGCATCGAACAGGCATGCGGGCATTGCAATTGTGATCTTTCACCATTCATCAATATTGTCTTTCGTCGTTCCACTTCTCCTATCTAAAATAGACGTGAAAAGTGAAAACATAGAGCATAGAGTAAAAACAAAATAATAATTTATTATGGTTGCGAAATAATGGTTGCAAAAAAGATTTTCGCAAACAACCACTAAAATATCACGCTAAGGTTTTTCGTCCGTTTTCGTCGGTTCGCTCGTTCAAAGCAAACTAGACTCTACTAGTAGTAGCTAGTACTAAAATACTACAGTAATACCAGTAAATAATGCAAATGATGAGTCATCAACAACAGTAGACTAATCTGCCTTTATCGAAAATGCAGAAAAGAAAAACCAAATTCTGTACTGACGAATAAATTGTATTTACGCCCATCTTTGCCACAACATGTGTTCATAGTTCATACTGTCTCTATTACGTACGAGTACGACGTTATTAGCAACTACAACAACAACTACTCATATTATTAATTATTACTTCACTAGTCTACTAATAGGGGCAGCGAAAAGTACTAGTTTTCAGAATTCAGTCCGTACAACCGCGAGCCGCGAGAAGCACCCTTCACCCTTCCACTTCCACCTTCCTCCCTCCTTCCTTCCCCTACGAGTAGGAGTACCAGAGCCAGACAATTATCAATGATAATAATAATGCACTGCAACAATCAAGAACACTGCAAACGTCCCAGACGATTGATAACCACCACCAGCACCACCACCACCACCACCACCACCACCAGCACCGCCAGTAATAATCATAAAAGAAGTGGTCGTGGTGGTGGTTGCCATGTCATTTCTTGGACGACGAGAGTAGCGTTCTTCATTGCTGCAACATCGACATGTTGGACGAGTAGTGCATTTGTAATTACCACTCCTGTACGATTTGGTATTGTGCGTCCGATTTCAATACAACAACAACAACAACGACGACGACGACGACGACGACATTTTGGTTCTGGCAAAATCGCTATTTCTACTACTATTGCTACTGCTACTAGCAGTGCTAGTAGCAGTGCTAGTAGCAGGAGAAGTAGTAGTAGAATTGGTCCAGGAAAACGTCAATCCAATATGAATACTGCATCGTCATCGTTTCAATCACAAAGCAAAAAACCTGCCTTCTCTTTTATCGATTGGACATTTCAAAAACAACCAGAACCAAAACAAAAACAAAATGAGGAAGACGATGAGGATCATGACGATTTGAAATTGCCCAACCTGTACGAACAGTTGGAACAAGTCAAGACGGAACAACAACAACAAAAACAACAAAAAATCAAATTAGTGGACACTGTACCATCCAATGACATTGTACAAGATTTTTGGGCCGCACTAGTACCACAACAATATAGTACTAGTAGGAGTACTACTACAGCTACAGCCACTGCTACTATTACTGGAACAAAGAAACAACCATCACTTGTAAGAAATATACTTACTTCTACCAATCAACAACAGCAGCAGCAGCAGCAAGAGCAGCAGCAGCAGCAGCAGCAGTTACATCGAAGGAATGACATGACTTTGGGAGCTGTCATGAGCATTGGTGTCCTTTACATCTTGGCTTGGGATACGAATGACAGTAGCAATAACTTTTTCTTTTTCGAAGAAGTAACGACCAATATTGTCGATACGGCTGTACCGAAATCAGCGTACGATGTCGTTACCGTGGCATTGGGAGAAACAGTGGCAGGATTTACGGGAGCATTGGCCAGTCTCAGTCTCAAATTAATAGTGGCATTCGTACAAACGACGACGGCACTGCAGAAATCGCAGCAACCATCAACAGATCAACCACCACCATCAGAAGATACTGGAAGCAATACAGCAGTGTTGCTGTCACAACGAGTCAGTACCATTCAAGAAAAGAGTCAGATCATGATCAATCAAGCTGCTGCTGAAACAGATTATTTTTTGGCACGAGCTGCCGTTCTTCCCTTGCTAGTGGAAGGCGTCGGTCTTAGTCCAGCATTGGCTACGTTGGCTTCCAGTTTGGTAGCGACCTTGCCGTATCAGGTAGTCAAATTAGGAAAACAACAAAAGGATGCACGACAGGAAGAAAATCAATTGTTACAACGTTTATTGATTCAACAACAACAAAAAGATCAGCAGCAACGACAACAACAAGAACTACAGCAACAGCAACAGCAACAGCAGCAATATTGGAAAAAGTGGATGAAACATTTACTTCGAAAACCGACACGAACAATAACAACAACAACAGCAACAGAAACAACAGAGACGTTTACTCACTCCACAGATCCATCGAAACTCCAGCCTATTCAAAAAGAAATGGAAAATGTGATTGACGTCGTTGAATTGTTTGCAGATACTTGCAAGTGGTTATCCTACAGTGTTCTCATGAACAATTTTTCGGGTTTACTTACATGGCAACAATTATTACTACCAGGAGGAGCTACTACTGGTACTGCTCTCACACCAATGATGACGACGGGAGTAGCTTTCGAATCTGGTTTTTACGGTCTGTTGGCAACCTTGACGTCACAAATATATGCCGACTTTTTGTACTACGTTGTTCGCGTAGGACCCAAATCCAAACAAGAACAAGTCCGTGCCCGAAGAACCGGTACCGAATGGTTTTTATTGTACGCCAACAAATCCATTCAAGCCTTTACACTGTTTGGTGTTTATGCTGGAGCACAAATTCCGGTCCGTATTATTATTGATGCCTTTCTGAGTGGTGGTATCGATTCTTGTATCGGAAGTGTCAATGTCGACATTTGTATGGATACCTACTACCTCCAAAATCCACCATTACCACCATCATCAACAACAGCATCGTCATTGTCATCATTCTCGGTCGATCCGGAAGCACAGTTCCGTGCCATTGTTACGACAGTGTACAGTTTTGCACAAATGCTAACGCAATTGGAACCACAAAACAACAACAACAACGATTACATGTACAGTGCTGCTTCCATTGACGCACAAATACGTGCCATTCTGACTACCTTGGCATCCTTGTTCAATCGCATCTTTTCCTAAATCTAACCTTACGTGTGTTTCGCTTTGGATCCGTGTATGTATTTATATGGACTACAACATTTGGAACGTTCGTGGTCTTGAAAACAATAATATTGGTAAAGATCCTGTCTGCTTTCATCAGGTGAGAGGGAGAGGATGAGAGAATACTATTCCTTTTACTCTCTCAATAGCTACAAGTACTGCAGTATTTGCAGTCCGGTTTGTGAGAACTGTACTCTCCAGTAATAGTAGTAGTAGCTAAAAATAGTAGTAGCGAGGTTTTGTATCCCTTTTCCTCCTTTGCACAACATAGACTTACTACTGCAGCTAGTAACTGAAGTAAGTAGACCTACCAGGTACCAGTCTATAAAAAAATGAATAGTGGAATACTAGCTAGTAGTAGCTGCTACCGTAGTACCAGGTAGTCTATTTATTAGAAGTAGTAGTCTAGCTAGTAGTAGTAGACTTGCTACAGTAGCTAGTAGTTTCACTCAAAGTACGTAATAATGGTATTATGTTGTACTGGTACGCCTATTTTCTACAGTACTACCAGTGGTACGAGTAAGTTGTAACTGCGAGTCTTATAGTAGCTAGCTAGTAGACGAGACTACTAGCTAGCTAGTAGTAGTAGTAGCTACTAATAGCTGCTACAGTAGTTACTATTAGAGAGTAGCTAGCTACTCTAGTACTACTTAGTAGTACTAGCTAGTAATAGCTAGCAGTCTAGCTAGTACGCGAATCTTCTACAACCTACTACTACTAGTAGTCTACTGTAGTCTACTCAACTACTAGCTAGTAGTAGACTACTACTACTACTTCTACTACTAGCTAGTAGTAGCTACTCTAGCTAGTAGTAGTAGTAGCTAAT
>Ga0100397_1002491_pt1 | contig 10697 bp, 2 predicted proteins | sample CryGeymeta201521_FD_81550 | JGI IMG/M metagenome (GOLD analysis project Ga0100397, IMG submission 81550) | Groundwater microbial communities from Crystal Geyser aquifers in Utah, USA - Crystal Geyser metaG 2015-21 | ecosystem: Environmental > Aquatic > Deep subsurface > Groundwater | place: USA... | reverse complement strand
TGAAGAAAATATTAAATCCTCGATTACGGCTGTTACTGCATCGATATACCCTCCCAGATTATAGCCCTTAGCAAAATGCACCCATAAATCAGCTACTTTGGAGAATGGAATACCTCCATCATCAAGACTCGTCATAGACGTAATATCTGCATTTGCGCCAGAAGCCGCTGCTCCAAGCGTTGTCCTTTGCACTGCTGCATTCGCATCGTCAAGGATAGCTCGACCTGCCGCCGTAAGATCAGCAAGAGAGGCTGTACCATTTCCGGTAAAGTAAGGGAGTTTATCAGCAGCAGATATAAGGTTGGCAAGGGCTGTCAGTTCAGCATCAAGAGGCTGGTAATTTGGAGATGCAGTAGCTAAGTTCCCACTTGCATCAAAAACAGCAAACCTATCACCAGACGTATGCAATGAATATCCAGCCCCAAGAGAAATAGCTTGTGGTATTAAATACCTTGGAACTGCTCCGTTCGCAGGGTCAAGGCAAAGAGTAACTGCCACAGCCGAAGTATGCTTATTTACAAGAACTATTGAGGATATTCCGATTGCGGTTGCTGCTGTGTAGAGAACGGTTGTCAGTGTTGTCCCAAGAACTCCTGATACAAGCCTGGTGATCGTAGTACCAACAACCCCGCTAATTGTATAATCAATTACGGCATCAACAGAGGCGCCACCTTCGATGACATCAGTATTATTTAAAGCAATTCCCATTTAACCTCCATAAAAAGCCCAAGCAACAACACTTGCCTCAATGTCCACAACTTTATCCCGCACAGCATTCTTGCTCGGAGCTACATCAGTAACAGCATCCCATGTTGCTGCATTATAAGCCTCGTCAGATACTTCCCCTGCGATATCTGCTCTCAGGGAATCAATTATTGAATCCCCATATAAGACAGCTTGGTTGTCCGTATTTGTCCCCCGGCGCTTGATAAGAATCTCCAATAGTTCTTTTATAGAGCCAAGGGCCGCCTGGACACTGGCTACGTTATTAGCGTCTATGTCCGGTATGGCTGGGAGTTGCGGAGTGGTCATTGTCTTTCCTCGCCTGATAAAGCCTTGTTATAACTATCATTGAATCTTTTATAAATCTGATTGATCCTTTTGTCGATTTTTTCAACCCTCTCTTTATTGCCCATTGCCTGATATTTCTTTTTTGCTTTTCTAAGCCTGCTGGTTTTTTTCTCTGCAACTTTAGCCTGTTGAATTAGTCCTATAAATGGCGATAGTTTTTCACGCAAAACTTTATATTGGTCAGTTCTTCTGTATGTTTTTAATTCCTCTCCAGCCGTTAAAACCTTCCTGATATTATCGTAATAAATCTGCGAATCAGCCCATTCTGATTGTTCGCCTGCAATCCTTCTCAAAAAAGGGATTTCATACATCTGAGACTCTTCTTTCCTAAGAAGGCTGATTGGAATCCCGAATAAATTATTCCAGAATTTCAACATAGAACCGCCGGCGGTATCCACTATAAGATCAAGAGTTTCGGGAGATATATCAATAGCTCCCGACCTTACTTTGTTACCGCCCGTAAGTGAATTTAATTGAGACGCTATCCACACCGAAGGCATCCTTGCTGATTTCCAGTATCTTTGAGAGTCCGGCGTAGGAACTTTTTCAAACTTGTTTTGTTCCGGCATCAATGGGCCGCCAAACCAGTTTTTATTCTCGGCTACCATCACAAACGGATCTATAACTGTTGGGGTCAGCGTCTGTAAAAGAGTGCCGGATGCGACCGGATTAAAGGCATCGACAAAGACAGAAGCCAGCCGTGCCGCACCATTTATAGGGTCATAATTCTTTTTTGTAAACACTCTTGAAAGTTCAGTTCCGATATTAAATACGAAATTATAACCCCAAGGAAGCGGTATCTTTACGTACCTGCCCTTTGTGCCGGGGAGCATTATAATCATGTTGCGCGCTCTCACAAAATCCTCAATCTTATTGTAATAATCTTCACCGTCATCATCACCCCCGCCCGCCCAACTATTTAGCAGCCCCGTTATAAAGCCGATGCCAATGATCCCGGCCGCCATTTTGCGTACCTTTGGGCTTGTTCCGATTGCCCTCATCAATCGGTATGATCCCTGAATACCAGCGTTTGCAAAAAGATACAGGGAATTTATAACCGGCCCGGCCGCACCTTTCTTGGTAAAATCAACCGTAATATCAGAAGCGATTTGTGCAGCTTTCAGGTCAGACTTTCCGCTTTCAACAGCAAGCTTGAACACGTGTAGTCTTATCCCGTTTTCAACGGATGTATTTGCGTCTTCTGTCCATTGCAACCATTCGCCAACTGTTTTCCTAACGGGCCGCTCACCTTTCTGCGTTTCCAATTCTTTTGTAATTTTATCTGCAAGTTTTTCAATACTGCCATGCACATCCGACCAGCCTATCTTGCCGCCGGACGCCTTGATCCTTTTATATAATTCTTCATATTCGTTGCCGGATTCTTTCTCACGCTCAACATTGTAGATAGCCTTGATTCCATCCATAGCCCCCCGGAAAATACGCTTAGATTCAATGCCTGTATCGTTTATATTAATCCCGGCAGTTTGGGCATCACGAACAAAGTTAGACAAGATAAATTCAGGCGACCATGAAGTATTGATTCGTGCAAGCCATCTATTTATTTTTGATAATGTATTTACAATCGGCCCTGCTGATTTATCCTGCGTCTTTAATGTACGAAGCATTAACATAGCATCTCGGTTGAGCCGATTGACTTCAACCAAGTATTGTTTGCCATTCACCATGATACGGATTTCGTTTTCTGCAACGTTAAAGATGTCGGGATACATTCTCAGGTTGCCCTGCTTATCATGCCTTGGTGCTTTCTTTTCCGGCCGGATAGACCAAATATCCGGGTGCGGGTTCTCTTTTATGAGAGACAAAAACACTTTTGCAGATTCGGCCTTTTCTGCCCGGTCAATAGCATTTTCATAGTTGGATATTGTATTGGCTAAGATGTTTACAACGCCCCGTGTTGATCCCCCTCTTGTTTTTATAGCCCTGCCTGCCTGCATCAGTCCTTTGCCCGAACCACTAACCGAATCTTCATATCCTTCACGATAAAGGGGAACATAGTTTTTATATTTGGTTTTTATTGCCTTATATTCTTCTTCAGGGATTAGCCCGGCATTATAAAGGATATCTAACTTTTCATCATTTATAGTAGATAACGTCAGCCTTAGACGCTCTATGTCCTTATCGCTTTTATTAGCGTCAAGAATTTGGGTAGCCTCTTTGTCTGACATGCCGGATGGTTTTTCTGAAAAAGCATCCCATTGTTTTTTGAGCTTTTCAACTTTTTCATTGCCACCAAACAAGTTAAAGGCTTCATTAAGCAACCTATGATATACTTTCGGTTCGGCTGTCTGTCCTTTTGGTTCTTCAGCCCCTATCTTTTTGCGAAATTCAAGTGTTTCTTTTTTGGGCAAAAGGTCAATTAAAGAATTCAGATACCGCCAACTGTTTGCAAGACGCAAAGCCTTGTTTGCTTCGTGGGCATGTTTCGCATGAGCATAGGCTTCAAACTCCGGGATAGTCTTATCTGTCCGTGCTATTTCCTTAATCAATGGGGCTACGCTTTCATCCCAAAAGTTTTTAACCCTTGCCGCTGTGATTTTCGGTCTTTGAGTTTCTTTCAGAAAAAGGTCTATTTTTTCAGTTACTGTGTCGAGTTTTCTTTGGATCAAATTTATTGGCCTATTTTTATCCACAACCCAATACATGAAATCATCGAAATGCCGATGAAGGACCTCTCTGGCAGCATCAATATTAGTCCGGGCCTCCTCTGCCCCTATACCCTCAGCCGCCGCCCTGGTCGAGTACGCCACGCCGGATTCAATATCCCGAATTGCCCCCCGTGCCGTCTGCTGAAACAGGTTAAAGAACCCGTCCAAGATGTCGGCTATCTTCTGAACGATCCGGCCCATGAACGATTCTCTGCGCTTTGACCGGGTTTTCAGTTCGTGTTCTACCCACCGAGCCCGTCCGTTTGCGCCGAAGAAATCACCCTTATTGAAAGCCTGGGCCTGACGCTCAATGGCTTCGATTTCAGACCGTTTAAGTAACCCGGACTTTTCAAGGAAGTGTTGTAACTCCTTTGTAATTGTCCACTTATCGCCCACGCCCTTGACGATTCGGATTGTCCGCTCTTTATGGGAGTATGAACCGGCTATCTTTTCAGTAGGCTTGCGCCCCCGTCCATATTCAGCCTTAAATGCAATTTCATCCGGCGTGATAGATTCCACTTTTATAGAAAAGCCTCTACCGTTAGGATAAGATACTGAAAACGTGCCATCTTCATTTTGTGTTACTGTGCCTGGTTTAGTGAATGGTAAGGATTCTATATCGGCCTTGGTTAGGTTGGATAATTGATTACCCCGTATTCTTGTAGAATATTGAACCGTGCCTCTCATTGGCCGTGGTTCTTGACCGGAATAAAATATTTTAATGTCGTTTGTTATCTTTGCCGGTTTTGTTCCTTTTGGATATTCACGGTAAAAAGTTCTTTCTGATCTTAAATAGTAATTGTCTCGTTTATTAAAACTCCCAAGGCCATCTTCAAGCTCAACTATTAAATATCCATTATGTGAATCGGCTATTTTACGAAGGAGTGAATATTGTTCTGAAGTCGGCTCTTTTGCCATATCAATCATGCCGGAATTATTGTCAAATCTGATATGACCTAAAGCCATCATTTCTTGCATACCTATTGTACCACCTGCTTCACGATAGTCATAGGCACGAGTCCCAAGAGTACCGCCTTCTTTCTTCCCTGACAAATCAATCATTGATCCGTCCGGCGATAAAAAGCCGGCTTCTTTTATATTCGTGGTCTTGCCAAGCTCTCTTAATCTTGACCAATTTATATTTTTAAATTCGGCTTTTTTGGCTTTTATTGCCTCTCTTGCTCCCTTGCTTTCAACAGCTTTTTGATAAGCCGATATCCAGTCTGGCTGCCATAAAACACCATCTTTCATTATTCCACCGGACTCAAGCAATGCTTTTACATCTGCTGTCCCACGAACGTCATACCCCATAGCCCTTAGGGTCTTATTCATCTTAGATAAAATTTCATCAGAAAGAGACGGCATGTCTATTCTGATACCATTCGCTTCCTGGAAATCAGCAATGCCTTTATCTTTTTCTGACAGGGCCGGTTTTTCGGTTGTAGTATAGAAATCAGAAACCAGCGCATCTGCAATATTTTTCCCTCGTTTCGTGAAAGATCCTTCTTTATCTATAACATCAAGAAATTGGAGATTCGCCGCTTTAGCAAATTTTTTTATATTTGAAAATTCGCTATCGCTTATTGCAGCGTTTGGCCTAATAAGGGCTATCGCAGACCCGTTGCGTTTTTCGATTTCTTTTAGTAAATCTTCCTGTATGCGGCCCCTTATTGCGCTAAAATCACCTTCCTCTATATTTGCAATAGGCCGATTCTGTAAATCAAAGATAATTAAACCATCTATATTGTTTTCCTCTGCATATTTAAAAAGGTCATCGGGGTCCCGTATTCCTTCTGCCCGATCTCCTCGTTTTAAAAATACTCTTTCGCTCACTGGAATCTTTTTTAGTGCAGCTTCCGTAGAAATCTTCTTACTCCTCTCGCCTATGAACTCCGAATATTCGCCTTCGCCAACAGCAATAAAACCTCCAAGCTTGAGTCTTGTACCTTTTAAAAGATTTACAAGAGCATCCTTCATCTGTATATCTGCATCGGAAAGTTCTGATATGCCAGAAGGATGGTTATGAGAAGTCCATATTTTGTATGATTTCGGATTGTTTAATGCCTGACCGACCATTGTTGATGGGGTGGCTAATGTCTGACCGGCTGTTCCAAGTGAATGGCGATAAATGGATAGGATATTACCATTAATATCGGTCACGACAGACAACACATTTTCCTGTGCCTGTCTGCCGATATTGACATCGGCGAGGTGGGCAAGATCGGCGGATGTTAGTATTTTTTTCTTTGCTGCTTTGTAGATTCCGGCTTTTTCTGAAACAATCTCTGGCTGGGATAAAACTCCTCTTCCTCTTGCGGGTATTCCCCTTTCTTTACCTTCCGCAACTTTGGTTTCGGCAGGAATAACCCCTCTTTTGGTAGGCTGTATTTTTTCATAATCATATTCTACACCACCTTCCTCTAATTTGTCAAATAGTTTTTCCGTAAAAAGTTTTTCTTGTTTAGTAGGGATTTTCTTTGGCAAATTAGTTTCTTCTTTCTCCGCAACACCCTTAAGCCATTCCCTTAATTCGCTTTCGTATCCGGCAATAGACTTTCCTTCTTTAGTTATTCCAGCAGCATCAAGGAGAGCATTGACAACTTTGCCCACGCCGGATTTTAACGCTGGGGGTTTTGTTCCTGTTAGTTTTTCAAGAATCCTTTGGCGTAAATCTGTATTGCTATTGCCATACGGATAAGCTTGATCTGTCCACGGAAGAGACAAGAGTTCTTTTGCAAGTTGGCGGCTTAAAGCTGGTTTTGATGGCAATGCTGTTTTAGTTTTTGGTTCTGTTTTGGGCATTAAGTCTTTTGCCATCATTGCCTTAGCCTCAAATTCGCCTACCGCAATAGAAGTTTCAGCTCTGGTATAAAATTTACCCTCATTATCTATAAAACCATGATTATCATATTTAATACCTTTCTTTTTGGGAAAAGGTATCCGTAACATCACATCAGAATGTATTTCTCCTGGAGTTCCCTTATAAATTGTGCCATCATTGGCTTTAATGGCTACAGCATATATAAACGGTTTTGGGAGCGAGACTAAGTCACTTTCCAATATCTCAACTTTGTCCAGTGGCCTTAATTCGATTGTTTCTCCGTCTTTTAGGGTAATACTAAAAGGGTCTTTTTCTGTAACTTCGTAAACATCCCAACCTTGTTTGCTTTTACCATCAAGCAAGGTTAATTGTTTGCCAACCGGTAGGTCTTCTGCATTTATTGTTTTATATTCACCTTCAGGCGGGGCTTCTGGTTCATAAGCCATTTCTTTTTTAAGTTTGCGTTCTTCGGGTGTAAGCTCGTAAGCCTTTTTCTCGCTAATTTCACGGCCTACCTTGTCTCTCGAAAGAACTCTTGGGTCTCTTAGTATGTCTAAAAGCGATTCATTCTGATATAACCAGCCTTCGTCTTTTAAAGTTTGCTCTAATGTATCAATCGGTCTGCCAGTTTTTTTAGAAAGAAATTTAACAGCAGTTGATAAATTCTTAAGTTCACCCTTAAAATTAAGAAAGTTTATACCGCCTTCCTCTTTTATCCGACCCCTAAGAGTCCTGGCTTTAGATTCCTTTGGCTTAAATGCAGTTTGTATTCTTTCTTTGCCTGTGAGTTTTGTTTCTCCTGGTTTCACCAAATCAGGATATTCCTTCAGGATATTATCAACTTGTCCCTGAGTCATCCGGCCTTCTGCAACAGCCTTTTCATAATACCCTTCGGAAAGAGCTTTTTGAATAATTTCCTTATGGTCTTTAGAGCGTGATAAATATGCACTTTGAATGGTATTGGGAAACGCCTCAACTGGCACATTTTCATAACCTTCTGGGGAAGCATATTCCTTCCTTGTCATATCCCGTGGTTCTTTGAGGGCTGGTTTTGGTTCAGGCTTGGCAGGCGCTGCGGCCTCTGACTTTGCCTCCTTCTCAATCGCTGTGGTTACTGGTTCGGCCAGCTTCATCTCCGGCCAGGTCTCTATGTCGGGGTAGGCATCCTTGTGAAGACGGATGGCTTCGGCGGGGGAGAGTTTGCCGGAATTTAAAGCAGTTCTTATTGCTTCTTTATGAGCAGAAAAGCCCCCGGTTACAGTTGTTTTTCCGGTTGGTTTCCCGTAAATTGATTCAAACTCATCCCTCGTCATCAAATACGGCTCGGTCGGGGCAGGCTTAGTGGGCGCTGGGGCTTTCTCCGCTGGCACAGGGGTAGGGACGGGCTCGGTGGTCGGAGGGGCTACGGGCTGATATGGTTTGGCCTGTTTACCCTCCGCAAGCCACTTCCTGAATCTGCCCATAGGAACTTCGGCTATATTCCCAAGTCCTTTCCATCCCGGTTCGTAATTGGCAAGGTATCCTTTTCTTGCATCTTCCTCTGAAGCATATCCCAACATAACCTTGTGTTCGTCAAACTTGCCGGTTTCAGGGTCAACCTGATCCACGATAAAAGCATGGTACTTTTTCTTTCTTTCGCCCGGATTTACAAAAACGTCAACCTGATCGCCATCTTTCCCTTTAGTTCGCTTGAAGTATCCGTAATGGCCCACCATCTTGGTTTGCCATTCAGTTCCGTCCGGGGCAGTTCCAGAACGTATTGAACCATCGGGGTTTTCGATTGAAATGTCTAACCCCTGTACTCGAATATGGCCGTGTTTATAGTTCCCAGCTTCCTTTTGGGCCTCGGTCGGTTCGGGCAGTTCGTTCAGCGGGGAGGTGGCTGCTTCGTGTGCCGCTTCGTCTATCCGTTCCGGCCCACCGGGTTCTGCTTGTGCTTGCTGTTGTAAATTTTGGCTGCCTTCTCCTGGGCTTGGTCGTAAAGCCTCCGCTTCACCTGGTTGGACAGCGACTTGTTCGGGTTGCGCTTCTTCCATTCCTCTTTGTTCTGGTCGAAAAAGTTGTTCCTCATCTCTTCGTATTTCTGTGGCATCTGGGGCCTCCGTTCCAAACATTGTTGTCGTTGGTTGTGTTTCAACAGGTTGCTGTTGAGCTTCCGTAGCGGCCTTTTGTTCGAGATTTGCCTTGTTAATAATGGCCTGATTTCTTAATTTTGCCTTAAAATCCGTTGTATCTTCAGCGGCTTCTTCCGAACTTATCCCGGCTTCCATTTCGGTTTGTAGTGATGGCTTAAAGAAAATGTCGTCAAGGACTGAAGCCATAGGGTCAGTATCGCCCATCTTTTCGCGAAGGCCCTGAATATGATCGATGGTAATTTTACCGTTTTCCAGTCCTGTAAACAGCTTGTCAAGATAGGTTGACCTTTGGGTTTGCTCACGGGTTTTGCCACCGAATAAGTCCTTTTCTTCGGATGCTTTTTCCCTAACACCCTGTCCGGCAAAACCTTGTGCAACCGTTCCAGCCCCACCGGTCAGCAACGTCATAAAAGCGGTTGGCCCAATAACCTCAAGAGCTTCTTGAAGCGGCTTTGCTTCCGGCCTGATCCCATAAGATTTTTCAACTTGAGCCTCAAGCCCGGCCTGTCCTGTTTCAGTTCCGATTTCAACTCCAAGGGTTTTAAGAAAATCAGTTACAACCTGTTTAGCCCCACGCTTAACAATTTCGGCTTCATCCAGTCCAAACAGTTTCCCTAAATATTTTGTTCCTAAAAATTCTCCGGCTGCCTCTATGCCACCGGTTAGATATGGAGCCAACCCTTCAGTCTCTTGCCGCATGGCTGCTGCTTCCTTGGTTCGCCCTTGTTGTTCAAATTCGTCAGCTTTTTGATTCGCTGTGTCAACTGTCTGTTGCGCCTGCGAAAGCCCAAACATACCAGCAACCGTGCCAGAGGCAACGTTCATTGCTAATTTTGCAGCTTTGTTTGCCTCCTTGAATAGATTCGCCGCTTCAACCATTTTGCCCGCCAATTGAGCAGCTTTAGCCGCTTTAATCGTTTTGTCTATACCAAGAATAACCCTTACGCCAATATTGAAAGCCCCGCCCGGAATAACGGACGGCGCAAACATTTTCGAACCTTCATAAAGAACTTTTTCTATCCCTTCATATTTAGGATCTCCATACCATTCTTTAGCCTTGCGCTCAGACCAATCGGCTAATGCTTTTCCAGGATCACCAATTATCCCTTTCAAGATATCGGGTTCGGCAAACTGCATAGCTTTGCCAACCATACCAGGAAGTTCGGTCGTTACGCCTTCGATAAGCCCATGCCCAATCGATTTCAGCCGTTCATTAGTATGTGCAACTCTTTCTTCTGATGTTGGTATCGGCTCACCAGTTATGGTACTAATTGGTCTTCCAGTGCCTTCTGGTAAATCAGTAAATTCCGGTCTGGTTTCAATTTTTTCTACCGTTACGCCTGGGGTTAATCCTTCAGACAAATCGGCAAATCTGGCCGGCGGTCGCAAGCCATAATTTGGTTGCTGTTGAGCTTCTGCCAAACCTTTTAAAAATTTATTGGTAGCGTTTGCATCATAACCAATTCTGTCAATAACATCCCGATCAGAGTCATCGGACGGCATTTCGGCAACATCTACCCAATCGGAGTCATCGGCAACATCCACCCAGTCCGAATCGTTATCGGGCACGTCCACCCAATCTCTGTTGTTTAATGCTCGCAGTCCAGCCATTTATTTGCCACTTGCTCCGCCGCCGCCACCGGCCCCCTTGCCTTTCTTTTTCTTCTTTTTCTTCTTTTTCTTCTTTTTGTCTTCGTCGCCCTCACCTTCGTCGCCAGAACCCTTTTCACCACCGGTCTTAATGGCATCATGTTTTTCGATCGTTTCCTGAACCGACGGAACCTCGCCTGTCAGACCTGCCTTTTGTAAAGGTACCTCAGGAAATTTAAACCTCTCGGAGCGATTCCCCTCCGGTGATAGTTGAGCATTATCGTCCGGCTTTATGGGAACAAGCCGAACCTTTACCTCGCCAGTTTTTTTATTCCTCTGTTCACGATATTCATATCCGTCAGGGGGGGGTGGAGCTTCCATCATTCCCCCGCTTTTTATAAAATCTCTATATGT
>Ga0100397_1002489_pt1 | contig 10698 bp, 9 predicted proteins | sample CryGeymeta201521_FD_81550 | JGI IMG/M metagenome (GOLD analysis project Ga0100397, IMG submission 81550) | Groundwater microbial communities from Crystal Geyser aquifers in Utah, USA - Crystal Geyser metaG 2015-21 | ecosystem: Environmental > Aquatic > Deep subsurface > Groundwater | place: USA... | reverse complement strand
CCCAACTCCGGCCTTTCGGTCGCCGCTTACTACGTCATCGCCCCGGCCGAGGCGTCGAGCAACCTGTCGCGCTTCGACGGCGTACGCTACGGCTACCGCACGCCCGACTACGCCGACCTCACCGACATGTACGAGAAGAGCCGGGCCGAGGGTTTCGGCGCCGAGGTCAAGCGCCGCATCATGATCGGCACCTATGTGTTGAGCCACGGCTATTACGACGCCTACTACCTCCAGGCCCAGAAACTCAGACGCCTGATCGCCAACGATTTCGCCCAGGCCTACCAGCAGTGCGACGTCATACTCGGCCCGACCGCGCCGACCACCGCCTTCAAACTGGGCGAAAAGGCCGACGACCCGGTCGAGATGTATCTGTCCGACATCTACACCATCGCCGTTAACCTGGCCGGCCTACCCGGCATGAGCCTGCCCTGCGGCTTCGACCGCCAGGGTCTGCCGATCGGCCTACAACTGATCGGCGACTATTTCGCCGAGGTGCGGATGCTCAATGTCGCGCATCAATATCAGCTCGTTACCGACTGGCATCAGCGCACGCCGGGAGGATTCTGAACATGCAATGGGAAACCGTCATCGGGCTTGAGGTCCACACCCAGCTCACCACCCAATCGAAAATCTTTTCCGGCGCCAGCACCGCCTTTGGCGCCGAGCCGAATACTCAGGCCTGCCAGGTCGATATCGCCCTGCCCGGCGTGCTGCCGGTGCTCAATAAGGGCGCGGTCGAACGGGCCATCCGGTTCGGCCTGGCCATCGGCGCCAGGCTCAACCGCATCAACGTATTCGACCGCAAGAATTACTTCTACCCCGACCTGCCCAAGGGCTACCAGATCAGTCAGTTCACCCTGCCTATCGTCGAGGGTGGCGCGCTGACCATCCAGGTCGGCGATGAGGAAAAGACCGTGCGCATCACCCGCGCCCACCTCGAAGAAGACGCCGGCAAATCGCTGCACGAGGACTTCCACGGACTCACCGGCATCGATCTCAACCGCGCCGGTACACCGCTGTTGGAGATCGTCTCCGAGCCGGACATGCGCTCAGCCAAAGAGGCAGTGGCCTACGCCAAGGCGCTGCATACCTTGGTGACCTGGATCGGCACCTGCGACGGCAACCTGCAGGAAGGCTCGTTCCGCTGCGACGCCAATGTCTCGGTGCGGCGTCCCGGCGGGCCGCTGGGCACCCGACGCGAGATCAAGAACCTCAACTCGTTCCGCTTCCTGGAGCAGGCGATCGATTACGAGATCCGCTGGCAGATCGGCGAGATCGAAGACGGCCGGGCGATCCAGCAGGCCACCGTGCTGTTCGACCCGGACAGCGGCGAGACCCGCATGATGCGGACCAAGGAAGACGCCCACGACTACCGCTATTTCCCGGACCCGGACCTGTTGCCGGTCAAGTTAGAGGAAGACTGGATCGAGCGGGTTCGTGCCAGCCTGCCGGAATTGCCGCAGGCCCGGCAAACCCGCTATCGGACCGAGTTCGGCCTGTCCGCCTACGACGCCGCCACGCTCACATCGAGCCGCACCCTATCCGATTATTTCGAGACGGTGACGGCGGCCCTGCCCAAGGCGGACGCCAAGCTGGCCGCCAACTGGGTGATGGGCGAGTTGTCGGCGGCGCTCAACCGCGCCGAGATCGATATCGCCACCAGCCCGATCGGCGCCAACCGCTTGGCTCGTCTGCTCGGCCGCCTCCAGGATGGCACCCTGTCCGGCAAGCTGGCCAAGCAGGTGTTCGAAGCGATGTGGACGGAAGGTGGCGAGCCGGATGCCATCATTGAGGCCAAGGGGCTGAAGCAGATGTCCGACTCCGGCGAGGTCGAGCGGATCATCGACACGGTGCTGGCCGCTAACCAGAAATCGGTGGAGGAATTCCGCGCCGGCAAGGACAAGGCCTTCAACGCCCTGGTCGGCCAGGTGATGAAAGCGACCAAAGGCAAGGCCAATCCGGCCCAGGTCAACGACCTGCTGCGGGCCAAGTTGGCCGGCTGACGGGGCCGGCCTCAGCGCCGGCCGGTCAGCTCGATATAACGCGCCCGGTCGGTCTTGTACTGAAGCAGAATAGCCTCCATGCGCTGGTAGCGTTGCAGTATCAGGGCATCGAGGCGCGCTATTTCGGCCGCCGGCGGGTTCTGCTTGCGCTGGACCTTCAGGCCATTTAGCAAGGTTCTCTCCTGGGCCAGGAGGCGGTCTCGCGCCTGGTCGATCTCCTGGGCGCTGCCGAAGGTCGATAGCAGGGCGTTGTCGCTTCGTTGCCGTTCTTTAGCCGCCAGCGCTTCGGCGGTCTCCTGAGTGGCGATGGCGGCCTGCTTCTGGCGCTCGGCGTAACTCCCGACCCGCCGGATCACCCGGCCCTGGCCATCCAGTTCCTCATGTTGGGCACCGGCGTATTGGACCGGGATGCGGTCGCCATAATGCACGCCGCCTTGCCCGTCCACCCAGCGATAGGTCGCCGCCCAGCCGGTCGCGGCCATGAGCACGGCCGCCAGGGTCAGGCCGCAGCCGGCGCAGCGATTCAGTCGGCGCCGTACTGTTGGCGATAGCGAGTAATGGCCGAGCGCGTAGCCGCCCATTCCGGTTTCCCTCCCAGGTACTTCATCAGGTCATCCAGGTTGACGATACTGATGACCGGCAGCCCATGCTGTCGGCTAACTTCTTGCACGGCGGACAACTCGCCCTGGCCACGTTCCATGCGGTCCAGGGCGATGGCGACGGCGCAGGGGATAGCGCCTGCGGCCTGGATCAGCTCGACCGATTCGCGCACTGAAGTGCCAGCCGAAATGACATCGTCGACGATCAGTATGCGACCCTTCAGCGGCGCGCCAACGATGCTGCCGCCCTCGCCGTGGTCCTTGATTTCTTTCCGGTTATAGCTGTAGGGCGCATTGCGGTCCATGCCGGCCAGGGCGACCGCCACGGTGGCGACCAGCGGGATACCCTTGTAAGCGGGGCCGAACAGGCCATCGAAGGCCATGCCGGAATCGAGGATGGCTTTGGCGTAAAATTCGCCCAGCCTTTTCAGCGATTCGCCATCGTTGAACAGGCCGGCATTGAAAAAGTACGGCGATAACCGGCCGGCCTTGGTCTTGAATTCGCCAAACAGCAGCACCTGTCGGCGGATGGCGAAATCGAGAAAGGCCTCCTTGAAACCCTGCATCTCTACATCCCTATCGATATTTCGTGCGAATTGTAACGCTGAATCTAAACGGCATCCGCTCCGCCGCCAAAAAGGGCGTAGTAGACTGGCTGGCCCAGTCCGAGGCCGATGTGGTTTGCCTTCAGGAGCTGAAGGCGCAAGTCGGTGACTTGAGCGCCCGGATGCTCAACCCGCCGGGCTATTTTGGTTATTTTCACTACGCGGAGAAGAAAGGCTACAGCGGCGTCGGTATCTGGTCGCGCCGGCAACCGGACCAGATCGTCGAGGGCCTCGGTATCGCCGACATCGACGCCGAGGGCCGCTACATCGAGGCCCAGTTTGGCAACCTGTCCATCGTCTCGATCTATCTGCCATCCGGCTCCTCGGGCGAGCACCGGCAGGCCGCCAAATTCGCCTTCATGGCGCGTTTTCTGCCGCGCCTGGAGACGCTTGCCAAAAGTGGCCGCGAATTTATCTTGTGCGGCGACTGGAACATCGCCCACCGCGAAATCGACCTGAAGAACTGGAAAGGCAATAGAAAGAATTCAGGCTTTCTGCCCGAGGAACGGGCCTGGATCGGTGACCTGTTCGATCGCGTGGCCTGGTCGATGTCTATCGCCGACTTTATCCCGAGCACGAAGGCGAGGCTTACACCTGGTGGAGCAACCGTGGTCAGGCCTGGGCCAAGAACGTCGGTTGGCGCATCGACTACCAGATCGCCAGCCCCGGCATCGCCGCTCGGGCTATCACTGCCCGCGTCTACAAGGCAGCGCGGTTTTCCGACCATGCACCGTTGATCGTGGACTATGACGCGACGCCAATCGGAATGGCCGGTCAAGTTCGCCCGGTTAAGATTCACCTAAGCTAAGTGGCTAGAATGGCAGCCATTACCACTCCACACAGGAAACGACCATGACCCGCATCACCCTCCTACTCACCGCGCTACTCGCCGTTGTCGCGCAAACCGCGCTGGCCGCATCCCCCAGTGCCCTGCTCGACACCTATCGTGCCGCAGCCACCAAGGAAGAACCGGGGTTCCGCGATTTCTCCGCGCAGCGCGGCGAGCAATTTTTCCACGCCAAGCATGGTGACACCAGTTGCTCGACCTGCCACACCGACAACCCCAAGGCGGGCGGCAAACATGCCAAGACCGGCAAGGCCATCGAGCCTTTGGCGCCGGTCGCCAACGCCAAGCGTCTGAGCGATCCGATCAAGGTTGAGAAATGGTTCAAGCGCAATTGCAACGATGTCTTGCAACGTGCCTGCACCGCCCGTGAGAAAGGCGATTTCGTCGCCTGGCTGATTTCTGTCAAATAAAGGACGCCTAAACATGAAAACCCTGCTCAGTTTGCTACTCGCCCTCGCCCTCGGCAGTACTGCGGCCCAGGCCGAATCCGGCAACAAGTATGGCGGTGAGGATCGCGGCAAGCCGGTGCTCCCCAGCCAGTCGAACAACCTGTGGAAACAGGAATGCGGTTCCTGCCACCTGGCCTTCGCCCCCGGCCTGCTACCGGCCGAATCCTGGCGCAAGGTGATGGGCGGCCTGGACAAGCACTTCGGCGCCGACGCCTCGCTCAGCCCGGAGGAAAACCGCGAGATCAGCGCCTTTCTGGTGAACAACGCCTCCAATCGCTGGCGCGCGCCCACCGCACCGCTGCGCATCACCGAGACCGCCTGGTTCAAGCACAAACACCGCGAGCTGGCCCCTGGCGTCTGGAAACGCGCCGCCGTCAAGGGTCCGGCCAACTGCGCTGCCTGCCACACCGGCGCCGACCGGGGCGACTTCAACGAAGACCGCGTGCGTATTCCTCGTTAACGAGCGTGACTCATCGCCGCTCCAAAATCATGAAACGCCATAGGGCGGGCATGGCCCGCCCTATGGCTACGTGTGTTTCATGCTAACCACCGTAGCCACTCCTTACTACGGCCACCCGCTCATCACCCTCAATTCAAAAGCCATTTTATGCAATCCACCCTGATCTGGGACCTCCCCCTACGACTGTTCCACTGGCTGTTTGCCGCCAGTTTTCTCGGCGCCTGGCTCACCACCGAATCCGATCAGTGGTTGTCGCTGCACACCTTTTTCGGCTATCTCATGCTCAGTCTGATCGGCTTTCGCCTGGTCTGGGGGCTGACCGGTAGCCGCTACGCGCGCTTTTCCTCATTTCTTTACGGTCCTCGCGTCGGCCTGGATTATCTGCGCCAGGCCATCGCCGGCAGCGCGGCGCGCCATCTCGGCCACAACCCGGCGGGCAGCCAAGCGGTGTTTCTTCTACTTGGCCTGGGCCTGCTGGTGGGCCTATCCGGCCTGTTCACGCAGGGCGGCGAAGAACAACAGGGTGCGGCTGCCATAGGCGGGCTCAGCTTCGCGCTCGGCAAGGCGATCAAAGAAGGGCATGGACTGCTCGCCAACCTGATGTTGCTGGTGGTATTCGCCCATCTGGCTGGGGTGGCGCTGGAGAGCTGGTTGCACCAGGAAAATCTGGCTCGCAGCATGGTCACCGGTCTGAAGGCGGCTGAGTCGGGCGCCCCCGCCGCACGTCCCCACAAGCTGGTCGGCCTGCTGCTGCTGGTGGCGGTCGCGACCTTTGGCACCTGGTGGTTTTTTTATGCCTGGCATGAGCCGGTGGAAAGGCTGGGCGGTCATGACGATGCCGCCAACGAGGCGCCGCATGTCGCCTTCGTCGGCAAGCCGCTGCCCGAAAGCGCCAAGTGGCAGGAGGAATGCGGTTCCTGTCACCTGGCCTTCCACCCCAGCCTGCTGCCGGCGCGCTCCTGGCAGGCCTTGCTGGCCGGGCAGGGCCGCCACTTCGGTGATGACCTCGGGCTGGATGCCGCCACCGTGGCCGAACTGCTCGCTTTTGCCGTGCCCAATGCCGCCGAACAAGGCGCCACCGAAGCCGCTTGGAAGATAAACCGCTCCATACCGACAAGCAGCACACCGCTGCGCATCTCGGAAACGCCGTACTGGACCAAGAAGCACCGCGAGATCGCCGACGTCGATTGGCAGAACCCCAAGGTGAAGAGCAAGGCCAATTGCGCCGCCTGCCACCGTGATGCCGAGGCCGGTACCTTTGAAGACGCGGCAATGCAGGTACGAAACTGATCCTTGGCCACGGCGGGCTAGAGAGAACCGACAGGCTATGGTAAACGGACGTGGTTATCTACATAATGAATCATGTGGATAAAAAGCGTCAAAAAAGAGACAGGCCGGACTTCGCAAGACGTTAGACGTTCCATGGAATGGTTGCTGGCGGTCCTGGTCGGGTCGGTGTTTATTGCCGAATCGCTGACCATGATTTTTCTGTCCAGGCTGCCTGCCATATCCGGCATGACCGAGATATTGCTGGATGCGTCCACCCTGTCCATTCTGCTTTTTCCGCTGTTTTATTTTCTGATCTTTCGGCCGCTGACGCGCAACATCGTCGAACTTGAGCAGGCTGAAGACAAGCTACGCTTGGCGGCCAGTGTTTTCACGCACGCTCGCGAAGGCATCATCATCACCGATACCAGCGGCGCCATAATTGATGTCAACGAAACCTTTAGCAAAATCACCGGTTACAGCCGAGCAGAGGCGCTAGGTCAGAACCCGCGGATGCTCAAGTCAGGTCGGCAAGATCCAGAGGTCTATGCGGCCATGTGGAAGTCGCTCGCTGAAAAGGGCCACTGGTACGGCGAAATCTGGAATCGGCGCAAGGATGGCGAGGTATATGCCGAAATGCTCACCATCAGCGTGGTCAAGAATACTGATGGCGAATCGCAACACTATGTCGCCCTGTTCACCGACATCTCCCCGATGAAGGAACACCAGCAGCAGCTTGAGCACATCGCTCACTACGATGCCTTGACCAATCTGCCGAATCGCGTTTTGCTGGCCGACCGCCTGAGTCAGGCCATCAGCCAAAGTCAGCGGCGCGACCAGCCGCTGGCCCTGGCCTATCTCGACCTGGACGGTTTCAAGACTATCAACGACTTCTATGGGCACAATGTCGGCGACGAACTGCTGATTGCCATTGCCCAACGCATGAAGGCCGTGCTACGCGATGGCGATACCCTGGCCCGAATCGGCGGCGACGAGTTTGTGGCGGTGCTGATCGATCTATATCTGCCTCAGGATTACGAACTCGTGCTGAGCCGTTTGTTGCAGGCCGTCGCGGCCCCGGTGAATCTGAACGAAATGGTATTGCAAGTCTCCGCCAGCATCGGCGTGACCCTCTACCCCCAGGATGGCGCCGACGCCGACCAACTGATGCGTCATGCCGACCAGGCCATGTATCAGGCCAAGCAGGCAGGCAAGAACCGCTACCATCTGTTCGATGTGGCCCAGGATGCGGTGATCCAGTCCAGGCACGAAAACCTTGAAGAGATACGCCACGCCCTCGACCAACGCCAGTTCGTGCTGTATTACCAGCCGCAGGTAAACATGTACACCGGCGAGGTGATCGGCGCCGAGGCGCTAATCCGCTGGCAACATCCGGAACGTGGCCTGCTGGCCCCAGCCGAATTTCTGCCCATTATCGAGTCCCACCCGATCAGCGTGGAATTGGGCGAATGGGTCATCGACACGGCGCTGTCCCAGTTGGCCGAATGGCATTTGGCGGGAATAGACATCCCGATCAGCGTGAATGTCGGCGCTCGCCAGTTGCAGCACGGCAACTTCGTGGCCAACCTCGCCAAACAACTTGCCGCCCACTCTACTGTCCTGCCAGGCAACCTGAAACTGGAGGTGCTGGAAACCAGCGCGCTCGAGGACATGGCCTACGTTTCAGAGGTCATGCGCGCTTGCGGTGAAATGGGCGTGCGTTTTGCCCTGGACGATTTCGGCACCGGCTATTCCTCGCTCATTTATTTAAAGCGTCTGCCGGTGGATATGCTCAAGATCGACCAGACCTTTGTCCGGAATATGCTCGAAGACCCCGAGGATATGGCGATCATCGACGGCGTGCTGGGGCTGGCCTCGGCATTCCACCATCGGGTAATAGCCGAAGGGGTCGAGACCATAGGACACGGCGAACTGCTGCTGTCGCTGGGCTGCCAATTGGCGCAGGGCTATGCCATTGCGCGGCCTATGCCGGCGGCGGAGTTTCCCGACTGGCAGGTGAACTGGCGCACTGACCCCTACTGGGCCACTTGGCGGGAGCGCAGTATCAGCCGCGAAAATCTGCCTGTGCTATTCGCCGAGGTCATGCATCGACAATGGCTGAGCGCGCTCGAATCCTTTCTGGCAGACGAGCGGCAGTCCCCGCCGCCGCTGGACGCGCATGGCTGTCGCCTTGGCCGTTGGCTAGATACCGAGGGGCGATCCCGATATGGCCACGATCCGCTCTTCCACAAGATACTCGATTGCCACGAACACGTGCATTCGTTGTGCGGCAAATTGGTCGATCTGCATGGCATGGGGCGTAAAAACGAGGCCCTGGCGCGGGTTTACGAGCTACATGCGCTACGGGACGAATTGATCGCCAGTTTGAATGGCTTGCTGGGCACCCTGACCGGCTTTGTCCGGTTGCTGTGGCACGATAACTACCGGTCCGGCCATCCGCTCATCGACCGCCAGCACCAGGGGCTATTCGACAAGGCCAACGAACTTCTTGCCGCCGTAATCGACGGTCGGCCGAGCAATGCCGCCGCCGGCCTGATCAAGGAACTGCTGGCCGATGTTGTGACTCATTTCGCCGACGAGGAACAGGTGCTACGGGCAATCGACTTTCCCGGCGTCGCCGAACACGAAGGCCGGCACCGCGCCCTGGTCGAGAAGGCGCAGCGTTTGGCCGCGCAATTTGCCGAAGGCAGCTTGGCCCTGGGCGATCTGTTTTCGTTTCTGGCCTACGACCTGGTCGCCATCCATATGCTTGCGGAGGATCGTATGTTCTTCCCCTATATTCAGACAGACTGATTCAGTCGGTGTTTGCATCATGAAGATAAGGAGTAAACGAAAATGAACGAGTTGAAAATCCTGGGCATCGTCGGCAGCCTGCGCAAAGGCTCATACAACCATGCCGCGCTCAGGGCGGCGCAAGCGCTGCTGCCGTCTGGCGCGACGCTGGACCTGATCGAACTGACCGGCATCCCGGTCTTCAACCAGGACGACGAGGCGGCGCCGCCGGAGGGCGTGCTCGAATTCAAACGCCGCATACGCGCCGCCGACGCCATCCTGTTCGCCACCCCGGAGTACAACTACTCGGTACCCGGCGGCCTCAAGAACGCCATCGACTGGGCCTCCCGACCTTATGGCGACAATGCCTGGGCCGGCAAGCCGGCGGCGCTGCTGGGGGCCTCGATCGGCAGCCTGGGCACGGCCCGCGCCCAATACCATCTGCGCCAGATACTGGTCGCCTTCGACATGGCCGTGGTCAGCCAGCCGGAGGTGATGATAGCCAACGCCGCGCAGCGCTTCGACGCGGCGGGGCGGCTGACCGACGAGCCGACCCGGCAGCACATTGCTAAGCTATTGGAGGCCTTGATAAAGCTGGCCAGGAATAGCCGGGCGGCTTGAGTTGAGTCGCTTCGCCGCCTGGCAGCGACTATTCGCCGTACTGCTGCTGGGCTTCGCCTCCGGCCTGCCGCTGGCCCTGACCGGCCAGGCCATGCAGGCCTGGCTGGCGGTGGACGGCGTGGACATCGCCACCATCGGCTTTCTCGGCCTGGTCGGCGTGCCCTACACCTTCAAGTTCCTCTGGGCGCCGCTGATGGACCGCTTCGAGCCGCCCTGGCTGGGCCGCCGGCGCGGCTGGCTGGTGGTCACTCAGCTCGCCCTGGCGGCGGCGCTGGCCTGGATGGCCGGCATGTCACCCAGGGATGGCGCCGGCCCGTTCGCCACGGCCGCCCTGCTGGTGGCCTTCCTGTCCGCCTCGCAGGACGTGGTGATCGACGCCTACCGTACCGATGTGCTGCCCGCCCGCGAGCGCGGCCTGGGCGGCTCGCTGTCGGTGTTCGGCTACCGCCTGGCGATGATACTGTCGGGCGGTATCGCCTTGATCTGGGCCGACCAGTGGCAGAGCTGGCCCAGGGTGTACCTGACCATGGCCGGGATCATGGTCGCGGCGGCGGCGGTGTCGCTCACCCTGCTGCCCGGCGTGTCGGGCGAATCGAAACCACTGGCCTCCGAGCCGAGGCGCGAACTGGCCGGCTTCGCCGCCATGCTGAGCGGTTTCGCCGCCGGCTGGTTCGCCGCCCGCTTCATCCTGATCGGCCTTGGCCTCGACCCCGACGACCCCGACAAATGGCTACGCCTGGCCTTCATCCTGGCGCAACTGGCGGCGGCCTTGCCGCTCGGTTACTGGGCGGCGCGCCGGGTCGGCTTCGAGACCCTGAACCGCTCGCTGGAGAATTACTTCAGCCAGTCCGGCGCCTGGGCCTTCCTGCTGCTCATCGTCCTCTACAAACTCGGCGATGCCTTCGCCGGTACCCTGACCACGCCTTTCCTCATCAAGGGCATGGCCTTCACCCAGGCCGAGGTCGGCATCGTCAACAAGATCATCGGCATCTGGCTGACCATCGTCGGCGCACTGCTCGGCGGCGCCCTCATGCTGCGGCTCAACCTGTATCGCT
>Ga0100397_1002478_pt1 | contig 10720 bp, 10 predicted proteins | sample CryGeymeta201521_FD_81550 | JGI IMG/M metagenome (GOLD analysis project Ga0100397, IMG submission 81550) | Groundwater microbial communities from Crystal Geyser aquifers in Utah, USA - Crystal Geyser metaG 2015-21 | ecosystem: Environmental > Aquatic > Deep subsurface > Groundwater | place: USA... | reverse complement strand
ATAAATATCATGTTTTTCATTTGTGCAGCTTAATATTGAATTGATATTTTGGTCTATTTTCCGTCAAAATACCAATCTAGTCAATATTGAATTAATACATACCCCATCTTACTCAGATCCCGATTTAATCGGGAAGCTGATTAGATGGGTATATACTGAGTAACTCAGATGTAACCCTGAGTTACGTGAGTATTCCACTTAATAATATTGTAAACAACCGATCTACCATGTATTATTATGCATATATCATGTTCAAGATACAAGTATCAAACAAAATTCCGCAGATATCTTTGCAGTTGTTTAAAAACAAGTTGAACCATTTGCTTTCCTTCAAATTCCCGCATATTAACCGCATAATTAACGCAACGCTTTGGTCAAAACAGATTAAAATATTTATTTGTCTTTTTCTTATTACAGCTATATCGGCAAATTGTATTTATGAAGTTCTAAACAATAAAAATGATTTGCAACATCTGAATTATAAAATAATGGCTGATCCTTTTGACAGCAATCTCCATGAGGAATTGGCTCAACAATACTTAAAGATAAATGAGACTATTTCGGAAAAAGAGTATTTCCTAGCTGATGAATTATCCAGAAAAAGTATGGCTGAGCGGCAAAATGTTTTGGGAATTTCTTCATCTCCATGGCAAGCTTGGTTGAAAATTAAGTCTCAAAAAGCAAAAATTGAAACAGAGATAATTTATTGGGATGAGGTGAAATCCTCTTTACCTGATTACCAGTATGCTTATCTTAAACTAGCTTATGACTATTTTCTTCTAAATGACTATGACAAAAGCCGGAATTATCTCAACCAAGCGGTACAAAGAAACCCCGTCGATGAAAACACCCTGAATTTAACAAAAATTTTAAATAGTATAGAAAATTGAGAAAAAAGATAATTCTATTTTGAGGTCTGCTTGTCTGCCGGAGCTTCTGTAGTTTTTTCTTCTGTCTTTTTCTGCCCATCCTCTTCCTTGGTTTCTGCTGGTTTTTCTCCCTCTTTTGCCTCTTCAGCCTGTACTGCAGCAGCTGCTTCTTCCTGTGCCATCTTTTCAGCCTCTTTGGATACTAAGGGTACAACTTTTACCACGTCTAGTTCTCCATCCGTGATTATTTTGACTTTGTCCGATAATTTCAAATCTTTTACTTTGATAGTTTCACCCACAGCTTTTAGAATACTGACATCAACGTTAATTTTTTCAGGTAAATCTCCGGGAAGTGCTTCTACTTCTAATTCTGACAGAAGATTCAAAAGGACGCCAATCTTATCTTTGACGGCAACCGACTCACCGATTATATCCAGCTTGACAGCAGCGTTTACTTTTTCTTTCAGATTCACTTGATAAAAATCAACATGTAAAGGCTCCTCTGTAATCGGATCTACTTGAATATTGTGTATTAGGACCGGTAGCTTTTTATCTTCAAGCTGCAGTTCAACCAAACCTGTTTCTCCTGCCTGTTTGAAAACTTGAATAAAATCTTTCACATTTACTTGTACGGCTGCGGATTTAATATTTTTACCGTAGATGTTTGCTGGTGTTATACCCTGCTTCCGGAGACTACTTACCTTCCTTCCGACTAAAGTTCTTTTGACTGCCTTAAGAATATGCTTTTCCATATGATAAAGATGTATTTTAGAGGTAAATACAGCTAAAGTCAATCTGTTGTATAAGTCAAGGACATTTGCGACATTCCTCCATTTAATATTAAATAATCAATTGGACTTTTAAGATCCAGGGATTTATGAGGTCTTTCTGTATTGTAAAAAATCAGGTAGTCAGCCAGTTCCCGATTAAACAGTTTCTCATCGTGAATAATATCCAGATTGTTATCAATAAATTCTTCCTGTATGGTTCTATTGTATCTTTCTATGTAGGTGTTAATCTTGGGACAACGAGGATAGGAAAAAACATGGGGGATATTGCGTCTTAATAACTCATCATCAAATTCTCCCAAGTTTTCCTGCCCGTTATCTGTCTGCCAGTCTTTAATAATACCCGGATAAACAGATTGAAACCTTCCATAAAAGTCCTTCATGTTCCGGCTGTTTAATCTTCTGTAGTGAAGGGTTAGGACAAACTTAAGCTTAATATCTATCGCGCTGTAAAAATAGTGTTTTATTCCGTCAATAATCCTCATAACAGTGTCTGCCATAATGTGACCAAAATCCTCTGGTTTTGGAGCATGCTTAACTCTTATTCTTCTTGGTTTAACCAGTCTTTTATCTGCCCATTTTGAAGCAGGATTATGATACACTCTGCCTGCTTTTTGAAAGAAGAAATGATTCTTCTTAATAACATTACCAACTGTTGACTCGGAAATTGTTTTGAGCCCGGTTTGAGAACAGTATTTATCCAGTAATGGTTTGACCTTTTCTTTTCCAGTCCGTGGTCTTTTCTTTCGGAGATTCCTGATAAAATCAATCATCTCAGAAGGAATCGTTGACTGTCTTACGGTATGGGGAGCAGTTGAGCAGGGAACCAATGAAGCAAGAACACCATTCCCATTCTTTAATTTCCTTTTCCAACGACTAACCACCTTCCTATCTGCGCCAAATGCTTCCTTTGTTGCTTTTTCCCCATATTGGTCATAAAAGTTGATAATCCTCATTCTCTCACAAGCTACCTCATCTTTATCAAATTTCCTTAAGGAATAGAGCATATTTATATACCTCCAGTAGCCTCGTATTCTACTAAAGATGGGATATGCCTTGGAAGGAACACCGGTACTGCCGAATTTTACTCCGCTTATTCTTCTTCAATGTCGCATATGTATTTTAACTTTTTCATCTGTTTAAAAAATACTATCACAACAGGATATTCATTTATCAATATTTTTCAGGATAAACTGATATAATATACTGAAACAATTCAGGAATGTTCCAGTATAGACCTATCTGACCCGCTTCGCCGTAGCTTCCACCTACGTCAAGACTAAGGCGGACAGGTCAGCGAGGCGAGTCAGCTTTGCTGTGATAAAAAGTTGGGCTTCGACTGAGCTCAACCGAATGTCCAAACCTGAGTAAGATGGGTATAAATCAAAATGAAAAGAATCTATCTCCCGTTCATTATCATCATAACCATTAGTATTTTTGCTATCTACTTCTTCTTTAAAATACCGATAATCCAAAAGGGGAATGAGGTAATGTTAAGTCCTTTGGGGAAAATATTAGCCGCCAACAGCTTTGAATCTCTAAAGGAAGTAGAGAGTTCAAGTATAGCCGTAAATAATATCGATATCAGAAACGATCTCAAAGAAGAGGTTCATCTGCTTCTTTTGGGTCTGGATGGTAGAAAAGGGGATAAAAACCCAAGATGTGACGCCGTTCATCTTCTGAATTTCAACTTTAAAAAAAATATATTAACTATCATCAGTATCCCCAGAGGAACTGCGCTTGAAGGACCCTCCGGTAAGAATGAGAGCGTGTATTTGGCCAATTCCTGCCATACAAACGGGATTGCCAGTACGATTCCCGAGATCGAGAAAATCGCAGGACAGCATGTTGATTACACGATAAAAATCGGTTTCTCACAGGTTTTAGGAATACTTAGAACTCTCCAAGTTCCAACAACCCAAACTTTGCAATTTTTAAGAAACAGAAGTTACGCCGTAGGGGACTATCAAAGAAGCCACAACCAAGCAGTTTTTCTTAAAGACATGATTACCAAACATTTCGAACTTCTTGCTAAACTTCCAAAACCCTTAAGGTATCTTGCTTATAGAACTCTGGATACGGATCTGGATTTTGAGGAAGCGAATATGTATTTCGAGCTTCTATCAAAAACTGCATTTTATAAAGACCAAAACAACATAGTACTCGAGACCAAACCGTTTGCTTCGCCGTATGTGAAGGATATCCATCTGGCTTTAACTGAAAATAAGACTACTCTCACAAAAGACCCGGATTACAATGCTTACCAGAATAATCTGAAACAATATATGGACAACCTTATAAGCCATACCGACACCTTTATTAAAAATAATAATAAGGATGCTGCTTATAAAATTATCAGCACTCCTTATGCACAAAAAATTTGGCTGCAGATAGAAAATAACTCTTTGCGTTTGAAATATCAATACGACTTTCTCAGACTTTATGTCCTAACCTCACCTGATCGTATGAATAATTCGACATTAATTCTTGACTTTATTACCGAAATGGAAATACTAAGTAACATGGATTATCTTAACAAAGGGAAAAATTTGTTAACGACCATTAATTAGATCTTATATGTTGAAAATTAAACCTGTTTCAGAAAAAGACGCAAATAGGGAAGTTGCGGAAATTTACAAATCTATTAAAAATAGCCTTGATTTATACACAGTTCCATTGATTTTTCAATATTTCGCGATATTTCCCGAATATTTATTTCATATCTGGCATCAGTTTCAACAGAATATAAACGACCATAGTTTCAATCTTTATTGTCTGGATATCAGCAATTCTGCTGTAACAGCGATTAAAGAAATTTATAAACCATCAGCCCCGACAGCTCTTTTTTTGGAGGAAATGGAAGAAAACGCGCAGATAATTGAATTAAGGAAATTCGCCGTAAACAGTATTAAAGTAAATTCTCGATTATACTTGTTATCTGTAGCAATAAGAGAAAGTCTTAAGGGTAAATACCTTGGTTTAAAACAAATCGGACAAAAAATAGAAAACCAGGAGGAAGAAATACTGAAAGATCTTTCCAATGAATTTTATTCTTCTCATTTTGAAAATAAGAAAGAAACGACAGACGACTCCAATATATCCGGCAGGCAAAAAGAACTGGATACTATTAAAAAGGGAGGATTAACCAAATCATATACAGAGGAATTTTTCAAGCTCATTACCATGGAGATGGAAAGACTGGCCAAAAAGGAGGATTACCTTACCAGACGGGTGGAATTGGAGAGATTTACTTTATACAAATTACCTTTGCTTACCAATCCAATCGATTCATCTCTAACAACCGTGTTTCAAAAAAACTTCGGAAATCCTTATTTCCCCGAACTTATTTATCTGATCTCGGATCTTTTTCCCACCCAAACACCTTATAAACTCCTGACTTCTGTCGTCATGAAAGAAACATTGAAGCCGCACGGGGTCGCCACTCCTCCAACCGACGGATCGCGGTGACAAGGCTGTGAGGCTAAAGTGTCCGTAAATCTGAGATGTTACACCCTTTATCTTATCTTGTTTTCGAGGGCAAAAATTCTGTCTACGGACGTGTCTGTAGAATAAAATATCTCCTGCTTGTTACCTGATGTTGAATTAAAATTAACCGGAGTTAAACTATATCTTTCCGGATAAGAGACAGATAAAACCAGGGGGGAATTTTTGTCACCCATTTGTTTTTGATAAAAAAATTGATAGGACGTGCTATCTTTCGTAAACAAAGAGGGGAGAGTATATGAAATCTTCACCGCTCCTTTGTTCCCGGAAGCTATTTTTACCATCATGGCAAAAACAGTCTTATCGTTTTCATATGGTGATACTTCAATCTCCGAAGGAGAAATAGGCATATTATTCAAGGTGGCGTTAAGGAGTTTACTGTCTTTTGGTACAAAAATCCTGAGGTAATTATGATAATCCCCGCCTTTGAAAAGTTCAGGAATATTGCTGTTTTCGTATGACAGGGTAAGAATAGTCACCACCAAACCGGAATCGTTAATCTTTTTCTCAATAGCGACGGATTTGTTTACAAAATAATTAGCTTTGTTAACCCCGAAATTTGATTCTATTACAGACAGATAATCAGGTAAACATAAGCTTACCTCTCTTGGTTTGACTGCGTCAGTATTTTGATCCTTATTGTCAACACAACTGACGTTTACCATTCTCCCGGCCCAACCGGCCTTTTCTATGTCTTTCTGAAGGACATCGTCTTTGGAAAAGAAAGTAATCTTTTTTTCTTCTAAAGAGTTTCTAAGGACTGTTAATAAATCCAGCCATGGCAGATTTTGTCCCTCTGCCAATTTTAATTGAAGGGCATTGGAAACAGCCGTCAGATAATCTTTTTTGCTGGTCGAACCTGCAAAAAAATCTTTTTCTACATAGTATTGAGATTTAAAAAAGAAATTATTTGCATTAATCGTTTCATTATTAAAATCAGGTAAATTAACAGGTCCCATTATTCTTAACAGGTCTTCCGCCAAAAAAAGATTGATTCCGATAACCCCGTCTACTTTCTGACCTAATTCTTTCTCCAAAAACCAGTAGGCTTTCACTGCTGAAGCGGCAAAATCCGGATCAAAATTACTGTCACGTAAAAACCAATGCGGTTGAGACAGATATTTTTTTATAGGCAGGGGAGGGTCTACATGTCCTTTCAACTGACCATCAACTGTATAAACATCCATGATATTTAATTTATTTATACTGCCGTCTTTGACCATCAATAGTCCTATCGATCCGATAAAGCCTCCTGTGGCTCTTATCTCCATATTATTCTGAAAAAGTAGCAAGTAAGTTTTTTCTCCGTCCGTTATTAAGACCTGCTCAAAGAAGGGAAGAACCTGGTGTACTACCGATAATTTATCCAGGTAAGATGACAGGAGTAAAGCATAAGTATCTTTGGGAAAGTAGGGGATTGCGGTTGCATCCATTTTCTTTCTTGCATCGGTTAAGACTTGTGTCAGGTTTTCGGCAAGGGAAATTGACCTGTCAAAATCAGCCTTAGTAATTTTATTATCATCGGAAAAGGCAGAATAACTGAGGGGCTTGAATTTTTGGAAAAAAACCAGTGTTTCCTTACCCGTCTTCAACAGATCTTCATTAACTGTCAGAATCGTGTCAAAATCTTTTAAATAAGATGTATTTCTGAAAGGGATAAGAATTTTATATGAGTAATCGTAAATCTTTCTGGCGATTTGGAGATGTTTTTCCGCCTGTGTGATATCCAATGAAACTGCCGCCCAGTTGGAAGAAGCCAGATCGCTTTTGAAATCAGTGTAGATTTTCTTCAGGGAATTTATATAAAAATACAAACTACCTCCGACTAGTGAAATAACAAGTACGACTAAGAGGAAAAAGAGTGCAATCCTTTTTGTAGCAATAACTTTCATTGACGTCGCTTTCTTTATGGACAGGGGAGAGTGGTCAGCATTATGGTTATCGCTTTTTTCGGTAGGAAACGTAGGAATCTTTTGATTTTTCTTATCGGTGATTCCATATAGTTCCTCTTTTACCGTTTCTTTTTTTTTGGGAAGTACTTTCCTTTTTACCTGTGCTTTTTTTCTGATATCCATAATATTTGGTCCGTCTAGAGAAAACATGGCTCTTAATATATGATCTACTAATACCGGAATGCTCCAAAAATTTATCTCACCGACCCGGATTATCCTAATCTTATTATCATCAGTACTGCCTATTTTCTCCTCCTCCTCAAATTCAATAAAAAGATACTTGCCGTTTTCCCGTAGATGTTTAAAGAGTATATCTTTGGCCAAGTGGAAATTCCCAAACTGGAAAATGTAATCAAACTTGCCAATCATCGGCTTGTAGGAATCCTGGATGACCACCTTGCACGACCTGTCCTCCAATGTATGGATAAGGTATGAGGAAACAGTACCGCCTCCGATGATAAGAGCTATTGGTTTAGTGGTCTCTGTGAATGTGGAGACCGGCCTTTTTCTGACCATACAGATTTCATTTTACTATATATCGGATCCAGTATAGAAGATGAGTTAATTATCAAAAGCCTGATTTACCAGAAAATCTGCTTCAAAGTTTTTTTCCCTGGGAACATACTGATAATGGATATCCAGACCAATTTCCGACTCCAAAATTCTGGCAGTCAGTAAAAACTCCCGTAACCGGCCATCCTTCACTTTGAATATCCCGTTTAACTGGTTTGCCACCAGTGTGGAATCCAAAAAAAATTGGATGCGTGAAACGTTTTGCTGTAAAACAATAGTTTTGTTTTCTTTGATCCAGGTGAGGGCGGATAATACAGCCCGGTATTCGGCTACATTGTTAGTAGCCTCTCCTATCTTTCGGGAAATCGTGGCCAGAATTTTACCTGTTTCGGCTTTTACCACTACCCCAATTGCCGCAGGACCGGGATTACCCCTGGACCCACCATCAGTAAAAACAGATATTTTGTTCATGTTATTTTCAAAGAATAATAATAATTTTAGCTGTATACATTACCGAAAGCAACGAGGTGTTTGAGAGGAAATAAATCAGTCCAGATATTTTGAAGGGTGAGGGGAGGGGAGGAACTTTTCTTCTATTTGTTTGGCATAATCCAGAACTGTACCCCATTCGTCCTTCTCTGCAGCCGTTACCATATCAGACCAAAGAACATTGCTTGCATCTTCTACCTCTTTCGTCTTCTTAAGCATTTCTTTGTAAAAATCCAGAAGGAAGGTTTTCTTAAAAAGCAGGGTACCTCCAAGCAATAATATGTCATATTCCGGAATCCTGCCTTTGTAGAAATTTTCAATTACCTCCGGAGTCACATATGGGTCTCTCAAAAGCTCGGCCAGTTTTTCTCCGTCTTCCTCTTTAAGTCTATCCGCTACCCTGTCAGACAAATAATCGGCAAACGCTTTCATATAACTGCTTACTATTTCTTCTTTCTTCTCGTCAGGATAGAAATTTGCTGCCAGTAAGTCCAATAAATCGTATTTGGTTAAATCAGTTAATGCCATATTTTTAAAATTAAATATTTATTTTATAAATTTTAACATATCACCCCACTTAGGTACCGGTGGTCTAACCGGCCCTATGAATGGAGCTGCTGCTGGTACCGCCGCAGCCACAGGAGCTGTAAGGCCTAGTTTCGACAAATCAGGCCAGGTTAAATTTTTAGTTAAGTTGTCCAATGCTGTCCTGGCTGAACCGGGTACGGTCCCCAACGCCTGCTGGGTGTTAATATATGCCTGGTTTGCTGCTGTAGACAGGTTGGCCGCTGTCCGTTCTATCACTCCTCCAAGGGCAAGACCTCTGAAGATAGATACTGCTGATCCGAGTATGCTGGTCTTAAAACCTGCAATAAGGCTCCTTTTGCCGATTACTTTAAGCGTGTTTACAAATTCACGTCTCTTGACATATCCAGGGAGTTCATTTTCCATGAATTCCATCCTTTCCCTGGCTGTAAATTGTCCCTGCAACATCTGGTTGGCTATGTCGTATGTCTGGTCAATCTGGGCCAGATGGGCGAGTTCCACGTCTGACAGTTTTTGCTGTTCGAAGACAGGAAGCACTCTGGCCAAGGTTTCCCTGTCTAGCTTCATAGCGAAAGCCTTACGGATCAGATTTCTCATGGCGGTTTTATCCATACCCAACTGATCGGCGTTTGCCAATTCCTGCCCTAGATACCTGAGCTGGGCCAAATCTGCAGCGTCTCCCTTGTTCCCGAAGACAGTACCCCAGGCTGCTTTCCTGTCCCAGCTCTTGCGGTGATTGGTGGATTCGTTAATGATACTGTCAGCTAGAAAATATACACTAGATCTTTTCAAAACCGCAGCTCTGATTCCGTCTATGGTAGCTCTTGCCCCGAAACCCAAGACTGCAGCAGTTGCAGCTACAGGTAATGTACCTTGCAAAACGCCTTTTGCCACGATTTTTGCACCTTCTGCAATACCAGGAACAAATGCGCCTGCACCCGCCGGTACGGTCAAAGCTGCCTGGATTTTTGCCGCATCAAATTGACCGGGTACTAAAGCTCCTATCAAAGGTAACCGGAGAATCCGTCTCCACCAGCTTTTTCTCCTGACCTCTACACTGGCTCCCTCGTATGCAGGCATGGTCCGGGCCCTGAGGAATCTAAGCATTGTTCTATTTAACACTCCTTCATGAAGCCTGCCTAAATCCAGTCTTCTTTCTTCCTCGCCTCCTGCTTCAGCCTGAAGAGCCCTATTTTGTCCTTGGTTTTCATTTTGCTGGGCTTGTTGCTGCCTGTAGGCTCTTTCTGCGGCATTGGCTGCGTCTATGTCTGCTCCTATTTGTGCCACACCTCTCTCATCCCGTTCTCTCTGTTGCTGATCGCGCTGTCTTCCTCCTCCTGCGCCTGCCTGTCTGCCTTCAGCGGGATTGGCAACCTGCGCGGCTGCTCCTGCCGGACGCCCGCCGCCTTGATGTAATTCTCCATGAGCTACATCTGCCATAATAAATTTAGTATTGCACGAAAATAAACTACCTGTCAAGCATTTTGTTTTGAATCATAATTTGAATCAAAATGACATACAATAACTAAGAATTCTATCCATGGTTTTATGATAAATGGTAATACTTAATGGTTTAGGTAGTCAAAAATGAGGAAATAAATTTAGCTGATTTTCTAAGTTTCGCTTATCAGGTATTCTTCAGCTATTCTGTCCTGCAGGCCTTTAACGAATTCCCATGGAGCAATACCTGTCTTTTCTTTAAATCTTCTTTCCATCTCTTTTTTCATATCATCGTCAGACATTTTTTCCAGTTCTTCCATATCTTTTTCAGACATAAAAGAAAGCAGGGTAGTAAACAGATCAACAGCGCTTATTTTGGTAAGGCTGTTCAGATAATTTTTAGCCTCTTTTTCCCCTTTGTCTTTTTTCAGCTTATCGATAAATAGGGTATATATATCATCAGGCATAATAACTTTTTTCTATTTCTTTAATAAATTTTCTGCTAATTTTCTAAGTATGTCAAGATCTTCTAAGGTGAAGCCTTGTGTAACTGTCCCGTTATCAACTAAAGCCTCGACAGCTCTGTCTCCCTTTAGCGAAGTCAGATTTAACCATGCCT
>Ga0100397_1002476_pt1 | contig 10723 bp, 7 predicted proteins | sample CryGeymeta201521_FD_81550 | JGI IMG/M metagenome (GOLD analysis project Ga0100397, IMG submission 81550) | Groundwater microbial communities from Crystal Geyser aquifers in Utah, USA - Crystal Geyser metaG 2015-21 | ecosystem: Environmental > Aquatic > Deep subsurface > Groundwater | place: USA... | reverse complement strand
TAGTCAGTTGTGTGAGCTACCGGACGCTGAAGCGATCCGGCGTCTAATGTCGAAGAATTTACGAAAGGATGCACTGGGTTCCTTATGATACAACTCCAGTTTTTTTGAAAACCCCTTGCCAACCATCAGCGATTCTGGTACTCTATTGTTTTGCTGGGGAGGACCGTGCCGGTGAAAAGTTCCTTGTTAGGCAAGTTCTCCAGAACTGCAGTGAGAAAATTGGGTCAATGAAAGCGAAAGTCGTTGACGGAGTTCTCCTGTCGTGCTATACTCGGAACGTCCTGTTGGATACTGTTCCTTGAAAACTGAATAGTGCCTGTTCCGATTTCCATCGGAGCAGCAGAGCCAAAGATGCAAATCGGTAATGCGGGGCCAAATACCTTTGAAGGTAGTCTCATCCATTCCGGATGGGATTTGATCGAGTTCTCCAACGGAGAGTTTGATCCTGGCTCAGGACGAACGCTGGCGGCGTGGATTAGGCATGCAAGTCGAGCGGAGATCAGGGGTTAGAGTCTTCGGATGACGACCCCGAAGTCTTAGCGGCAAACGGGTGAGTAACACGTGACCAATCTGCCCCGGAGACTGGAATAACTCCGAGAAATCGGTGCTAATGCCGGGTATGATCGTTGGGTCGCATGATCTGACGATGAAAGTTCCGACTTGTCGGGACACTCTGGGAGGGGGTCGCGCCCTATTAGCTTGTTGGTGAGGTAACGGCTCACCAAGGCGACGATGGGTAGCTGGTCTGAGAGGATGGTCAGCCACACTGGGACTGAGACACTGCCCAGACTCCTACGGGAGGCTGCAGTCGAGAATCTTGCGCAATGGGCGAAAGCCTGACGCAGCGACGCCGCGTGAGGGATGAAGGCTTTCGGGTCGTAAACCTCTTTTCGGGGGGAAGAATTCCGACTAGTTCGGAAGTGACGGTACCCCCGGAATAAGCCCCGGCTAACTACGTGCCAGCAGCCGCGGTAATACGTAGGGGGCAAGCGTTGTCCGGAATTACTGGGCGTAAAGCGTCCGCAGGCGGCCCGGTCAGTTGGGTGTGAAAGGTTGAAGCTCAACTTCAAGACTGCACCCAATACTGCCAGGCTTGAGTGTCGGAGAGGAGAATGGAACTACCAGTGTAGCGGTGATATGCGTTGAGATTGGTAGGAACACCAGTGGCGAAGGCGGTTCTCTGGACGACAACTGACGCTGAGGGACGAAAGCCAGGGGAGCGAACGGGATTAGATACCCCGGTAGTCCTGGCCGTAAACGATGATCACTAGGTGTTGGGGGATCGACCCCTTCAGTGCCGCAGCTAACGCATTAAGTGATCCGCCTGGGGAGTACGCTCGCAAGAGTGAAACTCAAAGGAATTGACGGGGGCCCGCACAAGCGGTGGAGCATGTGGCTTAATTCGAGGCAACGCGAAGAACCTTACCAGGGCTTGACATCCCCGGACAGCCCCTGAAAGGGGGTCTCCCGCAAGGGTCGGGTGACAGGTGGTGCATGGCTGTCGTCAGCTCGTGTCGTGAGATGTTGGGTTAAGTCCCGCAACGAGCGCAACCCTCATCCCATCTTGCCAGCGGATAATGCCGGGAACTGTTGGGAAACTGCCACTGTAAAGTGGAGGAAGGTGGGGATGACGTCAAGTCCGCATGCCCCTTACGCCCTGGGCTGCACACATGCTACAATGGCCGGTACAAAGAGCAGCAAGACCGCGAGGTTTAGCGAATCTCAAAAAACCGGTCCCAGTTCGGATTGGAGTCTGCAACTCGACTCCATGAAGTCGGAATCGCTAGTAACCGCAGGTCAGCATTACTGCGGTGAATACGTTCCCGGGCCTTGTACACACCGCCCGTCACGCCACGAAAGTCGGCTACACCCGAAGTCGCTGCGCTAACCCGCAAGGGAGGCAGGTGCCGAAGGTGGGGCCGATGATTGGGACGAAGTCGTAACAAGGTAGCCGTATCGGAAGGTGCGGCTGGATCACCTCCTTTCTAAGGAGCTTATACTTCATCACGGCACAAGTAGTAGGATGGCTACGGTCCCGATCCTATCGGGAAGACTGCTTGGAAGGCAGTTGCTGTATCATGATGACAAGCTCTTAGGTCGACCGATCTGCATTGTGTCCTTGGACTCAACTCTAACAATCTCCTGCAGTTGTTGCACTATTCAGTTTTGAGGGAATAACGAGCATGACAAAGAGAGTGGCGCGATCGTTATGTGTCGGTCTCGGGCGTCAACGGGTATTCTCACTTTGCACCTTGATACTGATTTGTTGTTGACTGCGGGCCGGTAGCTCAGTCGGTTAGAGCGTCCCGATGATTTGTCGGGAAGGTCCCTGGTTCGATCCCTGTCAATAGTGACTTTGCGGGCCGGTAGCTCAGTCGGTTAGAGCGCAGCCCTGATAAGGCTGAGGTCCCTGGTTCGATTCCAGGTCGGCCCACCATGCTGAGGGCTCGTAGTTCAGTGGGAGAACACTTGGTTTGCAACCAGGGGGTCGCCGGTTCGAATCCGGCCGGGTCCACCACTTTTCGTCGACAATTGGAAAGGGAGAATGGACAATGGAAACTTAATGAGCATCCATTGTCGATTCTCCGTTCTCGATTGTTGAGAGAGGAAATCCTGCACCTTGAAAACTGCATAGAGACATAGAGCGAGTAAATGCGTAGTTCTCAGAACGCACGCGTGGCATAGGAAATTCACTTTTGCGTGATCAAGCTACTAAGGGCGCACGGTGGATGCCTTGGCACTAACAGCCGATGAAGGGCGTACCAAGCAACGAAAAGCCTCGGGTAGGCGCAAGGAGCCTCTGATCCGGGGATACCCGAATGGGGCAACCCCTCCACCGTCATGGGTGGAGATCCACTCCTGAATCTATAGGGAGTGAGAAGGTAAGCCGGTGAATTGAAACATCTTAGTAACCGGAGTAAAAGAAAGCGAACGCGATTCCCCGAGTAGCGGCGAGCGAAACGGGAAGAGCCCAAACCTGTGGGACCTAACGGTCTGCAGACCTGTGTTCCATGGGAGTTGTGGGGTTGGTTTGGACCAAACTGCTGCGAGGTCGGCAAGTTACCAATCTCTTTCTTAGTCGAAGTTTTCTGGAAAGTTACGCCATAGAGGGTGACAGTCCCGTAGGCGAAAAGGAAGAGACTTGCTGGAACCAGTTCCCAAGTAACACGGAGCCCGTGAAACTCTGTGTGAATCTGCCCCGACCACGGGGTAAGGCTAAATACTGTTAGTGACCGATAGTGAACCAGTACCGTGAGGGAAAGGTGAAAAGAACCCCAGTGCGGGGAGTGAAATAGAACCTGAAACCGTGTGCTTACAATCAGTCGGAGCCCTATGGCGGTTCTCCTTTGGGAAAATCGCAACGGGTGACGGCGTGCCTTTTGTAGAATGAGCCAACGAGTTATTGTCTGCAGCGAGGTTAAGGTCGAAGGACCGGAGCCGCAGGGAAACCGAGTCTGAATAGGGCGTCCCCCGACTTTATGTCGGGGAAAGTTGCAGGTAGTAGACCCGAAACCGGGTGAGCTATCCATGGACAGGCTGAAGTTCCGATAATCTCGGAATGGAGGGCCGAACCAGTACCGGTTGAAAACGGTTTGGATGAGCTGTGGATAGAGGTGAAACGCCAAACGAACCCGGCGATAGCTGGTTCTCCTCGAAATGCCTTTAGGGGCAGCGTCAGGTGTTCAGTAACGGAGGTAGAGCACTGAATGGGCTAGGGGGCCTAAAAGCTTACCGAACCTAATCAAACTCCGAATGCCGTTACTTCATAATCTGGCAGTGAGACAGTGGGGGATAAGCTTCATTGTCGAAAGGGAAACAGCCCAGACCGACCGCTAAGGTCCCGAAATCCATGCTAAGTGGGAAACGAGGTGGAGTCGCTCAGACAACCAGGAGGTTGGCTTAGAAGCAGCCATCCTTTAAAAAGTGCGTAATAGCTTACTGGTCGAGTGATTCTGCGCGGACAATGTAACGGGGCTCAAGCATGGTACCGAAGCGTCGGGTCCGATGCAAATCGGGCGGTAGAGGAGCGTTCTGCCGTAGGTTGAAGCCATACCGTAAGGAGTGGTGGACGAAGCAGAAGTGCGAATGTTGGCACGAGTAGCGAAAAACAAGGTGAGAATCCTTGTCGCCGAAAGCCTAAGGGTTCTTCAGCAAGGTTCGTCCGCTGAAGCTTAGCCGGGCCTAAGCCGAGGCCGAAAGGCGTAGGCGATGGACAGGGCGTGGATATTCGTCCGCCACCGGGCCGCGCAATGACCCTGGGGGGACGCGGGAGGGGAAGTGAGCGCACTATTGGATGTGCGTCTTGGCTCGTAAGCTCGATGCAAATCGGGATGAGGAGGCAGGCGAGGTAGTGATTACATCAAAGCCAAAGTCATAGTACCCATACCGCCAAGAAAAGCCCTAAGGGGATGTGGTCCCGGTGACCGTACCGCAAACCGACACAGGTAGGCGAGGAGAGAATCCTCAGGCGCGCGAGAGAACCCTCGTTAAGGAACTCGGCAAAATGACCCCGTAACTTCGGGAGAAGGGGTACTCCGGTAGGGTGAACGTTTTTACATCGGGAGCCCGAGGGAGTCGCAGAGAATCGGCCCAGGCGACTGTTTACCAAAAACACAGGTCTCTGCCAAGCCGTAAGGCGAAGTATAGGGGCTGACGCCTGCCCAATGCCAGAAGGTTAAGGGGATGCGTTATTCCGATTTATCGGGAGAAGCGTTGAACCGAAGCCCTGGTCAATGGCGGCCGTAACTATAACGGTCCTAAGGTAGCGAAATTCCTTGTCGGGTAAGTTCCGACCTGCACGAATGGCGTAACGATCTGGGCGCTGTCTCAACGAGGGACTCGGCGAAACTGTAGTATGCGTGAAGATGCGCATTACCCGCGGCAAGACGGAAAGACCCCGTGGAGCTTTACTGCAGCCTGGTATTGGATTTTGGTGTATGCTGCAGAGGATAGGTGGGAGTCTGTGAAGCGTTGGCTTTGGCTGGCGTGGAGACAACCTTGGAATACCACCCTTCATATACTTGGATCCTAACCCGGACCGTTATCCGGTTCGGGAACAGTATCAGGTGGGTAGTTTGACTGGGGCGGTCGCCTCCTAAAAGGTAACGGAGGCGCCCAAAGGTCTCCTCAGGACGGTTGGAAATCGTCTGTTGAGTGTAAGGGCACAAGGAGGCTTGACTGCGAGACCTACAAGTCGAGCAGGTGCGAAAGCAGGGCCTAATGATCCGACGGTTGGAAGTGGGACCGCCGTCGCTCATCGGATAAAAGCTACCCCGGGGATAACAGGCTTATCTTCCCCAAGAGTCCATATCGACGGGAAGGTTTGGCACCTCGATGTCGGCTCGTCGCATCCTGGGGCTGTATTCGGTCCCAAGGGTTGGGCTGTTCGCCCATTAAAGCGGTACGCGAGCTGGGTTCAGAACGTCGTGAGACAGTTCGGTCCTTATCTGCCGTGGGCGTAGGAGACTTGAGAGGACCTGTCCCTAGTACGAGAGGACCGGGATGGACGGACCAAGGGTGTACCAGTTGTCACGCCAGTGGCAGGCGCTGGGTAGCCAAGTCCGGAAGGGATAACCGCTGAAAGCATCTAAGTGGGAAGCCTACCTCAAGATAAGGTCTCCCTCCCTAGTAGCCCGACGTCAGTCGGGAGAACGGGGTAAGACCCCTGGAAGACTACCAGGTTGATAGGTCGCAAGTGTAAGCGCAGTGATGTGTTGAGCTGAGCGATACTAATTGGTCGAGGGCTTGATCACGCTTGCATCATACCGCAAGCGTTTCCGCTCAATACGAATCCTCCCGTGCCATACTCGTTCGTCTCTATGCAGTTTTGAATGTGCAGTTTTTCCGGTGACCATAGCGGAGGGGAAACACCCGTTCCCATTCCGAACACGGCAGTTAAGTCCTCCAGCGCCTATGGTACTTCCCTGGTAACGGGGTGGGAGAGTGGGTCGTCGCCGGAGATTTTCCTCGAGGGGATAGGTATTGGGGTGCGCTCCCCTTGACCTATCCCCTGCCTATTTCAGTGTCGGGCAGAGCAAAGTTCCTCCGTAGCTCAATTGGCAGAGCATCCGGCTGTTAACCGGAGGGTTACTGGTTCGAGTCCAGTCGGGGGAGCCAGAATATTCAGGGCGACGCAAGTGCGTCGCCCTTTTTCGCGTGTGGACGAAACATCTACACCCGGAAGAAGTCCTCAAGCCGCAGGAAGACCTCGTGGTCCGCGTCGTGGCGGCAAACCTCCACCACGTCCTCCAACTTGGTGAGCTGCTTGATCATCTGCTCCAGACGTCCATTCGCCCTTACCTTCAGCCAGATACTGCTTCGGTCACCTCCGTTGGCGGGCATGCAGAGAATTCCTTCCACATTGAACGCTCGACGGGAGAACATCCCGCACACATGTGACATCACGCCGGGGTGATTGTGCACGGTTAGTTCCAACGTTGCGCATTGGCAGCGGTTCTTCTGTATTGCATTCATTGAAAACATCTCTTTCTGGGTGCAACTTGTCCTTCGTGTCTCCCTGCTCAAGCGGGAACGGTTGCAGCGTGTTGAGGAACGGAATGGTGTGTGTGTCCATTCTCCCCCCCGATCATATCCCGGTTCGCCGCTCCCGGGGGCACCATAGGCAGCACTTGCGTTCCTACATCAATCGGCGCGTGGATCAGACACGGGCCGTCTAGACTCAGGGCCTGCTCCAGTGCCGAGTGCTGGCTGTCAGGTTGCCCCATATCAAAAGCGGGGACCCCGAAACCCTCCGCAACCTTTAGAAAATCGACATGGCACACGTAGTCCGAGCCAAATATGCGATTGCCATAGAACAGGTTCTGTTGCTGATGAACCAAGCCGAGTGAATTGTTGTTCATCAGGACCACCTTCACGTTGGAGGCTTCCTCCGCGGCGGTCGCCAGTTCCTGAATGTTCATTAACAGGCTGCCGTCTCCAGTGAAACACACCACCGGATCTCCGGGGTGCGCCAATGCTGCTCCGATTGCGGCAGGCAGTCCGAATCCCATCGTGCCCAGACCACCCGACGTTAGCAACTGGCGGGGTCTATTGAAGGGATACACCTGCGCCACCCACATCTGGTGCTGCCCCACATCGGTCGCCACGCAAGCGTCTCGCTTGAGCAGCTCTGAAATGGTCCTAACGAGACGGTGAGGTGAGAGCGGACCGCCCGATGCGGCAGCCACCAACGGATAGGCAGCCTTCAGTCGCCCCACATGGTCCATCCATTTGGTTCTTCCGCTTTTGTGAACCTGCGGCAACAGGGCCTCCACCGCTTCGCGCGCATCCCCCTCAATTCCGAGGTGCGCCGATTTGATCTTGTCCAGTTCGCTGGGGTCGATGTCTACGTGGATGACCTTCGCTGTGGGGCAGAATTCCGCGACTTTGCCGGTAGCGCGGTCGTCGAACCGCACACCTGCCGCAATCAGCAGGTCGCAATCTTCCAAAGCCATATTGGTGTACCGCGCGGCGTGCATCCCCAGCATTCTCAGAGAGAGTGGATGATCCACGGGAATCGCTCCCAGTCCCATCAGCGTCATGGTTGTCGGGATACACGCCTTCTCCGCGAGACGACGGATTGCCTCGCCTGCCCCCGAGCAAACAGCGCCCCCGCCGATGTACAGGACGGGGCGTTGCGATTCGTTGATCATATCAGCAGCCCGCGCGACGTCCAGCGCGTCGACGGCGGGGGACGGGTCGGCGCGTCCCGGTTCCGGCCATGACTCGAACTCGATGACTTCGGTCTGCACGTCCTTGGGAACGTCAATCAACACCGGGCCGGGGCGACCGGACGCGGCAATACGGAACGCGTCGGGAATGACGCGCAGCAACTCCCGGGCCGAACGGACCAGGAAATTGTGTTTGGTGACGGGGATGCTCATCCCGTAGGTGTCCACTTCCTGGAAGGCGTCGCTCCCGATGAGAGAGCCGGGGACCTGCCCGGTAATGGCCACGATGGGGATGGAATCCAGCTTTGCGTCGGCGATGGCGGTGATCAGGTTGGTCGCGCCGGGGCCGGAGGTGGCAAAGCAAACCGACGTCTCGCCGGTGGCGCGAGCCATCCCCTGCGCCATGAACCCCGCTCCCTGTTCGTGGCGCGCCAGCACGTGCCGTATCCTCTTGCTGCGCGACAGGGCGTCGTACAGCGGAAGATTGGCTCCTCCGGGGATGCCGGGGACAATGGTGACTCCCTGACGTTCCAGCAGCTCGACAATGGTCTGGGCACCGGTTCTCTGAATCATGGGACTCGCTCCTTTTCTGTTGCCCCATGCGGTGGAACCGGCGAGCGGTGGGAGGTAAAACGAAAAACCCCCGCCGGTTCACGCCGACGGGGGTTTGGTTGCCTGTGTTGGGCTGTTCCCGCTAAGGCGCGACGGCTACGACGACGCTTACAAGTACTACTACAACGCCCAAGCGGGTAAGCAAGGTTGTCATCGTCTCAGCCATTTCGCCTCTTACACAACTCTCCAAATCAGAATGTGAAGCTATCATAGCGCGTACAGAGAGATGTGTCAAATCCCATCCGAATCCTACGGTCATACAAAGTAGGTCTACCCCAGTGTCACGTCCAGATACAGCATCACAATGATGCCGATCATCGTGCCGAAGGTTGCCAGCCGTTCGTGGCCTTGGCGGTGACTCTCGGGAACGATCTCATCGCTGACCACGTAGAGCATCGCTCCGGCGGCGAAGCCCATCGCGTAGGGGAGAACAGGTTTCATTGCCGTTACGGCCCATGCTCCGAGGACTGCCAGAGGAATCTCGACCAGCCCGGAGCGAACTCCGACGATGCTGGCATACCAGCGTTTGCCCTTCCCGATACTCATGGCGGAGATGGCCACGGCAAGACCTTCAGGGATGTTCTGGAACCCGATCGCCATCATCAGGACAAACGCCTCTTTGAGGTTGCCAGACCCGAACCCCACCCCAACTGCCAGCCCCTCGGGCATGTTGTGCAGAGTGATCGCAATAATGAGAAGCCACACGGCTTTGATACGGTCGCTGTGTGGTCCCTCCATTCCCCTGACTACGTGCATGTGAGGGATGAAATGGTCGGTGAGGTCGAGGAATGCGACACCCAGTGCAATCCCGATCACAACGGGAATGATCCCCCCCATCTCCACGCCCGGCAGGATCAGGCTCGTGAAGCTCGCGGCGATCATCACCCCGGCCGCAAACCCCAGTGAGCAATCGAGGAACTTCTGTGAGACCTCCTTGACTACCAACACCAGAAGAGCGCCAAAGGTGTTCATCCCCGCAATAACCAAACCGCCGATTAGCCCTTGGATAACGGGGTGGTCTCCTACGTGTGCAATGAACCAGTTCTGAAAAACATCCATAGAGTTTCCCCCCTGCAGCCGATAGTCTTTCACGACCGGATATGCGGTGTCAAGTACTGCGCGACGCGGCTTGTGGGCAGCTCACCAATCCCCTTCAACAGGCACTGACCCTTGCCCAACGATGGCGGCGTTGCAGTCTCTGCCTTCTGCACCTTCTCGTTCGTCACCAGGCTCAGGAACCTCTTGCGAGAGCTAAGGTCGAGACACGCAGCCCGCATCCGCGGGGCCCTCCGAATGTGGCGGCATCGTGTGACGTACGTTGCCGCCAGCTCCCCTATTTTTTGCTCACATACTGACTGAACGGCTAAACTTGCCGGTCGTCCCCTGAATGACCCACTCGTACCACGCCTCCATCCCGTTTCCCTTCGTTGCGGAGACTTGGAGGATTTGCGCGTCGGGGTTCACCTGGTGGGTGCAGGCGGCAAATTTGTCAACGTCGAAGTCGAGGTAGGGGAGGAGGTCGGTCTTGTTGAGGATGACCAATTCGCTGGCCTGGAACATGTATGGATACTTCAACGGTTTGTCTTCGCCCTCGGTGACGGAAACGATGAGGACTTTGGATTTCTCTCCCAGATCAAACATCGACGGGCAGACGAGGTTGCCGACGTTCTCAATCATCACGATGGAGTGCACCGACGGCTGAAGTTCTCCCAGCGCATGGGAAATCATGTGTGCGTCCAGATGACAAGCGGCGCCGGTGTTGATCTGCACGACAGGGCATCCGGTGGAGCGGATACGTTCGGCGTCGTTGGTGCTTTCCTGGTCGCCCTCGATGACGCTGATGGCCGCTCTACCCGCGAGGTCGCGAATCGTGCGCTCCAGGAGCGTCGTTTTCCCCGCCCCAGGCGAGCTGACCAGGTTTAGAGCGAGGATGCTCCGACCAATAAACCAGCCGCGGTTGCGTTCGGCCAGAAGGTCGTTCTTCGTGAGGACTTGCTGCTCCAGGCGAATGGTCTTTGTTTCGCGATGATGACCATGGGAGTGGCCATGCTCATGGCCATCATCTTCCTCGGGGCGGTGCACAGCCACCGTTTCTCCGTCCTGCATGTTCGTCATACGGATATCATTGTCATCAGAGCAACCGCAGGTGTCACACATTCAAACCAACTCCATCTCTCTGACTTGAAGTTCCTTCCCCGACAGCCATTCGAATGAGACTCCGCCGCAGTCGCAGATGGCAAATGGCTCGTTCATCACAAGCTCTCCTCCGCATCCCCGACACCGCCCGCATCCGGGCGTCTCGATGATATCGAGTGTCGCACCCTCAGCGACCGTACCGGAGGTGATCGCCTCAAAGCAGAAAGCGACCGCGTCCGGCATGATGGCCGTCAACTTTCCGATTTCCAGCACGACGCGCTTCACCTGAGCGCCGCGAGCGTTCT
>Ga0100397_1002465_pt1 | contig 10755 bp, 22 predicted proteins | sample CryGeymeta201521_FD_81550 | JGI IMG/M metagenome (GOLD analysis project Ga0100397, IMG submission 81550) | Groundwater microbial communities from Crystal Geyser aquifers in Utah, USA - Crystal Geyser metaG 2015-21 | ecosystem: Environmental > Aquatic > Deep subsurface > Groundwater | place: USA... | reverse complement strand
CTTCGTCGAAAAACCCTTTACGGCAAGTTCCGCCCAGGCCAAGGATTTGATTGATCTGGCAACCCAAAAGGGGCTTACGATCATGGTGGATCACACCTTCCTCTTTACGGGCGCGGTGAGAAAAATAAAACAACTTATAGATGAGAAGGTACTGGGGGATCTTTACTATTATGATTCCACACGGGTAAACCTCGGGCTCTTCCAGCACGACGCTAACGTGATCTGGGACCTCGCTCCCCATGATTTTTCCATAATGGACTACCTGCTCCCTGAAAAGCCCAGGGCGATTTCAGCTACCGGCGCCTGCCATCTCAACGGCCACGAGGACATCGCCTACATAACCGCTTTCTTTGACAATAACCTCATCGCCCATTTCAACGTGAACTGGCTTTCTCCGGTTAAGGTGCGCACGACGCTTCTGGGGGGCATGCACAAGATGGTGGTCTGGAACGACGTGGAGGCAGACGAAAAGATAAAGGTCTATGACAAGGGTGTTGAGATCAAGAGCGCGGAGGGCGTCTATCAACTCCTCGTGAGCTACCGTTCAGGCGACATGTGGGCCCCGAAGGTGGAGCAGACAGAGGCCCTGAGCCTTGAGGCCAAATACTTTGCCGAGTGCGTCGAGAGCGGGAAGACTCCCTTTAACGGCGGCGAGGCGGGCGCGCGCGTGGTCCGCATGCTTGAAGCCGCTAACGAATCCCTCAAGATGAAGGGAGCCCTGATCTATCTATGACCGCTATGACCACCTACCTTTGCATAGCTGATGACGTAAAGCTCGGCCAGGGGGTGAAGCTCTCCAAATTCATCAATCTCTACGGCTGCACCGTGGGCGATAAGACCAAGATCGGCGCCTTCGTGGAGATCCAGAAAAACGCCCATATTGGGAAAAATTGCAAGATATCAAGCCACACCTTCATCTGCGAAGGCGTCGTGATCGAAGACGACGTCTTTGTGGGCCACGGCGTGACCTTTATTAACGACACGTACCCCAGGGCGACTACGGAAGCGGGGAGCCTTCAGACCGAGACCGACTGGAAGGTCGAGCCCACCCTTGTCAAGCGCGGGGCCTCCATAGGCTCGGGTGCGACAATCCTTGCAAACGTCACCATCGGTGAAAAGGCCCTCATAGGCGCCGGCAGCGTCGTCACCAAATCCGTCCCCCCCAACACCACCGTCGCCGGCAACCCCGCCCGCCCCCTCTAGTGGGGACGTTGTTTACTTTTACACATTTGAATCGGGGTGGCGTAAATATTTAAGGTAACTTACCGGATTTACTCTAAAGGCGCTATTAACCGTAGTTCGCTTTTCTCGCGGGCTCTTTCCCAATTAAGCCATAGTTCCTCCTGGTGAAGAGTTGCCCACTCAATCACCAACCCTAGTACTCGTGGAGGTAACCGGCCTGAAAACACGGCAAGGCTCTTTATATCTATCAGAGCCAGTTGACCGCTGTATTCCGCATGGAAATGCGGGGGATTGTGATCGTCAAAAAACATTTTTATGACTATGCCGAGAAATCTGCATATCTCAGGCATTGTAAGCGTTTCCTCCTTTGAGGGTGTTAAAGATATCTTCGGGTTGTTTGCCCGTTGCCTTTAGGTAGAGCGAGTCGGGACAAAGATCAATCTTGTCGCCCCACATAAGCTCCCCGAACGCCCCAATCTTTATATCCTTGAAGAAATTATGATCGCGCCAGGAGGAGAAAATCCCTTTTCCCGCTAGATCTGAAAGATCCACGATCCCTCGAAAACCATTGTCAAAGGCTAGATCCAAACAATAATCATTGAGTACGTTGAAACCTGTAATCTTGACCATAGGTCTTCTCCCAATATCCTAATTTTTCTGCATAAAAACATAACAAATTGTGCGGCTCATGGCAAGTGCCTATTTATAACGTCCTTTACATTTGCAGATTTCTAATCGAATGACTTTACTGATGAGACGGTAAACAGAGGATTGCATTTCAAGCGGAAACGGGGAGGGGCTATTTCGATTTTCTCCCTGCTATAAAGCACTATAACAAGACTCATGTCAAAAGTGTTACAATTGGATGACATGGTAATGATATTTAGTATTTCAAGAAAGCTATATTTAACGATTACTTTCAATGAGCATGCAAAAACCTGACGCGTTAATTTTGACGGCTTCGTAAAAAGTCTAAGAATACCATTTTTCGTCATTCCGGCGAAGCCTGTCCCGGACCTCGATCCGGGAGCCGGAATCCAGTATCTTAGGTCAGTTATGAAATCTCTGGACCCCGTTTTTCAACGGGGTGACGACTTTTTACGAGACCGTCAGTTTTCATCGGCAAGAAATCTGTAAAAGTAAACAACGTCCCCGGGAAAGGAAGCTGGCATGATACCATTTGTTGATTTGAAGGCGCAGTATGACGGAATCAAAGAGGAAATAGACAAGGCAATATCGGATGTCATATCAAAGACCGCCTTTGTGGGCGGGCCGTTTCTGGAATCATTCGAAAAGTCGTTTGCCTCCTTCTGCGGGGTGAAGAACTGCGTAGGGGTCGGAAACGGAACAGACGCGCTCTATATTGCCCTGCGCGCGCTGGGAATCGGACCGGGCGACGAGGTTATCACGGTCGCAAACAGCTTCATAGCAACCTCAGAGGCAATCACAATGACAGGCGCCCGGGTGGTCTTTGTTGACATCAACCCGCGCACCTACAACATTGATGTGACAAAGATCGAAGAAAAGGTCACGCCCCGCACGAAGGCCATCATCCCGGTCCACCTCTATGGACAGCCCGCCGACGTGGACCCCATCATCGCCATCGCCAAAAAACACGGTCTCAAGATCGTCGAAGACGCGGCCCAGGGGCATGGAGGCCTCTACAAGGGGAGACGCATCGGTTCCATAGGCGATCTGGCATGCTTCAGCTTCTATCCCGGGAAAAACCTCGGAGCCTACGGTGACGGCGGCGCGGTGGTCACCAATGACGATGCCTTGGCCGACAAAGTCCGAATGATCGCTAACCACGGCCGCATGGAGAAATACAACCACAAGCTCGAAGGCGTCAACAGTCGGCTGGACGGCCTCCAGGCGGCTATCCTTGATGTGAAGCTCCGCCATCTTCCGGCCTGGACCGACGGCCGCAGACGAAACGCCGCCCTCTACAACGACTATCTTGCGGGTTCCGGAGTGGTAACCCCCGTTGAAATCCCGGATGTGACCGCCGTGTATCATCTCTACGTGGTCAGGGTGCCCGACCGCAGGCGCGAAGCCCTCCAGGAACACCTCAAGCAAAGCGGGATCGCAACCGGCATCCATTACCCGATAGCCCTTCCCAATCTCATGGCGTACGAATACCTGAAGCACACCGAGGCCGATTTCCCGGAAGCATCGAAGGCCTCTTACGAAATCGTATCGCTCCCAATGTTCGCAGAGCTAAAGGAGGATCAGATAGCCTTCATCGCTGAAAAGATTAGGGAATTCTTTGAGCGTTGAGTTTATGGTGCGGTAAATCTGCAAATGTAAAGGACGTCCCCTTGCTTGATGAGGGTTTATATGAAAATACATCGTCATACCGGCGTAGGCCGGTATCCAGTCATTTATACCTGGATTCCGGATCAAGCCCGGAAAGACGTGCGGCATTTTCATCTTTCGTTGTGCCCCATCTGGGTATGGCGGTTTATATGAAAATGCCCCTTCGCTGCGCTCCTCCCCCTTGACGGGGGAGGGAGGGGTGGGGGTGATTTTCATCCTTCGTTGTGCCCATCCGGGCATGGCGGTTAGTTGGAAAGGCCGGCTCAGAAACGGTGACCTCTTTAACTTCATGGTATATTGCTGTGGATTTCACTATAATCGGTAGAATAGAAGACGTTGAGACATTCGCTAAAGGAAATGGAATCAGGGAGCTTTCCAGACTTAACAGGACTTATTGGAGTGCGACACCATGAAAACCATATCGGCTTCGGATGCAAACCGGGAGTTTTCCAGGCTTCTCAGGGAGGCCGGCAAAGGCGAGGAGATTACGATTTTGTCAAGAGGCCGGCCCGTTGCAAAAATCACTTCCATTGATTCCTTAATCATGCAGAGAAGGTCAATGAAATCGAGTTTAGTCGCCCGCCTTAAGTCCCAGCCTGTAACGGTGGCAAGGAAATGGACCCGCGCCGAGCTATATGAATGATTCGATTGGCTCATGATACAAACATTCTGGCCTATGCGGAAGGGGTTGGTGATGCTGAGCGCTGCGCCGGAGCTATCAAACTTGTCGAAGACCTTCCGGCAGAGGCTGTGCTTCTCCCGGCGCGAGACGCGATCATGAGCTGGGCAGACAGCTTTGAAGTTGCAGACTCATCGTGGTCTTCATTTCAGTCTGCAATTGACCTTGCAATAGATCACGGCCTGCAGATATGGGACGCTTTGATTATGGCGGTTGCAGCGGAGAACCATTGTCGGCTGCTCTTAAGTGAAGACCTGCAAAATGGTTTTACGTGGAGAGGGCTTACCGTGGTGAATCCTTTTGCGGCAGAATCAAGCCGTTGGCTCGATTTGACGGGCCTTTTGTGGTGTTGAAGGTGAACCATGTGGAACTATAGAGTAGTTCGGAAAAGATATGCCAAACCTGATACTGGGAGCGGAAACGAAAGGGCAAACTACACTTACGCCATTCACGAAGCATATTACGACAGCAACAAACATGTGGGAGCGATCACCCAAGACCCTGTAGAACCTTTTGGAGAGAACATCGAAGAATTACGGCACGCGTGGGTAATGATGGCGGAGGCATTTGGCCAACCCATTCTTGATTTTGACAGCATTCCAGAAGCTGGTTATGAAGAAAAAGAAGATCCGATGGCATCCGCCCTTGATAAGAGAATCAAGGAAATAGAAACCGGTGAGGTTAAGGGAATTCCGTTCGAACAAGTAAAAAGAGATTTGGAAGAGAAGTTCAGCCCCTTTGATGAAGAAGAGTATGAAAAGCAGGTAGAAGCTGAGAGGATGGAGAAGGAGAAAATGCACCGCAAAGCCTTTGTCGGTATAGCGCCGCTGGACGAGCTTATGAAGAAGATCTATGCCGACTACTTGGAATACTTGGAGCGAGACAGAACTGAAAACCCTTGGAAATAAAAGGCAGAGAATACTGAACCCTTATAAGGTTTCCTGCTGTCAAGGATAAAACTACCCCATAACGAAAAAACTTTTCTTTTTTTATTCTACCGGGTTTCCGAGTCCATTTGCCTGTTTGCAGAGATTCCGACTGAGTAATACCTTTCGCAGGTCCGGGCGATAGGCCAGAACTAAATCTATAAATGTAAAGGGCGTCCCCTATAACTGAGTTGACAGCTTGCCGAGTAAATGTATGATGTGTATATAATACACATTGCGGGGTGCTGAATGCGAACAAACATTGTCCTTGATGAAGAACTGCTCAGGGAGGCCTTTTCAGTAAGCGATGCCAGAACAAAAAAGGATCTGATACACGAGGCGCTGCGTACCCTGGTTTCGCTTAGAAGGCGGAGGGATCTGACCGAACTGGCAGGAAAAATTGACCTTGTTGATGGTTATGACCACAAAGCCCTGCGAAAGACACGCGGATGATTCTGGTGGACACATCGGTCTGGGTCTTGATCCTGCGTGACAAGACGGGAGATGTAACTGCTGCTTTCAGGGAGAGAATAGGATCCGAATCCGTAGTCTTAAGCCGTTTCAATCAGTTGGAGCTTCTTCAGGGCGCCAGGGACATAAGTGAGTGGAGGCAGCTCGATGAGTATCTTGCTACGCAGGTATATCTTGAAGCCTCTGCGGAAACTTGGCGGAATGCCGCGCGTATTTATTTTGATCTGAGGCGCGAGGGTATAACTGTAGGGAGCCCAGTTGACTGTTGCTTAGCACAGATAGCAATAGAGAGCGGGGCGCTCCTCCTGCATTTCGACCGTGACTTTCAGAAAATCGCCCGGGTCCGGAGACTTGATGAGGAATACTTTTCTCCAGCGTTTAGCTCTTGATACAAAAGGCGATGCTCTCAGGAAAAATCTGTAAATGTAAAGGGCGTCCCCATCTTTGCCATCTTTGGAGATGAAGTATGAGATATAAAGTTAGTCTAAAGAAAACAGGCGAAGGTTTTGCCATCTGGGTTCCTGGTCTGCCGGGCTGCTGGTCTCAGGGAAAGACGGAATCAGAGGCATTAGATAATATTTCCGATGCTATAAAGTCCTATTTGGAAACCGTAGATGATCTTACAAAGGACAAGGAATCGCGGTATGTAGAAGTGGCAAATGCCTAAACTGTCCGGAATAAGCCACCAGAGGGCTGTCAAAGCTTTTCAGAAAGTCGGTTATTGGATTGCGCGGGAAGGCAAACATATTACGATGACCAATGGTGTGCGAATTATAACAATACCCAGAAATAATCCCATTAACAGTTTCACCATGGCCGGTATAGTGAAAGACGCAGGACTTACCACTGAGGATTTTAGGGGATTGCTATGAGATCTTTCATGATAAGCACATACATAAAATCGTATTACAGGGCCGGAAAGGGCTTTCCGTCGGAGGAAAAATCTGCAAATGTAAAGGGCGTCCCCAAGAGGCTACTAACTGAGCCCACTTCGCCTTGTGGCCCGGCAATAGCCGTCCCCAAACTCAGTATGAGCTTCCCCGCAAAGACGATCGCCGGCCAGGGAGCCTTCGCAAATGCGGGCGATAGTTTACGTCCCCATTGAATCCGGAAGAATCGCTTAGATGAAACGAACGCAGTTGATAAGGCATCTAATGAGACATGGGGCATATATACTTCGTGAAGGCAGACTGCATACTATCTTTGAGAAAGCACACATGAAAACTCAGGTCCCCAGGCATAAAGAAATTGTAGATGAGTTGGCCCGAAAAATATGCAAAGATCTCAATATACCATTTTTGAGGTAATATTATGAAGCTAAGGGCTGTAATCAAGGAATCTGAAAACTGGTGGATAGGATGGCTGGTTGATTTACCGGGAGTTAATGCGCAGGAAAGAACAAAGGATGCCTTACTTGAATCCTTGAGGATAGGCGCAGAGGATATGCTGATGTCGGAGATCCAGTTCGAGCCTGATTCAATAATGACAACTGTAACGATTAATGAGCCTAAGTGGGCACTGTCCGCTGAGTAAATACCCCGACAAAGCCGGAGGGTACTTATCTATCTTTAAGCCCACTTCGCCTGGTGGCCCGGCAATAGCCGTCCCCAAAATCAGAATGAGCCTCCCCGCAAATACGATCGCCGTGCAGGAAGCATTTCGCGGGGCCGGGCGATAGGCCAGAACTAACCCTGTAAATGTAAAGGGCGTGCCCTTTTTACTTTTTAGAGATTTGATGGACATTCAGAACATCATCGCCGCTATCCGTCATAACCGCATAAGGATCACTGACCATGCCGATGAGGAAGCGCAGACAGACCATCTTTCCTTCGAGGAAAACATGAAACCTTTTGATAGATGTCCAATTTGCAACGGCAAGTTGGTTGAAAAAGAGGTTGAGAAATTGCTGAAAGGTGGAGTGCACACCGCTGTGCTCACAGTGCGCGCAGAAGTATGCCTGCGTTGTGGTGAGAGATTGTACGCGAGTGACACCGTGAAGCGTTTCGAACAGATCCGGCACAAATTGGAGTTACAGCAAGTTGGAGAGTTTCAGCCATTAGGTCAGTCATTCACGGTTGAACAAGAAGTCCTTGATGCGATAGATGAGGCCACTACCCTGTGAGCTATTTTTTGTGAGGAATCCCCAAACTCAAGGTGCGCCTCCCCGCAAATACGATCATTGTCCAGGAAACCTTTCGCAGGGCCTAGCGATAACTCAGGGCAAAATCTGCAAAAGTAAAGGGCGTTTATAGAGGATAAGCTATGCGGCCGCAGTGCTGGGCAGTGAACGGGTAGTTTTTCTTAAGACAGACACCGGTGAATGACCGATAGGAAAATGAAGCTTGTCGCTGATGAAAGCTGTGATTTTGCAGTCGTTAGAGCCCTCAGGGATGCCGGCATGGATGTCCTGGCTATCGCAGAAGTCAGCCCGACTTTGACTGATATTGAGTTGAGATCATATCCGAACATGGGTCACAGTTGAAAGGATCATTTGTTGTATTGGAACCAGGACGAGCACGGAATTATTTACAGCATCGAAGAAAAGCAGATAAAAGGGTAGGTGATGTTCATGGGAAATGTAATGGCAGTCATAGATTTGTCTGAACAGCTTTATCTCTCACTTTCTGCCTCGGGTTTGACCAAGGAGAAGATTGCGAGTGAGTCAAGGAAACTTCTTGCATTGAAATGCTTCAGGGATAGAGTCCTTTCATTGGGTAGATCAGCCGAACTCTCAGGGCTTCCCAAATGGGATTTCATGGAATTCTTAAGCGAAAACAATGTACCCGTGCTTGACTATGAGGAAGAGGAACTGACAAGGGAATTTGAAACTGCTGAAAGGCTATTCCACTATTCTGATTGGGCTTGCAAAGATAGGGAAATTGGACCTCTTGGGGGAAATCTTTTCAAGGATCTCCGTCCCTGAAGAAGTCTTCTATGAAGTGGTGGAGAAAGGGGAAGGCAAGCCAGGTTCTGAGAGCATAAAGGGTACCGATTGGATTGAAATCATACATGTCAAGGACAAGATCCAGGTTGACCTCTTGACGGTCTCCCTTGACAAAGGTGAGGCCGAGGTTCTCGCTTTGGCCAAACAATTAGGGGCCGATCTTATACTGGTGGATGACGAAAAGGCTCGGAAGAGCGCGGTTCTTGCCGGTTACAATGTAATGGGTTTGCTTGGCCTTTTCCTTCTGGCTAAAAAACTCGGTCTTATTGATCAGGTTCGGTCGCTCGTTGATAACCTTAGAAGGAACAAGTTCAGGCTCAGCGATAGGGTTGTGTCTGAGACCCTGAGAAGGTCCGGTGAGTTAATGTAGTGCTGTAAACTATTTTATTGAAGTCAATCCGGATATTATGCTTGGGAAGCCTGTCATAAAGGGAACAAGAATACCGGCCGCACTGGTTCTCAGAAAGCTCGCAGATGGGGCGACTTCAGTTGGTTGATAATGTCGTTTCATGTCCTGATCGGCTAGAGGATCGGGCCGATGGGACATTGCACTATCTCAAGAAATGCGAGGATTATGGAGGTAGATGGTTACGCGTCGTTGTCAATGTCAAAAGCATGCCGCATCGAAGAGTAACAGCCTTTTTCGATCGTCGTCTAGGGAGACAGAGCTATGATAATAAAACTAGATAGGGAAGCCGACGCGCTTTATTTTCGATTTGATCAAAATAGGATAGTGGAATCTGAGGAAGTTGAGCCAGGCGTGATATTGGACTTTGATGAACATAACCGAGTCGTGGGGGTTGAGTTTTTAGGGATTTCTCTGCGCGCTTCTTATGAAGAGCTTACTTAAATAAAATTCCAGACAGGGTGAAACAGGAGGACAAGGGTAGGTTCGAAGGGAGTCCCCTTTATTGGAGATGTAAATGATGAGATACAAGGTAAATCTAAAGAAAACAGACGAAGGTTTTGCTATATGGGTTCCCGGTCTGCCGGGCTGCTGGTCTCAGGAAAAGACGGAGCCAGAGGCATTAGATAATATTTCCGACGCTATAAAATGCTATTTGGAAACTGTAGATGATCTTACAAAGGACAAGGAATCCCGGTATGTAGAAGTGGTAAATGCCTAAACTGTCCGGAATAAGCCACCAGAGGGCTGTCAAAGCTTTTCAGAAAGTCGGATATTGGATTGCAAAGACTTGGACCCTGAAGGAAAAAATCTGCAAATGTAAAGGGCGTGCCTATTACATTTATGATAAATGATTTCTTAGCCCTGGTCCGCGAGTTGGTGCGCAGAGGTGAGATCCGAATATCAGAACATGGATACGATGAACTGGTCTCGGACGGACTGACTGCAAGGGAAGTAGTTGCAGGCGTTGAGGATGCGTTACTTGTAGAAGAATATCCCGGCTATCATAAGGGGCCATGTATCCTGCTTTTGCAGAAAGATTGCCGGGGAAATCCCGTTCACGTTGTGTGGGGGATCCCGGGAGGCTACAATAAGCCTGCGGTGTTGGTCACCGCATATAGACCCGATATTGCCAGGTGGGATGAAAACTACTTGAAGAGAAGGTGAATATGAAACGGCGAAAGAAAACAAAGTATGTCCATGAAGGGCAATATGTCGCTGAGATGGAGGTTGTGGTCTTGGAAGACGAGACGTCCTGGTCGCCCTATCTAAGCGTCGAGGATGCGTACAGACTTGACGACGTAAGAGAGGCGCTCAGAAACGGTGACCTGCAGAGTGCAGCGCGTTATGCCCGAATCTACGAGCTTCGCCTGGTGGCCCAGCAATAGCAGTAAACAAACGCAAAATGAGCCTCCCCCGCAAATACGATCATTGTCCAGGAAGCCTTTCGCAGGGCCGGGCGATAGGCCAAAGCTAAATCTGCAAATGTAAAGGGCGTCCGGAATGGAGGATGTCTGATTTGAAATTCAGTGAATTGGTCAGGATGCTTGAGGCGCATGGATTCAGCTTGATTAAGGAAAAAGGATCTATCAGATATTACGGTAAGGCAGAATGTGCTGCAATTATCCGGGTGGATTACCACGGAGCCAAAGAGGTCCCCAGCGGCACTTGCCACCATATTCTAAAATCTGCCGGTATTAAATGAGGAGTCTTAAATGATTGACTTAACCTATTCACTGGTTATAGAGGCTACGGAAGAGCCCGATTATTTTGGATTTTATTCTCCGGATCTGGCCGGGTTTACGGGTATCGGTCACTCTATTGAGGATTG
>Ga0100397_1002430_pt1 | contig 10841 bp, 10 predicted proteins | sample CryGeymeta201521_FD_81550 | JGI IMG/M metagenome (GOLD analysis project Ga0100397, IMG submission 81550) | Groundwater microbial communities from Crystal Geyser aquifers in Utah, USA - Crystal Geyser metaG 2015-21 | ecosystem: Environmental > Aquatic > Deep subsurface > Groundwater | place: USA... | reverse complement strand
TGGTAAAAATGGTTTTTAATCTCTTGCAAACTTTACTTCCTTCTTAGCTTTAATATATTTTTATTATTGCATAATAAAATAACATTTTGTAAAAATTTTTGAAAATTTTACTAAAACTACATCTATCTCGTATGCTATAATGCAATCTATATAAAATAAGGTAACAGCGTGCAAAACCCATCAAAAGATACACAAAAATTCATCCTTAAATTTTTTCCAGAGATTATGATTAAAGGTTCTTCGGCAAAACGACAAATGGTAGGACAACTCTATACAAACTTGGTCACTTTACTAGGACGCATAGATGTAGATATAAAAGTACGAAAGTACTCTGACAAGATTGAAATTCTCACACCTCTGAGTGTACTGCCTGAAGTGAGAATCACTCTTATCAATACTTCTGGAATCGAGCAGATTCTTGAAGTCTTACAGTTTGACGACATGGACACTCTTGATAAAATAAAAGTCAAAGTCGGTGAGATAGTAGCTGAGAGTTTAAAAGAGAAGAGTTTTGTAGTAAGAGCAAAGCGTTCAGGGACACATAGCTTTAAATCTACGGAACTTGAGAGAACTGTAGGCGGTTATCTGCTGGCACACTCAGATGCTTCAAGAGTTGATCTGAGTAACCCTGAGGTAACTGTAAGACTTGAACTCATTGAGAGTCAGCTCAATATTATTACTACAAAGTACAAAGGTCTAAGCGGTTTTCCTATCGGTACGCAAGGTGATATTTTATCTTTGATGTCAGGAGGGTTTGACTCGACTGTGGCATCCTACCTCACAATGAAAAGAGGGATAAAAACACACTTCATATTTTTCAACCTTGGCGGTATGGCACATGAGATAGGAGTCAAACAAGTAGCCCTTTACCTCTGGTCTAAGTTTGGCGCGTCACATAGAGTGAAGTTTATATCTGTACCTTTTGATGATGTCCTGAGTGAGATATTTCGCTCTACCGCACCGACCTATATGGGGGTTACACTTAAACGTCTTATGCTTATGGCATCTGAGAAGGTAGCCGATTCACTTGAGATAGATGCTCTTCTTACGGGGGAGAGTGTTGCACAAGTATCATCGCAGACACTTAGAAACCTTGCACTCATAGACCAAGTAAGTAACAAGCTCATACTACGTCCACTCTCAACCATGAATAAACCCGAGATTATGTCTATAGCAGGCGATATCGGAACACGCCACTTTGCAGAAAGTATGCCTGAGTACTGCGGTGTAATCTCTCAAAATCCTATCACGCACGGCTCTTTCAAGCGTATGGAAAGAGAAGCTAAAAAGTTCAACTATGAAGTACTAGACAAGGCAGTAGAAGATGCCCAGCATATCTATGTAGATGAGATAGTCGATGACATCAGCAAACAAGCACCCATAGAAGTTGTAAGTGACTTAACAGAGGGGAATTTCACAGTCATAGATATTAGAGCTGAGGATGTATGCATAGAGACCTCATGTGAGTCTATAAAGATACCCTTTCATAAACTTAAAACTGAGTTCGATAAACTTCCACAAGATAGAGAGTACCTGCTGTACTGTGAAAAAGGCATCATGAGTCAACTCCATGCACAGTATCTAAGAGATGCGAAAAAAAGTAAGAATGTTAGGGTTTATAGACCTTAACTAGCTGTTAAAGTACAAAGAAAGAGTTAGATATAAATATTTCACAATAGAGAACTTTTTACATGATATAACTTTAGATATGTGCGAAATCAATTATTCGATTCCATTGAATCATAAATAGTATGATGAGAACCTGTCTCTTTATTTTGTTATATTTTTCTATCTTTATTTTTAATAATAGAGGCCAATGAAGTTGTTTTCAACATATTCTCAATAATAGTTTTAGGTTCTACCCATTTATCATGAAGTGCGCATGGATTGGACATATCACATTTTTCAAAACCTAAAATACATCGCTCTGATTCTAATGACTCACCTATTGACTCCAAAATATCACATAAATATATTTCACTTGCATCAACTGCGAGACTAAAGCCTCCATCTCGACCACGAGAAGCATTTAAAAGCCCTTTTTTTACAAGTTCAGTCATTAATTTTGTAAGGTATTTATATGGAAGTCCAAGCTCTTTATGTAAAAAACTAACGGAATGAGATGTTTCTGAGTAACTAGATAAGTAGGATAAAACTCGAATGGCATATTCAGTAGTTTTTGAAAAATGCATAATTAACCTCAACGTTACATAGAATGTTTAATCTTTAAACATAATAATATACTTTCAATAAATATCTTCTTCAAAAAACATAAACACCTCTTGACTACTATATACTACTTTAAGGTAGTATATAGTAGTATTCGCTCAAATTTAAATCAAGGGACTCTCATGAGCTTATCAAAAACAACAATCGCATCCATTAAAGAAACTATACCTTTCATAGGTCAAAAAGCAGAAGATATAACAAGTCGTATGTATGAAATATTATTTAGTAAATATCCAGAAACAAAACCACTTTTTGATAATGCTCAAAGTGATCAACATAAAAAATTGGCAGGGGCTATAGCAGCTTTTGCTAGTAATATTGATAATCTTGAAGCACTAGGCAATGCAGTAGAAAAAATGGCAACTAAACATGTTCTAACTAATGTTAAGCCAATTCATTATCCAATGGTAGGAGATGCTTTACTGACTGCAATGAGTGAAGTTTTAGGAGATGATTTTAGTGATGAGCATAAAAAAGCATGGGGTGAAGCATATAATTTTCTAGGTGATATTTTAATGAAACGTGAACAAGAGATATATGCACAAAAATAAAGAGAAAGATTTTAGTAATATTATAGAAAGTACAATAGCTGGAATCGGTGCATTCCTTGCTATTGTCTTCTTAGGAATTCTCTCTGAACAAACTGGCACCATCATGATTATTGCTCCGTTAGGCGCAACAGCAGTCCTCTTGTACAGCGCTCCAAATAGCCCTTTTTCTAAACCATTAAACATTTTTTCTAGCTATTTAATTTCTACTATACTTGGAATGATTATCTTAAAATACAGTGGTGGAAGTTGGTTTCCAGTTGGAATAGGATTAGCTCTCACTATCATAATGATGCATCTATTAAAAGTAATTCACCCTGCAGCTGGAGCGAACTACTTAATAGTAACCCAAGGGGAGCTATCATTTGTATTATTAGGATCAACCTTTATCGGACTTGTTATTCTAATTATCATAAGTATTTACATAGAAAAGATAAGAAAAAAATTTCTTCTCTTGGACTTTGGAAATGAACTTTAGTTTTGTTCCTTTAATCTTTATTTGGATAACTTTGGTGTTTTGAGATCTTGTTAATAAGTAAAGCAACACACAACATAATAACAGCTCCTGTAAAGACAGGATATAAAATATAGATAAAACCTAAGTCATGAATCCGTTGACTACCTAAAACTGCGATTAAAGCAGTTGCTCCTCCTGGGGGATGTAAAGTCAAACTTAATTGCATAACCAATATGGATGTTGAAACGGCAAAGGCAGAAGCAAATAGCAAGTGATCCTGAAATACTTTATATGATATAACACCTACAATCGCGGATAAAATATGTCCACCTATTAGATTCCGAGGTTGAGATAACGGTGAATGCTTAGCACCAAATACTAAAACCGCACTAGCACCGAAAGAACCGATTACTAAATTGAGATCATTATCACCAAGAACACCATTATGAAATACCGCAATAGTAAAAATTCCTAAAAAAGAGCCTATCCAAGACCAAATAATATTTGACTTGTCAAGAGACTCTGTATTGATTTTTTTAAACTGTTTAAAAAAATTCTTCATATTTTTCCTTAAACATGCCACATTACTTGTGAAAGGGCAACTATTATAACTACTAAAATAAATGGGAGTCTATGACTCTTAAATATTAAAGGCTGTACATTAAAAAAAACTTGCAGTACCCCTCTTAAACCTAACCAAGAACCCAAATAGGCTTTTATTAATAATAATATTTGAAAGTTAGATAGACCGCTTTGGGAGACATCTCCAAAATTGACATAAAATAAGTATATGCCACTTATGACAGAAGTTATTAAAGCTTTTGGAACAAGAACTTTTGTAAAATCTTTAAAATATGAACGCACCTCTTCATACTTTTGCATTGATAATGTTTTTTTCATTCTCATTAAAACGAGGTTGTCAGTAAATAAAAAGCCTCCATAGATTAGAACAGAGAAAAGATGAATAAGTTTAACTATTATATATAACATTAAGTAACTCCTGAGTATTTATCATTATTGTTTAGAATATTGATTTGCTTCTACACTAATCTCTTTGTTTTTCATACTCCAAATAAATATCAGCGGTATAAAAAGAAGAGTTAAGAAAGTACCAACTAAAAGTCCACCAATGGCAACTGCTCCAAGAGGAGCTAGTCTTTCCAAGCCTATAGCACTCCCAAGAGCTACCGGAATCATTCCAGCAGTAACTGCAAAGGCAGTCATCAAGACAGGTCGTGTTCGTATCTTTATGGACTCAAGCATTGCCTCACGTTTATCCAAACCACTTTGCATCCGCTCTAAGGCAAAATGTATGAGCAAGATGGCATTATTTACAATGACGCCGCTTAGAAGGATGAAACCCATCATAGCAGGCATAGAAGTATGATACCCAAGCAAGAGCATAATCCATGAAGCACCAATGATGGTCAAAGGAATCGATAAAAGAATCATCAGTGATATTTTTACAGAATTAAAAAGTGCTATAAGAGTTATGAAAATCAAAATAATGGCAAACGCAATGGCTCCGACCATTCTTTTTGCAGACTCAGTAAACTGTTTAATATCACCTGTTTGTTCCATCGTTACACCTAAAGGTAAGTGTATGTTTTTAGACTCTTTTTCAAAAGAGTCCATAATATGTGAAATTGCCGCCTTCTCTCTAAAACCATAAACATTTAGAGTGTATTCTAGTCCTTCTCTAGTAAGGAGTGTAGGCTCAAGCACTTTTTTTGCTTTGGCAATTCTTTTGAGCTCTATTAAGCCTGTTTTTGTCACAATTTTACTTGATAAAATTTCTTCAATTGAGTCTCTTTGCTTTTCATTTATCCAAACGCGAACACCATAATCTGTGCTGTTTTCTCTTGAGTAAGAGGAGATAAGTCTACCACGAAGAAGTGTTTGTACCTGAGAAATAATCTCAGCCCCACTGAGCCCGTAACTTCGAGCTATTTTTTCATCTATCTCTAAGTCATAAATTACTTTATCTATTCTCCAAGTTCGAGAAACACTGACGATTCCCTGCGTGTTATACATAGCACTTTCCACACTATCTGCTGCGCTAACAAGATCTGTAAGATTTTCACCGTAGAGCGTAACATCAAGATTTGCACGAATACTTGCAAGCGCCGTCGCCCCATAATCCACCACTGCAAACTCTTTAATATTCTCTATTTTCGCAATATCAGCTCTCAGTTTTTTTTCTATTTCCCAGATACTCTCTTTTCTTTTGTATCTATCAACATAACTTGCATTAATGAGGATGGTATCCACTCCGCTCCCGCTTCCTATACTTAAAACACCTGCTTCACTTCCAATAGCGCTCGAAATTCTGAGAATCTCTCCATGTACGTTTAAGATTGTATCTACCTGTTTCACAATCTCTTTACTTTTTTTTATAGGTAAATTTGCATCGACTTTTATACTGATTTTTACACCACCTGTGTCCATGGGAGGCATAAGCTCTTTTCCGACGGTTGGCATAACACCTTTGACGCTTGTGACAAATAAGATGAGTAAAACAACAAAATAAAGAGCCGCAACTTTTTTACTCTCAAGCGCCATCTTTACAGCGGTGGAAAAAAAGTTTTGCACTGCATCATTTATCCGACTTATGCGCATTTGAAAAAAGTTTTCAGCACTTAAAATAGTCCTATTATTAATAGCTAAAATTTTCAAAGAGAGTAGAGGTACCGCGGTAATGGAGACAATATACGAAGCAAAAAGTGCCAACAGAAGTGTCCCGACTAAAGGCTGAAATACTGTCTGAGGATAGCCACCTACAAAAAGCATTGGAGCGAGTGCTATCATCGTTGTGACTGTTCCCGACAAATCTGCAAACATGATCTCTTTGGTTCCACTAAGCACTGCCATGTCAATGTCATCACTCAGTTCTTTATAATGACGTTCAATATTTTCCATAACCACAACGGTATCATCCAAAAGCAGTCCAAGAGCGAGGATAATAGCAGTAAGTGTTACAACATTAAACTCAATGCCAACTATCCACATGAGAGCAATTGTTGCCGCGTAAACGATTGGAATTGTCAGAAGGACAACGAGAACCTGTCGAAAACTCGCAAGAAAGAAAAAAACGACTATTGTAGACATTATGATTGCATCGCGTAGTGACTCAAACATATTTTGCGTACTTTGAACAATAGTGTCTTTTTGGGTATCACTCACCTCAAAGTTTATATTTTTATAGAGCCCTTTGAATCTTTCTATTTCATGTTCTACGTTTTGTATGGTTTTAACTATATCATCATTTTCGCCTCTTTGAATACTGAGCGCTATTGCGGGTTTGGAGTTTCCAAAATACTCCGCAGAATTTTCATAGTGAGACAAGCTGATAGTTGCAACATTTTTGAGTTTCACAGAAGAGTTTATTTGTAATTCATTAAGCGCGCTGATGCTCTCTTTTTTTAAAGAAGCTTTGAGGAGATATCTTGAAGTTTCATTGTTAATAAAACCTGCTGCAAAATCCTGATTGTTTGCTGCAATGACAGCCATGATTTCAGCTAATGAAAGATTGAGAGTTTCTAATTTATCTTTATCGACAACAATCTGTATCTCTTTTTTATACCCTCCAAATATTTCTACATCACTCACACCCTCTAGTTTTAAAAGTTTGTGTTTAAGTTTTGTCTCTGCTAATTCTCTAATGTTTTCTAAAGAAGTAGAACTTTCTTTTGCACTCAAGGCTAAAGTCATGACCGGAGCCGTAGCTGCCGTAATCTTGATGATTTGAGGGGATGCTATGGATGAGGGAAGGAAGTTTTTTATTTTATCGAGTGCGTTTGCAACATCATTTGCCGCTGAATCTATATTTTTAGCATATTCAAACTCTGCGTTTATAACACACACTTCGTCTATGGTTGTTGAGTATACTCTTCTAACCTTGTCTAAAGTGTAAAGTTCTTCTTCAATAGTTACAGCAATATTTGAAGCCATAGATTTTGCAGAAGCCCCATTTTCTACTACAACTACAGCTATTTGAGGATAATTGGAATCTGGAAAAAGTTTATGATTTATCTTGTTGTAGCCAACAATCCCAAAAAAAATAAAGAGTGCCAAAAATGAAAATACAAAAGAGGGGCGCTTGAGCAGAGCTTCAACAAAACTATTAGTCTTTTTCATTGTCTGTCTCTATAATATTGACTTTCGCATAGTGAGGAAGAATAGCCAGTTTTGACTGTGAAGAAAGTGCCACTTTCTCTTTTACACAAGGCGTTATTATAACCTTGCCATTTTCTTCTAAAAGTACCTTAACATCTACAAACTCAAACTTATTCTCTTTGTATGACACAACTTTTGTTTTAAAATCATCATACAAAATCGCTCTTGCATCTAAAATACAGCCATCCATACTCTGTGACACTACCTCCACCGTAATATTCTGCCCATTTTTATAGGCAAGTTCTTTCCTAAGAGTTACTTCCGCAACCTGCAAAGCATTTTTTGCATCGTCATACACCGCGTTTATAGTTCCTATGACTTCATTACCCAGCAGAACAGGCACTCCTATCCTTACACTTTTATCTGTAAAAGAGAAAGTGAGTTTTTTAGCTAGGGTATTGAGCCCTAAAAGTGCTTTTCCTGCCGTTGCAATATCCCCATTTTGGGCAAGTACTTTTGCTACAATTCCATCAAAAGGAGCTTTTATGTGTAAATATTGGAGTTGATTTTGTGCTGAAAGAAGTTTCATTTTTGTGGCCGTAAGATTGGCTTTTGCCCCAGAAAATGACACATAACTCATATCTACCTGCTCTTTTGAAAGCCCTTTTTTCTCATAAAGAATTTTATTTCTCTCATAGCTCAAAGATTTAAATTGTAGTTCATCTTCCAAAGCTCTCAAAGATGCTTCAATTGAACTAATATTTGTGCGCGTATCTACATCCTCTATCTCGAGTAAAAGATCCCTTTTTTTTACAGTTTGACCCTCTGACACCAAAACATTTTTTACATATCCGCTGAGTTTGGAAGAGAGCACAATGCTTTTGTCTGCCTCAAATGTTGCAAGATAGCTTTGCGTGCGAGATAAAGAACCAAAAGATGTCTCGCCCAAAGCTACTGATATTACAGGTTTAGCGGCTGAAGGTTCATTTTGAATCTCAACTTTTTTTCCTAGTAAGAACTTTGCACCTAAGACTGCTATTATTATAAATATAAATGCTGTAAGTACTTTTTTATTTATTGTTTTTTTCATTTTATAACTCCTTTTTCAAGTATATATTCTATGTAGTACACTGCTTTTTGATAACTATATTTTGTATCTATCATACTGGCTTTAGCCAACTCTTTTTGTGCGTTTACAAACAGTACGTCATTTATACTTGCCAAACCATTATCGTACCTTGCCTTTTCAATTTCTGCACTCGTTTCCAAGAGCTCATATTTTGTTGTACTACTTTTAAAATCTGCTATTGCTTTGTTGAGTGCAGAGAGTGCTATATGTATATCTCTATAAAGTTCTCTTTTTACCCCATCATTTTGTGCCTGAGTTTGTAGTTTTTGCATTTCCAGTGCTTGACTTTCATAACTCTTCGCACCAAAATCATAAAGAGTATATTGAACTTTGAAACCAGCCTGCAAAAGCTCCTGATTGTTAAAATCACCTTCATTTGGGTTACTCGCATCATTAAAACCAAAATTTTGTCCATAGTAGGCATCAAAAGATATTTGCGGGTATTTATAGGAGTTTTTCATTCCAATTTTTTTATCAAGAATTTTCAGTGTTAACTCCAAAGCTTTTACTCTTTCTAAAGCTTCAAGCGACTTAATATCAAACTCCTTTTGTACAATATCAATAGGCACATCACTCAAAACACCAACTTCTTCATTTGTAAAATAGCGCAAAGATTCTCGTAAAATCTTCTCGGAATGCGTAAGAGTTTGCTTTTTATAAAGACTCTCCTGCAAATCGCTCTGAGCTTTAAGTTCTTCAATATAAGCTTTTTTGCCAAGAGAGACCGCATCATGAATCGTACCTATAAACTCTTTTTGTGCACTTATATAATCATCAAGTGCTTCTTGCTGTTTTTGGAGGGAGAGGAGAGAAAGGTAGATATTTTTTATATTATAAACTATCTGTTCTTGTGTTAGTTTCTCAAAAATTTCTGCTGAGTTTTTTTGGATCTCTTCTATCTCAATATTTTTTGTTTGTGCATACCCTGTAAAAAGGGCTACAGAATATTTCACTCCCGTACTCATAAGATTGTCAGTTGTTGCTATACCTGGAAAAATAGTACTTGGAGTAAGTGGGGCAAGAGTTCTTGGCAGATTATAGTGATCAAAACTCCCAATAATATCAAAATTTCCAAACTGAGAGGCTTCTTTGCTTTTTTTATTCACATTGACAAGCTCTTGCGAGAGTGCTACTTCCTTGAGTTTTGTTGAATTTTTTAAGCCAAGTTCAACGCTTTGCTCTAAGGTTAATGCTTGAAGTGAAATACACACGACTAAGCTTATAATTAACATTTTATTCATAATTAACCCCCATATTTTAAAGAGTTAAGTACCATGTCAGCAATCTTTTGCGCAGCTTGAGATATAGTAAAATCTACCACTGTTTTTGCCTTTGGATCTAACTCCTGCTTGATTTTATGACGTACATTTTGAGTATTTATTAAAAAGGACAAAGAACCGACGACCATCATCTGTATCAACACTGGTTCCATATATTGAAAAATCTTACGTTCTATACCTGTATCGATTATTGAAGTCAGCATCTTAAAAGTTCTTAACATCTGAGCGAGTGCTTTTAGAGGCATCTCTTCACCTCCATTTGACATCTCCCTCATAAGCATAGAGCCAACACTTCTATTTTTCTCAAGTTCATTCGCAAAAGTCACAATATATTCGTAAAGCTTTCTCTCAAGACTCTCTTCTTTGCTAATATTCTCTTCTATCTTATCTGCAAGAATTTTTATATTTTTTTCTAAAATATACTCATACAAGTCATGTTTATCTTTGAAGTGGTAGTAGATAGCCGCTTTTGTAACACCGCAAGGCTTCGCAATATCATCTATGGATGTTGCCACATAACCATGTTTTGCAAATAATTTCTCAGCTGTTAAAAGTATAGTTTCTCTTTTTGTCAAAGTTCCTCCTTAACGAACGTTCAGTATTCTACCAAAAATTTTATAAATAAACTTATAAAATCTATAAGAATAAAATAAAGGAAGTGTTTAATAACTAAAGTTGTGGGGAGAGAAATGGGTTAAACGCTAGACCACGGAAGGTACTAAACTACAAAACGCCATCAGAAGTGTTTTTCGATACAATTACGAAATCTTATGCAGCAGTTTAATCAAGTGTTGCACTTACTACTTGAATTGGCGAAGTATCGTTTACACATGCTAAAAATTATGAAAAAAATAATGTAAAAATCATCTGTAAAGGGAACACCCAGGGAATACGCATAAATATTTTTATCTATGTTTAATTTTGTTATATTGATTGTAACTACGCTGTGAAGGTGAATATAAGTGGTGGGTCCTATGTGACTCGAACACATGACCACTCCGTTATGAGCGGAGGGCTCTAACCAACTGAGCTAAAGACCCACTTTCTTTGTAGGGCGCAATTATACTCAAGAGCACCTTATA
>Ga0100397_1002425_pt1 | contig 10856 bp, 8 predicted proteins | sample CryGeymeta201521_FD_81550 | JGI IMG/M metagenome (GOLD analysis project Ga0100397, IMG submission 81550) | Groundwater microbial communities from Crystal Geyser aquifers in Utah, USA - Crystal Geyser metaG 2015-21 | ecosystem: Environmental > Aquatic > Deep subsurface > Groundwater | place: USA... | reverse complement strand
GTAAATTCGTTGGCAAGCCAGCCAACATCCTCCATGTCTTTGCTGCCCCCGCAGGAGAGGATCCAGCAGAAACCGGGAGAGTTCATCAGTGTAAAGGCAGAACGGGCTATCTCATCCTCCGGCACAGAGCCCCTTCCGGAACGCATTATGAACTTATCGTCGGGAACTCTCTTCTTTAATGCAGCGACAATCAGATCACGGATCGGGATCTTCTCCGGACATTGCTGCTCACACTTTCCGCAGAAGTAACACCCCTTCTCTATGGGAGTTAGAGCGGAAAGACCTTCTTCCCTTGCCTTTCTTACAGCCTGGCCGATGAGGAGGCTGTTGGGGCAGGCATTAAAGCAAAGGTCACAGTCCTCTCGGCACCTCTTTGCCTCTTCTTTAACCTTTTCCTCGGACAGAAGATAATTCCCCCTTCCCTTCAACCCCTGAGCCACTCTTACCGCTATTTCGCCAACTTTATCTACATCCCTCACCCACACTGCATCAAGCCCACCAATTAGATCATCGATAAGCTCCTCACCAGGGGAGTCCGTTCGGTCTGGAAGTCCACCCAATCCCTGGGGACTCACCCAGATCACCTTGCTTTCCACCCTTTTTGCTTCCCCAAGGATATCGAGGTGGCTGCAACCGGTTGATGCGACGATTACATCGGCAAAACCCAGCCTGATCCACTTGCCAGCATTTACCATTGTGCCGACAATACGAACCCTATCGTAGAATCGTGCAATGTCGAGACCTACAGGGCCCGGTGCACAGATTTCAAACCTTTCTGTCAATCCTTTGTCTTTGAGGTGGTTGATTGCACTCCAGGCGGGGAGGAAGTTATCTCCCACAAAGGCAATAACCGGCTTGCCCTTCTCGATATTCCCCAATCCACCAGAGATATTCGGAGGCGGCCAGTGGTCCATCTCCAGTTTATCCCTGTCTGCGCCCCGCTGGAAGCCAAAGCAGGAACCCTTCACCAGCTCCGAAACTCCCTGAACGAGCAAGAGGACAGAACCGCAATGGAAGGTCATATTTTCAAAATCAAATACGCTTCCCGTCCCCTGGTGGCTTGCCAGAAAAAGCTTATTCAATTGAGCTTCAGCATAGGCGAGCGCCCGCTCAAGGTGAGAGAGATTCCTCACGTATTGGCCTGTCAGGATAGCGATACTCAGGGCCTGGTCAGAGATATCGTGGCGTGCGCCCAAGCTTACCTCTTTATCCAGGCCAAACTCCTTTATGGCATAATCCAGCAGGTCACGGGTATCCATAAATTGAGACTGGCATCCCCTGCAGGCTACCCTCAGGCTCAACCTGGCCTGGAAGGGATCGAGATCAAGCCCACAGAGCCCCTTTCCATTCTCCAGGTCGCAGGGACCGTTGTCGCAATCACTGCAGACGGTCTGAATATCGGTGTACAGGGGGGGATAGTTGTTGAGGAGGACGTCATCCTGTACCACCAAATCGGATGCCTCCGCAAAGGGATAAAGCCTGGTGTCCCAGTCATTATAGCGTGCCTCTCCCCAGTCTTCTTTTATCGCCTGCCTAAGGTCATCCTCCACACCTCGCGCGTCCCGGCAGAGCCGGGCAAGGTCAATCTTTGTCTTTCCCAGTTCCATAAACCTCTTCTCAGGGTCAAATCTCTTTTTGATCAGTTTTTCTTCCATAGTCTCTCCTTATATCTTTGGATTTGCATAACTCCATAAACTACGTAACAGCTCACAGGGGTCAGGGGTCAGAGATCAGGGAAAACTTTAATTTTGAAGTGTTATCAACATCTTGATGTTGTCCGATAGTTTAATAATCCGGGAAGTCTTTGAAAAAAGGTTGTCTGACAACTGATCCCTGACCCCCGTGAACTGTTACAACTACGGTTACGGTTCTATGGTTCCACATCTATATCTACCATGCACTTCTCGCATAACTTCCTCGTTATTATCCCCTGTCGAAGGGTGGAAAGGGATGCCCCGCTGGTTATCCCAATGTTCAATTGCTGCTCAGCAGGGTTTCCTGATTGGAGCTTGATCTTGCGCAGGCAACTATCGCATAATGCCACGTTACAAACCTCACATATCTCCGTTGCTGCATTCTTTTCGCAAATCCCGCATGTTTTTTCTTCAGCCATTTTTTCTTCACCCCCTTTTTGTAAACTATTTATTTACTTATACTATATTGATTTATATTAGGATTTAGGCATATGTCCTCTCCTCCAATATGTGGCGCGGATTATATGCCATTGCAAATAAGGGACATAAAGAGTACTCACAGGTCAACGACAAGTGAAATCACTCAACGGACACCATGAACTGCCACTGCTTCCTCAACGAGGGTTGAGGGCAGATCTTCTGCCCCAACGTAGTAAATCCTCCCTTTACCTACCGTGGCTATTCTTCGCATCAACTCCAGGTCTGATGACTGCTGGGCAATGCACACGGAGGAGATGGTGATCCCCCGACGCCTCGCTGCCGCAGCCCGCCTTAAGGCATGCCTCTGTGGAGACGGATGGGGGGCTGTTGCATCCCCGTCGGAGATGAGGATAATGTGCTGCTTTGCCTCCCCCTTGGGGTGGTGAGCCAACAAGGTGCATGCCTTTGATATCCCAAAACCAATATTTGTAAAGGCATTCTCATGAAGTTCCAGGTCGAGGACCTTACGGGTCACATGGTGGGGATTACCGCTGAGGTCAACCACAACGTCGGCCAGGTTAGAAAAAGAGATGACTCCCACGTTATCCTTATAACGGCTCGTGGCCAGTGTCAGAGCGATGGCGCTCTGTTTAGCGTACCACAGTTTCTTCAACTGGCGCATGGTTCCCGAAAGGTCTATGAGCAAGACGATGTTCATCCTGGTGCGGATATCCTTTGTCTCCACCATAATATCCTCCCTGGTTAACGTGTCCCTGCGATTACGGATGACCTCCCGCATGGTCTCTTTGAGGGATATATCCCGATATCTGTCCCCGAAGCGGAAGTGACGGTTACCAATAACCTTACCCTCACCAAGCACAGACTTCTTTCCAGTACTGTGTTTCCCGTATCCAAAGAAATAGTTATCCTCTACCAACCTGGGCATCAACCTCTCAAGCAAGAAGGTAATGCCCTGCTGACTCAGTTTCCACCCCATGCTGTCCTGTTTCAGTATATTTCTTTGTTCAAGGAGTTTAATCATCTCCATCAATGCTTGCTCTTCAAGCACCCGCTTCAATCTTTCGTCTCTTTTCCTCTCCTCTTCATATTCCTGTAATAACTCCTCGGTGACGTTGTCCGTCTTCCAACGTTCGGGGTAAAGCTCCTGGATATTCTTCAGCGTCTCCCTGTAGAGTTGAGCCAGTTTGGATTCCGGTAGGTCATGAAGCCTTTTTAACAGCAGGTCAAAGGCACCATACTTTAGAGGTATCCTGAATGCATCTTCGCTAACCATCTCTTCTACTAAAGTAAGGACATCTTCTTTGGAAAGATCAACGAGTTCCTCCTTTGCCTCCCTGACACCGATTACCTCACCCACTATCTCATTAATAATCCGTTCCCTCTTCCCCGGTGTATCAGCCTCAGAGGAAAGCCCCAGGCGATGGGGGAGGGAAATAAGCGACCCCTCTTGAATCATCCTTCCTTCCTCATCAATCTTGAGTTCGGGTAAGGAGGTTAAGAGCTCGGCATACTTGATCATCCCCCGGGTGCTTATACCCCTCTTCACTTCGATATGCCCCCTGGTTCGGTTTATAATATCAACGACCTTCTCCATTGTTCCCTCATCTACGTCTTCTCCCTTATGGCACCGCTTAAGGTTGGTCATTACTATCTGCTTTTGAGGGATGGGATCGTCTATATAGTCGAGGTGGATAACGTCAAAACAGTCGGCTATATCCAGAGGCAGGGACTTTAATACCCTCTCACTCCCTGTGGAGACTATCAATGTATCCAGTGTAAGCCCATGGTCAAGGGCGCCAATAGTTATCGTGTCACCCTGAAGGGCACACAGGATCGTGTTAAACACCCTCTCAGGCACCCTGTCAATAAAATCGATCATCAGGATGCCTCTATTAGCCCTTAAGAGTTTTCCCGGGACAAATGCCCGTGGTGAATAGAACCCTTCCTTTAGTGCTGTCTCCGGGTCCAGGTCACCTATCAGATCTTCAACAACCAGCGCACTGCTCCCCTGTACCTTCTTTGCCCTTTCCGACCCGGGAAGGATAGAATTGGACAATTTAATGCCGCGACCTCTTCTGTCGAGACACCAGGGGCACGAGGCATCCTCTAAGTGGCAGTTCAGGGGGCAGCCCTCCACTACCTCAATATCATCCAGTATCCCTCCGATCCTTGTTGCCACATCCGTCTTTCCGCTTCCGGGTGGACCGAGGATGAGGAGGTGATGACCACTGAGGAGGCTCGTCAGTAGAGCCTCCTCCTCTTTATCCCCTATCAGGAAGCCATCGAATATATACTTCTTAAATTCCTCTACCCCTCTTTGATTAAAAGCAGCAACGATCTCTTCTCTGAGCATCATAATCTATAGCTCCTTCGCCCTTTTTACCTTTTGGATCTCCCGCTGCAAATCCTCTTCACGCCACGGCTCAGATGGTTTTGGCACCCTCACCGGCTGAGGTTCACCCTCAACCCAGAACTTTCCCACAATAGGATGTCCCTTCTCTCGTAAGAATTCGAGAAGATCATCGGGGTCCAGACAATCCTCTTCTGTAGCGATCTTGTCATAGGCCTCCTCAGGGATTGCATCGGCTATCTCGAGCTTTAGATCCTTTGGCATCCAGACAACCCTATTCCAGCCGCCGTCTCCGCGAAGGATATCCCTCATCATCATATTGCGGACACTCAGTCCCTTAAAACCATGATTCTGCTCCCCGCCGCTCATAAACCCGGCAAGGGTGGAGAAGGGTATCCCTAAAGGTGTTTCGCCGGTGTAACGGCGGTTTACTATTCCTATCCCATCCACTTCAGGGATATAGAAGGATGCAGCCTCAAAACAGCCGCAATTGGTGGCCGGGTAGAGGATGGTGCTATTGAGGAAGAAGTGGTGGTATTTATGGTTTGACCTCTCCCATATCTCCTCATCCACACCCTTATACCAGCTCATATCTTCATCTATCAGTTCCCCTCTATGACAGGGGAATATATACCCTCCTGGCTCAACCTCATAGGTGGTCTTCATGCCGGCCCAGGAAGCAAAACCGCAAAAGGGTACATTTGAGGGGGCTACCACGCAGGCATGGTTAGGGGCAATCATCTTGCACAGGGTGCATCCATAAAATGTATCAACATCGGCATCCTGCATCTCTTTTGACCATGCATCGTAAACCTCCTGTCTTTTCTTGAGCCTCTCAGATATCTCTGTTATGGCCTCTTTAGGCACACCCTGTGGGGCGCCTTCTATCACCCCTCCAACCACAGGGGCCCCTACCGTTATAATCATCTCTACCTTCTCCAGCAAAGGAGAAGTCGTCCGGCTGTATGCCCTCATAATCTGGGCAAATTGGTAAAACCCTTTGTATCTAGGACCAGCCTTCTTCGACAGTCTGATCCAGGGCTCAAAAGCTGCTCCGGTTATCATCCATCCCTCTGTGGTCATACAGGCCGTCATCACCTGTCTGCCTATATATTCAGCGTGCAGGTGTGACAGGTCTTTTCCATAGACCTTCCAATGCAGGCCAAAGGGGATGGTGGACTCTGGAAGTATCTCGTGGATATCGGGACCATACAAAACGACTTTCCCATCATCAAGATCATCAGGGCTTTCACAGATGTCTGTATAGTAGAAGCCGGTGTAAGCCGTCTTTGGCCCCCCCAGATCAAGGAGATACTCTCCCTTCCGAATATGGCTGAAGTATTCGGGCCCCTGTCCTATCTCGTCCAGACCGTCATAGGCATGCTCCAGATCTGGTAACTGCCATTCCCGTGGAGGTGACATATTGTACTTATCGATTATCTCTTTTTCCACAAAGGCCAGACTGGGGCCTGCATGTTTAAATTTTACTTCTCTTTCTGCCATTTTACTTCCCTCCCTTTCTTAAATAGAGATTCCCTTTTTGGATACCAGATGAACGATACATGCATCCTATAATCTATAACTCGTTACTACCTGCGTTAAACACCCCCTTTCCAAGTTCTACCCTCTCCTTCTTTAACACATCTAGCGCGGTTCAGAAATCATCGCCTCAATGCTAGTTGTCGAATAAGCCATAATTCTCTCATAGACCCTACCCACCGCTGCAGAGAGAGGGGAATCTGTTGATAGGTTTACTACCGGTTTCCCCAGAATGCTAAGATGGGCTATCTCTTCCTCAAAAGGGATACAAACATCTACCTCAAGCCCATTTTCCCTCGCCGTTTTATCCAATAACGGTTTTATCCCGGGGGATACCTTATTTGCCACAACCATAATCGTCCCAATATCGATGGAGAGTTCTCTTGAAAGCTCAATGACTCTTCTGGCAGTCAACATGCCGTTCTTTGTTGGCTCAGTAACTACGATCAGGACATCGACTCCTTTTGTAGTCCGCCGGCTTAAGTGCTCTAATCCGGCATGGCAATCGATCACTGTGAAGTCATAGCTTCTCGCTCTAAAGTCTATTACCTGACGGATAATATTGTTGAGAAAGCAGTAGCATCCACTCTCCTCCGAGCGGCCCATCACCACTATGTCGAATTCGGCGAATTCCTCGATAACCTCGTGTAAAGTCAGTCTTACAAACTCTTCCCTGGTCATTATTGTCTTACTTCGTGCAGGCGCATCTATGATAGACTCTCTCACATGGCCAATACTCTTTCGAACTGTCACCCCGAGCGCCTGGGGAAGATTGGAATCAGGGTCGGCATCTATTGCCAGCACACTACCAATCTGAGACAGTCTTCTGATTAGAAGTGCGGCCAGGCTTGTTTTTCCTACACCACCTTTACCCGATACAGCTATGGTTGCCCCCTTCAATTTTTTACCTCCGAGACGGATGCTACTCCCTTTACAAAATCAGATTTGGCTTGGAAAGGCTTATGGGATAGACTGAAAGTGGATCAGAGATGGTTATCACGTAGGACTAAAGAAAGGGCATGAATTTTCAGCTTTTCCCTGTGCCTACCGAACACGGGTAGAATTCTTGATGACAGCTCAGGTAAAGCCGAAAAACCTGTACACGTGGGAACTCCTAATGTGGCAATGAAAAGATGTGGCTATATAATAATCGAGCGTATTCCAACATGTCAAACTGGAAATTCCGATACTCAAAAAGGTTTTGTTAGGTGAAACCGATTAAGAATCAGTATCCTTTTTTTGGTTTTCTTCAGAAGCAGTTAAGAGAAAATCAAGCATTGCTTGACACATGGGAGATGCGACTCTCCTTTTGTTTCTAATCAGATAAAAGGAGCGGAACATGGGAATGCCTTTTAGTTGCAGAGTCTTGAGTACCTTCGCTTTCAGCTCTGTCTCCAGCACCCTTGAAGACAGGATGGATAGCCCGAGCCCCGCCTTTATACCCTCTTTAACCGCAGTGGTTGTGCCAAAGCGGGCCACCACATTGAGGGAATCGATCCCGTTTGATACGGATTCCCGGAGATAATCCTCCATGCTCTTTAATGTGCCTGAGCCGACTTCTCTCAGTATAAAGGGCTCCCCGGAAAGTTCCTCAATCGTGATCTTACCCTTATTGGCCCAGCGGTGATGAGGAGAAACGACCAGAACGAGCTCATCATTCCAAAGTTCATGGGATACAATACTATTGTGGGAACTTTTGGACCCAACCACACCCAGGTCAAAATCTCCATGAAGAACCCGGGTCTCGATTTCTCTGGTATCTGAGATAGTCAACGTGATGAGCACGGAAGGATATTCTGCATTAAAACGTGCGATGACTTTTGGAAGGATAAATTCACCCGGCACGGTGCTTCCGCCAATATGAATCTCCCCCCGTTTTATACCAAGAAAATCCTGCATTTCCAGACACGCCGTTCTCTTCATCTCCAAGAGCTTGGTTGCGTGTTTATATAGAAGTTCTCCAGCCCTGGTTGGAACTACTTGCCTGCCCAGACGATCGAGTAGCCTGGTTCCAATGATGGTTTCAAGGTTAGCTATTCTTTCGCTGACGGAAGCCTGGGCCAGGCAAACCGCGTCAGCAGCCTTTAAAAAACTCTTGAGTTCAATTACCTTGCAGAGGATTTCCAAGTGGCGGAGGTCAAAATCCATCAACCTTACCCCTTGCCGTTATTCTTTAACGGGCAGCACATGGATTGCTTTGATGATCAGTTGAACATTATCATCCGGTTTAAGCTCCATTGCTTCAACTGATTCGGTAGTGAGAACCGATACCATCTCAGCGGGATCAGTAACTTCAAACTTTACCATTGCCATTATATCGCCTTTTTTTACCGACTTCACTTTTGCTTTGATAGCGTTTCTTGCACCGTATTTCATTCTTATTCCCTCCTCTCCATTAAAGTGGTCAGGGACCAGTTACCAGAAAGGCTTTTCCTGACCCCTGACAACTGAACCCTGTAACCCTTTACTACGATATTTGTTCAATAAAGGCTTCCACCCTTGTCTTCAACTGCCCCACATCACCTTCGCTGTAATCCGTTTCAATCTCCAGCACAGGGACATTAGCCTTTTTTAGTGCCTCCTTAACCCTGACAAACTCAACGTTGTAGGTATGGCAGAATTGAAGGGTGTAGTGGATTACCCCGGAAGCGTTATAATCTTTGACATACCGAAGTATATCATCGATCCGCTCTTCATTTGGGCTGAAACAACTACAGTTAATCTTAAGATAACGTTCTGCAACAGCTTTCACCTTGTCTTCCAGTGTGGGACGTTCTTCTTCTACCGAATGGGTAAAATACCTGGTGCCTACACAACTCTCCTCACATACTACCACTCCACCACTGTCTTCTATGACGTTGTGGAGCTTCCAGTTTGGTATTGCCATTGGACAGCCGGAGACCAGTATCCTGGGTCTCTTTTCATCAAATACCCCTTCTCCTTTTTTATTGCGTTCCTCGAGTTCATCTGCCAGTTCGTTGACCTTAGTGGTGAACCTTTCAGGGTTGTCATAGAAGGCAATCTGGGATATCAGTAAGGCATCTTTCCCGCTTATGGGGACTGGATTTGCTTTCCGGGTATCAAAGACCCTCTGTATGGCCTTTCTCTTTTCATTGACGAGTTTGATCTTCTCCTCCAGTGCCTCAGGGGTTATTTTGACACCAGCCTCTTTCTCCATCTTTTCCATAAAGGCTTTAACTTCATTAAACCAGAGAGCCTTATCCATCTCTCTCTTCATATTAGGAATCTCCATCACATAGGTAGGGATATGGTTATTGAGAAGCTCCCACACCTTCTTTTTGCCGTCGCAGGTTGTCTCACCAATAACAAAGTCTGCTGCCTCAAAATAGGGACAGATCTTGGCGAGCTTGAAGCCAAAGGCAGACTTGATTAGTGGACAAAGGTTTCTTGGCAGCACGGCCTCTGCATCGGGGACAGAAAACTGGGCGCCTCCACAGAGACCCACGCCCACTCCACCACCAGCGAGTATTATCTCATCGGGGACATAAAGACAGAAGGTCCCAACTATTTTGCCACCCTTTTCTTTGTGGTCTAAAAGCTCCTTGATCCTCAATCCATGAACCTCAGACATAACAAAGTCAAAATACTCCATTCCCTTTGGACGGTCCTTCTGGCCCATGTAAACATCGGAATAGATCGCCCCTAAGGCATTTAACAGTTGGTCATGCCTCTCCATATCCAGACCTAACCCTTTCCACATCTCATTATAATCGCTCATATTTTCTCCTTTCTCTCTTGAATTTGTTCAACAGCATGGATTTGAGATTGAATCCTCAAATCTCCCAAAATCTAAGGGTTGACTTTTGGAATAAGTTAACCTAAAATAAAAAAACCTGAAAAAAGGGGTAGTAAGCCCTTTTGTGTAAGGTGGCGGGGCTATCAGATGAAGAACTTGGCGGTTCGCTGATAGCCCCCCTCTTTTCTTGTTCACTCCTTCCCGATGCCTACTTTTCCCCTTAAGGACTTATTACCTTATCCGCTTCGATAAGTGATTCGATAATATCATACATATTGGATACCACTCCCACCCGAAGCTTTTCCTTAATGCCATAGAAGTTCAGACACGTCCCACAGGAGAGGATTTCGATTCCTTTCTTTTCCATCTCTATTATGCTTTCCAGAACCTCTGAACCTTCAGTAACAAGTTTAACCCCGCTGTTTATAAAGATGACTTTTTTTGGCGAGGGTTCAGCCCCGATCATGGTTTTAAGAAAAGCCCCCATCAGTATTCTACCCAATTCTTCATCCCCAACCCCCATTACATTGGAATTGATGTAGATGACGATACTGTCATTTCCTTTGGTTTCCCCAGGTTCGGATTTGACTTCACAGGAAAATCCTTTGGCTATCTCAAGATGATAATCTCCGTTATCTTCCTCAACCTTTACCGTGCAGCCCTGGCTTTCTGCAAACCGTCGGACGTTATCCCGTGCCGCCACGTTGTCAACTACTACTGCAATTATCCCCTCTTTAATCTCTTCCAGTGCCTTCTTCGTGTTGATCACCGGCTGAGGGCAGGCAAGCCCCCTTGCATCGATTACCTTTGTCATATTTTACTCCCGTTTAAAAGAATTAAGAGTTAAGAATGAAAAATGAAGAATGGTTCTTTATGGATTTCAAGTTGGCAACCCATTACTTACTTGAAATGCATTATGAGCCTTAAGAGTTTTGTTTGTTTCTTTTTGCTGTGATCAGTATTGAAGATAGAATTTTTCTGATTTATCATTCTTCATTCTTAACTCTTAACTCTTCACTACTATTCTCTCTTGAGTATCATTCACGACTTTGCCGATTATGGCTGCATCCTCTAT
>Ga0100397_1002414_pt1 | contig 10881 bp, 9 predicted proteins | sample CryGeymeta201521_FD_81550 | JGI IMG/M metagenome (GOLD analysis project Ga0100397, IMG submission 81550) | Groundwater microbial communities from Crystal Geyser aquifers in Utah, USA - Crystal Geyser metaG 2015-21 | ecosystem: Environmental > Aquatic > Deep subsurface > Groundwater | place: USA... | reverse complement strand
CCCGCGAACCGTCTCTTGTATCCGCTCCAGCACGGAGCTGGAGATATATTGACCACAAACATGCATGACCCCTATGTAGCACTTCATACCCCCGGTGTCAAGCGTGTATTAAGACCAGCGTCGAGGGGGAGGAGTGAAGCGAAGGGGGGTTTTCATATAAACGCTCATGCCCTTTTGGGGCACAACGAAGGATGAAAATCACCCCCACCCCGCCCTCCCCCGTCGAGGGAGAAAAATAATGCCGCCGCATCCCGACGTTTCGACGGTAAAGGGCAAGGAGTAAAGCGAAGGAGCATTTTCATTCCGGCTCCCGGATCGGGGGCCGGGACAGGCTTGGCCGCAATGGCGGAAATAGGCAACTTTGGACTTTTTACGAGACCATCAACTATGTTGTGCGAAACGATAGAATCAGGAGACCAAAACCACAAGTGCATCAACCGCTACGGGTTCCGAGCCCTTTAGTATCAGGGGATTAATGTCTATCTCCTGTATCTCATCATTTTCCAAACCGATATTTCCCAGGGTGATAAGTATCTTTCCCAGAGCCTCAAGATCTACCGGAGGCATGCCCCTCACTGAATCAAGAATCTTTCTTCCCTTTATCTCTTTCATCATCTCAAGGGCATCCCTCATCTCAATAGGGGCCACGCGGAAAGACACGTCCTTAAGTATCTCCGTGAATATCCCTCCCAATCCGAACATCACACACGGCCCGAACTGAGGATCTCTTGTAAGGCCTGCCACAAGCTCACGCTGTCCCTTGACCATCTCCTGCACAAGGACGTTTGCGCCCTCTTTCGCGGTCTCAGCCTTGATATGGCTGTACGCCTCCAGGGCCTCCTTTTCACTCCTAATATCTACCTTTACAAGTCCCCTCTCAGTCTTATGACTCAGATGCGGGGCGCATGCCTTTATGACCATAGGAAATTTGATCTCAGCGATCGCGGCTCTGAATGCGTCTTCGTCCAGGACCTCACTTTCCTTTGCCACAGGGATTCCGTAGGCCTTGAGCAGTTCTTTGGATTCATGTTCTGAAAGTGTTGATCTACCTTCGCTCTTTGCTTTCTCTATTATTTCCACGTCCTACCTCCAAGCGTTTCGTTTTATCTTCAAATATCCCCTCCCTTTATCCCTCCTCAGCCGAGTGGCTGGGAGGGGTGGGAGTGATTTTCATCTTTCGTTGTGCCCCAAAAGGGCATGAGGGTTAGTGTCTTGTAGCGCCCTAAAACAGACATAGCGGAAGCGGCTCTTTCCGGAGTCGGAAAGTTTACAATTGCTCCGGCCTCCTCCAATATCCTAATGTCTTCATCCCAGATGCCTTCAGGCGCAGAAAAGCATGTGATGACAGGCTTTTTCTGTTTCCATTCAAGAAAAAAGTCCTTTATGCGGGGAAGCACATCTCGGTTTGCCGAAGCAAACATCATAAGGATGAGCGCTCCCCCTACCGCTTCATCGTCAAGTGCTGCTCTGACTATACCTTCGATGGCGCGAGCGTCGTACCAGGCTGGCCCCATGTCAACAGGGTTTGTCCTCATGGCAAGAGGCGGAAGAAGGGCATTGATCTTTTCCTGTGTCTGCGTTGAAAAGACGGCTATCTTCATGCCCTCGGTCTCGCACACATCAGAGGCGGCCATGCCGGGCCCGGCCTGGCCGGTGAGGATTGCTACGGTATTCATCTTGAGTCCCGGGCATGAAGCAAGCACCCGTGCTGCGTCAAGAAGGGCCTGAGGGCTCTTAACCGTTACAATGCATGCCTGATGGAGCGCTCCGTCATATATCTCTCCTCTTCCTGCAAGAGATCCCGTATGTGACCTTGATGCGGCGTCACCCCTCGTCCCTGCTCCGGACTTGTATGCGATTACAGGTTTTCTGCCCAGGAGTTTCTTCGCCTCTTCAAGGAGAGGCCGGGGATTGTCAAGACCCTCTATATACAGGGCGATGGCTCCTGTCTCTTCATCCTCGGCAAGAAAAGGCAATAGGTCTGCGAAATCCACATTGAGCCTGTTGCCAAGCCCTATGATCTTGGCCATCCCGATCCCCTGCTTCATGGCAAGGAACCCCAGAAGGTGTGATATCCCACCGCTCTGGCTTACCAGGGTCACTCCGCCGGCTCTGACAAGGGAAAACTCCGGTGTAAATGATGCGTTTAAGCGGGCGTGCAGATTTACTATACCGAATGTGTTGGGTCCTATCACAGGGATGGAGAGACTGTCCGCAAGGAGGGCGACTTCTTTCTGAAGTAACGCCCCTGAAGGATCATCAATTTCCTTGAATCCGGCCGTGATCAGGACTACCCCCTTTACGGATTTTTTCCCGCATTCCGCCAATACGGAGGCGACATGAGCTGCCGGCACTACTATTATCGCCATATCAGGGGTTCCGGGATACTCAGTGAGTGATGGATAGGCCTTTATGCCCATAACCTCTGTTGAGCTGGGGTTAATCGGAATTATAGCCCCTTCATAGCCTCCCCGGGTAAGGCTTTTCATCACATGAAAGCCAAGCTTGGCTGGCTTCTCTGATGCCCCCACAACGGCGACAGACGAAGGATTGAAAACCGCCCTCAGTCCCTTAAAGAATCTTTCCTTCTCCAATATGTCTCCCCAAGTATTGTATCCACTGCAAAAACATCACTATAGCGGGAGGAGAAAACATCGTCAACGCTACTGATTGCCGTTGGCTCATCCATGGGTTCCCTCTATCCCTTAAAGTGCGCCCCGTTGTCAAAACCATTTTTACCCAGACGCTCATGGCCTAACGGCCATGCACAGCAATGAAAATTAACCGGAGATATTTTCACGTTAAAGAATGTCTTTCTTTCTCATCTGCGCGAATGAGAGAAGCTGCATTTCGAGGGTGCCGAGTTTTGTTTTTTTGTGTTTCGATCATAGTTGCCAAAATTGCCTGGCAGGCAATTTTGGGAAAATATAATTAAACGACAAGGAAAAATCAAAGCTTTACTGTCCACAGCTTATGCCACAGAGTCTTATTAATTGACGGGTACAGATGCCTTCTGCACTTGTAGGCCGTGAGGGCCTGGCTGATATGCGCCTTATCCAATCCCTTTCAAAGCAATTGTGATAGTCATGATGGATTGTTAATATGTCTGAGCAGAAGGGAATCCAAACGATCAGCTATGAAGAAGGATGGGAAGTCAAAGGCAGGAAGCGTTATCGAAAAGGCGCAAAGCGCCATCCTGCGCCATGGGATGATAGAGAAGGGAGACATCGTCGTCGTGGCGGTCTCGGGGGGACCTGACTCGGTCTGCCTGCTTGATGTGCTCTACCGACTCAAAGACAGTCTCGGGATAAGCCTTGTAATAGCCCATTTCAACCACCTCCTGAGGTCCGGAGAGGATGAAGAGGAAACCCGTTTCATGCAATCCCTGTCAAAGCTATATGATATCCCTCTTGAAACCGATGAGTGGAGAGAAGGGCCGCAACCTGGCGGGGGGTCAAAGGAAGAGCAGGCAAGAAAGGCCAGATACGCATTTCTTGAAGGCGTCAGGGAAAGGTGCGGGGCAAGGCGGATTGCAGTCGCCCATAATCTCAACGACCAGGCAGAGACGGTTCTTATGAGGCTCCTTAGGGGTTCAGGCCCGATGGGTCTTTCGGCTATGAGCCCGGTAAGGGAGGATATAATAATAAGACCTTTTCTGGCTGTAAAAAGGGATGAAATCATCTCCTATCTGCAATCAGGGGGCCTTAAGTACATGATTGACTCCTCCAACAACTCTAATATTTACCTTAGAAACAGGATTCGGCTCGAGGTGATTCCCGCCCTTGAAAAAGTTCAGCCCAGTGTGATCAATTCCCTTACGCGCCTTGCAGGCATCATGAGGCAGGACGAAGCCTATCTCGCCAAGGAGGCGTCAGGGCTCTTTGGGGGACTTAAGAGAGAGGAAAGAGAAGGTGCGATCGCTCTTGATATAACTGCCTTGAACAGTCTTCATCCGGCTCTGAGGGGTCGCGTCTTGAGGTATGCGGTTATCGCGGTGAAAGGAGATCTTTTCAGGGTCGGGGAGGTACATATTCGAGCCCTGGAAACCCTCATTGCGAATTTAAGCCCCAGTGCCTCCGTCAGGCTCCCTGACGGCATCACAGTCAGGCGTCAGTATGATCTTGTTCTTTTTGAAAAGAAAGGCGCCAGGCCTTCGGTACTGAAGGAATTGGTCATCCCAGGCCCTGGGAGATATCACATGCAGTACCCTCCCCAAATAATTAATGTCGAGGAATTTAAAGGTGTCAGCTCTAATCCCTCCGCAGCCACTCCTCATGAGGCATATCTTGATGCCGGACTGATAAAATATCCTTTAAAAGTAAGGGGCGTTAGACCGGGAGATCGCTTTATACCGATGGGGATGGATCAGCCAAAGAAACTGAAGGAATTCTTTATTGACCGCAAGGTCCCCCGTATGGAAAGGCCCTTTGTGCCGATACTTACCTGCAGGGGAGAGATCGTCTGGATCTGCGGAATGAGACCTGATAACAGGTTCCGCATTACTGAAAAGACTATGAAGATCATCAGGGTATCTCTTTCCAGCGAATAGCGGGCTGATTTATCGTCGAAAGTAGGGTTAGATTAGATTTGCACGCCTTGTTTCTGAAACTTCCGCATCTGCCGTCCCAATGCGGGCTTCGTACGAAAGCAACTTCTTTGCCTCAGCATACAAAGGCCTTCTTGATTGCATCCGCAAAAGGTGGTCTAAGAATGCCTTTTTCCGTAATTATACCTGAAAGGTATTTCGCAGGGGTAATATCAAAAGCCGGGTTCAAGGCCTCGACATCCTTTGGACCGAGGCAGCGTCCTCGCATCTTGCAGACCTCTTCCTTATCTCTTTCTTCGACCGGTATAAGGTCTCCATTTTCAATGGAGATATCGATGGTTGATAAGGGGGCCGCAATGTAAAAAGGGATATTGTTCTCCCCCGCGAGCACGGCGAGAGAATAGGTCCCGATCTTGTTGGCGGTATCCCCGTTGGCCGCGATCCTGTCCGCCCCGGTTATCACCAGATCAATCATCTTTCGGCGCATGAGAGAACCGGCGGCGCTGTCAACTATGACGGTTACGGGAATGCCCTCTTCCATCATTTCAAATGCCGTGAGCCTTATCCCTTGGAGCCATGGCCTGGTTTCGTCGGCAAAGACCTTTATGCCCTTTCCTTGCTCGTGGGCGGCCCTTATTACCCCAAGGGCAGTCCCATAGCCTCCTGTCGCAAGAGCCCCTGCATTGCAGTGGGTCAGAACGTTCGCCCCATAAGGAACCACCACGGCTCCCTCGATACCTATTGCCTTATTTATCTCAATATCTTCTTCAAGTATCCTCTGGGATTCAAGCTTAAGGAGCTTACGCATTTCATCAAGCTTAAGTCCCCTTGATGCCTCCAGCAAAGAGGTCATCCTTTCAACCGCCCACTTGAGATTTACAGCGGTTGGCCTTGCCTGGAGCATTTCAGATGCGATTAAATCAAACTGCCTCTTGAATTCCTTGAATCCCGATACCCGTATGGAAGCTGCCCCAAGACTCAGGCCCATCGCCGCGGCAATACCTATCGCCGGGGCACCCCTTATGACCATCTTTTTTATCGCCTGTATTACATCGCGATAGGTGCGGCAGTGGTACCACTCCACCTTTGCGGGAAGCTTCCGCTGGTCAATCATGAGGACCCGGGAGTCCTCCCATTTGATGGTAGGGATCATAGCGCCGTCAGATTCGATTCTATTTCGTAATGCGCTCGACCCACCCGTGTTTATCGGGCCGTTTGCCGTACTGTATGCCGGTGATTTCATCGTAGAGCCTGTGTGAAAGCTCTCCCATTTTCCCGCCTGCGACGATATAGTCCTTTTCCTTATAGGTAATCTGCCCAACGGGGGATATTACGGCTGCGGTGCCTGTGCCGAATGCCTCTTTGAGTTTGCCGTTCTGAGCCGCTTCAATCACTTCGTCAATGGGCAAGGACCGTTCGGTAATTTTTATGCCCCAGTCACCCGCGATCTTTATAACGGAGTCTCTGGTAACACCTGGCAGGATACTGCCGTTTAAGGGCGCGGTGATCAGTTCATCCCCAATGAGGAAAAACATATTCATTGTGCCCACTTCTTCCACAAACCGGTGGTTTGCGGCATCAAGCCAGAGCACCTGGGTAAATCCCTTCACCTTGGCCTCTTCCGCGGCAAGAAGACTTGCTGCGTAATTGCCCGCTGTCTTTGCCGTACCCGTTCCGCCAACGGCGGCCCTCACGTATTTGCTTTCGACGTAGATCTTTACGGGATTGAGCCCTTCCTTATAATAGGCACCCACAGGTCCTACTATGATAAAGAAGATGTATGAATTTGAAGGCCTTACTCCCAGATGAGGTTCCGTCGCAATCATCGTAGGCCTGATATAAAGGGAGGTCCCTTCATTTCTTGGCACCCAGTCGCGATCCAGAACAATGAGTTTCCTCATGCCCTCCATCACAAGGTCCATATCCACCTCGGGCATGCAGAGCCTTTTTGCGGAATTGTTGAGACGTATGAAGTTATCCCTCGCCCTGAAGAGATAAATACCTCCGTCTTTTCCCCTGTAGGCCTTAAGCCCTTCAAATATCTCCTGGCCGTAGTGAATCCCCATAGCCGCAGGGCTGATGGACAGGTTTTCGTAAGGGACAACCCTGGGGTTGATCCATTCCTTGCCGGCTTCATAGTCCATCAAAAACATGTGGTCTGTAGTGATATTCCCGAAACCCAGCTTAGATTCGTCAGCCGGTTTCGGTTTTAGTGCCCCTGCGTCTGCTTTCTTCACCAAAATTTCCATTTGATTCTCCTCAACTTAACTTGTTCATTAGTGATATACGGAAAAACTGCCCATATATCACAGGATTCGATATACTTCAACAAAGAAATAAATGGACTGGGAGTAACTTAAACTCCTCCAAGGCGCTTTATATGAAAATGTCCCTCGCCTTTACTCCTCCCCCTTTACCGTCGAAACGTCGGGATGCGGCGGCATATTTCCTCCCCCTCGACTGGGGAGGGATGGGTGGGGGTGATATTCATCTTTCGTTATGCCCCTTTCAGGACATGACCGTTAGATGTTGATAAGCTCATAGGACCTGCTTCCAAGACCGAGGCCCTGGGCATAATCAAGCTGTACCTCCCAATCTATCCTTGGATACACGGCCCTGAACTTATCTTGGCCCGGCCCTTTGCCGGAGGAAAGGCAGGATGCGTCAAGGCCCGGCTGCTTGTTTACAAGGTCAACTGATGCCTGATCAATTGCAACAGGATCTTTGGATAACAGCACTCCCACGTCCCCCACTATGGGGGCATCGCTGTGACCGTAACAATCGCAGGCAGGGGAAACGGATGTAATGAAATTGATGAAAAGGCTTTTTCCCCTTTTCTTATTTATAACGGCGGCGGCGTATTCTGCCATCTTCTTTTGAAGCCTTGGTGAATCGCTGTCCCATTGAGCGTCAATAGCACCCTGCGGGCATATAAGGATACATTCGGCGCATCCTACACAAAGCTTCGGGTCTATCTCAGCCTTCTTGTCTATGAGCGATATTGCCTTCTGGGCGCAGTGCTCGGCGCAGAGACCGCAGCCTATGCATTTTTTCTTCTTTACCTTGGGTGAGAGGCCTGAGTGCTGGTCTAATTTTCCTTTACGGGCCGCGCAGCCCATGCCTATGTTTTTTAGTGTTCCCCCAAAGCCGGTCACCTCATGACCCTTGAAATGGGCAACCCCAATAAGGGCGTCCGCGTCATGAATCTCCTTGCCTATATAAGCGGTCTTAACCATCTCCATGTCTATCTTGACGGGCTCGAATGCTCCCCCTCTGAGCCCATCGGCTATGACAACCGGGGCCTTGACAACGGAGTAGGCAAAGCCGTTTTCTATGGCGGTTGTGAGGTGGGAGACGCTGTTACCTCTTGTGCCCGCGTAAAGGGTGTTGGCGTCTGTCAGGAAAGGAGATCCACCCAACTGTCTTACCTTCTCAACTACCTGGGAGATGAAGATGGGACGGATGAAGGCCGTGTTTCCCTTTTCTCCGAAATGCAGCTTTATCGCCACAAGGTCCCTTTCGCCTATTATATCCGATATCCCCCCTGCATCCATGAGGCGCATAAGTTTTGCCGTGAGGCTGTTTTTAAAACCTGCCCTCATATCCATGAAATACACTTTGCTTGCCGTCATAGCATCACTCCTTATAAGGCTTCATTTCGTTCGGTTAGGCCGATGGGTTTATTATGCTCATAAATACGGTCGGATTCGAACCTCTTTACAGATAGTATAAAAATGATCCAATATATGAAAATAGATAGTCATAGAGGCGTAGGCCGCTATCCAGTCCTTGGAACCTGGATTAATGACATGCGGCATTTTCATCTTTCGTTTTGCCCCCCGGGCATGACCGTTAGGCTGATTATTAGCCACCGGGCTTTCTCTGTCAAGGCGCACTTGGCCCATGCAGGAGCTTTTTAATTGACAAATCGAATGCTCCGGGGCTATTAAAGAGCAGCCGGGCGGTAATGTTCCGCTTCAAACAAAGGACGGGACAAATTATTATGAGGCACAGCAGAATACCTTTTTCAGCAACGTTTCTCTTTATAGCTCTTGTGATGATTCCTGGCCTAACGCAGGCCCAGGAGCCAAAGAAAATCCTGAGCATAGAAGCCTATGACATGCTCAATACCGTGCCTGACACCTATCTTATAGATGTCAGAACCAGGGCGGAATATCAGTTCGTGGGGCATCCCATAGGCGCCTATCTATTCCCCTACATGTTTCTTACCCAGGAGTTTGGAAAGGCCGATGAAATATACGGCTATAAAATGACGGGCAAAAACAAGGCATTTGCCGGCGAAATTGCCAAGGTCTTCAAAAAGACAGACAATCTAATTTTGATATGCCGGGATGGAACTCGGAGCCTGTCTGCCGGGAAAGACCTTATCTCTGAGGGTTTCAAAAACATTTACTCTGTTGAGGACGGATTTGAAGGGCCTGAGTTTCCCTTTAATCCCGACCCCAACAAGCACAAGTTCTACAGGCAGCTTGCAAAGAGAAACAAGGTATTCGGATTTGACCATAGAAGGCATTACGGCTGGCAGTGGTGGGGACTGCCCTGGACCTATGAAATGGATCCAAAATACATATATCCGCCGGATTTAAATCCGTCTGAAAAGAAATAGGGAGGATCTAAATGGAAGCAACAGAGTTGATTCAAGTGATGGATCAAATTGAGAAAAAAGGTCTTGAGTGGAAGGCTGTCGAGGAAAAGGTGAAGGTTTCCGAGGCTCTTTTGAGGCTTTATGCCAAATCAGGACCGGTGCCTGTGACAATAATGAAGGCCCTGAAAAAGGTATTGGAGGAGGCTGCTAATTGACAGCTCCGCCCAAGGGGTTGCACACAAACGCAATTAATTCTATCTAGTGCCCATCCGTAACTGGCTATTTTTACCGATTTCGGCGTTGGGCTCAAATTTTAATCCTCGAAATACGTCAATGTATTCCTGTGGTTAAAATTATCGCCCGCCTTGAAGGCGAGGAAACTATGTCACTTCCGGAGGGACACTATCCACTCCCAGGGGGCGTTTTTTTATGACCGCGGGCAAGTAACCGAGCCAGGGTTCTTGACCGATTTCAATGCCTCGTCAATATCTTTGCTTAAAAATGCCTTTCGCCATTGCCGGCCAGGTCCGAAATGCAGGCCGTCATCCCGGTGAAGGCCGCAACAGGGTAAACTCTTGCCAAGACAGGCCAAGTGGCTGATGCAGTTCCCTCAAACCCAATATCCCCTATCTTTTAATGATGAAAAATGTGACAGTTCCAGGGAAGAGGAGCCTAATTCCGACATTAAAATAACCACGACTCCTGAAATTTGGGCCACCGTTTTTACGGCGCCGCGGTTGGATCGAACTCGCCTGGCCAAGGCCATTCAGATTGACGGGGCTCCGGATCGAATCGAGGAATTTTTGCAAACATTCGGCATTCAAAACCAGGAAGACAGAATTAAAAGGGCTACTCCTTAGAATGTTGTGAGAATTGCAGGAAAGGAGCGAATCATGGAAGAATGGAAGAAAACCACCTGTGTTATGTGCGCTGTCTGCTGCGGGCTTGAAGTTAAAGTTGAAAACAACCGTATTGTTAAAGTCCGCCCTGACAAGGATAGCCCTGTCAGCGAAGGATACGTCTGCCGAAAGGGCATGAACATAGCCTATCATGAGCACAATGCGGACAGGTTGCTTTACCCCATGAAGAAGGTGGGCGACAGGTTTGAACGTATAGGTTGGGATCAGGCAATCGGCGAAATTGCAGAAAGACTTAAGAAGATACTTCAAGAGCATGGTCCGCGGTCACTGGCGTCGGTAGCCGGCGGGGGCGAATTCAACTTTTACCCGCTCCGGTTCCTGGCCGGCTTCGTTCAGGGCCTTGGATCGCGTTACCACTACTCTTCAGCCAACCAGGAGTTTGCCGGCCGCTATTGGGCGCACGGGCTGACATTGGGAAGCCAGATGCTCGAACTAGCACCTGATTACGAGAATACAGATATGCTGATGGCAGTCGGTTGGAATGGGATGATGAGCCACCATATACCTCAGGCCAGAAGAGTACTTACCAGAATCTCCAAAGACCCGGGCAAGCTGCTTGTAGTGATTGATCCGCGGCGTTCGGAAACTGCAAAAATAGCAGATATTCACCTGGCCCTTCGGCCTGGCACGGATGCCTTGCTGCTAAAAGCGATGATTGCCATCATCCTCAAAGAGGGTATGCATGGCCAGGAATACATAGACAAGAACGCTAACGGGTTCAAGGAGATTCTGCCATGGTTCGCGGAATTTGATGTGAACGAGGCGCTAAAGGTCTGCGAACTGGAGTACGACCAGGTGCTCCGGGTCTG
>Ga0100397_1002394_pt1 | contig 10927 bp, 10 predicted proteins | sample CryGeymeta201521_FD_81550 | JGI IMG/M metagenome (GOLD analysis project Ga0100397, IMG submission 81550) | Groundwater microbial communities from Crystal Geyser aquifers in Utah, USA - Crystal Geyser metaG 2015-21 | ecosystem: Environmental > Aquatic > Deep subsurface > Groundwater | place: USA... | reverse complement strand
TCCACCTTCAGCGCGTCGCCGGCGGCGGCCTTCTTCCCGGTAGACGACTTGATCTGCTCTTGGAGCTTCTCGTAGTAGAGGTCTTCGTCGACGGGAATGTCGACCCAGGCATCGGTCCAGGCGGAGAGATGCATGGCGTTGGAGAGCTGCAAGCTGTTGATGCCTTCTTCGCCGCGGGCCAGGAGCGGCTTGCCGTGGAGGATGGCGTCGATCCAGTTGCGCGTGATGACGATGTGCTCACCACTGTCGCCCTTGAGAGGCACGTCGATGGTCCAGTACTCCGGCTCGCCGAAGCCTCCCTTGAACTCCTTCAGGAACTGGCTGACCGGGACAAGCGAGCGAGTGAAGGTCAGCTTGCCGCCTTCCAGAACGAGACGCCCGCGGTCGCCACTGATCTCGAACCGATTGGTGCCGGGAGCTTCGCCGGTGGTGGTGATGAACAGTCCCGTGGCGCCGCTCTCGTACTCGAAGTAGGCGGTCACGTCGTCCTCGACCTCGATGTCGTGGTACTTGCCGAAGAAGCAGAAGGCGCGCATGCGCTCGGGCATCCCGCAGATCCACTGCATCAGGTCCAGGTTGTGAGGGCACTGGTTGATGAGCACGCCGCCGCCCTCGCCTTCCCACGTCGCCCGCCAGCCGCCGGAGTCGTAGTAGCTCTGGGCGCGGAACCAGTTGGTGATCAGCCAGTTGACGCGCTTGATCTCACCCAACTCGCCCAGCTCGACGACCTGCTTCATCTTCTGGTGGGCAGCCCGGGTGCGCTGGTTGAACATCAGCGAGAAGACGCATTCGGGATGAGCCGCCGCTGCCTCGTTCATCTCGCGGACCTGCTTGGTGTAGACGCCGGCCGGCTTCTCGCTCAGGACATGGAGACCGTTCTCGAAGCCCTTGACGGCGTACGGCGGATGGAAGTAGTGAGGCGTGGCGAGGATGATCGCGTCCACGCACTTCGCCGCGAACAGGTCGTCCGCGTTCTCGAACCCCTGCACGCCCTCGCCGGCCCTTGCCAGTGCGTCCTTCACGCGGGCGGGGTCGGTGTCACACACGGCCGTCAGCCGAGCGTTGGCCACCTCGCTCTTCACCAGGTACCCCAGGTGGTGGTTCCCCATCCCGCCGACGCCAATGATGCCGATTCGTACTTGGTCCATGAGTCTCTCCTTCGCGAACTGTGTGCAGGTTCACGATCTTAGGCGATCTGCAACGCCTCTGCAAGCTGGCTCGGGGCAGGTCTCCTCAAACGCTTCGCGTTTGCGCGCCCCGAAACGCCCGACCGGAGGTCTCAAGGGCGCCGTGGAGACCTGTCGGTCGCCGGAGCGGCGGGGTCAGGAGACCCTCGCCGAGCAGTCTTGTCAACGCCTCTGCAAGCCCGAGACCCGTCTGCCCGGCACAGACGTGACAGGTGGACAGTGCCTTGCACCCCCGACCCCCTCCAAGCACCCGCCGCAGATGTAAAGGCTTGAGCCCTCCCGATGCCCCGGTTCTTCGACTGCCATGCCCACACGTGCGACCTCAGCTACTGCTGTGATGACGGAATCACCGTGTCCACATATGCGGAAGCGGTTCGTCGCAGCGACGAGGTAGACGGTGTCGCGATCACCAACCATGGGTTCGCGATCTACTTCCCGCCGGACCTGGCCTGGAGCTGGCGGTACATGGCGCGCCCCGAGATCTGGGACGAGCATCGGGAGTGGGGCAATCGGCGACTCGCGGCACACCTGGCGGAGGTGGAGGAAGCACGGGACCAGGGGCTCTGCACCGGCATCGAGGTCGAGCTGATGTGCGACGGTCGACTTACACTGGACGACCGGTTCCGGGACCGGCTGAGTGTCGTGATCGGCAGTGTGCACGTGCTGCCCGAGCAGTTTGGCGACCAAGAGCTGCCCCCCGAGGCCCTGCTCGAGGCCTGGTGGCAGCACACGGCGCAGCTTGCGGCCGCGGGCATCGACCTCCTCGGCCACCCGTTCCGCTGGATCGCCGGCCGCAAGGGCGTGCACCTCGACGACGAGTGGGTGCGCCGCGTGGTGCTCCTGGCGAAGCAGCAGGGCATCGGCCTGGAGATCAACTCCCACCAAGTGGTGGACAACGATGTGGCGTTGCTGCGGTTGTGCGTGGAGCAGGGCGTGCCGCTGGCGTTCGGCACAGACGCCCACCGCCGGGAGGAGATCCTGGACTTCTCCTACCACAAGGCCCTGCTAACGCGCGCCGGGATGACGGTTGACGAACTCACGCTCTGGCGGCCGAGTGGCTGCTGAGTCCCCCGCCGGACTTGCCGCGCCGAGGGGCGACACTCAGGGTTCTTCCGCGCGTGGCACAACAAGCCCGGACTCCCGCAGCATCTTCACGCCCGTCTCGCCGAGGAGTGTCGCAACGTATTCCCGGGCCCCCTTGGGTGAGGCGCCCTTCTTCCCCAGGCCCACAAGGTATGTCGCCTGCACTTGGATGCTCTCGGGGAGCTCAATAACGTTGACGTCCTGCTCCAGCACATCGCTGGCGTAGACGAAGCAGGCGTCCGCTTCGCCCAGCACAACCTTGGAGAGAACCAGCTTCACGTTGAGCGCTTGCGAGACCACGTTTCGGTTGATGCCGGCGACGACGGCGGGACCGAATCCCTGGGCGGCGCCTATCTTCTTCCAGCACTTGCGGGTGTATTTGCCGGCGGGGCAGTCAGGAGTGGCGACTACCAATCGCACGCCCTTCTTCGCCAGGTCTGCCAGCGGCTTGACTTTGCCGCCCTGCTTGTCAGTGGCGACGCAGAGCTTGTTGTGCGCCAGCACTTTGGGGTCGGTGACGTGGCCTTCGTCGACCAGGTCCTTCCTGTGGGACCCGGAAGCGGACACGAACACGTCGCGCGCCGCCCCTTGCTCTACCTGGATCTTCAACTCCTGCGTGCCGGCATAGTTGGTCTTGACAGTCAGCCCTGCATGCGTCTTTTCGAGCTCAGCGGCGAACTTGTCGAGGCACTCCGTCATCGAGGCTGCGGCGAAGACGGTGACCGTGGTCCGCTCCGCTTTCGTCTATGCGGCGCCGGAGGGGGCGACGCTGCCCTTCTCCGCTTGGCGGGACTGGCAGCCGCAGAGGAGCACCGTCAGGGCGCCGGGTAGTAGGAAGAATGGCGGCTTGTGTTTGGTGGACATGGGTACCTCCGTGGGCAGAATCAAGCAGGGAACAGGTGCACGGATTCGCTTGCGAATGAGGCGAAAACCTCATCGCCTTCGGTGACTCCGGTGGAAGCAAACGCTTGTCGGGTCATGATGGAAATTAGTGAGAGGTCGCCCGCGAGGTGCAGACGCAAGAACCGGCCACGGTCTTCGACGCTGCGCAACCGACAACGGATCACATTGGCGGCCTCTGTCGGAGCGGCGCGCCCCACCGAGATCTCCTCAGGTCGAATGGTCGCGAGGAGGCCGGTCCCTTCGAGCGGCGTTGTTGCCCGAAGCGTCACGCCGCCTGCCAGTCGGATGTTCGACGATTGCGCCTGAACCGCCTCGACTGGGAACACGTTCCGGGACCCGACGAACCGAGCCACGAACTCGCTATCCGGCCGGCGGAATACCTCGGCTGGCGTGCCGACCTGAACGAGACGGCCCTGCCGGATGATCCCGAGGCGGTCGGCCAACTCCAGCGCTTCGTCGAAGTTGTGGCACACATGGATCACCGTCGTGCCCATGTCGCTGGAGACCTTCGACAACTCCTCCGCCAACTCGGCCCGCGTGCCTTCGTCCAGAGCGCTCAACGGCTCGTCCATCAGCAGTACGGTGGGTGAGGGCGCCAAGGCGCGCGCCAGGGCGCCGCGTTGCTGCTCACCCCCGGACAGGGTACGCGGCCGGCGGTCAAGCAGGTGAGAGATGCCAAGCAAGTTCGAGAGCGCCTCGACCCGCTGGTTGATGAAAGCGCGCTCCGCGCCGCGGACGGAGAGCGAGAACTCGATGTTCTCCCGGAGCGTGATGTGGGGGAAGAGCACATAGTCCTGAGGCACGTAGCCGATGTTGCGCTCTTCCGGCAGCAGGTTGGTGACCTCCTCCCCGTCCAACCACACTTCGCCCTGATCCAGCTTGTAAAGGCCGGTGATGCACTCGAGCAGAACCGTCTTGCCCGCCCCCGTCGGCCCCAGCACGACGAAGTACTCCCCTGTCTCCACGCGCATGTCGACCCCGCGGAGGGAGAACTCGCCAAGCTCTTTGTGGGCGTTGCGGACGTCGATCATCGTCGGTGTGGCCCTGTTTGTGGTTCCGCGTTCACGCAGGTCAGCCGCTGGGGGCTTGTGAACGCAAAAGGACCCACAGGACGGTAGGGACAGCAAGGAGGGCCTACGGATCGGTCATTACTTGCCCGGCAGCAGGACGCGGTGCTGACGGAAGAGCGGTTGCACTTCTGCGGAGGCAACGAAGCCGAGGAAGCGCCTCGATTCCTCCGGATTCTGAGTGTCGGTGGCAATGCCGACGATCAGCGGGACGGGGGGGATCAAGTCCTCGGAGAACTGGAGCACTTCCTTCACCTTGCCGCCGTCCTCTCCGGCGCACACCGAGAAGACGATGGCGGCGTCGAGGTCGCGGCCGAGGCCGACGAGCTTCGCAATCTCGCAGCCGCTACGCTTGTGGACGAAGCGGCTCTTGAGTTCCGTCCACAAGCCGGCCTTGTCGAGCCCTTGCTTTGCGTAATGGCCAACGGCGGCGTTGTCCGGGTCGCCGACGCCGATCTTCGCGACGGCGTTGGTGTGCAGGTCGGAGAGGGTGTGGACTTTGTCGGCCATGCGCTCGGGCACAACCAAGGACATCGGGATGCGCCCGACCGGGGTCAAGTCCCGAAACCGCAGCCTGCCGTGCTTGCGCAACAGCTCCGTCTCAAAGTCCCCCATGCTCACGAACACGTCCAGCTCGGGGTGCTGGCCTTCCTTGCGGTACAGGACGCACGGCGGGCAGGAGAACTTCGAGACGACCTGAGCCTCGGGGTACTTCTTGGTGTAGGCGTCGACAACCTCGGCAAATAGCGCATCCAGTGAGGGCTCGCCCCGCACGGTGAGGCGAGGGGACACCTCGCGAGGCCCGCAGCCTGTCAGGGCGAGTAGCGAGAACAGCAGGAGGCCCGCTGAGCGGGGAACGGCTCGCCGCGTGCGTTGGGTTACCACAAGTATCCCCTCCCCCCAAGCTTCTTGAAGGCAAGCAAAGCGCCCGTCGCCAGAATCATCAGGATGATCGTGACACAGAGCGCCATCTCCACATTCCCGACGGACATGTTGAGGAAGACGGCGATGGGGAGCACCTCGGTCTTGAACCGAGTCGCGCCGCAGAACATGAGGATCGGGCCGAACTCACCTGCGGCGCGCGCCCAGGTCATGACTGCACCGGCGACCAGGCCGTTGCGGGCGAGGGGAAAGGTGACGCGCCAGAACGCCTGTCGCTCGTTGCAGCCCAGCGTCCGCGCGACTTGCTCGAGCCGCGGGTCGACGCCGTCGAAAGCGGCCTTGAGGGCGCGCACGGCGAAGCTGGACGCCGGCACAAACTGCGCCAGCACAATGCCCTGGGTCGTGAACGCGAAGGGCATGACATTGCGCTCGATCCATTGCCCGAAGGGCGTCCCGAAGAAGACCAGCAGGGCGATGCCCGCCACCAATGGCGGCAGCACAATGGGCAGGTCGATCAGGGTGTCGATCAACGTCAGCAGCGGCAGCCGGTACCGGCTGAGGGCGTAGCCGGCGGGAATGCCCAAGGCCACTGCCAGGGCGGTGGTGATCGTGGTTGTGAGGGCCGTCAGCTTGACGGCGAACAGGACTTCCCGGGAGGCGATCGCCGACGCGAAGGTCCCGGCGTCCACGTAGGTCGCCATGGACAGGAGCGTGACGGTGATGATGCCCACCATCAACAGGAGTCCCGATACGACCAGGTACCGGAACAGGGAAACCCTCGCGCGGCGGCGGGCTTCCGGCATCAGGCGGGCGGGCTCCCCTCAGCCGGAGTCATCCCCGCCGCCTTCGCGAGGTCCTGCCCTTTGGGGCTGGCGCAGAAGCCCATGAATGCCCGGGCTGCCGCCTCGTGTTTCGTGAACTTCAGGACGCCCACCGGCACCGGCGAGGGCTCGTAGGCCGTCTTAGGGAGCTTGATCTCGTCGCAACTGCCGGCGACCTGGGTGGCTGTCACGTTCCAGACAATCGCGGCGTCGAGCGCTTTGAGGGTGACCTGGTTCCCAAGTTCGGGCACGTTCCCGGCCCGCAGGACGATGTTCCGTCGGACCTTGTCGAACAGCCGCGCCTGCTTCAGCATCGCCTCGGCGGCTCGGCCCACGGCGCAGGCCTCGGGTTCGCCAACGCCCACCTTCAGCCCTTTGCGCGCGAGGTCCGCGAGCTGCTCGATCTTCTTCGGGTTTCCCTTCTGCACGATCAAGACGGGCTCCAGGTAGGCTACCAGCTTCTGGCCGATGAGGAACCCGCGCTCCTTGGCCTGGTTGAGGTAGTAGTCCTCGCCAGGCAGATACAGGTCGCCGCGGCGCGCGAAGGAGAGCTGACTGAGGAGACAGCCCGATCCGGCATAACCGACGTCGAGGCGAATCTCGGGGTGCGCCTTCTTGTACTCCTCGACAACCGGGTCCATGAACGGCCGGATGCCGGCGCCGCAGTACACGTAGAGCGTCGTGCGCGCGCCGGTCTTCGCTTCGACTGCGCGGTCGAATGCCCATTCCTCCCAGATATCCTGCACGGGGTCTTCCCGGAGGAACTTCAGGAAGGCTCGGCCGGCTTCGGGGTTCGAGCAGCCCTTGATGACGGCGGCTTGGGCCGGGATCGGGCCGGAGAGGTCGGTCGGGATCTTGCCCAGGACCTGCACCTTCCCCTGCACATGCTGCTGCTCACCGCCGACTTTGCTCGTCTCCCGCGTGCAAGGGTAATAGACGATGCCGACTTGGGCCCGCCCCGCCTTGAGCTGCTCCTTGACCAGGGCCGGCTGGTCGGTCACCCACAGCCGGCCCTGGAGGCCGCCCCACACGCCAGCCTTCTTGAGGGCCAGCTCCGCGTAGTACCCCGAGCTGTTGCTCTGGCTGGGGACCGCCACCGTCTTGACCTTGGGCGAGGTGATGTTCCTGATATCCTCGATGTCGCAGGGGTTCTTGCGCTCGACGATGAGACCGACGGAGTTGTAGGCGTAAGTGAGCGGGTCGCCGTCGACCAGGCCCTTGGCGGCGACAGCTTTGACTTCGCGGTCGCCCAGCGACAGGAACACGTCGGGCGTGCCTTTGCCATTCAGGATGCGCTTCGTCTGGACGTCGATGTTGGCCAGGTCGAAGTGGATTTTGACGTCCGGGTAGCGCTTCTGGAACAGCTCCTGGATGGCCCCGTACGGGCCTGCGACTCCGCAGGGCACGTACACCTCCATCTCGCCCGAGAGCGAGGGTCCTGACTTCACCTGTTCTGAGGGAACCGGTGCGGGTTCTTTGGGTTTGCCGCAACCGGCGGCAAGGAGCAAGACGGCCGGGAGCACGGGCCCGAGACGCAAGAACGGTGTCTTCATGCAGACCTCCAAGAGCAGTTGAGTATACCCTCCCCGCGGGTCGCCGTGTCTCAAGGTTGGCTCAAGACGCGCGAGCGACGGTGTCCGGCGGCGCAGGTTGCTGGCGCCAGTCCGGGGGGGCGGGCAGCGCAGTCACTCCGCCTTCTTGCCCTGCGCCTTTTCCTTCAGCAGCTTCTCGATGACTCCGCGCACGTCGTCCTTGTTCCATTGACCATCCATGGCCATCTGGAAGATGACCTGGCGCGGCTTGCCGTTCTTCTCGTAGGTCCAGTCGTACGAGCCATCGATCATGACTGTTCCGCAGGTTAGCTTGGCTTCCCGCCAACGCTTTAAGCCCTCACCGGCGGTGAAGTCGAGGAACTCGGCGCGCACCTTGCCCGGATACTCCTTGTTCAGCCCCTCGATGAAGTCGCGAACGTGCTTGTGTCCCTCGTTGCCTGGGTAAAAGGCGGTCACCTTGATGGTCGCCTGGATGGGTTTCGCGTCAGCCGCTGCCGCCACGCACCCCTTCAGGCCGCCCTTCTCCAGGATCGTCCGCGCCTCCTTGGTGTCCAGGAACTTCACGAACTCCTGCGCACCGGCTGCATTGGGCGCGTCCTTCATGGCGGCGACGACGCAGTCCTGTCGGTCGTAGAGGGCTTCATCGACATAGAACGCGGGCTTCACGATCAACTTGCTCAGCTTCTCGGGCGCCGTATCCAGCGGGCAGTTGTCATAGGCAAACCCGGCGTCCGACTTGCCGTTCCCGACAAACTGGTGTGACTCGATGGCGTGCTTCGTGGTGATGATCTTGGGCTCGAGTTCGTCCCACAGCCCCAGTTTCTGCAGCGCTCCCTTTGCCGACTCGCCTACCGAGTTGGTTTCCGGGTCCGGCATCGAGATCGTCTTGCACTTCTTCAGGTCTTCGGGCTTCTCGAGCTTGATCTTCGCGTCGCGCCGGACCAGGGCAACCAGCTTAAACTGCGCGACGTTGATCTCCGCCTTGTCGTCCACCAACTGCTTGGCCTTCAGCCGGTTGATCTCCGTATAGCCGGGCGACACGAATACGTCGGGGCGCTCGCCTTTCTGCAGGACCTTCTCGACCAGAACGGTGGCGTTGTCGTAGACGCTCTCGACCTTGATGCCGGGGTGCGTCTCCTCGAACTTCGTCGTCGCGTCGGTGAACGGGATGATCAGGCCGCAGGGCACGAACAGCTTCACGCTGCCGCCCGCTGCCGCCCCCTTGGCCTGCGGCATCCCCTCCACGGGCTTGGCAGCTTGTTCCTTCTTGCAGCCGACGAGGGCCCCGGTTACCACCAGCAGAAGACCAACGAACCAAGATGAATTGCGCATGTGCGTCTCTCTCCTTCAGGCCTTCAGGTTCCCCTGCCGGCCGAGCCGGACAGGGGTCAATGGGTCATCATGCACGCACAGATGTACTGGCCGATCTCACTGCCGAAGAACGCAGCGAACGCGCCGGCGATCACAATCACCAGCGCTTGGTACACCAGGACTTTCCGCCAGCCGATGGCCCGGGCGACGATCACTGCGCCCGGCAGGCTCAGCCCGGCGCCGGTCAGCAACACGGCCAGAGCCGGCCCGACTTCCATTCCCAGCTTGAGGAATGCCTTTGCAAAGGCGACCTCAGACAGAATCGGGAAGTACATCAGGGCGCCAAAGAGATCGGCGATCACGATGGGCCGCAGTTCTCGCAGATAGCTGGCATCTGACGGCGCCGGGCCGACCAGGTGGTACACCAGCTTGACGTCAACATAGGCGGCGAGCGCACCAATGATCACGACAGCGGGCAGCAACACCGGGATGACGAGCTTCACGAGTCCGTACGTCTCGGTCATCCACTGCTTGACTTCCTCCGCCTCGAAGCGCCGCCACACGAGCAGCGCGATCACCGCGGCGAGCGCAACCATCCCGAGGATCTTGGGCGTCCACGGCATCTCCCAGGCACCGTAGACGACTGCGGCGAGGAGCAGCCCGAACAGCCCCCAGACGTGGGCGTGAGAGCCTTGAGCATCGGCCAGGCGGGCCTTCGCCGCTGCAGCCTGCTCGCGCTGTTCGGCCGCGTCCTTCCGGAACAGCAAGGCCATCAGGAGCCCGACGACCAGGGCGATGGCCGGGACGCCCACTGCGCGCCAGAGGCCCAAGGTGGGGCCGATGATCTCAAAGGTGAAGATCATCGCGACGAGGTTGATGGCCGGGCCGGCGTAGAGAAATGTAAAGGCCGGCCCGATCCCGGCGCCGCGGCGGTAGATGCTGACAAAGAGCGGCACGATGTTGCACGAGCACAGGGAGAGCACAAAGCCGGAGACCGCGGCAACGGAATAGGCTCGAAGGGGTCGCGCCTGCGCTCCGAGATTTTGGAGCAGGACGTGTGTGGGCACCAGCGCGCCGATGGCCCCGCCCAGCAGGAACGCCGGCAGCATCGTCGTGAACGCCTTCCAGCTTAGCAGGCAGCAGGTGAAAACATCGACGACCTCGCTGAGCGCGCTGGCTGGTCGCGCCGGCAGCCAATGGTAGGTGCTGGCGAGGTGCACAGCCAGCAGGGCTGCGCCGGTGACTGCCAGGCTGACAATCCAAGGCCGCAGCTCGGTTAGCGCGCCAGGCTCCCGCAAGGCCGTGCCCGCCCGAATGAGGCGCAGGTGGTCTGGCTCCGGTGGTTCCGTCAGCACGCCAGGCTCTCGCAAGGGGGGAATGTCTGCGGGAGCGTAATGCCCGCACTTTGGGCAGAACGTCTTGCCTTGTGGGATGACCGACTGGCACTTGGTGCAGTTCATTTTGGCTCGCCGGCGCTGCCCGCAATCTGGTTCAGATCAGCAACTATCACGCCGAGGGTCTCGGCGAGCATGGCGTTGGTCTTCCGAATCTCGCCGACAAGCTGACGAGTGTTGTCCTCAGTGTCAATGAAGATCAAGGTGAGCTGGGCGGTGAAGACGAGCCCAAGGCCAACAGTGAAGCCACCAACTGACACAGCAATGCCCACAGGCAATGCGTTCCGTGAACTGGCTGCCAGAGCTACCCCGACGATTACGCCACCAACGAGAACCAACCAACTAAGGACTTCGACAGCCCTAGCCACGATGTAAGCGATTTGGTAGCGGCGGGCATTCATGGGAGACCTCCTTCAGCTTCGCGATCATCCAGTCGCTGAGAAGCATGGGATAACCATTATGACAGCGCAGCGACAAGCCGCACGTTTGTCGGGGCGGTCCCTGCCGGGCCGGCAGGCGTCAGGCGGACCACAGCAGCATCCCCAACGCGCCGCAGACGAGAACAACCAGGCCGGCGTCGTAGTTCTTGTAGAAGAGAACGGCCACCGCGCCGACTGCCAGCGCGGCTTGCTCGACATTCCCGCAGGTGGTCTGGGCGATGGACAGGGCGGCAGCGACGACCAGACCAACCACGGCTGCCCGCACACCCCACAGGAAGTTGGCTAC
>Ga0100397_1002393_pt1 | contig 10929 bp, 8 predicted proteins | sample CryGeymeta201521_FD_81550 | JGI IMG/M metagenome (GOLD analysis project Ga0100397, IMG submission 81550) | Groundwater microbial communities from Crystal Geyser aquifers in Utah, USA - Crystal Geyser metaG 2015-21 | ecosystem: Environmental > Aquatic > Deep subsurface > Groundwater | place: USA... | reverse complement strand
CCAAACCCCGCACGAGGGGCAGGAAGAATCGCTTCCACGGTGCGGTTACAACGCAGTAGGCACTTTTTGCCTCCAAACCGGGCATGTGTGCTGACTTCGCAATCAATAACGCAACACTATTGCCCTAAAGCGGCCTGGCATAGCCCTTCTCAATCAGTTCCTGATTGACGTCCCGTCCCTCCGCATAGACCGTCGCGAGGTAGCGACCGTACTTCTCCGTGAGGTCTTTGTGCGTACGCAGAATGATCTCTTTACCTTTCAGCCGTTCGCTGAGATATTCCGCTGCCTTCTTCCCTGAGGCATATTCCGCGGAGTCCTTCTTAACACCAAAGGTTTCCGGAGTATCAAGTCCGTACAGGCGAACGCGCATCTCTCTGTAAATCCGAAAGCCGAGATCCACTCTAACATCGATGGTATCCCCGTCCACAACACGCAGAACTTCAGCCCCGTAATAGAATCGGTGTTCGTCCATTGTTTTGCCCCTCCGACGTGCGGCAGATTTGACGACAGCAGCATCATATCACGGGTCCAAGCCGGAATCAACCGGTCGAGGACCAATGGAGTCGATTTACAGGATTCACCTCCATCGGCTACAATGACTGCTCCTTGTACACGGAACTCAACTCCGTGTGGGTTCAGGAGGAATTGCCGTGCAAGAGATCATGTTTACGAAACACTTGGAGAGCTACGACATCCATCAACTTGCCGACGCGCTTCAGTCGGCAGGAGTTGCCGGCGCGGACTTGTGCGTTCGCCCGGGGCATCCCGTCAACCCCGAGAACGCCTCCACGGCGCTTCCCATGGCGGCAAAGACACTGGAGGCGGCCGGGTTGTCCATACCTCTCGTCACCACCCCCGGCGATTTCACCAATGCCGAAATTGACTATGCGGATACGCTTCTCGGTGCGTGTGCCGACGCGGGAGTCGGACTCATCAAACTTGGATACTGGCACATGGCAGACGACGGTTACTGGGCGACGCTCGAACGTTGTCGCCGAGACCTGGAGGGACTCTGCAGATTGTGCGAGAAACACGGCGTCAAAGTGATCGTCCACAATCATTCAGGTTCGTCGATGGGGCTGAACTCCTGTGCAGCGCGTAACCTCGTTCAAGGGTTTGACCCACAGCATGTCGGCATCTTCGCCGATACAGGACACCTCACCATCGTCGGCGAGCCCCTCGCAATGGCCGTCAGCATCGACGGTGAGTACCTTTCAGCCTTCGCTCTCAAGGATCTCATCCGGCAACCATCCCCCAACGGAGGATGGAGCATTCGCGTCGTACCGATGGGACTGGGTTATGTCGAATGGAAGGCCCTGTGTCAGATTATCAATCGCAACCACTTCGACGGGCCGATCAGCTTCCACAGCGAGTACGGCAGTCTGCCGCCCGAAAGCGTCGTGGATCAGACCCGGATTGATGTCCGCTTCATTGATGCAATGTTGAACGAATCGTAGGACTCCCTCGTAGCAGAGACCCGCCCCACGAGAAACGCGTGTGGAAGGGCGCGGTTTCAGCCGTCCATTCGCAGTCGGGTGCCAATAAGATTTACGGTAATAGCGCCGTTGACTACCGCCTGCTTGCCGCCGTCACGTCTCCCGGGATCCGTTGATCGCACTGCAAAATCCATTTCCATCCCTCTGGCGTTTGCCCATAAAATGCGGTATTATGTCGGGGCTGATTGGACGCTTGCAGGTCGGAACTTGATCCGACATCTTTCAACTAAACGGAGGTTGAGTTCATGGCAGAGACGGACACCAAGATTTTTCTTTCAGAGAAGGAAATGCCCCAGAAGTGGTTCAATATCGCACCACACCTAACAAACCCTCCCGCACCACCACTTCATCCAGGGACGGGGCAACCCGTTGGTCCCGACGATCTGGCGCCGATCTTCCCGATGGCTCTCATCGGCCAGGAAATGTGCCCGGACGAATGGGTTGAGATCCCCGACGACATCCGACGCATCCTCGCCCTCTGGAGGCCTTCCCCGCTGGTGCGCGCTCATCGCCTCGAGGCAGCTCTGGGAACGCCCGCGCGCATTTACTTCAAGAATGAGTCGGTCAGCCCCGCAGGCAGTCATAAGCCCAACACCGCAGTGGCTCAAGCCTACTATAACAAGGAAGCGGGCATCGAAAAGCTCATCACGGAGACCGGAGCGGGACAATGGGGAAGCGCTCTCGCATTTGCGTGCAATCTCTTCGGTCTCAAGTGCGAAGTCTACATGGTGAAGGTGAGTTACCACCAGAAGCCGTATCGTCGAACCCTCATGCACACCTGGGGCGCCGACGTCTACGCAAGTCCGACCGATCGGACGGAATGCGGCAGGCAGATCCTCGCCCAAGACCCGGAATGCAAGGGCAGCCTCGGAATTGCCATCAGTGAGGCCGTTGAGGTGGCAGCCAAAGATGAGATTGCAAAGTACTCTCTCGGGAGTGTGCTGAATCATGTTCTGCTACATCAGACGATCGTTGGACTGGAAGCGCAGAAGCAGTTCGAGATCGCTGGAGATTCACCGGATATTCTCATTGGATGCACTGGAGGAGGCAGCAACTTTGCGGGGTTCGTGTTCCCCTTTATTCCTGAGAAGCTGAAAGGAAAAGACTGCCGGCTGATTGCAGTAGAACCTACCGCCTGCCCAAGCCTGACCCGCGGGAAGTACGCCTATGACTTCGGCGACACGTCCAAACTCACGCCGCTGGTCAAGATGTTCACGTTGGGGCATACGTTCATGCCTGCCGGGATCCACGCGGGAGGACTGCGCTACCACGGAATGGCACCGCTCGTGAGCCAGTTGCAGTCCGAAGGCGTGATCGAATCGGTAGCCTTCGCGCAGACCGCCGTATTTGATGCGGCGATGACCTTCGCTCGCAGTGAGGGCATTATCCCTGCGCCGGAAACGGCTCACGCCATCAAGGCCGCCATCGACGAAGCCATGAAATGCAAGGAGACTGGTGAGGAGAAGTGCATCGCCTTCAACTTCAGTGGACATGGTCACTTCGATCTCGCCGCTTATGACAGCTACCTTTCCGGGGAAATGGTGGACTACGCGCACCCGGATGAGGCACTCTGCAGATCGCTGGCAGATCTGCCGCAAGTATCAGATTGAGAAACATGAGCGACCGTGGGCGATGAAGAAGGACGGGGCCGTGCGCTGCGCGGCCCCGTTTTGATTGCCTGGATGTGGCGCTCGGAGCATCCCGAAGTGCGGCGCGCCGCGTCAGGCCCGCAAATCAATAACCTTGGTCTCCGTCGGGTACTTGATCCCCAGCCCCATCTTTGCCGATGTAAAGATGTATTCCGGTTTCCGGTTCTCCTGGGCGAGAGATTTTAGTCCCTGCTGCTGACGCTGGTGTTCGACCATGTACCAGGCAACGTAATCCAGCGCCACAGGGTCAGTCGCCACCAGGATGCAGGAGGGACGCCACACGCCTTTGGGATCGTACCCGGGCCCGCCGTGGAAGCTGGCAGTCAGGGCGTCACACACGGTCAGCCGATCCTTTCCCAATATCGAGGGGATGGTGAAGCAGTGAGGCACATGGGGGTCACCGGCGCTGTCGTGGTACTTGTTGGGATTGTCAATCACCCCGAAATAGTTCTTCAACGCGGCGGACACGCCGACAATCTTATGATCCTTCAATATCGGCACGTTAATAATGGCTGTACAGATCGAAGAGACAACCTTTGACAACCGGGAGGCAATCGTCCCCTGCCTGGTCAGGTTTGTCTCGTAATCACCCAGCTCGTCAGTCCCTGCAACGATGGGACTTCCCGCAGCCTGCGACACCGTGTAACCTGTTCCGGCCAGTTCGCGGCTCTTCCGGTCGAAGACGATTATATTGCCGGGTTTCACATTCACTGCGACTAAACAATCGATGACGGCCTGAACCAACCCCGGCCGCGTGGAGAGGTTGGGGCCCCCGAGGCAGTTGACTTTGATGGCAACGACATCAGACGGACTGAAGAGCGCACTCCAGGCTTCTGCCGGATTCCCCACCTTGAAGAGCGAGGACATGCACGTATCGAGGGCCTTGCGCGCACGAGCAAGGTCGAAGTCGTCTCCCCCAAACCTCGGGTCAAAGAAACGCGCAACGCGCCCGATCTGTCGCGTCTCGACGGCAGACTCTCCCCTTCTCGACGCTCCCAGCAACAATGCCCCACCCGCGGCGGCCGTCTGTTGCAGGAAACGGCGACGGGAGAGAGATGAGAGGTGATCGGTGACTGATGGGCCGTGAGGCGTGAACGCCGTGTGGATGGAGGCGGGTGACGCAGGACGTGAGATGAAGCCTGAAGGGCTGATGACGACATTGCGTTGCCCGGCACACGTCTCGCGGCCGGTAACCATCTGCGTCCATTCATGCTCTCCGTGGCTCATGCCGCAACCGTCCTCCAGTCAACATTGGGTTCGCACTCCCGTCCACGCGTTTTTTACAGCCTTACTGCGCGACGGCCATCGGTCGCCAACTTAGAACTCGTCCAACAACAACTCCGCGGTTTCTCGATCTGTTTGCCAGAAATTCCGCACCGGCGTCCCGGAATAGGCGCGGGTTTAATGTTGGACGAGTTCTTACGCCCAGACACCCGGGATTGTGGCGCTGCAGAAGCGGCACCGCCCGTTCTTCAACTCGATCTTGTCGACGGCCACGTAGCCGATGCGGTGGATCAGCATCTGTCCGCACTTGTAGCAGTAGGTATTCTGCGCTTCGTTTCCCGGGCAATTACCGAGATAGACGTAGCGCATCCCAACATCGCGGGCAATCTTCCTCAGCCGCTCAACAGTGGAGACCGGCGCGCTGGGAAGGTTGCGCAGTTTGTAGGCTGGGTAGAAGCGGGAAACGTGGAGGGGAGTGAAAGGGCCCACGTTCTGCAGCAGCCACTCCGCCATTTTCTTGAAAACCACCGGATCATCGTTGAAGCCGGGAACAACCATGTTGACAACTTCGAGCCACGTCTCTGACTTCTTCACTGCCTTGATTGCATCAAGCACCGGCTGAAGGGTCGATGCGGTCACGTCTCGGTAGAACTTGTCGGTGAAGCCTTTCAGATCGATTCGCATGGCATCCAAGTACGGGAGCAGGTCATTCAACGGCTCCTCGTCAACGTAGGCAGCGGTGATAATGGTGTTTTTCATGCCGGCATGTTTTGCCGCCTTGGCACAGTCAATCGTGTACTCCATGCTGAGGACTCCTTCGGTATAGGCAAAAAGCAATCCCCGGCAGTTCAGTTTCTTCGCGGTCTCCACCACTCTGGATGGCGGCATATCGTAGTTTGCCGTGTCTTCGGCGGTTGTCTGGCTGTACTGCCAGTTCTGGCAGTACTTGCAGCGCAGGTTACAGCCAGCCGTGCCGATAGCCAGGTATCGCGCACCCGGGGTGACGTGATAGATGGGGCCTTGCTCAATCGAGTTTGTGGCAACAATGCACGGAGTGGAGTGAATGGTTGTGTACAGCTTTCCTCCCTTGTTGACGCGAATGCGGCACGGCCCCATTGCGCCTTCACGAATCTGGCAGTACTTGGGGCAAAGAACACACTGCACGGTGGCCCCAGTCTGACGCCAGTATTTGGCGACAACCGGCGTCGTCTCCTTTTTCCGCGGAAGGTCCGTGATGACCTTAACCGGGTAGTCCCTCCCCCGGTAGATCGGGGTACTCGCAAAGGCGGAGCACCCCGCGCACATCGCAAGTCCACCTATGCCAACCGCTGAACGAACAAAATCCCGACGTGAACATTCTTCAACTTCATGTTCTTCCACAACTATTCCCTCCCCGCCCCGAGGCCTCGGGGTTTCCGCTTCGCTCCAACATTCGCTAATTCGCCAATTCGCATATTCGCATATTCGCCTATTCGCCAATTCGCCAATTCGCCTATTCGCTAATTCGCATATTCGCCTATTCGCCAATTCGCCTATTCGCCAATTCGCCTATTCGCCTATTCGCCAATTCGCCAATTCGCCTATTCGCCAATTCGCCTATTCGCCTATTCGCCAATTCGCCTATTCGCCTATTCGCCTATTCGCCTATTCGCCTATTCGCCTATTCGCCTATTCGCATATTCGCCTATTCGCCTATTCGCCTATTCGCATATTTTCTCACTCCCACACGCCTGTGAACTCGTACCCGCACTTGCCGCATTTTCCATTGGTCAGGCCGACGATGGAGCATCGATCTCCCTGCCGATCCACAACTTTGGCATTGCACTTGCCGCAATGCACAGACGTATCTCCAGGACGGGCCAAGTTACACAGGTAGACATGCTGCAGCCCTATATCCTGGGCTGCTTTGCACACTTCCTGCATTGCCGTGATATTCGTAACGGGCACTTGTTCCATCTGATAGGCTGGGTAGAACCGGTAGAGCTGCCACGGAACGTCAACCCCGAGGTTCTTGGCAATCCACCCACCCATCACACGCCCAAACTGAACGGAGTCATTATAGCCCGGAAGCATGGGGGACACAATCTCCAATGCGGCCGGGCTCTTCTTCACGAGATAGGCCGCCGCAAAAACGCGGTCTGCATTCACACCGCAAAGCTGTGTGTAGACCTCGCGCGACACGCTTTTCAGGTCCACGGCAATGCTGTCCATCACGCTACACAGCTCTTTCAGGGGTTCGTCGTTAATGTAGCCGGCTGTGTGGCAAATGGCCTTGATCCCCCGAGTGTGCGCCACCCGCGCGGTATCGACCACATACTCGAAGCAAACGACCGGATCGTTATACGTGAAGCAAATAGACTTGCAGCCTTCCTTGATTGCCCTCTCCACGAGTTGTTCCGGTGACAGGCTCTCGAAGGGAGCCTGTTCGGGGCGCGTCTGAGAGATCTGCCAGGTATTGCAGAACTTGCAATGCAGATTGCAGCCAGCAGTGCCCACCTGCAGAGCCTTCGTGCCGGGCAGAACGTGAAGGAAATTCTCCTCGATAGCGCCGACGTAGACGGAACAGGGGAGCGCGTAGACCGTGCTGTAGTAGACACCACCGACATTTTCTCTCACGCCGCAAGCGCCGCGTTCTCCTTCGCCAATCTCACAGGCACGGGGCTCAAGCTTGCAGCGGACAATGTTGTTGCCCAGCGGCTCCCAGTAACGGGCCTTGTGGGTTGGTTCAGGGAATGCCGGCTGTGCGTGCGCCAGTTCGGGGAGGAAAGGAGAAACGGCACACACGGCAATACCTGCGGAGGTTTTGCAGAGGAATTCGCGTCGACTGATGTCACTACATACGCAGGGCAAAGCACACACCTACATGGCAATGCATGATTTGTTGATACTACTGAACGGATGCAACAACGGCAGGTTGCGCCGCATCCCGAGCAAGTTGCTGGCCGGGCTTCAGCCACTGCAGGGAATCGAGCCACACCTTCCCGCTATCGTTGGGGCATTGCTGCGATCCGACGCTCCGACGGAGCGCTAAGGCCCCCGCGAATGACGTGCTGCCCTTGATCCCCTGCCCTGGAGTCACATCTTTGAGCGTCGAAAACGGAATGACGAACCGCTGCCAATTTGTGGGCACCTCGATCACTGTCTGAAATACGTCTCTTCGATTGGGGTGCAGTGGGTTGTCCACCTGCACCAGCTCCAAGCTGAATTTACGCGGCATGCCCTCTGTCTTTGCGTAAAAGGTAAGTCCAGTGAATCCCTTGAGGTCCAGACCGAAGAACTGCTCCAGCGAGCACGCGCTGCCGGGGTCCTTGCCCAATGAGAATTCCATACAGAGCGATCCGGGAATTTCTCCTGCCCCATCTTCCGCGTCAACGAAGATGCGTTGACCCTCCGCGTATGTGTCGTAGTTATCCACATCGTCCAGTTGAATACCCGCCGCGTAGATGTCCGCCGGGGAGTTGTAGTCCAGTTTGTCCCAGGTCTTTCCGGCATCTTTCTTGTCGAAGACAAAGAGCCCATTGTCAGTTCCCACCCATAGGTACTCATCGTCGGCCAGCAAACACTGCGGGACCAAGCTGCCCAAGGCCACGGAGAAGAAGGGGGACCAGAAAAGCGTTTTGCGCTCGAGGTCCAGCCATCCAACTCCATCGTTATATCCCAGCCAAATTTTGTCCTTCTCCGGCGTTGAGGCCACGATGCGGCAGTTGGAGGCATACGTTTGTGGGCCCATTCTGCGGGAAACCGGGTACTGCACGACCGGTTCTTCGCTTCCCTTCCGTATGCACTCCACGCTTCGTGACGATACCATCCACACATAGTCCCCGGTGGGGTACAGCCCGATCGTTCGGCTTGTGGTGCCAAAGAAGTGACTGATTCCCTTCCCACGGGGATCGGTATGATCCACTCCCGCCGCGCCATGCCAGACCGTGCCATCCGCAGCGATGGCAATGCTGTCGGCGTAGACGGCGCGCCCCTCCTCCACGGGCACTCCCTGGCCTCCTGTCGATTCGGGCGCCCAACCGCCTTTGCGTTTGTAGGCTGAGACCTTGTTGCTGCCCTTGCTAATGTGCCCAATCCCTCGCGTCATTCCGAGCCACACGTCTTCAGGCGAGGCGGCAATGGCCATCACGGGGCCCGGGAGTAAACCTTCCTCAGTGGAGTAGTTGGTGAACTTCTTTCCATCGAAGCGACTGAGACCGCATACTGTCCCGACCCACACGTCATTTCCGTCGGCGCACACTGCCTGCACATCGTCATCAATCAAGCCGTCTTGACGCGTCCACTGTCCCATCGGGAGTCCGGGCTGACGCCGCATCACTCGAATGACCCCCTGGTTGGTTCCAATCCAAATCATGTCGCCATTCCGGCTCACCGACTGGATGGAGATGCCATCAAAATATTGCGCCTTACGGCGCTCGGGGGAAATGGACACCAGGTCACAGTAATCGGTGACAACGGAGCGTGTCTGCGCCAACACAGCATTGGCAGGAACGTCTCCCGAGTAGAACCTCGGCGGGCATACCCAGAACTCCCCTTCTTCCAGGTTCTTCTGCCGTCGTCGCGACACAACGTTGATGTGGATTCGCGCGACATCGGCCAGCTTCAGAACACCGTCGCCTGCATTGTTGGGGTTTGTGTGGCCCTCAAATGGCGCGGCAATTTCGGTCCATTTGGTTGCGTCCACGCGTCCCCCTCCTCCGCGCCACGAGAAGTTATCCGCCGTCTTGATCTGGCAGTGGGCAATCGTCGTATCAGCCGCCTTGACGGCAAATACGTACCCATCGTAGGCGGATAGATCCATCCCTACCACCTGGGCAATCGCGTCTGACTTGAATCGCTCCTTCGGCTCCATCGAGTACCGAACGTGCAACACATACTGCCCACTGGTCAGCGGCTCATTTTCGGGAGACAAATCAATTTCCCTGAGAACGCCCTCATCCCCACGCCTTGGGGGGGCGTGCCAGTAGTTGTAGATAGGTTCGGTCCCCGCGAACTGCGTTCCGGCCCCCGTACGGTGAACACGCAGACAGACTTCATGGAACCCCGATATGGGCATAAAGGTTGTCCGGCTTCCGTTCAAGGTGACCGTCACCGGTCTCTCGGCGACTTCTTGAGCGCCACGAAAACCAATAACAATTCCGGCGGCTTCCTTCGGAAACGAGAAGCGGAGTTCCGCGGCATCCCGGCCTGGAACTATCATTGCGTTCCGGTCTCCCCGGCTGCGCAGCATCCAACCCTTTCCCAGAAGCTGTTGCAGTTGTGGATGCGATGCGCTGACGCTGCCTACCGTGCGGTAGCCTTGAGCGACGCAGTATATCGAGGTCACAATGAGTGTCGCCTGCACACCCCCGCGGCCCAATACCGGGACAGGTTCTCCCGATATCTGCAACAGATCGTTCCCGGGTTGCAGCAACGGTACGGTGGGTGATGGTCCTTCAGCAGAGACGGAGAGCTGCAGCCAGCAAGTGAGTCCAATAGCGAACAACGGCAAATAACGAATGGGGGGGGTCATGGTCATTCCTGGGCCTCCTCTGTAAAGCGGGAACTATCTTATTCCGGATTCTAAAGCTAACACCATAGACGGAGGAACCGCACAGCGGGTTCAGTAAATTTCACGCCGTCCTCCACGCCATCCAGTCTCCCATCACTCGGTCGATCGTTCCAACGTCGGCAGCCAAGGGCGATTCCGGCTGCGGCCCGACCGCGATGCGATTGCAGTCAGCGAAGGGGGTCCCTCTTAGGTTGAGGTTGTAGGCGCCAACCATCAGCGTTTCGAGGCTCAATACGTCCTCGATGTTGTATGCAAGCAGCGTCTCCAGCGCTCGTTCGTCGTCGTGACGCAGGTAATCTTGCCACAGCAGAACAGCAAAGTAACCATCGACGCCGTCCAACTCCCCCCGGTGCAGCCCAAACTGCTTCTCACACGATTTCAGTCCACCTCGATACCCGAGACTTCGCAGAACAAACCGCAGGTCAATGTGAGGGATATTCATAGGAATGCCGAGGTGGCGCTGCAGGAAGGGAATGTCGAAGCACTTTCCATTGTACGTCACCAACAGCTTATACTCATTGATGTCTTCTCGGAATTCGAGGAGATTCTGGTTGTGGACATAGTGTCGAATCCTGTTGCCATCGTAGAGAGCAATCGTGGTGATGTAGTCATCATCCTCGCCAAGTCCTGTCGTCTCGATGTCCACATAGGCCACGGACTCGCGGAACTCCCGGAATAGCCTCCAGTGCAGACGCGGTGGCAACCGGTGAGCAAAATATTGCGTATTTCGAGTGAGTAAACGCAGTCGCGATTCCTCGGAATTCTGCATCAGGCGCAAACGTTGCGATCGTGACACTGGGCAGCGGTCGATGAGCGTTGGCATTTCCGGCCATGTAAGCAAGCCTGCATCCCACAGCCGCTCCTCAGTTTTCTCACCAATACCGGGGATGTGGCAGAACGTGTTCTCAATCATAGATGCCACCAGCCAATCTTCGAGAGTTGCCAGTTCCATACGGCAGGGCGCGGGACACTGAACGGCCTTCGTCCCGGGGCGAGTGACGGCCGTGTT
>Ga0100397_1002388_pt1 | contig 10937 bp, 8 predicted proteins | sample CryGeymeta201521_FD_81550 | JGI IMG/M metagenome (GOLD analysis project Ga0100397, IMG submission 81550) | Groundwater microbial communities from Crystal Geyser aquifers in Utah, USA - Crystal Geyser metaG 2015-21 | ecosystem: Environmental > Aquatic > Deep subsurface > Groundwater | place: USA... | reverse complement strand
CGCTTGTCCTTAGGATATCCTTCGTTCTTGTTTCCCATATGTGTAAGAGTTAACAGTGTTACCCTCTTACCTTATCAGATGTCACCCCTTACTGTTAACTATACAAGCTATTGACAAATGTACATTTCCTGCTATCATTTAGACAAAGATCCCGGCCAAGAGGTAACACTCAACATCGTTAGGCGGGGATTTTTTATTTGGTCTCAGGAAAACATGACATAAAATATAGTCTCTTCTTCCGATCTTCTTTTATCTGAATATAAAATAAATCTTTTTCAGCGGTCAAGCCAGAAAATCTATACAGAACTTCTTTTTTCTCAAATGATTCAATTTTCTCAATCGGTCCAAGTTTTGAATTTTTCACCAATTCACAGGCAGCTTTAAAATACTTCAATCTTCTTACTCTTTCTTTAGGGAGTTTCTGGAATAGGTGTTCTCTGAAATAATCAAAAAATACCTTATCTTTTTTGAAATAAGCACTTCTGATATAAGGACGTCTTTTTGTCTTTTTCTTTACCTCATCGTAAACTGCAAAGGCATTTCGCATCACTTCTCCGTAACTGGTACCTGATAGCTTCTTCGATTTTGTTTGGTAAGGAATCATTGTTGATTTATCAAATCAGGACTAAAAAAAATTTCTTACATATCCTCGGCGACTCTGGGGATGAATTTGCGATATGACCAGATACTGATGGCGAAGGCTCCGAACACGATAGTCATAAACACAGCGTACTGAGGCATCGTCGCAAAGTGGTTGTTGATAAGGGATTCTTTCGTGAAGTGAATAATGAAAGCGAGCGGATTGAGCAGGATGAATTGGTGATAGGCTACCGGAAGGGTCGACAATGGATAAATGATCGGTGTGGCATAGAGGATAATCATCAGGAGGACTTCCCATATCATCGCGAGATCACGAAATTTCACATAGAGTGGTGCGGTGATGAGTGAGAATGAGAGAACGATGATATAGATACAAATCGAGAAGAGAAGGAACATCAAGATAGCAGGGATACTCGGCACAAAACCTTTCACGGCGAAGAAGAAAACAATCACAAGAAGGTTCATCAGGAAGATAAGCGTCGCATTGATCGTAGAGGCGATGATGATCGTCCAGCGAGGCACGTAGATCTTTGTCACGAGCTGAGCTTTGGACATAAGTGATGACATCCCTGCAGAAGTGCCTTCTGAGAAGAAATAAAACATCATCAGGCTCACGAGGAGCTGAAGAGAGTATGTATCGGCTCCTGTACCACGCGGATTGAACACAGAGGAGAATACGAAGTTCAGTACCGCAAAAGTGAGAAGTGGTTTCAGAAGTGCCCAAAGATACCCCAGCACGGAATCGTGATAGCGGAGTTTGAAATCAGTCTTGGCAAGCATCCAAATAAGCTCGCGATAGTTTTCGTGTGCTTTCATCATATATTCCTATTATACCCTATAGCGGGGATTCTTTGAAGCTTACAAAAAAAAGTAAATTATTCTTCACCTTCCCACATATCAGATATAACTGCACGAAATTGCTCTTCCTTCTCGGGTAGAAGAGGATGAATGAGACTCAGTTGAAGATCTTCGCTTCCATCTCCATCAATATCATAGGAGATAGGGCCGAAATCCCCTTTACTGGTCATAGGAATTGTAGCAACAGAATAAGGTGTTACAGGAATCAATACTTGAGCAATTTGGCACGAATTTCCTTCACCTCTTATAATAAATGAAGTGGCTGAGGACTTCTTCCCTCTTATTTCAATTTTTCCATCCATACTCTCTTCAATAGATAGTCCATACCCAAAACTGCCAAGATTTATCCACTTAGCACCTCGAGCATGCTCTTCTATCGGTGTAGGATTATCAGATACCGGAAGCATAGGTAATGGCCCCGTATGATTACCCTCTCTATCATAGGCATGAATTTCAGCAACATTTTCCTCATCAGCTACAGCACTACTCGCAGATACAAATACACCTGGCGATGGATGCAACTCTCGAGAATGATCGCTATTGGTCGTTCCAGTACTCCGTTTCGATGAACATTGATCTGATGAGGAAATCTGTGGGTATGATTTCTGCTCATCAAAAAATGGAGCTTGTCTCAAGTCTGCTAACAATTTTTCTCGTCGATCCTTTTTCTCTCCTGTCAATTCGCGAGAGGTATTTTTTGGAACCATAATGGCTGTTCTCGATGATCCATCGAAAACAAATGTCTGCAATATTTTCGATGAAAGAGCATCGACATAATCCAAGAAATTTTTCCCCACAATACCACTTCTCGGAAACACCGTATCATCAGATGAAGAAATCCGACTGATCGTATACACATATTTATCTTTATATATGAAAATATCCTCACGAGTATAATGGGGACTCTGCTGTTCTTTAGGTCCTTCAATTTTACGAATAATAGAATATCCTTTCTGCCCCGCAAATGTTATTTCTGAGTCATACTGAGATAAAGTATTTTCTTTCTTTCTAGATGAAGAATCTCCTTCAAGAAACTCTTTCACCCATAAAGGAAAGTCAATAATATCCTTGCCTGGTTCAATAACAGATATACTGAGTTCACCACGAATCCCAATGTTGTGAATATCTGAGCTCAATTTTTCCTTTATCGATTCGTCGGAAGAAAGCGACTCCTGTGAGAAAAAGAAGGATATCTGATGGGAAGATTCATTATCGACGGGCATAACTCCCACTTCTTTATATGGATATTTCAATGAAAATCCAAATGCGCTCGATACAGTCCCCCAATCCATAGGAGACTGATTGCTCTCAATAGAATGAGGCTTTTCTTTTACTATCGTTACTGATTCAGGAGCGCTTATTTTCCGCATCGAAGAATACTTCTGCAAAAATACGAAAATTGTCCCGAATATAATGATAATTAGAGAGATGATTCCTATCTTTTTCATATTGATATTTCTGTTATTTGTATTCTATCTTACTGTTATTTTCTTAACCTTAATTTTTCACGTACGATAAGAATAAGACTAATGATCACAAACACAACTGCGGTGAAGAAGGCGATACGGCCTTTGTCGATAGGAAACATCCAGTCAGAAGCATAGGCTGGGGCAAGGAGAATGGCTATCATCGAGAGAGGTACCCATACTCGAGTAAATTTCCACCACACTTGAAATATCTCTTCTCTCATAAAATAGGTAATGATTGAGAAGAAAAAGAGGGGGAGGATAGGGAAAAACAACATTGCCAATGATTCAGAGAAATCAGAACAGGTACTATAACTATATGGTGGACACATACCAATTTCTCTAGAAAAAATTGATAAGATAAATACAACAGAGAAAATGATTGATGCTATCAATACTCTTTTTTTCATACTCATATATTTACTTAAAAATTTATCTTTATTATCCCCTTTTCTGTGGTCATCCACGGAATAATCATACCCGGTAACTTTGCTTTGACTAATAATTTGTCAGTTTCTCCGTCTTGATTGTTCTTTTCGTCATCTCTCTCTCGTGACTTGTCCAGTATCCAAGTTTCATCCTGTTTCGGCATATAACGTGAGAAAAAGGATGATGCATCAGTTTTCAAAGAAGCAGAAAATGATTCATACAGTCCTCCTATACGATTCAGTCGCCATCGATACTCTATCACAGTATCGTGGAGAGCTATCATAGTACCATCATACACTACTGAGAGCCATTTGAGATGGCCATTATCTTGCTCATCCTTTTCCTTTTGGAAAAACAGCACTGTCGTATGACCAGCTTCATCACGGAGCGTGACTGTCATCTTCGTCCTCCCCTCTTCACCTCGTTTTTCTTCGGTGTCATTCTTCTTCCCAGATTTCTTCTGACGCACTTTCGATGAAAGGTCTCTTGTCGCTACCGATACTGGTCCTCCGAGGTTGTCGATACCGATAATATCTATCTTCTGTGTATCGGAATTGAAAATGATCTTGGCTTCGGGTGCTGTTTTGTCTATCTTGATCTCTTGTGTCTTCATTTCTTCTTTGTTCCCTACGTTATCGGTCGAGAAATATTTCACTCTTGTTATACCTTCGTTGGAAAGGATAATCGGGCTCGTATAAATATTCCACGTCAAACCATTATCGAGGGAATATTCTGTTTTCTCTATCCCACTACCATTCTCATCATCTTTTGCAGAGAGCGTTATCGTAACATCACCCGTATACCAATCACCTGTCCCTCTCGTACCTGCGCTCGCGAGAGTGGTGATAGAAGGGAGCATGTCTTGATTCTTTAATACTATTTCTCCTGTTTTTTGTATCTCTACGCTGGCCTCAGATTCCTTTGCAAGCTCTGATGTACCCGTGATAGTCGCTGTCGATTCTGATGCCATACCGCTTTCATCCTCCTGTATGTGTGATACTTCGACACGATATGCGCCCGTATCCGTTCCTTGTGTCAGAATCTTGTATTCTCCTTGTTCTGGGTTGGGTATTGTGATGAATTCATTCTTGGTATCGTATCCAGTATAGTAGGCTCCTGGTATTTCATCGTATATTTTCCCTGTTGTAAAATCCTTCCCTATTCGAGATCCATCTGGTGCAATTATTTGGATATCTATGGGGGAAAATGGCATCACAAGGAGATATGATTTCGGAAGTGGTAACGAAACTGGAGTAATATTGGTATTGGTAAGTATTGTAACAATTTTTTCTGAAGCATTTTTTGGTAAATTGCTATGACTACTTTTGAGCTCTATTGTCTCATCAGCAAGGATATTTGTTGCAGACCACAAGGGAACAGTACCATCACCATTCCCTATTTCAAGACCATGATCACCAAGAAAATTATCATAACCATCAGGTTCACCGTGTCCCCACAAGACTATTTTTTCAAGATTATCTAAAAGTTCTATAGAAGGGCCTCCAACACGAACAGTCGAAATCGTATCATTTCCATTCATCTTCCCTACAATATTGGTAAAATCAACCTTTTCAAGACGGGAAAGATTAGGTAATGTTTTCAGATTTTGAAGAAATGTATTTGTCGGATAAAAATTCGGGTATGCTCGTAACGTATTTGACGCTTGATCACGAAGATAATCATACACCGGTAGGAGTTCTCGTACGGAAGACACTGGAGCTCTTCTGATATAATCAAAAACTGTCGCATATCCATTTTCTTCCGCTTCTTGTTTAAAGACTTTATTCAATATCCAATCTTCCAGTTCCTTACCAAATTCCCCACCATCCCACATCAAATAACTTTTTGGCGAACCATTGTGTGGTGCACCGAGAGTGATCAACTGATCAATAGATCCTCCTCCGTTCAATGTTCCAATGTATTCACGTGCTACCAAACCTCCCATCGAATGAGCAATAATATCTACTTTCGGCCACTCTGTCTGCGCTTTTATTTCTTCAATTTTCGTCCTTAGAAGTTTCGCTGTCTCTACATTACTCATCCGCCAGTCATAAGGAAACAGAAAGATATTCTTGTTATCTGTATACCCATCCTTCTTCAGAGTTTCTAAAAGATCATCATAAGTACCCATCACAGGGTCGAGTTCAAATCCATTTGCTTGTGTCATTTTCCAAGATCCCATAATACCCGGAATAATAACAACGGGATCACGAAAATCTCGCTCTTTTGTGAAATGAGAGAAATTTATGGTACCAATAATTTTTTGATATTGACGCGGATGAGAATCACCACAGTCTACAGTACACATTACTGGACCATTTATATTGTCCCACCAATTATACTGAGCATCCAAAGTACTGCCACCATTTATGATATCGAAATCATTTTGAATAAATTTCGATCGCCAAATTTTCGTACCAAAAATCGAGAACTGTGGTGTATATATTGGTAAGGCATTATTATGGAAATTGGCATTTTCTATATCAAGAGACCCCGCACTATACGTAGTAAATGCCCCACTGTATAACCACATCGCATTCGCATATTGAAGCGGTGTATCACGACGATTCCTCTCTACTTGGAAAACTTCGAAAACTCTCCCTCCTCCAGAAACATCTATATTCCTTGCATATACTTTTCCAGAAACACTCATCGAGTAATAATCATCTGGGTTAGAGGCATTTCTCTTTTGAAAAAACACTGGATCACTTGGGGTGCCTTCAACATTTAAATTTCCCTGTATATCAAGTCCTGACTGCCCTTCAAATTTTACAGCAGTACCCTTCTTGATCGTAAGTGTGACACCCTTTTCTACCGTCACGTATCCTGATATTATCTGTAATTCAGACCATTCAGTATCTTTTGTGATCACTAAATCAATAGCGCTGACAGGTGAGACATTGACAAAGAAGCTGAAATTAATAGGCGAAAATACAAGAGAAACGACGAGAAAAAATACAAGAAAATGTTTCTTATTTCTTTGATAAATTATTTTCACTTTTTATTTTTACTCGCTAACAATGTTCGAAGGAACCTAATAACACCATATACTAATAAAATAAGATTAATAGTAGGCCAGAGGAAAATTAACAAAATCTGAACAACTATTACATTGTTCAAATAACTCAGGAAAGCAATATTCAATAAAATAGAAGCCAGTGTAAGACTCACATACTTATTCAGACGATAAAAAATCACACCACTTATCAATGCAACGGCAATAAAAAACCAAAAAAACATATTAGCTAAAAAACCACCTAACCCTATGGAGTCTAACATATTCTTATATTAAATAATTAGTACAAAAAAATACATCGCTACTTTATCACAATATATCATTCTCTTCTAACCGTTGGTATCTCAAAAGCAATAACTCTAGTGATTTTCATGTTTCTTAAAATATTTAATTATGAGGATAATATTTATAACCGGCCAGATAAAAACAGAGAAATATTGAAACCATTCTATTCTATAGATTCGAAAAATTAGACTACCCGAAATAGATACTAAAAAAAATATTAAATTAAATAAGATTGAGAAGAGAACAAATAACAATTCTCTATTTTTATATTTTAAATAAAATACATATAAAAAAATAACCACTGATATCGAAAACCAAAATATAACACTCGTATCATTCGGACAGGCCAGGAATGAACACATACTTTTTTCGTTAAAAAATTATTTTATGAAAAATCACGAACGGTATTCTGCTCTATTTATTTCGAGAGAAAAACCCGCTTGGGAGCGGGGTTGATCTATTATTTCATTTCTGATTTATGCATTGCCCAGTGGGTGATGGTGCCGATAGCCGAGAGGACGATGGCACCGAGGATTGCTACGAGGAATCCATGGACTTCGAAGCCCTTGATGAGTCCTCCGAGGAGCCAAAGGAGAAAGCCATTGATAATGAACGTGAAGATACCAAAGGTGAGAAGGTTGATAGGAAGAGTGAGGACGAGGAGAATCGGTTTGATCGTCACATTGATAACGCCCCAGAAAAGAGCAAGGATGAGAGCAGTACCAATACTTTTCACGCTGATTCCTGAAACGATATATGGGAGCACGAGAAACGCCATTGCACTGACGAGCCATTTGAGAAGAAGCATAGAGATATGTCTTATGGATTATATCTGTATTATAGCACTCTTTCGGAAAAAAATACTACGACCTACAAAAAAAGTCAAGAAAAAAACTCCCTCGAAGTAGAGGAAGTTTCTTTCGTTTTCATTTATTAGAATCTTGATCTCTCAGTATGAGAGAATTTATTTTTTCGCATTTTTGCGACGGCGGAGGAGGGCTCCAGCGGTCTTGAAACAGATAATGATGTCGAGCCAGAGCGACCAATTTTCAATGTAGAAAACATCAAGTCTGTATTCGTCTTCGAAAGCGAGATCAGAACGTCCTGATACTTGGGCCATACCGGTTACGCCTGGTTTGATTGTGAGAAGACGACGGTGGTATTCGGAATAGCGCGCCACTTCACGTTCTTGGTGTGGACGAGGACCAACAAGACTCATCGTTCCTTCGAGAACATTGAAGAATTGGGGAAGTTCATCAAGAGAGAAGCGTTCGATGAATGCCCCTACTTTCATTTTTCTCGGATCATCTTTTATTTTATAGAGGACACCACCTTCGCGGGTATTGCATTCTTCGATGAGTTTCTTCTCATATTCCATCGCTTCTTCTAAATGTTTGTTCTCGGGAGTGATGCAGTGTTTCCAGAGCATATAACGAAATTTGTAAACGAAAAATTTTTGTCCGTTCTCACCGATACGCTCATTTTTGTAAATAATCGGTCCTTCACTATCTTCCCATTTGATGAGAAGCGCAATAGTAACCATCACAGGAGAGAAAAGCACCGTCAACAAAAAACCTGCCACGATATCATAGATGCGCTTGAGGACGCGTCCCCAACCATCGAGAGGTGTGTGCTGGAATTCTATGATCGGTTCACCATTGAAAATGGTCATCGAAAAATGAGTGGTTTGAAGGGTTGTCGGGAAGTAGCGATAGAGAATGTTGTTAATCTGACAGTAGTCGAAAAGTTTCGCCTGTTCATCATCAGTCATCGAAGAATCGCCGACGATAATTTCATCAAGACCGCGCGTCTGACGAATTTCTTTGATATGAGAAACGCTTTCATCCGCAATTTGGTCAATCACTTGATAGCCGATCGCTTTGTTTCTGATCAGCAGTGCTCTCATCGTACGCATCTTGTCATTGAATCCAATGAGGAGCACACGATGAATGCCGATGCCCTTATTGACGAGAAGCCATTTCTGAAAACGTTGGATGAGATAACGAGCAAGGACGACGTAGAAAATTGCCAGAAGCCACCCTATAATGATAATAAAGCGTGACGAAAACCACTCTCTATTGAGGAAGACTCCAATGATGATAATAATTAGCCCAAAGGTGATGGCTTTGGTCACGCCGTAGGCCTCTTGCCAGAAACGACGAGTGACACGCATCCGATAGAGTCCTTCGAGCGCCAGAATGAAAATGAAAAAAGGCGCTATCATCAGCGCGAAATCAAGATAATCTCGGAATGTCAATGTAAAAACACGAGAAACATATCCCTCGAGTATCGGCAAACCGCGCAAAAAATATGCTGTAGCAGATGCGAGGAGAATCATCAAAAAGTCCACAGGGACTTGGATAACACCAAAAAATATTTCTGAACGTTTCATATTTTCACTTCTTTACTTCGCTATATACACTATACCATTTCTTGCTCTTTTCTAGAACAGATCTATAAGCCGGATTCTGTTTCTCTCTTGCGAGAGGCGACTATGATTTATCTTGTCTTGCTGTTACCAGCAAGCTCTTTGCAGTTCTCTCCGATTGCTCAGAGCGCGACCTTGCACTCAGGTAAGGATTTAGCCGTTTCACTCTTCGACTTCGCTCAGAATCTTGCGACCCTCAGCTTATACGAAGACTCAACCCTTGCGGGTTGCCTGACGTCTTTCGTATCAGGCGTCTCTGCTCGCACCTCGCACCTCACGGTGTATGGGAGTTACCCATTACCCTCGCTATCTGAGATAGCCAAGTGTCCGGACTTTCCTCACTCCGCTTCCGAAGAAACGGCCGTGTGATAGCCCAATCTGTTCTAGAAAAGAACGAAAAAAGAAAACGCTGTATCTTCATCAGACACAATTGCAATTATAGCACAAAAACAATATTTTGTCCAGTACAAAACCAGTCTAAAGCCTCATTCTAGCGGAAAACTGCTTGCTAGCAGAAGCGACAATCTGGTCAAAAGAGGCGTCCATCTCATCACTCGAGAGGGTCTTGTCTTCTGCTCCAAAAGAAAGGTGAAAAGCAAAACTCTTTTCTTCCCCTTGTTTGTAAATATCAAAAAGTTCGATGTGTTTCAGAAGTGGTGCTCCGGCTTTCAGAATTAATTTCTCAAGAGCGCTCACCGTCACTTGCTTCGGACAGGTAAGTGAGATATCACGTACTGCGTATGGGAATTTTTGAATAGGCGTGAAAAGAATGTCTTTCTTTTGAAGAAGAGCTAATTCGTCCACGAAAAATTCTGCTCCTGCCAAACGGTTTTCCAAACCAAAAGCCTTGAGCGTTTTCGGATGAAACTCCCCTATTATTCCCACAGGTTTCCCAGCAACCGAGAGTACAGCAGAGCGTGTCTCGTGGAACATCTGTCCCAATGAGAAAAGAGAAAATGATTTTTTGTCTTCGAAAGTAATCTGATCACTCTCTATATGAAGTGATCCTAAGAAAGCCATCACTTTTCCCTTGAGAGCGAAAAAAGCTTCACCATCATCGCTCTTCTTTGACATCACCGAGATAAGCCCTACCGTTTTTTTCTCTTCTAAGATATGTGACTTCACCTGTTTTGAAAAGACGCTCCCCCATTCGAACATATCAAAGGATGGGAAAGAACGCAGGTTCTCTTTCGTTTTGCGAAGCATAAGCGGAAGAATCGATACACGCAGAAGTTTCTGATCCGGCGTCAGTGGGTTCGCAAGTTTCGGATGGATGTCAATCGGGAGAGAAGTAGCGATGGCTTCTTTTTCTCCGTAGAAAGAGTACGTCATAATCTCATCGAAACCGATATGTGCCAGAGTGGATTTGGCTTCGCGTTCAAAAGTCTTGGCGGGATTTTTCGTGCCTGGAGTCAGCGGTAGAAGCGGAGGAGTAGCAGGCACAGTATCATAACCGCGCATACGACCGATTTCTTCGATGAGGTCCCATTCGTCACGGAGATCAGGACGACGAGTCGGCACAATGACTTCGAGAACTTTCTGATCGACAACTTTCTTCACAGTCAGTCCGAGCAGTGCGAGATACTGTACTACTTCGAAAAGTGGCACTTTCGTACCGAGCATTTTCTCAACACGATCAACAGTCAGCAGAACCTTCCATGGTTTCATCACGGTCGGATAGATATCTCGCATCCCCATCAACTTGCCATGCGCCAAAGTAGTCACAAGTTTCACGGCTTCGCTCGCTACACTCGGAGGAAGGTTGGGATCAAGACCACGTTCATAACGGAAGCTCGCATCGGTCGAGAGATTGTGTCTATTCTTCGTACGACGGATAGTCGAAGCATCAAACGTT
>Ga0100397_1002350_pt1 | contig 11007 bp, 12 predicted proteins | sample CryGeymeta201521_FD_81550 | JGI IMG/M metagenome (GOLD analysis project Ga0100397, IMG submission 81550) | Groundwater microbial communities from Crystal Geyser aquifers in Utah, USA - Crystal Geyser metaG 2015-21 | ecosystem: Environmental > Aquatic > Deep subsurface > Groundwater | place: USA... | reverse complement strand
TTGGGAGAGAAGGAAGATTATTAAAGGGAGATCCCAAAAAGTGCGGCGAAAGATAAACCTTCTCTCGGCAATCATCTGTATTAACCAGGAAGCAGCAATGACAATCGTTAAGAAGTAAACTAAAAGCATTTTGTTAAATTCAAAAAGCTCATAATTCCAGGGAGTCATGATTAAAGGGACGAGAAAGAAAAGAAGAAAAAAAGAGAAGGTGATGATTCGCATAAAACCAGTATATCATAGCCCTTAATGGTGTGTTAAAATAAAATTTAATGTTTGGTTCTTTTTTCTCTTTACTTTCTTCTGATATCGGCATTGATTTAGGTACCGCCAACACTTTTATTCTCGTCAAAGGCAAGGGGATTGTTGTCCGTGAACCGTCGGTGGTGGCCAGAAACAAAAAAACCAAGGAGATTTTAGCCATCGGCCAGAAAGCCAAAAAGATGGTTGGCAAAACACCCTTGATGATTGAAACAGTTAAACCGCTTCAAGACGGAGTGATTGCTGATTTTGACGCCACCGTCTCCATGCTTAAATTTTTCTTTGAACAACTTTCTTCTGGTGGGCAGCTTTTAAATAAAATCATCAGACCACGGGTGGTTATCGGTATTCCTTCCGGGGTGACTGAAGTCGAACAGAAAGCGGTTCAGGATGCAGCGTTAAGCGCTGGGGCCAGAAGAGCTTATTTGATTGAAGAACCGATGGCGGCGGCCATTGGTTTGGGTTTGCCGATTGATCAACCTCAAGGGACCTTGATTGTTGATGTCGGTGGAGGAACAACCGAGATTGCTTTGATTTCTTTGGGAGGCATTGTCATTGACCGCTGTTTACGAGTTGCCGGTGATGAAATGGATGAAGCCTTGGTTAATTTTATTAAGCTGAAATATTCTTTGCTTTTGGGTCAGGCTTCGGCTGAAGAGATTAAAATCCAATTAGGTTCAGCCCAGGCGCCTGAAGTTAAAGAAAAACAATTAGTGATTCGCGGCCGTGATTTGGAAACCGGTTTGCCGAAATCAATTAAAATCAGCGCCCAGGAAGTCAGGGAAGCGATTGCACCGGTGATTCATCAGATTATTGAACAAATCGCTGAAGTTATCGAAGAAGCTCCACCAGAATTAACCACGGACATTGTTAGCAAAGGCATTATCCTTTGCGGCGGCTGTTCCTTATTACAGGGTTTAGATAAATTAATTTCAGAAGAAACGAAGATACCTGCCTGGACCGCCGAAGAACCACAAACCTGTGTTGTCCGCGGTTGTGGTAAACTATTAGAAAATAAAGATTTATTAGCCAAATTTAAGGTTATTGGTGGTTTAAGATAACCTTTTTAAAAGTACATTAATATTTATATATAAATTTATTATAAAAAGTAGGGAAGGGGAAAGAGAATGTTTTTTAAAGGATTTTTGGCTTTCTTTGTGGTTTTATTTTCTGTATGTTTAATGATTTTAATTTTTTATTTAAGTTATCTGCCGGAAGCGCGATTTGACTTAAATGAAAACAAATCTTTGGAGGAAATGGATTTAGAATGTAGTTTTACCAGTAAAGAAGCCATTGTTTTTAGTCGTGGAGAAAGCAAAAATTATACACCACTTGGTGGCGGCTTTCTAAGGCTAGTTATATCTGCGAAGGTTGAAGAAAATCGATGGGGGAAAGAGTTAGTGGTTAAAACCAAGCCATTTTGGATGGTTGTTTTACTTGCCTATGCTTTCATAATTTTTTTTACTAGTTTAGTAATTAGAGAAATTTTTAAAAGACGATTTTAACCATTAGCCACTGGAGGGTGTTTTTCCTTTACCAATTTTCTTTCCCCTTCACCCTCTTTCTTGAGAGTCGCCTAATCGGCGGCTTTTTTGTTGGCCTCTAAAACTTGACAAGAGCTATAGGATATGGTATTATTAGCCTTAGAAAATTGAGCTTATTTCAATTTTCGGTTCGTTACAAACTGAATAGGACAAGAAACGTAGCAATATCATTTTTAACAAAATCGTAATTAAGGAGTAAAAGAAATGGAAAGTCGTAGGAAGAGAACTGTTTGGGGTTATTTCCGCCTTGTAATCCAAATCGTAGTGATTGCAATAGTTGGTATTATGGTAGCGATTGCTATTTTAAGCCGAGCTGGCTTAAAAGATCTGATATTCGTTATAGCGGTGGGAATAATCTTGTTTATAATCAGTTGTTTTTGTGATTAGTTTTAGTTAAACTTTGTCTGTGGGGGCAATGTAAAGAAAGGAAAGAGGATGTTTAGATTAAGAAATTTTATTTTAAAGATTGTTTATGGTATTTTACACTGTGGTTTTGTCAGATGGTAGTTTGATAGCGAGATTTATTTCGTAACTGCGATTTTTATCCTCGCTATCAAACTCAACTTAAATTTTCTTGTCCTATTTTCTCAAAAGAGTCGGCCTAAAGCCGGCTTTTTTGATGTTTACCTCGCCGACTGGCGGAGACAGATATGTTAGAATAAGCTGATGAGAAACGAAAATTTAAGAAAGATGAGTTTGTTTTTTTTGCTTCCTTTTTTGCTTTCCCTTCTTCTTTTCTTCTTTGATCAAAAAGGTTGGTTGTTAAAATTTAAGGGTTTTTTTAGTTATCCTTTGGTTTGGTCGACAGGGAAAATCTTTAACAGCTATCAAGGAATAAAAGAGGGTTTTAGCAATTTAGGCGATGCTCAGAGAGAAGAACAAATTACCCAACTGGAAGGGAAATTACGACAGTTGGCAGTTGACCAGAATCAGCTTTCTTCATGCTTGGAAGAGAACGAAAGAATTAAAAAACTCCTAGGTTCGCCCTTGCCGCCTCAATGGCACTTTTTGGAAGCCAGGGTTATTGGTCAGGGTGAACAAATGAAGATTGATAAAGGACAGAGAGAGGGTGTGGTTGAAGGAATGATGATTATCTCCGAAAATATTTTACTGGGAAGAATTGTGTCGGTTGAGGAAAATTTTTCTTTGGTGGAAAAAGTCAACAGCCCGAATGTCAAAATCCCGGTGATTGTTAAAAAACCAGGACAGGCTAGTGTTCAAGCCAGAGGTTTGTTATTGGGCCAATACAAAGATAAATTGTTTTTAGATCGTGTTCTCCAGGGAGAGCAAATTCAGAAAGGCGATTTGGTTATAACCAGTGGAGAAGAAAATTGGTTGCCGGATTTATTAATTGGGCAGATTGAAGAAGTTTTACCGAAAACAGCTGAACTTTATCAGACGGCCCGGGTTTCAGCTTTACTTGATTATCAGAAATTAAGAATAGTCTTTGTGGTCATAAAATAAGCAAGCTTGTTTCTATCGAAATGAAAACCTATCTAATTTTAATGCCTATTTTTATCCTGGTTATTTTACAAGGTTCAATTTTGCCTTTGAATTTACTTTTGGCTTTGATTTTAATCAGAACAGCTTTGAAGCCTGACCGGCAAAGTTTTTACTTGGCTTTTTGGAGCGGTTTGCTCTTGGATTTGGCCCAGGGAACTCCTTTAGGGCTTTCCAGTCTTATCTTTCTTTTAGCCAGTTTGTTTTTGTTTCTTTACTCTAAAAAATTTGAAGCTTCTTATGCTCCCTTTTTGGCGGTTTTTGTTTTCTTGATAAGCTTGCTTTATTACCAAACTGTTTTTGGTTATCTGGGTTGGCAGAAAAGTTTGATTCTCTCAATCTTAACTTTTCTTTTTAGCTTTCTCTGGCAAAAGTTTCTTGTGAGGAGTTTCAGATGAAGAGCCGGATTTATCTTTTTTACGGACTTTTAGCTGTTGGTTTGCTGTTTCTTTTGGCCCGTCTTTTTGAACTTCAGATAATTTTCGGCGCTAAAAACCGCGCTTTGGCTGAGGGTAACAGAATTAAAAGAGAAGTTCTGCCAGCTCCCAGGGGTATTATCTATGATTCAAAAGAACGAGAAATGGTGAGGAATGTTCCCATTTATAGAGTCAAGAAAGAAGAAAAGGAGGAGTATGAGGTAATTTCCAGGGAAGAAGCGTTGAAGATGGAGGCCAGAGAAGAAACGGAAAATTTAAGGGTGGATATTGGCCGCAACTATCTTTACGGAGAGGTTTTAGCTCATGTTTTAGGTTATCTGGGGGAAGCCAACGAAGAAGAAGTTAAAAAAGGCCAATTTAAACTTGGTGATTTGGTTGGCCGTGGGGGCATTGAAGAACAGTATGACAGTTATTTAAGGGGTCAGGATGGGGGAGAGATTTATGAAGTTGATGCTTATGGAGAAAAAATCCGGGAGATTGGTCGCATTGAGCCGATTCCTGGTCAGAATCTTTATTTAACCATTGACGCCGAACTTTCCCAAACCGCCTACGAAGCTTTGGAGAAAAAACCAGGAGCGGTGGTGGCCACTAATCCGCAAAATAGTCAGGTTTTAATTTTAATTTCTTCACCTTCTTTTAATCCCAATAATATTACCTCTCAAAATTTGACCGACGAATCATTGCCGTTTTTTAACCGGGCTATTAGCGGTGTCTACCCACCTGGCTCGACTTTTAAAATCGTGACCGCTGCCGCCGGTTTGGAAGAAGGCAAGGTTAACGCCGAAACAACTTACAATGACACCGGAGAGATCAGGGTCGGGGAGTACTCTTACAAGAACTGGTACTTTACCCAATATGGCCGGACCGAAGGGGTGATTGATATCGTCAAAGCCATTAAAAGATCAACCGATACTTTCTTTTATAAAGTCGGCGAGTGGGTTGGTCCGACTCGTTTGGCTGTTTGGGCCGAGGCTTTTGGTTTAGGCAAGAAAACCGGAATTGATTTGCCAGGAGAAGTTGGGGGCTTAGTTCCCAGTCCTCAATGGAAAGAACAAAAAGGCGACCATTGGTTTTTAGGCAATACTTATCATTTTGCCATTGGTCAGGGTGACTTATTAACCACCCCGTTACAGATAAATCTAATGACTAATGTCATTGCCAGCGGAGGAAATTTATGTCAACCCCAGTTAGAAAAAAGCGAAGATGAAAAAAAGAATTGTCAGAGTTTAGAATTAAAACTAGAAACTATAAATTTAATTAAAGAAGGAATGGTTGGGGTTTGTTCTTCTGGAGGGACTGCCTTTCCTTTTTTTGATTTTCAACCTCAAGTAGCTTGTAAAACCGGAACCGCCGAGTTTGGTCATCCGGAGCATAAAACTCATGCTTGGTTTACGGTTTTTGGACCTTGGGATAAGCCGGAAATCAGTATTACTGTTTTGGTTGAAAAAGGAGGCGAAGGTTCTGCGGTTGCCGCCCCGATTGCCAAAAAAATAATGGAGGATTTCTTTCATAATGAGTGATTTTTCTTCGCCTTTTCTTCGGCTGCGTGAAAAGAAAAGAGAGTGCCAGATTGTCGCTGTTAAAAATTATCCAGAAAATTTAAAAAAGATAGATAATCCGCCCCTTAGGTTATTTATAAAAGGAGTTATCAAGCCTTCAGATAAGAAAGCTTTAGCGGTTGTTGGTAGTCGGAGGATGAGCCGCTACGGGGAAAAGGTGACTCAAAAGTTAGTCGCCGCTTTAGTCAAAGAAAAAATAACGATTGTTTCGGGGCTGGCTCGGGGGATTGATACCATTGCTCACCAAACGGCTTTAAAAGCCGGCGGACGGACTATCGCTGTTTTAGGTTCTGGTTTAGAAAACATTTATCCGCCGGAAAACAAAAAACTGGCTGAAGAAATTATTAAAGGTCACGGGGCCGTTGTTTCCGAATTTCCGCCAGGGCAAACAGCTGTTGCTGAGAATTTCCCCATCCGCAATCGGATTATCGCCGGGCTTTCTTTAGGAGTTTTAGTTATTGAGGGGGCAATCAAGTCCGGTTCTTTGATTACGGCTCGCTGGGCTGCCGAACAAGGCAGAGAAGTTTTTGCTGTGCCCGGGCCGATTGACGCTGTTGGCTCTCAAGCCCCTTTGTTTTTAATCAAACAAGGAGCTAAGGCCGTCGAGACAGTTGAAGATATTTTAGAAGAATTGAATTTTTCTTGAGAAAGAGATGTGTTATAAATAATAAATATAAATAATTAAATAATAAAAAATGAAAAGTTTAATTATTGTTGAGTCGCCGACTAAATGTAAAACCTTGGGCAATTTTCTCCCCAAAGATTACCAGGTCGTTTCCACCATGGGCCATATCCGCGATTTGCCAATAAAAAGTTTGGGGATAAAGATTGAGAAAGGCAAAACTTTTGACTTCCTACCGGAATATATTCTGCTGGAAAAGAAGAAAGAGGTTATTAAGAAATTAAAACAAGAGGCTAAAAAAGCCACTAAGATTTTTCTGGCCACCGACGCGGACCGCGAAGGCGAAGCTATTGCTTGGCATACCGCTTTTTTAATTGGCAAGGAGAAAAAGAAAAATCTGGCGCGAATTAGCTTCCATGAGATTACCAAAAAAGCCATTGAAAAAGCTCTAGCTGAACCCGGAGAAATTAATTTACAGTTGGTTGAAGCTCAGCAAGCGAGGCGGATTTTAGATCGTTTGGTCGGTTATAAACTTTCCCCTTTGCTCTGGCGAAAAATAAGGCGGGGTTTATCTGCCGGCCGTGTTCAATCAGTGACCGTCCGTTTGATTGTGGAACGGGAAAAGGAAATTGAAAAATTTATTCCGGAAGAATATTGGGAAATTTGGGCTGACTTGCGGCGGCATGTTGGTGGTTTGAAAGAGGGAGTGCCGGCTTTTTTAGCCAAGCTGAATAAACTTAACGGCAAGACGCTTAAGATTGAGAATCAGACCCAGGCCAAAGAGATTGTTGAAGAACTCCAAAAAGCCAATTATGAAGTCGCCAGCGTTGAAGAAAAAGAAATTTCCCAGTCACCGGTACCGCCTTTTACCACTTCCACTTTGCAGCAACGGGCGGTTTCCCGTTTAGGTTTCTCCAGCAAAAGAACGATGAGAATCGCCCAGGGCTTGTACGAGAAAGGTTTGATTACTTATCATCGGACTGACTCTTTTAATTTGGCCAGCGAGGCCATTACCCAGATTAGAGACTACATTCAAAAGAATTACGGTCCTGATTTTCTCCCTGAGAATCCCCACTTCTATAAAACCAAATCAAAAGTGGCTCAGGAAGCCCATGAAGCCATTCGACCAACCGACATTTCTCGCCAAGCAACAGCCATTAAGAGCGAAAATAAAGATGAAGAACGTCTTTATCAATTAATTTGGCAACGGACTTTAGCTTGCCAAATGACGGCCGCCATTTGGGACCAGACCAGAATTAATGTTCAGGCCGCTTCCGTAAAAAACATTTACAGTCTTTTGGCCGAGGGAAAAGTGATTAAGTTTGCCGGCTGGCTAACTCTTTATGAGAAAAGAAATGAAGAAGTCTTGCCTAAGGTTAAAGCTGGCGATGATTTGGACTTGCTTAAAATAAAAGATGAACAGAAATTTACCCAGCCACCAGCCCGTTATACCGAAGCGACTTTAATCAAGGCCTTGGAAGAAAGAGGAATCGGTCGTCCTTCAACTTACGCGCCGATTGTTTCCACGATTCAGGACCGTCAATACGTGGAGAAATTTGAAGGCAAATTTAAGCCGACTTCTTTAGGGACAACAGTCAATGATTTTCTGGTTGAATATTTTCCTGATGTTTTTGATTATCAGTTTACCGCCAAGATGGAGGATGAATTGGATGATATCGCCAATGGCCAAAGGCAATGGAAAATCGTTCTGAATGATTTTTACCAGCCCTTTGAGAAAAAACTTTCTGCGGTTGGCAAAGTGGCCGAAAGAGTGGCAGTTCCCACCGAAGTGACCGGAGAAAAATGTCCGAAATGTCAGAAAGGGCAATTGGTCATTCGTCTCGGCCGTTTTGGCAAGTTTATATCCTGTTCCCGTTTCCCTGAATGTGATTATTCCGCCCCCTTTGTCCAAAAGCTGGAAGGGGTGAAATGCCCTGATTGCGGCGGAGAAGTGGTTATTAAGAAAAGCAAAAAAGGCAGTCAGTTTTATGGCTGTTCAAATTATCCAAAATGTCATTGGGCTTCCTGGCGAAAGCCCACTAATTAAAAAAGCTATGAGTTTGAAAAATGAGTAAAAAACAAAGAAAAATAATCATCGGTTTAACCGGACCAATGGGTGCTGGTCATGGGATGGTGGCGGAATATTTGAAGAAAAAGGGATTTTTTTATTCCTCAACTTCTGAACGCGTCAGAGAAGAATGCCGCAGAAGAGGAAGAGAAATTACCAGAGACAGTCTGCAAGATGTGGCTGATGAACTTCGTCGGAGATTTGGACCGGAAATTTTGGCGAAAAGAACTTGGAATATCGTTAAAAAATATCCCTTGGCAATTGTTGATTCCATTCGAGGAATAGCTGAAGTGGATTTTTTAAAAAGCAAACCTAATTTTTATTTAATTGGTATAACGGCACCTCGAAAAATACGTTATCAAAGAGTCATGTCTCGCCATCGAGAATCAGACCCCATAACCTGGAAGGGTTTTTTGGCAGCTGATAAAAAAGATTTTAAAAGTGGCCAGGGAAAATTTGGGCGTAATATCACTGCCTGCTTAAAAAAAGCCGATTTTTTAGTTGTCAATAATAGAACAATTAAGGAACTTGAGAAAAAAATAGAACGCTGGTTGGAAAAATTTAAATAAATCTTCTTGAATTAAATCTTTTTAAGTGTTAGAATGGTTTCATTACACACATCAACAGTTGTTTTTCTGATTACTTCTTGTTGATGGCGGAAAAAGAAAAACAGAAATTTTTTAATGGCAAAAGCAAAGTCCGAAATTAAAATAGGCTTAAAAGACCTCTTAGATGCTGGTTGTCATTTCGGTCATCAAGCCCAGCGCTGGAATCCGAAGATGGCCCCCTTTTTATATGGAGTTCGTGACGGTATTCATATTTTTGACTTGGCTAAAACTAAAGAAGGCTTGGAAAAAGCCGCTGAATTTGCCCAACAAATAGCTTCCCAAGGCGGGCAAATCATTTTTGTCGGAACTAAACGTCAGGCTCAGGCGATGATTAAGGAAGAAGCCTTAAGAGTTAAAATGCCCTTTATCAGTGAGCGCTGGCTGGGAGGTTTATTAACCAACTTTGATAATCTCAAGAAATCGATTGACAAGTTAAAAGACTTAAAAGAGAAAAAAGCTTCGGGAGAATTGGAGAAATACACCAAAAAGGAAAATATTTTAATTGACCGGGAGATTGCCCGTTTGGAGAGATTTTTTGGCGGTTTAGTTGATCTGAAAGAACTCCCGGCCGCGCTTTTTGTTATTGATGTTAAAAAAGAACAGGCTGCTTTGAAGGAAGCCGCCAAGAAAAACATTCCGGTCATGGCGGTGGTTGATTCCAATACCGATCCTGATTTGGTTGATTGGGTTATCCCGGCCAATGATGATGCTGTTGGCTCGGTTAAATTGATTGTTTCTTTGATAGCGGAAGCAGTTAAATGTGGACAACAGATGGGGGAGAAGAAAACCAAGGCAGAAACTGCTAAGATAAAAAAGGAAGAAGAAAAAGATGAAGACTAGTTTAGACCAAATTAAAAAATTAAGAGCCAAAACCAAAGCCGGTGTGATAGACTGCCGACAGGCTTTAGAAGCCGGTGGTGGCGATTTAAAAAAAGCCGAAGAATGGCTGAGAAAAAAAGGTTTTCAGAGTGCCGGCAAAAGGACTGGCCGGGAAACTGGTTGCGGTTTGGTTGAGGCCTATACCCACGCCGAAGGAAAAATTGTGGCGGTAGTTGAGCTCTGTTGTGAAACTGATTTTGTGGCCAGAACCGAAGATTTTAAAAAATTAGCCCATGAATTGGCGATGCAAGTGGCGGCTCTTAAGCCTCAAGATGTTCAAGAACTTTTGGCACAACCGTGGATTAGGGACGAGAGCAAAAAGATTGAAGAGTTAGTTAAAGAATTAAGCGCTAAAACCGGGGAAAACATTAAAGTTAACCGTCTCTATCGTTTAGAATTAGGCAAGGAGTCTTGATGGACTTAAACGAAACTCGCGAAAAAATGGAGAAGGCTTTAGAGGCCTTGTCTAGTGATCTCTCCAGCCTGCGGACAGGCCAGGCTAATCCCAGCTTGATTGAACAGATGATGATTGAGGCTTATGAAACCCACATGCCTTTGTTGGAGTTAGCGACAATTATTACCGAAGGCCCGGATCAGTTATTGGTCACCCCTTTTGACCAATCGATTATTAAAAATATTGAGAGAGCTTTAACCATGGAGCGAAATTTAGGCTTAAGTGTTCGTACTGAGGAAAATGTCATTCGTGTTCAAATCCCGCCGTTAAGCGAGGAAAGAAGACAGGAATTTAGTAAAATCCTTCATCAAAAGCTGGAAGCTGGTCGGGTGATGATTAGGCAGATGCGCCATGAAGCCATGGAGAGCATCGAACAAGATTTTACCGCCAAACAGCTGGGCGAGGATGAAAAATTTCGTCGTCAACAGGATTTGCAGAAATTGACCGATGAATTTAACGGCAAGATTGAAGAGATGGGAAAGAAAAAAGAAGCCGAGTTGATGATGATTTAATTTTCCTAAAAGATGATTTTAACTTTAATTACTTTTCTTCTTGTTTTGTCTGTTTTAATTTTTGCCCATGAGTTTGGCCATTTTTTGGCGGCTAAAAAGGCCGGCATTAAAGTCGAAGAATTTGGTTTTGGTTATCCGCCGCGGCTTTTCGGCAAAAAATTCAGAGGGACAATTTACTCTCTTAATTGGCTGCCTTTTGGCGGTTTCGTCAGGCTTTATGGCGAACAGGCGGATAAAAAAATCAAGAGCCAGGATGCTTTTTGCCAAAAAAACAAAAAAACCAGAAGTCTGGTTCTTTTGGCCGGCGTCTTTTTTAATTTCCTGTTGGCGATTGTTGTCTTCACCGTTGTTTACTCCTTTTCCGGCATCCCCACCAAAACCGACAAAGTAAAAATCTTAGGGGTTATTCCTGGTTCACCAGCGGCTCAAAGCGGCTTGAAAGAAAATGACAAGGTTTTAAAGGTTGGTGATAAAACTTTAAGAGATAGTCAGGCTTTTATCGAGTTGATTGAGAAAGGGAAAGGCCAACAACTTCTTTTGACGATTGAAAGAGAAAAAGACAATCC
>Ga0100397_1002349_pt1 | contig 11008 bp, 8 predicted proteins | sample CryGeymeta201521_FD_81550 | JGI IMG/M metagenome (GOLD analysis project Ga0100397, IMG submission 81550) | Groundwater microbial communities from Crystal Geyser aquifers in Utah, USA - Crystal Geyser metaG 2015-21 | ecosystem: Environmental > Aquatic > Deep subsurface > Groundwater | place: USA... | reverse complement strand
TTTGCCCCTCCAAATGGGAGGGATGCAAAGTCTTTTGCTCTGGCTCGACAAGCACCCGAAAACCCACATGGTCGTTATCGACACCTTGGGAAGAATCCTTCCGACCGGGAAGGGCAATAGCAATCAGTTTGTGGACGATTACCAGTTTGTGGGAAAACTTCAAAAACTCGCTATTGATCGCGGTATCGCGTTCCTAATCATCCACCATATCCGCAAGCAAGGCGCTGAATACGCGCTTGACCGAGTGGCGGGCACAACTGGAATCACCGGCGCGGCTGATTCCGTTTGGGTCCTGGACACGGGAAAACCACCTGCAAGCGCCATTCTTCACGTTACTGGAAGAGATATCGAGGCCCAGGAAATCGCGTTGAAGTTCGATATGGGTTTTTGGTCCATCATGGGGGAAGCCCGGGAAGTGCTTATCAGCGAGGAACGCCGGGAAATCCTTTCCCTGGTTTCAGAAAAAGGCCCGATTTCTCCGAAGGAAATAGCGGAGTTTTTAGGGAAAAGTCGGGATGCTATCCGCTTCCTTCTCATTGCAATGAAGCGGGATGGACAGCTTTCCTCTCTCGAAGAGGGGGTATACTCTATCCCCCCCTCACACCCCTTACAGCACTAACAGGGCTCACACCCCTCACAGCCCTCACAGGGTGGAAGCTGTGAGGGCTGTGAGGGGTAGACAGAGGGAACCCCTCACAGCCCCTCACAGGGTAAAATAGGCTCACAGAGCGGTTTATATGGGGGCCTGTGAGGCCTGTGAGGGCTGTGAGGGGGGTAGAGGGGTAGCCCCAAAAACCGGAAACCAGGAGCCGGGAAACATTGATTCCGACAAGCGGGAGAGCCTTCAACCGTCCGGCCGGGCGGCCCAAAGATGGACGGTTGAACGCCGAAGAAAAACCCGCCAAAAAGCGGATCGCCTGCGGCGACCCGCGCGGGAGCCGAAACCGTGGCGGTCGTCCACTGGACGCCCACCACGGGGAACCAAAAGAAGCGGAACCGCCGGACCGCGAGCGCGGCCCGTATGCGAGATCGGAAGCGTTGCGCCGGTTTTTTCGGATCGGCGCAACCGACGGAAGAAAGCGGTAGCGCACCCGGACGGGGAACCCCGACCGGGCAAACGCGCACAAGACCCTTTCGGAATTACGCGGTAGCGGCCCGACCGGGAACCCGGAACGGTCGCCGCTCTCCATTTTGAATTCGCCGGAACCCGCCTCCGGGCTTGCGTTCGGGAAGGCCGCTTCTCGTCCTGTTAAACCGGCCAGGGGTTCGGCAAGTCGTTTCACTCCTCCGCCTCACCACCTGACCGGTTTTCGGAAATGCTCTCTCCGGCGCAAAAGCGCGCCTCCGAAAACGAGCATTTCCGCAGGTCGAGAAAACGCCGATAAAGCCGGACGTTTACCGCGGCCTCCCCTTCGTTTCCCGGCAAAGTCTCCGGTAAATCCGGGGTGGCGAACGGAGAACCACCGGGAGAGCCTTCAACCATCCGGCCGAGCGGCCCAAAACCGGATGGTTGAACGCCGAAGAAAAACCCGCCAAAAAGCGGATCGCCTGCGGCGACCCGCGCGGGAGCCGAAACCGTGGCGGTCGTCCGCCGGACGCCCACCACGGGGAACCAAAAGAAAGAACCAACAGAAAAACCCCACCCCCAGGCCGGGCGGCCTGGTCCCGGCTTGCTCCGGGAAATGCTAACCGGCCTTTCGTTCGTCCGGTCGTTCACCTGGTCGCAAGCGCCCAGGTGAAGGGGTGGGGCTTGACTCCGGGGCTAGCTGCGGGCGGGGCGGGTCATATTTTTTTCACTCCGCTTCGCTACGTAAAAAAAATACCGGGCTGTCCGCTCCGCTAGAGCAAGGCCCGCGCCAGTCCCGGCCCTCCCTGGCCGGTCCTGTCACGTTCCTTGCGGCGTCGCCGTCTGATAATAAATTTATTATCAGACGCATCCCTTGACCCACCCCGCCCTTGGCCTCCACCCGGCGGGAGCCCGCCGGGGTCGGCTTTACATAACACGCATTATGCAAACTAGCCCCTACGCCAAGCCCCACCCCGCCGCGCTCACGCGCGGCCGACCGTCCCCGGCTTTTGTGGTGTAATCAATGTTTCGTGGTATGCCAAGTTCCCCCCGGTGCATCCCTTCCCAACGACGAAGGAACCCAGCTACATTTACCTTCAATCTTGCCCTTCCGTTGACGATTACTACTTTGACCAAAAATTAAAAGGGAGAAAACCGAAGGCGAAGCCCCAGCCCGAAAACCCGGGAAAAAGGTAACGGTCCTTTCCGGTTATCCGGGGCATCGGAAACCCGCCCCGCGTCCTGTTGAAATGGGTAACGACGCCGTGACCGGCATCATTACCCATTTCTCGGAAAGGCATTCTCCGGCGAAAAACGCCTCCGAAAACATGCCTTTCCGCAGGCGCGGCAACGCCCAACCTTCGCGGCTCCGCCGCTACGGTTTGGACGTTGGGGGCGGGTTTCCTCGTGCTGTGAACGTGGCTTTTCGGTTCACCTCTGCATTCCCCGGAACAACCCATCAAAACAGCACCAAAAGCCCATCGCCCGGTGTTTTTTTCGCTTACAAAGTTCCCTGTTTTATGCGATAATCCCGGTATGCCACTCATTCACCAACAAGACGGTCTTGATTTTTTTATCGAACCGGAATTTCCCGCCCCTCCCCATGTCCGCATTACAAAAGGGGATGGCCTTGCTATTATTCGTGTTGGAATACCTGAACAGGAACTTCCTTACATCGAAAAATATGAAAACATTTCCCGTGAAGATCTTGATCTAGCCTATAACACCATTTGGGACGCTCAAGAAAAATTCCTCAATGTCTGGAATAAAATTCACTCAAACCCGGTTTCATAATGCCTACTCTCGATTGGTTAGGGAAAAAGGCGGTTGTAAATCATCATCGGCATGTTCCATTTCACCTACTCAAAAGCCGTGATGATCTTTCTTGCGGTGATGCTGATAGCGGCAATATTCTTGTCCAGGCAGATAATCTTTTAGCCCTGAAAGCCCTTTTGCCCTATTATGCCGGGCAAGTAAAATGTATTTACATCGATCCTCCCTATAATACAGGGAATGAAGGCTGGGTCTACAACGACAACGTCAATAGCCCTGAAATGAAAACCTGGTTGGGTAAAGTCGTTGGCCGCGAGGCTGAAGACCTTTCTCGCCATGACAAATGGCTTTCCATGATGTATCCGAGGCTTCAACTTTTGCGAGAATTTCTCCGTGATGACGGGTTAATCTTTATCAGCATTGATGATAATGAACAACATAATCTTCGAACGCTTTGTGATGAAATTTTCGGCGAACGAAATTTTCTTGCATGCCTAATTTGGCAGAAACGAACTTCCCCCGATGCCAGGCTTCAAATGAGTGATGCGCATGAATACATTGTTGCTTATGCAAAAAACCTTTTTAATCTTAAATTACATCGAATTCCGCAATCACCAAAGCAAATTAAGGGTTATAAAAACCCAGATAATGACCCTCGCGGCCCATGGGCTTCAACGGATTTTTCCGCCCAAGGTTTTCGTCCTAACCAGATGTATTCCATTAATACGCCCAGTGGGCGAGTTGTACAGCCACCTCCTGGAAATTGCTGGAAAAATGTTGAAAGTGTCTTTTTGCAGTTGGTTGCAGATAACCGAATGTGGTTTGGGAAAAATGGTTCTGGTGTTCCAAGACGCAAAACTTTTCTTTCGGAATCTTTAGGTGTTTCTCCTTGGACTTGGCTTCCAAATGACGAAGTAGGCCACAGCCAAGAAGCAAAGAACGAAATAAAAGCATTGTTTGGCAAGGAAGAAAAGAGGTTTGAGACACCTAAACCTACCAGACTTATTGAGCGACTTTTATTTATTGCAACAAAGCCTGGTGATTTAATTTTGGATTCTTTCGCAGGTTCAGGGACCACAGGTCACGCAGTTCTTGCTGTTAATTACAAATCTAATGGGGAATCCCCGCGTCGTTTTATTCTTGTTGAGATGGTTCCTACAATTTGTAACGAAATTACGGCCAAAAGACTTTCTAAAGTAATTCAAGGTTGCGATTCTGAAAAAGGCTTTGGTGGCGGTTTTTGTTACTGTGAATTGGGCTCTCAGCTTTTTGATGAGAAAGGGCGAATCAAACCAGAAGTCACTTTCAAAGATCTTGCCAGGCATGTTTTTTTCTCCGAAACCGGGAAACCTTTACCAGATAAAGCCGAGAAGAAATTTCCCCTTTTGGGTGTATCCGACGGCATAGCCGTATATTTGCTATACAACGGTGTTTTGAAGGATAAAAGCCCGAACGGGGGGAATGTTTTAACCGTTCCGGTTTTGCAATCCCTCGCCGCGCATGACGGCCCGAAGGTGATTTATGGCGTAGGGTGCCGTATTGGCACGGTTCGCCTTACCCAGGAAAATGTCACTTTCCGCCAAATACCTTACGAAATCAAGGTTTCCTGATATCCTCACTCTGAAAGAATACCAACAACGGGCCCTTGATAGCCTTCGTTCCTACTTTTCCGAATGTTCAAAATTGAGGGACCCCGATACCGCTTTTTATTCCGTGACCAAAGAAATTTTTGGTGAAGGTCTCCGGTATTGCCCGATTAAAGAGCTTCCCGGCCTTCCTTATGTCTGTGTGCGAATTCCGACCGGCGGAGGAAAAACCCTTGTCGCTGCTCACGCCGTGGGTATTGCTACCAAGGAATTTTTACAGGTGGATCGGTCCCTTGTTTTGTGGCTTACCCCGTCAAACGCAATCCGGGAGCAAACCTTAAAAGCCCTCAGAAATAGATCACACCCTTACCGCCAGGCCCTTGATACTTTGCTTCAATCGGTAACGGTCCTCGACATTCAAGAGGCCGTTTCCTTGCGCCCTTCCGTATGCGATGGTTCAACGGTCATTATTGTTTCGACAATGCAGGCGTTCCGGGTCGAAGACACCGAAGGCCGGAAAGTCTATGAAGCCTCAAGCGATTTGAAAACCCATTTTTCCGATGTGCCGGAACCGGCAAAACTTTTCTTGGAAACCATTCCCGGTGGTTCCCCGATTCCCTCTCTGGTGAATGTTTTTCGCCTCCGGAATCCGATTGTTATAGTTGATGAAGCCCACAACGCCAGAACTGATCTATCTTTTGAAACTCTGGCCCGTTTCCGGCCCTCCTGTATTCTGGAATTTACCGCGACTCCGGCGGCCCAGGACAAACCCAGCAACGTTTTACACGCGGTCTCAGCGGCTGAACTTAACGCCGAAGAAATGATCAAACTTCCTATCCGTCTTGAAGCCCGCGAGGATTGGAAGGAATTACTTGAAGACGCTTTGACCGTTCGCGCCGATCTTGAAAAGACCGCCCATACCGAGCAACAAAAGACCGGTGAATACATCCGACCCGTGATGCTTCTTCAGGCCCAGCCCAAAAGAAACGACCAGGAGACCCTTACCGTTGAAGTGGTGAAAACCTGTCTCCTTGAAGATCATCACATACCCCCCGAGCAAATAGCGATAGCAACCGGCGATACCAAGGAATTAGCCGATGTTGATATCTCAAAACCGGATTGTCCTATTCGTTTTGTTATAACGGTTCAAGCCTTACGGGAAGGCTGGGATTGCCCGTTTGCCTATATTTTGTGTTCCGTGGCCGAGCTTCGTTCTTCAACGGCGGTCGAACAAATCTTAGGCCGGATCATGCGTTTACCGAAAGCCCGCCGGAAAACCGATTCCAAATTGAACCAGGCATACGCCTTTTCGGCCTCCAAAAATTTCGTTGACGCCGCGAAGGCCCTTGAAGATGCTTTGGTTGAAAACGGGTTCCAGCGCCATGAAGTGAAGAATTTTGTTGCGCCGATGCAGCTAAAATTTCTTAATGAAGAACCGACAATTTTCATGGGTGCGACCACGGCAACCATAGAGGAAAAGCCCGATCTTTCTAACCTTTCGAAAGAGATTGCTTCAAAAGTGATCTTTGACGAAAAGGAAAAGGTTTTCACCTTTCAAGGGCAGATGGAGGAATCGGAAAAACAGGAATTGGAGAAGTGTTTCAAGACCCCCGAGGCAAAAGCCACCGTTGGAAACATCTTCAAGGTTTCCCGGGGAATTCCGATCAAAAAGCCTGGCCCGCCCGCCGAAAGCGGGGAAGTCTTTTCAATCCCGGTTTTGTCGGTTCGCCAGGGAACCCTTTTCGAACCGTTTGAAGAAACCCACTTTCTTGATTTTCCCTGGAAACTGTCGGAATGTGACGCGACCCTTTCCGAAACGGAACTCCCGTCAAAGCGGTCGGAAGGGGTTGTCGGTGAAGTCACGGTCGATAAAACCGGTGATATCAAAATTCATTACCTCGATCAGATCCGCACCCAACTTGCATTTACCGGCCTTGATGCCGACTGGTCACCGGAAGACCTGATTATCTGGCTTGACCAGGCATTCCCCCACCGGGACATAATTCAACCGGAGGCTATCGGCTTTCTGAATCAGGCTTTTGAACATCTCACGAAAACCCGGATGCTTTCTCTTGAGCTATTGGTGCATGACAAATACCGCCTGAAAACAGCCATTCAAGAGAAAATCCAACAGCACCGCCTGACGGCCCGGAAAAAAGCCTATCAAGCCCTTCTCGACCCAGCCAGCGCGACGCCGCTTGAAGTGAACCCCCAAACCTGTTTCACCTTCAAACCCCATGAATACCCGTATAATACTGTGTATCGCGGTTCTTACGAGTTCAAGAAACATTTTTACAGAAAAATCGGCGATCTGGATTCAACCGGCGAAGAATACGAATGTGCTGTTTTCCTCGACATGCTCCCCGAGGTGAAATACTGGGTCCGCAACCTCGAACGTCGGCAACAGCATTCTTTCTGGCTACAAACCTCTTCCGACAAATTTTACCCGGACTTTGTATGCGCCCTTAACGACGGGCGTTTCATGGTGGTTGAGTCCAAGGGAAAGATTTACTGGTCAAACACGGATTCCCTGGAAAAGCGCATCATCGGCCAAATTTGGGAATCTCGAAGTAATGGCAAATGCCTTTTCATTATGCCCGAAGGAAAAGACCTTCCCGCCATAAAAGCCAAACTGGCGAAACAATAGACTAGGAAAGGATTTCAGGCATTTTGACCAATATACATCATAATGGTATAATGTTCTTTGAAGAGTTATGAAGAGAACCCAAATTTACTTGGATGAAGGTCAACAAGTGTTCCTTGAGGGCTTGGCGTTTTTATTGAGCCGAAAAGAAAAGAAACGGGTTTCAATTTCGGAATTAATCCGCCGGGCAATCGAAATACTCAAAAAGAAATACCCGGAAGTTCCAACCGAAACAGATTTGATTTTGAATAGTCCTTCTCTTCTTAAAGGCATAGAGAGAGCCAAAAAGGAAAAGAAGTTGCTCAGTCACAAGGCGGTATTTAACTCAAAATAGTTTTGTTCTTGGGTGATCGCCATAAAGGAGAACGAGATGGTTATTCCTGATTTATCGGCAGAAGATATCAAGACTGCTATGTCTGATGCAACGGATATCGAGCTCCTTTCAAGAGAAGGCGGCCAAAAAATTGTTTTCACCGGGCTTATTGAAAATAAAAAATGGGCTTTGAAGTTTATGCGCCCGAACCTTTCATCCTCTGCTGATCAATCTGTTGAAGACTCTGTCGATGATGTCACGGCCAGAGCTCAACGCGAAGTTGAGACAATGCAACAATGCCAGAGCCCCTTTTTGGTGAGACCTGGCCCAATAGGCATAAAGTCAGTATACATCAAGGGCGAGCCCTATATCTTCTTTACAGAGGAATTCATCCCGGGCATCGACTTGAAAAATTACAAAAAGAAAACCGGTGTTTTACCTATTCCTGAAATAACAAAACTTGGAATTCATATCTCCGAAGCCATTTCCTCTATTTGGAACTGGGCTAAAATTCATAGGGATGTTAAGCCCGGAAATATCATGCGGAAGGATTCCAACGGGGATTTCATTCTTCTTGATATGGGCTTGGTCTTTGACCTGAATGATGCTTCTCTTTCCCTGTTTGGCCCTGTCGGAACTCCAATCTATTTTTCCCCGGAACAAATGGATTTTAACCACAGAAGAACGGTTCTAGACTTCCGGTCTGATTTGTTCTCTTTGGGAATTGTCCTTTATGAAATGGCTACTGGCCAGCATCCCTTTATCAACAAAGGCACAACGAGCTCATTTGAGGTTGTAAATAATATAAGGACTATGGCCCCGGAAAATCCTTGTCTCATAAGAAAAGATCTTCCTCAGGGCCTGGGGGATATTATCATTAGACTTTTGGCGAAACGGCCAGCCCTTAGATTTAGGCAAATTGGCCTTTTAATAGAAGCCCTAACTAAGGCTTCAGTGGGAGGAAAGTAAATGCCTTTATTAGCACAATCAGGTTATGGCCGGGCAGAAAAAATCCAAAAGGGTTTGAAAAGTGGCTGTATAAAAGGGGTGATTTTAAGCCCCCGGGATGAGGAACCCGCGAAATTAAAAGATTTTTCAGCGGAACTAAGGGAAACCTATAACGACGCTCTAATTCTATTTGATCCTCAATTTTATGCAACTACGGTTCTTTGTCCGAGAGATCAAAATTTGCCAAGTTATGATTATTACAATAATAACAAGGGCCTAAGCAGAACAAAATTTACTCCACAAGGCATTCAACGCTATGTTTCTGAAGCATTGGCCTTTCAAAACTCTGTTCAGGAGCTAAGCTATTACATTTCCCCAACAGTAATTTTTGAGGATTTCCGGGATTCTTGGAGTCAGATTTCCTTAGGTTTGGCGGAACAAGCTATTGAGCACTGGTCCAAAGACCTTTCCCGAAATAAACCGCTCCTTTGCTCTTTGGCTATATCGGAATTTGCATTTAGAAATAGGGAAGGCTTGGATGAATTCTTAGATGCTATCTCCGCTTGGGATGTGAATGGTTTTTATCTCCTGATAAACCGCAATTCAACATCTTCGAATGCGATTTTTGATTCAACAGCACTAGGCAATATTCTTTATTTTATTCATGTTTTGAGTCGAATAAATAACTATGAAGTTTTCTGCGGTTACAGTGATTGGCATAGTTTCATTTTGGAAGCCGTCGGCGCTTCACATACCGCTTGTGGTTGGTTTCAGAATTTGAAAAATTTTTCAATGTCTAGGTTTCTTCCCGCCGGCAGAGCAAGACAGCCGAGAAAACGCTATTCCTCAGGCCCTCTTTTATCCAGCATTCTTATAAACCCTGAATTGGAAGCGGTTTATTCTATAGGGTCATTACCCACCGCCCTATCTGGCACATCTCACGACAGCATTCTTGTAAATCATGGCCCAGCAGCAGGGGAACAGTTTTGGTCTGGTGAAGTTGCCTGTTTATCTCATTGGGAAACGATCAGTTCTATTGCTTCGAGTTTGTCTGGTCAACCGGCGTCCAAACAACTAGAATTGGCAACAAACAAAATTAATATGGCCAAAACTCTATTCCGATCCTTTCAACAAAGGGAAATAATTTTCGATCCCTCTACCGGCCCAAATCATTTGGACATTTGGTTGCAAGCGATTCAAAATTTTAAAAATTCGATTTCATCCTTTTGACGAGTATGGCGACAAAAATTTTATATTCCGAAGAAGAGATGGCTTTAGCCTTCCAGAAGAAACTTTTATCGAAAAAGGGTCTTCCGGGTATCGGTCCATTTTGGCGGGTATTTAAGGAAGTCCTTAGTTTGTCTGGTCGTCCTGATTTTTTGGGGATTCAAAAAAAGAACAGGAAAAAAGTTCAGTTCTCTAATCTGAATGGGTCAATCGTTGCTTCCTCAATAATGGCTCTTTTGAAACCGAATACTTCCAAATCATTAAAGACGATTGTAAAAAATACCGGCTTCTCTCTTCCTGTTGTGAAAAGAGTTTTGAAGGGTTTGGTAGAAGACAATCATATCGTTCAGGCAGGCCCGGATATGTTTAAAGGCACTGAAGTTAGCCTTATTGCAGAGATGGAAACCTTTGTTTTCGAGCTTAAACTGAATAATACCAAAAGGGCTATTTTCCAGGCCCAACAGTATAAAAGCTTTGCCCATCACGTTTTCATCATCGCACCCCCTTCAAGAATTCCGAATTATCGAAAGTTCAAAAAAGTTCTCGACTTGTGGGGTATCGGGTTAGCCTCGTTTGATCCTGATACATTGAGTTTCAAAATTGAAAATCCATCAGTTCCAAAGGAACCCGCGTCAAAACAGCAGCTTCTTTATACTGTTTATAATGCCATGGCCCAACAAGCCGCCTTGTAAGGGGCTTCCATTACTTTAAATGTTTTTCGTGAAAGGCAAAATTCCTTAACCTGGTTTTACGTTCCATTGCTCCCTAAAAGGGTTCCGGGAAGATAGCTGCGTTAATATACGCTAAGGCAAATCTTACAACCTGACCTAATCTGACAGTTTGCGGCTGGTGACAATTTTGTTGGGTTTAGGCCTGATTTACCCCTTCAGCCTTCCCTCATGGTAAGCCTTTAACGCCGGTCCGACCTTCGCCAGCGTTGCCGGGGAATGGTAACGGTGAACCTTGAAGAAAATCTTTCCGATCTTCTCTGGAAGCTGGTATCCGAACATCACTTCACACAAGGCCCTAACCTCGCCCATTGTATTTGAATAGGTTCCGCCGGTATGCGACCACCCACCGAGCCGCAGGAATAGCCCCAGGTCAACCGTTCTGAAGTCGGCCTTGTCCAGATCCCAGATGAGTTTTTTCTGAAGCGGCAGAAACCGCTTGTCATGAATCCCCCCGATTGCTTCCTTTACCCGATCCTTCTTAACTTTCGCTTTCAACCTCAATCGCAGGTCTTCCATGTTCCTTCCCCCTTTCTTTGCGTCTTTCCCCTGCTATTCTACCATTCCAGCCGAAAGCCAGCCCCTGAGGAAACCCGGCAACCCAATTTGGCCCTTGCCCTCATTTCCAAAAGCCTACGATCCCCCCAGGACCGCCTCAACCCTCGTTTGGTGCGGCTCACCGCCCCCAGGCCCGTTTCGGGGTTTCACGGGAAACCCCGAAAC
>Ga0100397_1002344_pt1 | contig 11029 bp, 7 predicted proteins | sample CryGeymeta201521_FD_81550 | JGI IMG/M metagenome (GOLD analysis project Ga0100397, IMG submission 81550) | Groundwater microbial communities from Crystal Geyser aquifers in Utah, USA - Crystal Geyser metaG 2015-21 | ecosystem: Environmental > Aquatic > Deep subsurface > Groundwater | place: USA... | reverse complement strand
TCTGAAAAATAATTGGTCTTTTGTCACAGCAGTATCTTGTTGATTTCTTTTGCATTCTCACAATTCTTTCTTATCATTGTTCATCAATGAATGATCAACATGCTCTGCTCATCATCAGTTCATGTTCAATGGAGCAGCAGCCTTTAATGGAGACATTAGTAGTTGGAACGTGGCTGCCGTGACCAGGATGGGTGTAAGTCTGAAAAATAATTGGTCTTTTGTCACAGCAGTATCTTGTTGATTTCTTTTTCATTCTCACAATTCTTTCTTATCATTGTTCATCAATCCACATGCTCTGCTCATCATCAGGGCATGTTCAATGGAGCAGCAGCCTTCAATCAAAATTGTAAGTAGTAGTCAATAGTGACCTCTCCTTCAAACCGTACTAGTATCATGTCAATTACTACTCTGTATCTTGTTCTGATACTGACAGCTTTCTGAAATTTCTGCCTCATATACTATAATATCATATTCACAGTGTGTTCCTGGGGTCCGATTGCGAATGCTGATCCTCCTAGTGTTGTTGATATGTTTAAGTCTTCAGCTTGTTCTGTGCAAAGTGACCCAGTTTTCACTGCAATGCCCCCTGGACCATTTTGTTTTGTTTGTTCTTGAGAAAAGAGAGATGAGAGATCATGATTATCATCATTCAAAGAAGCTGCAATGAATACATCAGTATATATGTTATTTGTGATACAAAAAAAGAACGGATGAATCAAGAAAGAGTTTGAAAATGGGTTTGTGGTGGTGGTAGTGAGTGACTGTTACTACTGGCTGGTGACAGTATAGTACTCAGTAGTACTTTTGTGATGTTAACAGATGATGGCTCACGACTGAGCTTTTCTCAGTACTACCAACAATGCAGGAGGAGTGAAAGCTTTTGAAGTACTGAGAAGACAAGTAGTAGTACTTATTATGGATGACTGTTAGAGAGAAGCCGGTGCTGGAGATTCACTATTAAAAATCGTAGTTATTATTCAATTTCTGGTCATTGTGTGGACAAAAACAAATAGGACCTCGAGTAATGAATTGTGCGTTTGCTTAACTTACCTTAACGCACCCTCTTTCCTTAATTTACATCATACAGGCTTGCGTTATTTAACTGACTTGACTGATTCAGGTGCACCGTGCTCGCAAATTTCAATTTTTTTGTTTGGGTTGATATGGAACACATAGGGAGGCGGTGGTTGCTAATAAAAAATAAAACTTGCTCAGTCCACGTGACTGGCTGGAGTAAGTCAATCTACCTGCCCGAAGAGAAGACGACAGAGAGAAGAAGACAATTTCCAAAATCAATTGTTTATTTTTTTACTTTATCACATCCAAATTTTCTACTACGAGTATTAGTTATTATTAGTCGTTAGTTATTAGTTATAAGCAACTTGAGGATTTTTTATCATGGGAACTTCAAGGCCCCAAAACAAAGAAGAAGAAGAAGAAGAAGGGGAAAAAAGGGAACCAACCATGGCTTCCCAATCGGTCTCTGTCATGCAAGCCATGTCCAATTTGGACATTTCTAGTAGTAGTTATGAACGATCCTGTCGACAAGCTTCTGCTTCTGCTTCTGTTTCTGCTAGATCATCAGCTGCAACAGCAGACGATGTTGATGCAGAAGATCACAAAGCATTTACTTCCGAATTGTATTCACGAGATTCCATCTTGTCGGCGTTGGGAGCTCAAGGTAACACCAAACGATCTTCTCGCAGTCGATCTTCTGCGGAAGAAACCAAGCAAAGCATTCGCGTTCTCGATCGACGTCGTCTGCTACCAGGCCTTGCCGTGGTGCAGAACGTGCAGAAGCAAGATCTGCGTCGGGAGTCAGCAGCTACTTTGTCGTCGGTGAGCAGTACCATTGCTGTGAGACACGGCAAGCCAACAACGACCACCACCGCCAACAGCAACAGCAACAGCAACAAAAAGAAGACAACACAGCAATTGATATTGTTGCGTCATGCAGCTCGATGCCCCTACAGTCCCGATAGTGAAGACAAGACCTGTCGTGGGAAATGTCCCATTCACAAGAAATGCTAGCAAACCAAGGAATTGAGGTGACACATGGAAATGTGTCAACTTGTTGAGGAATGTCCTTATCCCGGTTGTAACGAAACAAACAAGGCAGTATTGGCCAGTATAAACGGACATTCAAAATCCTCTGCAGCAGACAGAAGACAACCACCCGAAGTATTGGTGGTAAAGTCTCCAACGATTCGTACTAATACTAGTACTAATACTAGTACTAATACTAGTACTAATACTAGTACTAGTACTAGTGGTTCCTCCGCGAGGGCGAGAGACACCATTGACGTTTCGGGAGATATCGATCATCTGATGGATCAAGCAGAAGAAGCAACGGGAATGCAGAAAAAGATCAGGAAGCTACGGGATCCCTTGGAACCACCGGCAACCAAGACGGCAACCAAGATGCATTCCAGGATTCCACCCGTAACGTACAAGAGCAAGAGCAACCACTCGCCGGTGGAACCATCTTCATCCAGAAACGCAGAAACAGGAAAAATGGGTATTGGATTTTTAAAGTCCAAGTTGTGGGGTCCAACAATTCCTGCTTCAGTTCTGAAACCGATGACTGACAAAAGAGATATTGAACTTGGTGGTAACGAAGAAGAAACTGAAGATGTTGAAGAAGATGTTCATAGTGGTGCTCAGGAACAGCAGTCATTGTTGCAAGAGGAAATCAACCGTATGCGCCAATCTCGAGCCCCCAAGAGCACGGGGGCTTCCGACACCAATAGCATTGGACAGGCTGCTCAGTCTGTTACCAAGCAAATCAAGCGCAAAGCCGAATCTATCATGACCAAAATGGCGGCAGGGGCTTCAGCGGTGGCACCACTGGCTACCTCTTTGGTTGCCGCAAGTACTATTGGTTCTAGCAACCACAGTGGTAGTTACGTCTATGGTACAGGATACCACCCCCCACAAAGCCGCTGGAACTGCCTGGTACACTATGGTTGCATTATGAGTGGATTTATGGTCGTTTTATCTTCAGTGGCAATTATTCTGCTTCATTTTGTTGGTGGAGATGATTGGAACATAAAACAAACATTTGCCACAACAAGTGTTCCTTCAGGCGCAGTACCAGCAGGACCGTATTCTCCTACCTTCAGCCCAACACTTGCGCCAGTACCATTCGCTTCACAAGCCGATGAACCTACCATGGCCCCGACACCTTTCATTGACATTCTTCCTGCCTATACCAAGCAAGTTATTCAAGAGGATCGCATCAGTGAAGTTGTGGATGGTGGTGTAGATTCTGGAGAAGTTGTCATGTCACCTCAATCAATGGCCTATCGTTGGATCATGGAAGAGCAAGTATTTGTGGCCAAAAAGCTCAAAGCTGCTGATCGTGTAACCGCCGCTGGTAATGCTCTCGAGGAGGACTATACCTGGTTCACCAACGAGGAGTGGAAGAACCGTTTTGCTCTTGCAACTCTGTACTACGCAACAACCCTCGGCAAGAGCAAGTTGGATGGAAGAAATCGTATCCAAAAGACCAGCAACTGGACGTATGCAGAAAATTGGCTGGCATTGGGGGTGTCAGAATGCGAATGGTCATTTTATGGATGTGAACAAGGAGACAGTCTTTGGATCACTGACAACGGACTCCGTGGATTGTAAGTACATTCTTTTTTCAGTGCCATGCTAAGTACTGGGAAAGATTTGACAATACATCTAAACCTATTTTCTTTTGTTGCTTGCAGCCTGCCTCCTGAATTGGGCATGATGACAGGTATTCGAGAAATTTCCATTATGAATAATCGTTATTTGACAGGCGGTGTAAGTGTTTGATTTGGTAAAGCTTCTCGCATGAAAACAAACTCTGAAGCTAACGTTACCCTTGTGGCTTGTTTTCCTTGCTTTAACAGATCCCCTCACAAGTTGGAGATTTGAAAAATACCTTGTCTCTCAATTTGCAAGGGAACAACCTTGGCGGTAGAATGTAAGTTAGGGAACTGAAAATCATTGCCCATGGCTACATCAATGTTTAATTCAACTACAACATCCCTTCTCCTCGCTTCTTTTATTAGCCCAACAGAAGTTGGTACCATGAAAAAATTGCGGTGGCTGTACTTGAACAATAATCAACTCAGTTCTAGAATTCCTCCAGAAATAGGGGATTTGTCGCGACTGGGATACCTCTGGTTGAGTGACAACATGCTAACTGGGTGGTTGGATTCAACGATGTTCACCCGCAGGGGCTTTAAGTATTTACAAGAAATTATGCTGCATAATAATTTACTGAAAGGCACAATTCCGGACGAGATCGGAAATATCCCTGGGGTCCGTTTCATTTCACTACACAAGAACAAATTCACTGGGACAATTCCATCCAGCTTGGGTCTGCTCAATGAATTGGAAGTCCTGAAGCTTCATGAAAATGATTTGACTGGCTCTGTTCCCCAGGAAATCTGTCATTTGGTACAACGGGGAACCCTGCAAGAAATCACTATTGACTGCGATAAGGTTACTTGTGATTGCGGTTGCTCCTGCACTAGCGATGATTCTGACTTACCTCCCGAAGACCACACCATAACTCCTTTGAACGAAGATGATATTGATAATGAGGTCGTCGCAGGTGAAGACGTAACAGAAGAAGGAATCACCACTGAAGCACCCGAAAGTGAAGTCTTGACTGAGGAACCCACGGTCACACCGACATCAGAACCTTCGGCCAGTCCCGTCACACAAGTACCAACGGAGACCTGGGTAACTTTGTTGCCAACCTCCCTCCCTACAGTGCCATCCACCACAAAACCAGCTGTGAACTCAGCTTCAGTGGAACGAACCCCGGAAGACAATCCAAATGCCATTACCGGTGCCGCTGATTTTATGATGCAATTACCCCACTTTACAAAGGAAGCTCTTCTAGAACCTGAACCACCGCAATCACTTGCATTGGCGTGGTTTCAATCGGATCCAAAGTTGTTGTCGTACAGTCTCGAAAGAAAGCTTCAACGCTTTGGTAAGTCCACGACTGGTAACGTATATTCAGTGATTATGACACGTTCCATTACTCATACTCTTTTCTTTCGTTGCATAACATTATTTTTCTTTGTAGCCATGACTACGCTTTACTATTCCACCAATGGTACCGAATGGAAGAATAGTGAAGGTTGGTTGGATTACGAACAGCACGAATGTGATTGGTTCAATACCTTTGAGGATGGAGAAGTCTGCAGCGAGGACAGCGAGTTAGGAGAACGCACTATAAAGCACCTCATGCAATGGGACAACAATCTCGAAGGACCAATTCCACCGTAAGTACACTACATACTACTACTACTACCTGAAAAAACAAAAATCAACGTTTGTCAACCTTCGTTCACTGGAACTATGATTTCCAAACAAACAAAATTACTAACACGTCCTTTCGTTATTCATTTCAAACTTTTGTCATTTTACGCAGTGAAATTAGCTTGTTCAATACTCTTGAAAAAATCTTTTTAGGCATTAACAATGTGACATCCATTCCAACAGAAATTGGATTGTTATCCAACAGTTTACAAGTATTGAATTTGATGCACTGTATTTTGGAAGGAGAAATTCCTACAGAAGTAGGTCTTTTACGTCAATTGAAGAAACTTGATCTATCCGAGAATTTTTTGGAAGGACGTATCCCAAGTGAATTGGGTATGCTTGACAAAGTTGAGAACCTGTATTTGAATCACAATTATCTGGCCGGTCAAGTTCCAACAGAAATTTTTAGTATGGAATCGATCGAGGGATTGAATTTTGCTGTGAATGCATTGTCGGGTACACTTCCAACGGAACTTGGTCTCATTAGTAACGTCCAATGGTTGAACACGTACGGGAACTGGATCGAAGGAACACTACCATCGGAACTTGGTCGATTACACAAAATGGTGGCAATGCATTCATCTCACAACTTATTCACTGGATCAATTCCCACCGAACTGGGTTTGTTAGGTCAATCGAATTCTTTGAGTTTGGATATCCGGTACAATGAATTGGTAGGCCAAGTGCCCAGTGAACTTGGAGCATTGACAAATCTGGTGATTTTGGCCATGGAAGGCAATTCGGGACTTACGGGTGACATGCCTCCCAAGATATGTCAACTGATGGACGATTGGAAATTGAACACCCTGAGTTTGGATTGCGATTCCGTTTCCTGTGCCAGCAATGCCTGTGGTGGTGACCAAGGTGAATACTGTCTCTGTCCCGTAGTAACTCTCAACGATGATGAGGTGGGCGAACAACAACAGGATGATACTGTCTAGTACTAGCAGTGTCTACTACAAGCATAATCTAAAACGAAAGTTCACATTTTGCCCACAGGTTTGGCTGGTGTGGTTGTGGGATTCCATCAGATATTATTATATTATTATTAACTACATGGCTTACAAAACAAAGAGTAATAAGTACGAGTTTACAAAAGAACATAGGATTACCAGATAAATGATTGTTTTCCAATAATTTGGAAAAAAATGCGAGTTGGAATTTGAAGTTGCTGCTTAAACTTGAAGACATAGAGGCCAGTACGAATTAGGCGAAAGGCCTTATCTCAGGAATAGACTTAAAAAAAATAAAAAATTGAACATCCACAACTATGGTGCCCGCAGGGGCCAAGGTCACCCGAAGGCAACCATTGGCACCCAAAGGGTGACAGAGTTGATCACAACCGGACCAAACCCTCCATGGAGGAGGAGGATAGGATCTACTATTTAAATTGGGTGACCCGCACCCGGGGTTTGAGTTACAATTGGTGGGTTGTGGAAGTTGGAGGATTTGGTTTGTTATAAAAAAATTCCCAGGGGCTCCATGCCCCACCAATAGTCAATCTGCAGTCAGGGCTGTATTGTAACTCCTCTTTGTCAAAATAGATTTGTACGCATTGATCCAACACCTCATAAGGTTGGCCTTGAGCCAGAGTACGGTTTCTAGTATAGGCTGGTCAAGAATATATTGGAACTCTGGAAGTACTTCATCCTTCATTTCATATAGGCTGGTCGAGAATATATTGGAACTCTGGAAGTACTTCATCCTTCATTTCATATAGCTGTTGGATTTCCCGGACGGCTTGTCTGGCTGCTGCAGTTTGTCTAGTGGCAGCATTGTGGCCATGTCTGTCATCGTTTCTGGCCTGCCAGCAGGGCATAAGAAGGTATCCTTGGAGGTATGTATCTGCAGAGTTGGTTGTCAAGGTTTGTTGACCATTGGAGGTCTTGGTGACTTCTTCCAGGTTATCATCTATGTATTGTGTAAATTTCTGTGTTAGTCGGGCTCTCATCATGTTGTCTAGTGCAATACACCACTTTTACCACGGGTTAAAAGCCGTACAGCAAACAACTGTGCGTCCCTAAGCAGTCGGCATACAGCCGTCCACGTCAGCTAGCGTCAAGGGTTTTCCCCTCCTAGCTAGGGTTTTCTCCCCAAACACGCCAGCCTCGATTCAGAACATCCAATAGTGTGTTTCGATCGTATCCAGATCCAACTCCGCATGCTTATTCACCTCCTCACGTAGGGCTACGTTGGATAGGTACAGTGTGCTTGACCTGCGAAGATCTGCGCCTCTGAGATTACGACTCAGATTACTTTAGTTCTAATCTTATAATATATATTTGAACACTCTAAAACCCTCTGGTTTTTAGCGTAGTGCACTAGGCCAGTCAGCTGTTCTTGTGAGAAACAAGCCTCCTGGAGTTCCACTCCTGGGTATTGGCCTGAGTCAGGGAGGTCAGTGCCTTAAACTATATGAGCTGTGAGGGCCAGTATGAGATCCAGAAGGGCTGGTGGTGTTTTCCATGCTTGCAGACCTTTGCGGAGTTGTTGCTGAAAAGTTCTCTTCCAGGGGTGTCTGCCGGGGCATTTCCAGAGGACATGGTCCTCATAATGTTCTTCTGGGAGGTCACAGCTGGGACAGTTAGGAGGGTATTTCTTGTCGTATTTGTGGACTCGGCGGGCTACAGGGTTGATTCTGTTGACATGCTTGACGTCTAAAAAGGAGTTTCAGTATATTTGACAACACTAATCTTAAGTTTGACCTTGTTTTTTGTTACCTAGTAATTCATGATTAACCAATCTTAAGTTTGGATTCTTGTACTGTATTTCCGTTGTCAACGCTTTTTTTTCTATTTTCATCCCAATGCTTTTCTGTTTCTAGGGTTACTATCTAGGTAGAAGTAAGGTCAATTTCTTTCTCCTTGACCGTAACTGAAAAATAGTTCAACAACCAATGCTATATTAGGCATGTCATCAGTAAACATATCTGTGTCTAACATTATTAAGCGTTATTGTGTGTACTCAGGTGCATAGGCCAAATCCTGTCTGAATTGGGTTATTTTGTTATTAATTATCATATCAATGAGTTGCAATATCCAGTGTGCTTACTGTAAGCGGGATAATTTCAAATCTCGCCGTGCATTGTCACAGCATCTTAGCAAGAACGATGAGTGTCGAGCATCAATGGAAGGTCATATGGAGAGGCTTCATGAACGTGATGATGGTTCTGGCAATGATTTTCTTCAATTTTTGGCTGTATCTAGGCAGCATTCCCGATACCAGTATGTTAGGGAAGCAGTCCGTCAGAGGGATAGATCGAATATTTTGGGTATGAATGGCTTCTTTCCGTTAAGTTTAGACGAGTATATGGATAGTTATCACAATGGTTTCCGTGGTAATGATCAAGATGATGTGGACTCTACATTTGATCAGTAGCGATGATGAGTGGAATGCAGTCTGTCGCTCCTACATCGCGGCTTCAGCCACCACTCGCACGTCCATAACTTTTGACCCACCGGTCCAATTTCCCTCAAACTTCGTCCAGGGCTCCACCTACACCTCGTCCAGGTCTCCATATAAGGAATTGTTCTATCTCGCCTTGGTTCTTTCATTCGGTCTGAACGAGTTCCTTTCTCGCAAGCCTTCTCACTACAGGTCATCTCCTACACCGGAATCCATAACTCCGGCAATACCTGCACTACTGCCCTACAAATTCAGGACTACCTCAACGACTACCCCCTTGACAAGCCCCTGCAACTGTTTTGTCTAACTCCCAATAGTTCTTGAGATATTACCATTCTCCTGGCTCTGCAACTACAACCCAGCAGTACTGATTCTACTACAGTCTACAGGCTCGCACCTCCACAAGCGCACCTCTAGCCCCTACCCTAGTTTGCACCTCCAGTCGCACCTCTACGGCCTACACCCAGTCCTTGACCCTATTGAGACTCCAGTCCGCCCCTCAGTCCAACTCCTAGTCCAGTGTCCCACTATGCCCACTCCAGTGTCCAATCGCAAGCGCAACAAGTCCAGTACTCCTCAGCACAAGTCCCTTCCCAGGAAGACCGCCATTCGCATGACCAAAAAGTCCAAGGAGTCTGATCCATCACAGACAACTTTTCCCTTTGCTTGTGCCCCAGCCCCTCCTCGTGTGACCCATCCGGCTCCTTCTCCAGCTCCTGCCCCAGCTTCCACTCCTCCCAGGGATGGAAGTTCCTCCAAGAGTTCCAAAGCCTCCGGTTCCCCTCCCAGTGCCTCTTCCATTTCCTCTGCCAGTCCAGTTGCCCCTCCCAATCGTGGATCTGCTCTTTCCAAGGCAAAGACAGCTTTCAACCCGGTCCCTTCTATCATTGGCCCTACATCCTCCACCAGCAGTGATCCCTCTGGCCACCCTGGCCAGCTATTCCATCAGCAAGCAACATCCCTGGCTCTTGAAGATGATGCAGCCTTTCCCCCCTTGTCTCCTGCCACTCACAATTCTAGAAAAATCGAGTGAAAAAGGAATTGGCTGTACTACTACTACAAGTAGTAATATAGAACCTCGACAACAACAACCACACCCATTAACAAGTTAACTACTCTTATCATAACTAAAACAATTAATAACAACAATAGTAACGCAGTTACTAAGCCAACGCAGCTAGTAAGCAGACCTGCTAAGACGAGGCTCATAACCAAATACACTAACCACAAGACACCACAACCGACGACTGCAAGCACCAGGAACAGCAGGAGGACGAAGAAGGGACGTGCGAGACCGAGGGACAAAGCAAAGCACGAACACCAAGCCCCGGTAACGCGTTTAACCCATCACAACCAGCACGAGGCTACGGCCATGGACCTTACCAAAGCTGGCAACAAACGAGGAGAACCAAACGAGGATATCACCAGCCACACCGGGGATAGTCATAGTATCGAACAACATCAGGATATGTCTACACCACCAACGACGAAGACAACCGAGACATTAACCCCAACGACAGTTACGACCAGGACCCCGACAAGCACGAACAACAGCATGCAGTGCACCGTAAACCGCGACAGTCCTGACGACGGCATGGTTCGTCCCCATCATGATAGTAGGGAACATGATGCAATCGACACGACCAACACAACCTATGGCAACGTTACAGTGGTGAGGCCTACTACTACCACCACCTCCCCAAAAAGCACGACTTGTGCCCTTTCTCACAACCCCAGCCCCGGAACCCTCTGCAACACCCAAAACCCCCCTCTCGATGCTACCATGGCACGAGCCGTAGAAACCCTGCAAATCTGCCATCCTGGCACCATTCACGACATGCTCCCGGCAACGACATCTCCATGGACACTCGTTACCAAGACAGGCCCTGGTAAAAAAGCTCCAGCTGATACTACTACAACCGGCAACAGCCACGAATTCGGACTAGCATTTGAGCGCACCACAAAAGGCAACAACTGGTCCACAGATGATCTCCTCCTCATTTTACAAACAATTCAGGCTCATGATCTCAAAGCCATGCTTAGTAGTGCAGACAACAAAACAAGGCCCACACTTGCGACTGCCATCCTACACAAAGCACAAAAAGATATTCCATGGTTCACAAAGTTCACTGCCATGAAAACAATGACCTGGGGCAAACCCTCTGATGGCACCACCAAGATAGTATTTAGTTTCTGGCTCACTTCAACCATCATCAAGAAAGACTTGGCACAACTGCGCATGGACTCTGACTTCACTGAGATGCTGAAAGGCACCAATACCTACATGAAAGTGACTAAGCTTCTTGAGCCC
>Ga0100397_1002335_pt1 | contig 11065 bp, 4 predicted proteins | sample CryGeymeta201521_FD_81550 | JGI IMG/M metagenome (GOLD analysis project Ga0100397, IMG submission 81550) | Groundwater microbial communities from Crystal Geyser aquifers in Utah, USA - Crystal Geyser metaG 2015-21 | ecosystem: Environmental > Aquatic > Deep subsurface > Groundwater | place: USA... | reverse complement strand
TTTGCCGACAGACTCTTTTCACCCGACAGATTGTGCGGTAGAATATCAATCGCCTAATCGCTTGGGTGCCCCCCTCACCCAGGCATTAGGCATTTTTTATTTTGATTCTCGAGTTGTAACTAAACCCATAAAGTGGCCGCTTCGGCCACTTTATGCTTCCAAGACGCTTATTTTGAAATTGGCACTGCTCCAAAATGTGATCCAAAAACAAAGAAATCGTAACAGAGTTTGGATAACAGATATTGAGCAAGTAAGTTCTGCCTTCATTGCCGAATGAGATCGCCTTGGTTTCGCAAGTTTTGAGCGCAATTTGCAAGAGAAGTACCAAAATTTTTCGGCCACTTTATGCTTCCAAGATTTACTTTCGGCCATTTTATGGTTCCAGATCGTCTGTGCTTTCTTGGTTTTCCAATTCAACGTAGGCTAAAATGCGGCCACTATATGCTTCCAGCCCCGGCCATTTTATGAGTAAAGTTACAAGTTGTCTAAACCCATAGTTTTGCCGCTCGGGCAAAACTATGCTTCCAATAGGGACAATTTGTAAATGGCACAATGATCAAAAAGCAATCTGTTCAGCCCGAATATCAAAAAAACTCTCTCATACGATCTGTTCGTTAGACAGATTCAACAATTTGATCACATTATGCGATGAAAACGCTCGAAAATTTCTGATTCTGATGGATTTTGTGGTTTGGGGTTGAAAGTGGGAAATGATGGCGGACTTGGCATCGTTTTCAAGGGGAAATACCCCCAAAACGGCCCGTTTTTGCCATCAAATGAGGCATTTTGGGAACAACCACAAACTCCGGTAGAATCAGGAAAATTTCTGGCAAAACCATGGTTCCAGAATTTACTTGCGGCAAAACTATCCTTCCAGTTCCTCGATGTTCTCGTGGTTTATGCCCCTCCATCACGAGTAAAACGCGGCAAAACTATGCTTCCAACCGTGGCAAAACTATTGGTAAAGTTACACACACCTGTGACTCAACCCATAGTTCTGCCGCGCTGGAAAATATGGGAAGCTCTCATCCAGCGAGGGTATATCGAAGTCGTGGAAATTGTTTTCGTTTCACGCTTACAAAACAGCAAACTCAATATCATTGACTCAACACGATGCTTTCGATATTATCCATATAACAGTAAGTTGTTGGTTGTCTAAAGAATTGGGAGGCAGTATGTCAACTTATCAACGAAACACACGGATCGTGATTCGGATATTCATCCTGGCGATGGTCTTGTTGAACGCGCTTGTTCCATCACCGGCGTCGGCCCATTCATTGTCATCCGTTAATCAGCAAACAGTATCTTGCTCGACAAGCGGCGATCTTTTAGTTGCAAATGGGGAAACATGCAGTTTAGCCGCGGGACCTTATACGTTCAGCGACATAACAATTCAAACTGGTGGCACTTTAATTCTTCTAGGAAATCCCAGTTCGAATCAGGGTGTGACAATCAATACTGGCGACATGACCATAGAAGCGGGGGGAAAAATCAACGCAAATGGAACTGGCTACTCCAGCGGTGGACCTGGAGCTGGCACAGGAGCCATTTGGACTGGCGGGGGGGCCGGTCATGGTGGAATTGGCGAAAGCGGCGATGGAGCAGGTGGCAGCGGTTATGGATTGGCGACCAGCCCTGTGGCTTTGGGAAGCAATGGTGGGTCCGGGCGATGCGGCCTTATTTCTACTTGTCCAGGCGGAGCAGGAGGCGGTGCGATCAAGCTCCAAGTGAGTAATACTTTGCTTATTGATGGCGAAATTTCTGCGGATGGTTTGGTTGGCGGCGGGCGCGCAGGAGGCGGTTCAGGAGGAAGCATTTGGATTGACACAAATACTTTGGGTGGTAGCGGAACAATCCACACCAACGGCGGCAATGGATCGAACGGAGGTGGGGATGGTGCCGGAGGCCGTATCGCAATTTACTATTCGAACAGCACATTTCCGTTAGATACTGGACATATCTTCTCAAGAGGTGCCTTTACGACCAATAGTAATGGCGGCGGACCCGGCACGGTCTATCTGAAAGACAACACCAGCGGGGCGAATAAAGTGGTTGTGAATAATGCAGGAAACAATGTCACCACTTACGCTGTACACCCTGTCGGAAATTACTCCTACGACCAGATCGAATTGGGTGGAATGGCGACTTTACGTATTGTTGGAAGCGACTCACGATTTACCCTGACCGGCAACGATATTTTAATTGGCGATGGTACCGGTAAACTGGCGGTTGAAGGGACAATCATCACTCCCCAGGACCTTGTGTTGAGCAACGTTTCCCTGACCATCCTGGGTAACATCGAAGGCGCACAGAACATCACCCTGGAAGCGCCTGGCGTGCTGGAATTGTATGCGACTTCCCCATTGCACACGGGCAGTTACTCATTCACCAGCATTACCGTCAGGAACGGCGCAACGCTGAAACTGGTCAGCAGTGGGAACGGGGATACGGATTACAGTAACGACCCTGAAGTGAAACTGAATCTGGCCAACCTGACGGTTGAGTCCGGTGGAAAGGTCAGCGCCGATGGGACGGGGTATCCGGGCGCGCACGAGTCAGGGACTGGACCTGGGGCGGGAAAGAGCGCCTGGGCTACCGGCGGGGGCGGTGGGCACGGCGGATATGGGCAGAACGCTACGGGAGCGGGCGGTAGCCCATATGATTCGGTCACCAACCCGGTCCTGCCGGGCAGTTCAGGCGGCGCCGGACAGGATATTTATCACAGTTACCTGCCCGGCGGAGCAGGAGGCGGCGCGATCTGGCTGGTGGTGAGCGATACCCTGCGGGTGGACGGCGAGATCTCGGCAGATGGCATCATCGGCAGCGGGCGCTCCGGCGGGGGATCGGGCGGCAGCATCCTGATCGAAGCTACCAACCTGACCGGCGCCGGGGGCATCCACGCGGACGGCGGCCCGAAAAACGGCGGCGGCGACGGCGGCGGGGGACGCATCGCGATCTACGCCACCAACAATACTGGCTCAGTCACCTACTCCGCCCAGGGCGGACCCACGTGGATGATAGGCGGGGAAGGTACCATCTTCCTGAACAACCTCGACCCGAACCGGTCCACTGTTCAGATCAGCCCGGCAGACGTGGTTGCGGATGGCGTGAAGGTAGGCAGGGTGACAGTCACCCTGATCGACGTGGACGGTAATCCGATGTCCGATAAGCTGGTGGAACTGGCGCTGTTCTCCGGCCAAAGCCTGTCACTGAACGGGCAGTCCCTTGGCCTGTACCAATACGTATCCATCGGGCAGACGGACGCAAACGGCGTCGTGACAGCCCAGCTCACCGCGACGACGATCGGCGCGCGCACGATCAAGGCCCGTAGCGGGCAGGAAACGATCACGCAGGTAGGAACGGTTGAATTCATCGAAAAAACACTCGTTCCAAGCGTGCGAGAGGAATCGGTCGTCTCTTCAGGGGATTCCGGTGAGGAGTGCGATGACTGCATCGGCTGCCCGGTCAACAACACACAGGGTACAGCCGGCGGCCCGATCAACACGCGCACCGGCGGCTACGACTACACCACCACAGACCTGTCCTTCGTCACGACGGCAGGGGAACTGAGCTTCGTGCGCACCTACGCTTCGCTGGCGCTCGACCTGCCCACGGACCTGTCTCCCGGCTGGACGCACAACCAGGACATGCGCCTGATCTTCCCGGACGACCCGGGCGGGCAGCCCGGCACGGTGCTGCTCAAATCGCGCTCGGCCAACCAGTACGCTTTCTTCGAAAATCCGGACGGAACTTATGAGCCCGCGCCGGGCATCCGCGCCAACCTGGTACTTACATCGGCGACCGTCTATACGGTCACGGACAGCGGCCAGAATACGTATGTATTCGACGAGAACGGCCGGATGACCACCTATGCCAACCCGCAGGGGCAGGCATGGGAATATTCATACAACGCAAGCGGAAACCTGGCGCGTGTCAGCGCCAATGGCGGCGCTTCCTACCTGGACTTCAGCTATGATGCCCAGGGCCGCATTGCGTCTGTTGGCGACCACAGCGGGCGAAGCGTTTCCTACGGCTACGATGCCGCTGGGAACCTGGTCTCTGTCACCGACGTATTGGGACAGACCTGGACCTACAGCTACGACGAGGCCCACCGCATCATGCAGGTGACCGCACCCGACCAGACCATCGTCGAACGCACCGAATACGATTCCCTGGGGCGCGCCGTGCGCCAGTACGACGGCGAAGGCAATCTGGTATTAGAGCTGACCTTCAACGCGAACGGCTCTACGACCATCACCGATGCCCTCGGCAACACCCAGACGCATACCTACGATGAACGCGGCACGCTGGTGGGCGAGACCGACGCGGTGGAGGCCGAAAAGACCACCGAATACGGCTATAACTTCCAGCCCACGCAAGTCTCCAACGCCGCCGGGCACACCCTGACCATGACCTGGAGCGAGGACGGGGTCAACCTGTTGAGCAAGAGCGACCCGGCCGGCAACGTCACTCGCAACACCTACGACGCCCTCAACAACCTGACCTCGCGCACCGACCCGCTGGGTAACGTCACCACTTATACCTACGACCCCCTGCCGGGGACAGGCGGCAAGCTGCTGGCCAGCAGCACAGACGCGCTGGGCGGCGTGACCAGCTACACCTACACTCCCGAAGGCTATCTGGCCTCGACCAGCGACCCGGCCGGGCGCACGACCAGCTACACCTACAATTCCTTCGGGCAGCGCGCCTCCATGACGGATTCCAGCGGCCAGACCTGGACCTACACCTATGATTCGCTCGGTCGCCTGACCGACACCAGCGACCCGCGCGGGCGCGTGGCGCACACCGAATACGACGCCGCCGGGCGGATCGTGCGCTCGGTGCAAAACTACGCTCCGTCCCGCCCGCAGAACGACGGGAACCTGTATAACATCGTCATGGCGTACCAGTACAACGCGCGCGGCCAGCAGGTTGCGGTGACGGACACCTACGGCCACACCACGCAGTACGTGTACGACAACGCCGGGCGTTTGATCCAGATCATCGATGCTCTTGGGAATATATCTACCAGCGAGTACGACGCGGGGGGCCGCCTGAGCGCCTCGATCGACGCGCTTGGCAATCGCACCACCTATACCTACGACGCCAAGGGCAGGCTGCTCAGCACGACCAACGCGCTGGGCATCTCCTCCGGCACGACGGCATTCGACATCCCCACCAACACGTCCACGGTCACGAACGCGGCCGGCGCGGCCACCACCTTCTACTACGATGAGTTGGGGCGGGTGGTGAAAACGGTGGATGCGCTGGGCAATGCCACCACGACCAGCTACGATGCCAACGGCAACGTGGCAACGCGCACCGACCAACTGGGGCATGTAACCCGCTACGAATACGATCAACTCAACCGCCTGGTGAAGACAATTAATCCAATCGGCGGCGTGACCGAAACCATTTACAACGAGCAAGGCCAGCGGGTTGCCAGCATCGACACGCTGGGACGCCGGACCACCTACACCTACGATGAACAGGGCCGCCTGATCGCTACCAACGATTCACTGGGACGGGTGACCCGCACCGAATACGACCAGTACGGGCGCCGGGCGGCCAGCGTGAACGCGGCCGGCGGGCGCACCACCTACACCTATGACCTGCTCGACCGTGTCATCGCCACCACCGATCCGGCCGGGAACGTGACCCGCACCACCTACGACGCCCTGGGCAGGGCGGTCAGCCGTACGGATGCCAGCGGCAACGTGACTACGACGACATACGATGACCTTGGCCGTGTGATCTCTACGCAGGATGCCACTGGCGGCGCGACCACTCTTGCTTATGACGCAGCCGGCAACCTGGTCTCGACCACCGATGCAGCGGGGCGGACCACCACCTTCGGTTATGATGCGCTCAACCGGCGTGTGACTGTTACCGACCCACTTGGCAATACCACGCGCACCACCTACGACCGGATGGGGCGCGTCTCCAGCGCGATCGACGCCAACGGGACCGTGACCTACATGGGCTACGACATCCTCGGCAGGCAGACGACCCTGATCCTGAACTACCGGCCCACCCTTCCGGCGGATGCGGAGACCAACGTCGCCTACACCTACAGCTACAACGCGGTGGGCAACCGCGTGTCGGTCAGCGACGCCAGCGGCAACCTGACCGGCTACGGCTACGACAGCCTGAACCGCGTCACTTCGAAAGCAGACCCGCTCGGCAACACCTGGACATACACCTACAATGCGGGCGGGGGCCTGGTCTCGACCACGGATGCCAACGGCGCGACCATTGGCTACACTTACGACACCGGGGGACAGTTGACCCTGATCGATTACCCCGATCCTGACCCGGATGTATCGTTCACTTACAACGAGAGCGGCCAGCGCGCCAGCATGACGGACGGGCTGGGGACAACGGCCTGGAGCTACGACGATCTGGGCCGCCTGGTCTCTGTCACCGATCCGTTTGGCAAGACGGTCTCTTACCAGTATGACGCCAACGGCAACCGCACTGGCCTGACCTATCCGGACGGCAAGTTCGCGGCATATAGCTATGATTCCGAGAACCGGCTGACACAGGTGACCGACTGGGAGGGCGGGCAAACCGGCTATGAATACGATTCCGCCGGGCAGCTTGCGGCGCTCGCGCGTCCCAACGGAGTTGATTCCGAGTACGTTTACGACGAAGCCGGGAATTTGATCGAGCTGCGCCACCTGGCCGGTTCTGTGGAACTGGCTTCCTACCGCTACAGCTACGACCAGGCCGGGCGCGTCATCCGGGCGGTGGAAGACGTCTCGCAGCCCCTGCCGCCCACCCCGACGCCCACGGCCACCTTCACGGAAACGGCCACGCCTACCAGCACGAATACGCTCACACCGACCAGTACCTTTACCCCGACCAACACCTCCACCCCGACCGACACCCCCACGCCTACCTTCACACCCACGCCCACCGTGCAGCAATCTCTGGCTGCCTTACAGCAGCGCCTTCAGGAGTACATGGACTCTGGTGACATCGACGCGAAGATCGGGAAGAGCCTGGGCAGCAAACTGGAGAACGCCGCCAAGAGCCTGGAGAAGGGCAATACTGGTGCGGCCAGCAACCAGTTGGAAGCTTTCATCGGCGAAGTCGAGGCGCAACGCGAGAAGAAAATCAGCGAAGCTGCAGCGGATGACTTGATTGCCAGAGCGCAGGGGATCATCGGCTCTCTTGCTTCTATCCCATCCGAGACGGCCACGCCCGAAGGAGTACAATCCCCTTGCATGACGCCTGCGCTGACCCCGCTGGAAGCCATCCAAGGCTTGCAGGCTTGCGTTACCTATTACTTGGAAGCCGAGGAGATCGATGCGGAGCTCGAGAACAGCCTGGGCAGCAAGCTGCAAAATGCGGCGGAAAACCTGGGAGACGAACAGTTCGAGGCGGCCATCGGGCAGTTGGGGGCGTTTATCAACGAAGTCGAGGCACAAAAAGGAAAGAAGATCAGCGACCTGGCAGCGGACGATCTGACCGTGCAGGCGCGGGTGGCGTTCGTGATGTTCACACCTGCCCCGACACTGGAGCCTACGCTGACACCGACTGAGCTTCCGACCAATACACCCACCCTTGTGCCCCTGGATACGGAGACGCCCTCTCCTACATTCGTTTCATCACCAACCTTCACCTTGCTCCCGACGGAAACTTTGGTCCCCACCGAGACGTTTACACCGTTACCGACGGCTACATTAGTTCTGCCTGCTGGCCCGTTGACCATCGATTACACCTATGACGGGCTCAACCGCCTGAAAAGCGCGGCGTACAGCGATGGGCGCAGCTTTGGGTATGAGTACGATGTCAATGGCAATACGCTGGAGAAAAGGGAGAATTTGGGAACTGAAACGGTTACAACCACCTACACCTATGATGCCGCCAATCAATTAGTGACCGCACAGGAAAACAATAGTTCAGTTATCTGGTATTACCACTATGATGGCAACGGCAGCCTGGTGGAAGTGTTGCCAAACAATGCTCCCGCAAGTGGCGCGAAACGCTACACCTACAATATGGCCGGTTATCTGGTACAGGCTGAAGAATATGGGGATTCCGGCTGGCAAACCCAGGCGGAAATGAGCTACTCAGGTACAGGCCAGCGCCTGCTCATGACCGCTTACGCTGCGGGGCAGAGCGCAACCACACGATATACACTGGATATAGTAGAACACTCGGCGCCTCTGGTTGCATCATCTGATAGCAAAGACACCTTGTTCTTGTATGGCCTTCGTCCTATTGCGGAAAAGATGGAGACCTGGGGGTATATGTTGGCGGATATTACCAACACGCCAAGGCAACTAACCGACAGCCAGGGAAAGGTTACCTTATCCGGTAGCTATACACCTTGGGGTAGCTTAATGGAATACGATGGCACGGGCAACTTTGTCTTTGGATACTTCGGCGGCTTGATGGATTCCGCCACTGGCTTGATGTATGTTGGTAATGGGCAGTATTATGATCCGCTCACCGGGCGCTTCCTGACTCGCAAAGCCAACCCCAATAGTCCTAATCCCTATGTACCGTGGAACCCGATGGGAGGCGTGATTGCTCCGATAGGATTGGTTTCCATTTTCTTCTCGAGAAAAAAGGAAAAAGCCGGCCTGAACAATAGGGCTGTACTTCTGGCTGTGATATTTTTAATGATCGCAAATCTAGCGTGCTGTCACATCGATAATTCAACGCAGCCGACGCAAGAACCCGAGACACCTGAAACAGAAGCTCAGCCAGGACCAGTACAGACACAAGAACCTGAACCTGAACCCACCTCACCGCCAACTGATCCGGTGACTACCGAAACAGAAACGTCGTGTGATTATTGTGCTTCTTGGTCAGGTGGTAACGGTTTTTATGACAGAGAAAAAGCCATCCAATTTGCCAGAGATAATATGATCAGCTATCTAGATGCTGATATTCCTTTTTATGACCCAACTGATTGTACAAATTTTGTCTCCTATGCTTTAAGAGCGGGCGGCCTCTTGGAAACCGAGGCTTGGAAACCTGACAGTCCCATATGGATAAAGACACCTATGTTGTTCGATTTTTTGAAGGGTGTTGGATTCGTCGAGTCCACAATATTCGTCAACACTTGGGACGCCAACAGTGGTAGTGATACAACCTACTTAAAGCTAAGAGATAACAATCTAAACTCTGAAGCTGCAAAACGGCAAAAGATCGATAGGTTGTGGTCTGACTATTTGGCTGAAATTCAAAGCGCCAGACCTGGTGATTTAGTTTTTTACGAGGATAAACTTAAAAATGGCTGGAGTCATGTTGGTATAATCACCGAGGAATGGCAGGCGCCAACTCACAAGTTGTATTCGACTGAATATGACCCCGATCCCGACGAGCCACAAATTATTGACCATAGTGGCCCTACAACTGATTTACCTCGATCTATTGGTGATACATCTGCTAATGATATTTACCGAGTACAAATATTACTTGGACCTTAAGATCAGGGTGCGATATGAAAAAACGTTCTATAAAAAAGATTCTTTTTGACTTGATCGTATTGTCATTCCTTCTTACGGCCTGTATGGATCAGTCCATTGATCGGAGCGACCATATTACAACTTCGCCAGAGTCAACTGGAACTGCTACCCTGAACAGCCTATCTACAGATACTTCTGAAGCTTCAACAACTACCATTCCGGATTCAACGGCTATATCTTTGCCGACTCCAACGGCGCGAGTCTTTAGAGAACCAGATAGTTGTGATACATCCATTCCCTCCGGACATATCCTGTTTTTACAAACATCTGCAGTTTCCCCTTCAGGTTACGATTTGTATATCATGGACGGGAACGCCTGTATTAAACACTTGCTGATGAAAAATGTATCAGGGTCACCCGCCTGGTCCGTGGACGGAAGGCAAATTTCAATCGGCTGTGAAGATAGTAGATATATTTGCATATTGGATGCGCCTGCTTCATTGAATGTCTGTTTGAAATCGAGTAATAAATTCAGTAGTTGTGCACCCGTTGTTATGAAGAAATACGCGTTGCCTTCAAGGGGCAGCAATATGTATATTTATAATACATCATGGTCCTATGACGGAACGCGATTAGCTGTTGAAAGTGGGGATTTCTCAGGATACATAGTGTACGTAGACATCTTAACTGTAGCTGGAGAAGGAAACTGGCAACGAGTTATTGAGGGTGATAAATTTGTTCACGTTGAAATGTCACCTATTGGGAATGAAATAATGTACGATGGAATTTATATTATGCCTTTGGATAGCGGTCCGATTAAGGCAAAATGGTATGGCTTTAATGGCGTATGGTCGCACGATGGAACCAAAATTGCATTTCTGAGAACGAAACCCGAAAATGAAGATATAGAATCGATTGGAATAGCAGAATGGAATTTTGCTGAAATACCGCATTGGAGGTGGCTGTACGAACCGCAAGCTTTGGATAGATATTATTGGCCTCCCCAAAACCTCGATATTGGGCATAACAACTATCGAATTCTCAGTTGGTCTATGGATGGTCGTTTTTTGGCTTTTGTAGCTAAACGTTCTATGTTTGATAGTCAAATTTTTCGTCTAGATACTTTCACAGGCGATGTTGTTGTCTTGACGACGAAATTTGAGAAAAATATTGATTATTATGCTCCTGCTTGGGGACCATAACGAAAGGTCATGCCCATTCTTTCTAGAACATTCAAGCTGCGAGCCCCACCTTGTTTATAAAGTAAGACATAACTATCTTAGGTTTCATAACGGAGATTTAGTTCCATCTTCTGATGGAAATGATACCCCGTTCCTATATGGTCTTCACCCTATCGCTGAAAAGATGGAAACCTGGGGATATATGCTGGCGGATATAACCAACACCCCAAGGCAACTAACCGATGGCCAGGGAAGGGTCACCTTGACCGGTAGTTACACTCCCTGGGGCAGCTTGATGGAATACGATGGCAAGGGCAACTTTGTATTCGGCTACTTCGGCGGCTTGCTGGATTCGGCCACGGGCTTGATGTACGTTGGCGATGGGCAGTATTATGACCCGGCTACAGGTAGATTCCTGACGCGGGGTGTTAACCCGAACAGTCCCAATCCATATGTGCC
>Ga0100397_1002329_pt1 | contig 11093 bp, 10 predicted proteins | sample CryGeymeta201521_FD_81550 | JGI IMG/M metagenome (GOLD analysis project Ga0100397, IMG submission 81550) | Groundwater microbial communities from Crystal Geyser aquifers in Utah, USA - Crystal Geyser metaG 2015-21 | ecosystem: Environmental > Aquatic > Deep subsurface > Groundwater | place: USA... | reverse complement strand
GATTGAAAAAGGGGAAAAGAATCTTCCTGATCTCTTGTCGAACCTGCTGATCCGCCGGACACGAAATCACATCCTGCGGTGGTACGGTTTTGATTCCGAAACCCACCGGCAGATTGATCCCTCCCGGTTCAGAGATTATCAGGACGGCCGCCGCCGGGCCTACGTCATGGTGGGAGGGCGTCACCAGTTCTTCCCAAAACGGGAACTGGAAACGGTTGAATACAGCATCGAAGAAACGTATCAGGGTCTCTATCATGAACTGCGAGAGCATCTGGGAAAGGCACGCAAAGGACAACCGGTCAAGCCTCCTCCAAATGAACTGACCTATGCCCGGTATGGTCTGTGGCATTATGTCATGAAGGAGAAGCAAAAAAAGGAGCCTTACACCAGTCTCCACCGGGCCGGATCCAACCTGCGCGGCCTGATTAGGATTCTGCTCTTCAAGTGGTTTGAATCGAGCGTTTATGCCTTCCGGGAAACGGTTCGGCGTTTGCTGGCTGTTCACAGACATTTCTTAGAAGCCCTCTCACAGGGGATCGTTCCTGCAGGGGAAGACGCCCAGGCCATTCTGTACGAACCGAATCAGGACGAAGAACAGGATTTAATGGACGCCCTGAGGCAGGTTTCCGGAAAATACAACGTCGCTGATTTTGACCTGCCAAGACTGAAGGAACACATCGCCCACGATATCCGATTGCTGGAAAGGATGCTGGAGCTCATTGAGCCCGTTACGCCGGACCGGGATGCCAAGCTTCAGACCCTGTTCGGAAGACTTTCCGAAAAGCCGCTCCAGGTCGGCAAGAAGCTGATTTTTACCCAGTACGCGGATACGGCACGATACTTATTTGAAAACCTGAATCCCGGAGGCGTGCGGCAAGATATTGATGTGATTTTCAGCGGAGACAAGAGCAAAGTTAGGGTCGTAGGTCGCTTTGCTCCCAAGGCAAATCCTGAATACCGCTTCACTGCTGGAGAGAAAGAATTGATGATGGTCGTTGCCCCCGACGTCCTCGCAGAAGGTCTCAATCTTCAGGACTGCGACAAGATCATTAACTATGATCTCCACTGGAATCCGGTCCGATTGATTCAGCGATTTGGCCGCATTGACCGGATCGGCTCGGAACATGATGTGGTTTACGGTTTCAACTTCCTGCCTGAAACTGGAATTGAGCGCAATCTCGGACTCCGTCAGAAACTTCATAACCGCATCCAGGAGATTCATGATACGATCGGGGAAGACTCGGCTATCCTCGACCGGTCTGAGCAATTGAACGAAGAGGCGATGTACGCCATTTATGAAAAGAAAGGCAGTCAGCTTTCGCTGTTCGAAGAAGAGGAGGAATTTCTGGATCTCAACGAGGCGGAAGAAATCATGCGGCAATTACGCCGTGACAATCCTGCGGAATATGGTAGGATTGCCGGCCTTCGGGACGGCATTCGTGCGGTAAAACCTTCAGTAACGAAGGGACTCTATGTCTTCTGCCAGGCGGGCAGGTACCAACAACTATTCCTTTTAAACGAAAAGCGGGGGATTACCTCCAGAGATATACCTCGCATCCTCGGCGTGATCAAATGCGATCCTGAACTGAAAACACTCGAGATTCCATCCGGTTATAACGCCGACGTGATGCGTGTCAAACGACAATTTGCAGAGACGGTCAAACAACGACAGGCGGAACTGGAACACACGCTATCGTTGTCACAGGGGCAGCGGTATGTTCTCCGTGAACTGAGAGTATTGTTTGGGCTTAGTAATGACGATGAAGTAAAAATCCAAATTAACATTCTTGAAAAAGCCTTTCGTGGTACTATGACAACAGCAATCACTCGTGAGCTAAACCATATCCGTCGTAATGGGATGGCAGGTAAACATCTTATGCGGGCATTGACGGAGCTTTATCATCAGCACAGCATGCGGGATTGGTCGGAGCGGCGAAGCCAGAGATCTGAAGACCAGATCATACCGAAGATCGTCTGTAGTGAGGCGCTTTTATAAGAGAGAAATGGTCAATCCTTCAAATGAAATGAATTATGAGGAATGTTTTTTTAAGTGAAAAATGTAACTATTTTGGGATCTACAGGATCTATTGGCGTTAATGCGCTGGATGTGATAAGAGCCAACCCCTCGCTGTTCAGGGTCATTGCCCTGGCCGCGGGGCGGAATGTAGACCTCTTGAAAGATCAGATTGAAGAATTCAGACCCAGGGTTGTATCAGTTATTGATGAGGGTCACGCCCGAAAACTGAAGGCGATGCTGCCCTCTTCACCAGGGACAGAAATCCTCTCCGGGGATGAAGGATACCGTGAGGTAGCCGCCGTAAGAGAAGCAAATACAGTTCTGTCGGCCATGGTCGGTGCGGCAGGCCTTCTTCACAATAGAGGCCATCGAGGCCGGAAAAGATATCGCCCTTGCCAACAAGGAAACGATGGTCATGGCAGGGAACATCATTGTAGAAAAAGCATCCGAAAAGGGGATAAAAATATTGCCTGTTGACAGTGAACATGGGGCAATCTTTCAGTGTCTCGTGGGTCACAGACGGAAGGATATCCGGCGCATCATCCTTACCGCCTCGGGTGGCCCCTTTTTACACTTATCCAGGGAAGAATTAAGGGGGGTAAAACCTGCCCAGGCGCTGAAACATCCCAACTGGCAGATGGGAGGAAAAATCACCATTGATTCCGCTTCCCTGATGAATAAAGGGCTGGAAGTCATCGAGGCCAAATGGTTTTTTGACGTTCCGATAGAGCGTATCCAAGTCCATATTCATCCCCAGAGCGTTGTCCATTCCCTGGTGGAGTATATTGACGGCTCGGTAATTGCCGGACTCGGCGTCCCTGATATGAAAATCCCCATCGCTTACGCCCTTTCTTTTCCCGAAAGAATTGATCGTCCGGAACCATCCCTTGACCTCGTTAAGATCGGCGCTCTCGAGTTTCTCGAACCCGATTTTGAAAGGTTTCCCAGTCTAAAACTTGCCTATGATGCCGGAAAGATTGGAGGAACCATGCCCGCTGTTCTTAACGCGGCAAACGAGGTGGTTGTGGAGGCATTTAGAGAAGAAAAAGTAAAATTTACTGACATGCCTGAAATTATAGAGAGAGTCCTTTCCTCTCACCAGCCGAAGTTATCACCCTCTCTCGGAGAGATCCTCGAGGCCGACAGCTGGGCGAGGGATGAGGCAACAAATCAGGTAGATAGGCTGAAGGCTGAAGGCTGTTAGGACACTTCAGCCTAAACACCTGAGCAGTTACTAATTTGGAGGGATAGATAATTGATCACTACAAGCATTATATCCGTAATAATTTTGTTGAGCGTTCTCATTTTTGTCCATGAATTCGGCCATTTTCTGGCGGCCAGATTCTTAGGGGTTGGTGTCCTGAAATTTTCTCTCGGTTTCGGTCCCAAATTGATTGGGAAAAAATGGGGTGAAACGGAGTATCTCATTTCCCTGCTGCCCCTGGGAGGCTATTTAAAACTTTTAGGAGAATCGGAAGATGATGTACTCTCGGAGGAAGACGAGAAAAGATCATTCCTGAAACAGCTGCCTTTAAAAAGAATCGCTATCGTGGTCGCAGGCCCTCTATCTAATTTTCTTTTAGCTATCCTGATCTTTACCGTTATTTACATGATCGGGCTACCCACCCTGACCACACAGATAGGCCCGGTACAACCGGACTCCCCGGCCTTTAATGCAGGCATTGCCGAGGGGGATAAGATCCTCGCCATTGATGGAAAGAAAGTTATCCGATGGGAAAAAATGGCCGAAGTAGTCGCCAAAAGCGGGGGGAAAGAATTACGGATTACGATAAAAAGAGGTCAGCAACTAAAAGATATCACATTAAGACCAAAATTATTCAAATTAAAGAATATTTTTGGTGAAGATGTTGATTCATATAAGATTGGTGTTAGTCCCTCCGCGCAGACCGTCACCGAAAGGAAGAATCCATTTGCGGCCTTCTTTCTGGGCCTCAAACAGACATATTTTATCAGCAAACTTACGCTGGTAGGTCTCGTCAAAATTATTAACGGCACTGTTTCTCCAAAGACCCTCGGAGGACCTATACTGATTGCTCAAATTGCCGGAACACAGGCAAAAGAGGGCATCATATCCTTCGTATTGTTTATGGCTTTACTGAGCGTTAATCTCGCGGTCCTAAACCTTCTACCTATACCCGTTCTTGATGGAGGACATATCTCATTTTACCTCTTTGAGATCATCGCAGGAAAAGAAGTAAACATCAAATTCAAGGAAAGGGCACAGCAGATAGGCATTGCCCTTCTTATCATTTTGATGCTGTTTGTTTTTATTGTTGACATAGAGAGATTAAACATAAAGATGTTCGACAACATTGGGAAAATATTCACCAGATAGAGATAGTGATGCTTACCTTAGCCATTGATACCTCTACAAAAACGGCCAGTATTGCCCTCCTTGACGACGACGTGGTCCTGTCCGAGGTCCTCATAAACTTAAATTTGCATCATTGTGCAACGTTGCTGCCGGCTATGAAAAGTCTCACCATCATGGCAGGCATAACACCGGACAAGGTGGACCTTCTGGCATGTACCGTTGGACCTGGCTCATTTACCGGTTTGAGAATCGGTGCAAGTACCGTCAAGGGGCTTGCTCTAACTACCGGTAGACCGGTTGTCGGCGTCTCCACCCTGGATGCCCTTGCCCTGAACCTCGTCCCTCTGTCAATGACAATCTGCCCCATGTTAGACGCCGGTAAAAGAGATGTATACACGACTCTTTACAGAATGGGTCAGAAGGATGTACCGGAAAAGACAGAAAAGGAAATGATCGCCAATGTCGGGAAGTTCCTGGAGAATCTTGACAAAGATGAGGATATTATCTTCGTAGGTGATGGGGCTGTAAAACACAGGGGGCTCATAAAAGAGATATTGCCTGAGAGGTCGTTTTTTGCCTCAAGTCATCACCAGTTTATCAGGGCGGCAGCGGTAGGCATATTGGGATTGAGAAAATTCAATGATGGTGATATTCTGAATTTTATTACCTTTACACCACTGTATCTCCGCCCTTCCGAGGCGCAATTGTAGCCGCAGGCTTTAGCCTGCGGAATGGCGCAACCTAAAGGTTGCGGCTACCAGAAGAGAAACAAGAGAAATACTGACAGGTGTTACTTGTGCAAAATAAAAATATGTGGTATATTATGGACACTTACGTAAAAGGGGCCAAAGGTGAAATGTCGTAAGAATCGTAACAGTCCTGTTGTCCTGGAGGGGCTTCCCTTCATTATACCCCTGGGGGCTTTTACGGTGATCGCCTTCTCCTACGGGGCATTCTTCCCTGGGGTACTTCTGTCTTTTGTTACCGTTCTTGTCATCTGGTTCTTCCGTAATCCGGGGAGAAAAGTTCCCCAAGATGCTAAGGCCGTTATATCCCCCGCAGACGGCAAGGTGATAAGCGTAGAAAATATCGCCGAACATGATCTGCTCCGTGGTCCTTTAAAGAAAATCAGCATCTTCATGAGTATCTTCAATGTCCATGTTAACAGGATCCCCTATTCCGGTACGGTCGAGAGCGTCCGTCATGAAAAAGGAAAGTTTCTGCCCGCCAGCCTCGATAAAGCCTCCGCCCTAAATGAGAAGAACACTGTTCTTGTCAAAACCGATGAGGGGAAAGAGATTTTAACGGTACAGGTAGCGGGGATAATTGCAAGAAGAATCGTCTGCTGGCTGAAAGAGGGGATGTACGCCCAGAAGGGTGAACGGTTTGGTCTCATAAAATTCGGCTCACGTCTTGAAGTCTTCCTTCCCTTTGATACAACCATTTCCGTGAAGGTGGGAGATAAGGTCAAGGCGGGAGAGACACCGATAGGATACCTGAGATGAAAAATAACACCTCATCAAAAAAAACAGGGATGAAAAAAGGTGTTTATGTACTGCCCAATCTTCTTACTACGGCGAGTCTTTACTGTGGATTTTACTCGGTGATTGCCTCTCTGAAGGGAGATTTCTCCCTTGCCGCCGTTGCTATCTTGATATCCCTTGTCCTGGACGCTCTGGATGGCAGAATCGCAAGGATGACAAATACGTTGAGCAGATTCGGCGCAGAATACGACTCCTTGTCTGATCTGGTAGCCTTCGGTGTTGCGCCGGCCATTCTTGCCTATACTTGGGCACTATCATCATACGGGAAATGGGGATGGCTGGCGGCATTTCTATTTGTGGTTTGCGGCGCCCTCAGGCTGGCGAGGTTCAACGTCCAGATCAATATCATCGAAAGTAAGATTTTTAATGGCTTACCCATACCGGGCGCCGCCGCTGTTGTCGCAACCGGGATATTACTTTTCTCCTATCTGGGAGGAACAGGAAGGTTTAATCATCTATCGGCCTTAATCACTATCGTTGCTTTATCTTTACTGATGGTCAGTAATATCAAATACTACAGCTTTAAAGACCTGAATTTCTTTTCACAAAAGCCATTTATGTCCTTTGTCCTGATGGTTCTTATCCTGATCATTGTTGCTGCAGAGCCTCAGATCATGATTTTTACATTTTCTTTTGGTTATTCTCTTTCCGGCCCGACATGGGCTCTGGTTAAAAGCGCAAAGAAAACACTCGTCAGGATAAAGAACGGAAGGACAGAAAAAGCAGAAAACAGTGAAGGGACTTTTGTATGAAGAGATACAACGTAGCGGTTGTCGGCGCCACGGGCACTGTAGGTAGTGAAATGATCAAAATCCTGGAGGAGCGGGATTTCCCCGTTGATCGTTTGAAACTCCTTGCCTCGGAACGTTCTACAGGAAAAGAATTGGCCTTTAGAGGAGAATCCGTTCCCGTTGAGGTACTGGATGAAAATTCTTTTGAAGGAATGAACGTAGGTCTCTTTTCCGCCGGCGGCAGTATCAGTGAGCGGTTTGCCCCCATTGCCGCCAGGGCGGGATGTGTTGTCATTGACAATACCAGCGCCTTCCGAATGGACCCCGAAATTCCTTTAGTGGTGCCCGAGGTAAATCCCGAAACAATCGGGATGTATGAAAAGAGGGGAATCATCGCCAATCCTAACTGTTCGACCATCCAAATGGTTGTAGCCCTCAAACCGATCCATGATGCGGCCAGGATCAGGAGAATCGTTGTCTCCACGTATCAGGCCGTATCGGGAGCGGGTAAAAGGGCTATCGAAGAACTGGACACACAGACAAGAGCGCTGTTAAACTTCCAGGAACCCAAGATACAGGTGCTTCCCCACATAATTGCCTTCAACTGCATCCCCCAGATTGATATTTTCTTAGACAATGGATACACAAAAGAAGAGATGAAGATGGTAAATGAAACCAGGAAAATATTCCACGACCAATCTATCGCGGTAACGGCCACAGCGGTCAGAGTCCCCGTTTTTTACGGCCACTCTGAATCTGTAAATATCGAAACAGAAAAGAAGATTACCGCGGAAGAGGTCAGGAAAATCCTGTCCCGGGCCCCCGGGGTCACCGTTATTGATAGTCCGGAGGGAAAGGAATACCCCCTTGCGATTCATGCTGCCGGCGGGGATGATACCTTTGTAGGGAGGATCAGACAGGACGAGTCAATCGCAAATGGTATCAATATGTGGATTGTATCGGATAATATCAGGAAAGGTGCTGCCCTAAATGCCGTTCAGATTGCGGAGATCCTTATCAGAAACCACTTATGAGAATCGCCGGGGGGCAGGCCAGGGGCAGACGCATTAATCTCGGAAGGGGATATCGGACGAGGCCCACCTCTTGCCGGATCAGGGAAGCGCTCTTCAATATACTTCCTCCCATGGAAGGAATGTCATTTCTTGATCTTTACGCAGGAAGCGGAGCAATAGGCCTGGAGGCCTTAAGCAGGGGGGCGGCAAAGGTTGTCTTTGTTGAAAAGAATAAGGCGCTTGCCGATGTCATCAAGACAAACCTCGGCAGGACTGAATTTGAAGGCAGGTACGAAATCCTTGCCGTAGAGGGAAAAAGGGGTATCAGGGCGCTGGGTAAGAAGGGGATGCGGTTTGATTTCCTGTTTGCCGATCCGCCCTACGAGAGGGGTTTTGTCAGAGAAACCCTGCGGTGTATCGGTGAGGAAAGCTTGCTCTCCGAAGATAGTCTGGTCATCATCCAACACTCAATAAGGGAAAAAATAGAACAACGGCAGGCTCTCCAGTTTATCTTGATGGATCAGAGAAGGTACAGTGACACAATCCTGTCTTTTTTGAAATTAAACTTAAAGAAGGGATAGATAGGCATATGAAAACAGCGGTGTACCCCGGTTCTTTTGATCCCATTACAAACGGGCATGTGGACATTATTACGAGAGGCTTGAAAATATTTGATAAGATAATCGTCCTCATTGCCCATAACCCGGAGAAAAAATCTCTCTTTCCCGTTGAGGAAAGGATGGAGATGATCAGAGAAGTTATCAAAGAACATGAGAAAGATCATCAGCGGGTAAAGGTTGACTATGCCCCTGGTCTCCTCGTGGACTACGTCAGGAATTCGGGCGCAAATGTTATCCTGAAAGGATTGAGAGCCGTGTCGGACTTCGAATATGAGTTTCAGATGACTCTCATCAACAGAAGGTTGAATAGAGATATAGAAACCGTGTTTCTCATGACCGGTTTCCGCTGGTTTTTCATAAGTTCCAGCATTGTAAAAGAGGCGGCCAGTCTGGGCGGGTCAGTAAAAGGAATGGTGCCGGACATCGTTTACCAGAGACTACAGCAAAAATACGGATTTTCAGCGTCATAACGGGAGATAAAATGAAATTATCATCAAGAATATCCGGGATCAAACCTTCCCCTACCCTGGCAATTACCATGAAAGCCAATGCATTACGGGCAGAGGGAAGAGATGTTATCGGCTTTGGTGCAGGGGAACCTGATTTCGATACCCCCCTTCACATTAAAATGGCTGCCATCAAGGCCATTGAGGGAGGATTTACCAAGTACACCCCTGTCGGCGGTACAGATGAATTAAAAGATGCGATTATCCGTAAACTGCAGAAAGACAATCGGCTAAATTACTCCCGATCCGAGATTGTCGTTTCCTGCGGGGCCAAACATACCCTCTATAATCTTGCCCAGGTTCTCTTTGAAGAGGGTGATGAGGTTATCATTCCGTCGCCTTACTGGGTTTCCTATCCCGATATCGTCGTCCTTGCCGGTGCGCAACCGGTCGTTGTGGAAACGAAAGAAACCGATGGCTTCAAGCTCCAGCCGGAGCAACTTGAAGGTGCAATCAATAAACGTACAAAAGCGGTCATTTTGAACAGTCCCTCGAATCCGACCGGCGCCGCCTACAGCAGGACAGAACTGGAAATCCTGGCGGAGGTGATAGGCCGAAAGGGGATTTTCGTCATTTCCGACGACATTTACGAAAAGATCATTTATGACGATTTCCCCTTCTGTAATATTGCATCTATCAGTGAAGAGATGAAAAAGATGACGGTTGTCGTCAACGGTGTGTCCAAGGCTTACGCCATGACAGGCTGGAGGATCGGTTATGCCGCCGGACCTTCTGAAGTTATATCCGCCGTCACCATGATTCAAAGTCAGAGCACATCTAATCCCTCTTCGATCTCGCAGAAAGCGGCCGTGGAGGCCCTGGTGGGAGATCAGGATGTTGTTACGGAAATGGTGGAGGAATTCAGGAAGAGAAGAAACTGTATCGTGGAAAAACTGGGCGCAATACCGGGCATTACCTGCATGAATCCTGCCGGGGCTTTCTACGTTTTCCCCAACGTCTCTTTATTGTTCGGACGTTCATGGCGGGGAAAAACCATCTCTAATTCATCTGATCTTACCGAGTATCTCTTGGAAGAGGCCAATGTTGCTGTCGTGCCGGGCGGCGAGTTCGGTTGTGACCACCATATACGTCTCTCCTATGCCACATCCATGAAAAATATCGAAGAAGGGCTGCAACGGATAAGAGATGCCGTGGTGAAGCTTGACTGACCTGCAAAAGGCAAATAGACTGAAGACCGAAGGCTGGAGGTCGCAAAAGCCTTCCGCCTTTAGCCTTCCGCAAATTTGCCATTGAATGTAGTTCTCCCCTCATGTTATATCTTTACCCACCATGAACAACTCATCAGAAAGGTTTAACAAAAGAAGGAAAACGAGACCTGTTTTCTTAGGCGGTGTCCAGATAGGCGGCGATGCGCCTGTCGTCGTTCAATCCATGACCTGTACCGATACGAGGGATGTAAAGGCCACTGTCACGCAGATCAGGCAGCTTGAGGAGGCAGGTTGTGAGGTCGTCAGGGTTGCAGTTCCCGATAGGGCGGCGGCGGCGGCCCTGACAGAGATCAAGAAACAAATCACGATACCACTTATTGCCGACATACATTTTAATCCTCACCTTGCCATTCTCGCAATCAGAATGGGTGTGGATGGCATCAGGATCAACCCGGGAAATATCGGCCCGGAAAAAATAAAGGAGATCGTCAGGTTTGCGAAACCCCGGAATTGCGTGATTCGCCTTGGCATCAACGCCGGATCTCTCGAAAAGGATATCTTGGTAAAGTACGGAGGACCAACCGCCGATGCCCTGGCCGAGAGCGCTATGAGGAGTCTTGCCCTTCTCGAGGATATGGGCGCTCCCGCAATTAAGCTGTCAATGAAATCTTCAGATGTGTCCACCATGGTTGAAGTATATCGAACCGTATCATCACAGACAGATTACCCCCTTCACCTTGGCGTAACAGAGGCGGGGAGCCTATTGCCTGCCGCCATCAAGTCTTCTATCGGTATCGGGATTCTTCTCTATGAGGGGATTGGGGATACGATCAGGGTTTCGATAACCGGCAATCCCGTACCTGAAATTGATGTGGCCTACGGGATACTCCGGGCGATGAACATCAGAAAGGTAGGTCCTGACATCATATCCTGTCCTACCTGCGGCCGCTGTGAGATTGATCTTCTCAAGCTGACGGAAGAAGTGGAGGAAAGGTTGGCCGGGATGAAGGCATATCTCAAGATCGCCCTGATGGGGTGTGTGGTTAACGGGCCCGGTGAGGCTGCCGAGGCAGACATAGGAATTGCCGGTGGCCGCGGCTGGGGAATGCTTTTCAAAAACGGCCAGGCGATCAGGAAAATAAAGGAGAGAGATTTTGT
>Ga0100397_1002286_pt1 | contig 11192 bp, 15 predicted proteins | sample CryGeymeta201521_FD_81550 | JGI IMG/M metagenome (GOLD analysis project Ga0100397, IMG submission 81550) | Groundwater microbial communities from Crystal Geyser aquifers in Utah, USA - Crystal Geyser metaG 2015-21 | ecosystem: Environmental > Aquatic > Deep subsurface > Groundwater | place: USA... | reverse complement strand
TTGGGGCTTGCAATTTGAAAAATTAATGTTACAATAACCTTGTTATTATTTAGTTGTCATTCTCACCGGCAAATGTCTGAAGAGTTCTTTTTCTCTTCGAAGGGTTTGCTAGGTAGAAGAGAAAAGGAGCTTAATGGCTTCAAAAAATCTTTATGTTGGCAACTTGCCGTTCACGCTTGATTCGGCAGGTTTAGAGGATTTATTTAAACAAGCTGGTGCCGTCACCTCAGCCAGCGTGATTACCGATCGTCAATCGGGTCGTTCTCGAGGATTTGGTTTTGTCGAGATGGCGACCGACGAAGAGGCAAAAAAGGCGATCGAAATGTTTAACGGCAAGGAAATCGAGGGTCGAGGCCTTACTGTTAACGAAGCTCGTCCAAGAGCAGAACGACCTTCGGGTAGTTTTTCGCCAAGAAGGTAGTCACTAAATTTAGACCAATTGGTATTGGTAAAGGGGAACTTCTTCAAGAAGTTTCTCTTTCCATCCATAGCCGATTTCTAAAAAATCCATTTTTTCCATTCCCAAACTGATGGCGTCATTGATTTGGAGTAAGTTAGTATAATTGCCAACTCCAGGGAAATTATCGATATCATACCCACATTTGAGTAAATAATAAGTGTTTTTATAAATCGCCACCAAATCTACCCCGGCAATTTTTCCTTTGATTTCGGTGGTAATCATTCGTGGTTGATATTCTTGGGCGTGATTAATGACTGCTTCAAAGGTTTTCACTCGACCAAGATCTTCCCAATCAGAATCTTCGCCTTTATTGTGAAATCTAGTCATTGAGATATTAATTAAATGTTTTAAATCCGAAAAGCGGTTGAAAATAGTTTTTGGATTTTGGGCTAAAATTCTTTTTCGGTCTCTTCTCAAATTGTAGCGCCTTTTTTTCTTAAATCTTAAAAGAAAATCATCAGCGGAATCTAATCCCTTAAGATGTAAAATATATTTTGGGTCATCCAAAGAAAATCTAAATTTGTTGGCGACCTCTGGCGAGCAAACAAGGGCATTTAAGACCACTGGCTTAGGACAAATTTTCAGCATAATTGGAATTAAACTTTGATGAAGAGTAAAAAAGGTATTATCCTCCTGCCACCAGCTCCCAAACCAACGGAATGTCCCTCCGTCTTCCTCATACCACAAAGGTAAACAGGCAACCGGGTCGTCTTTAAAAAGAATGGTCATAAAATAGGGTTGATGACGATATCCTAACCAAAAAGCATAACGGAAATTCCAGGTGTCAAATAATGATTTTTGGGGAGAAAATTTTTGCCAAAGTTGATGACAACAATTAAAATTAGTTTCTACTTTTAATTTTAAATCAACAGTGCTGCCGTTAAAAGTTTCCTTAGCAACTAAAAAAGCCTCCCTTTTAGGCAGTTTTGCCAAGGAGACCGCTAACTCAATCGGGTCTTGGATATTTTGAGCAGTTTTTAACATTTAAATTTTAATTGCTAATTGGATTTTTGAAATAAATAAATTATTTGTCAAGTATCAATTTTTTCATACATTCTTTTTAGCTTGATATTTCCAGCTAAAATTTATATTAGTTTTTTAAAAAAATGAAAATTTTGTGGAGAAATTTTGAAAAAATTTGTGGAGAAATTTTGAAAAAATTTTTTAAAACTTGACCCCGTATAATCTTGTCTCTCGCCTTTACAATTCTATTCGAATACGGCTCGAAGAGCGATTTTAACGGGGTCTGCGGGGCGTTTAAATTGCAAAAGCAATTTATTTCGCCCCTTGACAAATTTTAATATATAGATTATCATCTATACGATGAAACTAACTTCTGCTTGTGCTAGTTGTTTTGCTGGACTTTCTTGTCAAGCCCGAATAGAGGTTATTAATCTTTTGCAAAAAAAGAGAGAAATGTCGGTAATGGAGATTGCCAAACACTTTAAGTTAACCCAACCGACAATTACCCACCATCTTCAATATCTAAAAGACGCTGGAGTTTTAGCTTCAAAGAAAAAAGGGAGAAAGGTTTATTATTTTATTACCGAAAAATGTAAAAAAGGAGAATGTAATATTTTTTAAATGAAAAAAATCTATTTAGATAATGCGGCGACGACTCCGGTTTCTCCGGAGATTTTGGCGGCGATGGAACCTTATTTTACCAACAAATTTGGTAATGCTTCAGAACCTCATTTTTGGGGACAAGAAGCAAGAAAAGCAATTGATGAGGCTCGGGAGAAAATTGCCAATTTTTTAGGGGCAAAACCTAAAGAAATTATTTTTACTTCTTGCGCTACAGAGTCAATTAATTTAGCCCATAAAGGACTAATAGAAAGTATTAAGTATCAAGTATCAAGTATTAAGTATCCTCATATTATTACCTCGCGGGTTGAACATAAGGCGGTTTTGGAGACTTGTAAACATTTGGAAAAAATCGGCTGGGTGAAAGTGACTTATTTGCCGGTTGATAAATATGGAATAGTTGATATTAAAGATATTAGGCAGGCAATTAGACCGGAAACGGTTTTAGTTTCCATTATGTATACCAATAATGAGGTTGGGACAATCGAGCCGATTGGGAAGATAGGCAGATTAATTAAAGAAATTAATCAATCTAGAATCTCAAATCTAAAATCTAAAATCTTTTTTCATACCGACGCTACTCAGGCGATTCAATATTTGGATTGTAATGTCGATGGTTTAGGAATAGACTTGCTCTCTTTTTCCGGACACAAACTTTATGCCCCAAAAGGAATTGGAGCTTTGTATATTCGTAGTGGAGTACCAGTTGTCAGACAACAGGATGGCGGCGGACAAGAATATAATTTGCGGGCAGGAACAGAAAATGTGCCGTATATAGTTGCTCTCGGCAAGGCCATCGAGCTCGTTGAGCAGAACAAAGTGCATAGCACAAAGTGCATAGAAAAGCTGAAAAGCAAATTAATTGAGGGAGTTTTAAAGATCTCAGGCGTTAAACTAGTTGGTCATCCAACCAACCAAGCTCCCCATATTGCCACTTTTATTGTTGAGGGAGCAGAGGGAGAGGCAATGTTGTTGCTCTTGTCAGATAAGGGAATCGCTGCTTCTTCAGGGAGTGCCTGCACCTCGGGGTTATTGAAACCCTCTCATGTTCTAACGGCGATGGGTTATAAGCCCCAAGAAGCTCATGGCTCTTTGCGATTTTCTTTAGGCAAAGATACGACTCTAAAAGAGATTGATTATGTTGTCAAGGTTTTGCCAGAAGTAATTAAAAAATTAAGAAAAATGGCCCCGAAATTAATATGAATTTCGACCAATTTTATTCTAAAAAGGTTTTAGAACATATCAGACATCCCAAAAATATGGGGGAGATAAAAAATCCTGACGGAGTAGCGACGGTTGGCAATCCGGTTTGTGGAGACATAATGAGATTGTTTATTAAAGTCAAAGAGGGAAAAATTTCCGATATTAAGTTTCAGACTCTGGGATGTGGGGCAGCAATAGCCACTTCATCGATGATTACCACTATGGTTAAAGGAAAACCGCTGGCAGATGTCGAGAAAATCACCAAAACTGCCATTGCGGAAGCACTTGGAGGCTTACCGCCTATAAAGACCCATTGTTCTGTACTAGCAGCGGATGCGTTGCATAAAGCCATAGATAACTACAGAAAAAATGTATCTAAGACCAAGAAGTAAAACCTTTAGGAGAAAGCGAAAATTAGCTAAACTTCTCAGACTTGCCCAGACGGGTAAATACTCTGCCTCGAAGTTAGCGGAGATTTTTGGATGTAACAGGAAAACTGCCCTTTTAGTGCTTAAGGATAATGGTATTAGGTTGCCTAACTTGGGCCAATTTCGTAAAACGATTTATTGTAATGATAATTTTTTCGACAGGTTAATGCCAATTTCTTCTTACTGGCTTGGATTTATTGCCGCTGATGGTTGTCTTACCTCAAAAGATAAAGGAATCAGTATTGGGCTTTCCTTAAAAGATAAAAGTCACCTTCGAAAATTTAAACGAGCAATTCAGGCTAATAGTAAAATTTATTGTCGTTCAAGTAATAATAGTGTTAAGATTTCAATTTATTCAGAGAAAATTTTTAATCAGTTGGTAAATCTTGGTATTCTGCCGAACAAAAGCTTAAAAATTAAAAATGTTTTAGTTCCAGAAAAATCTATTGCGCATTTTATTCGGGGAGTTTTCGATGGCGATGGTTGGGTAGGAGGAAGAAAAATAACCCATCTTCAGTTCATGATTGCTGGTAATAAGCCATTCTTAAAACAAATTCAAAAAGTTTTGGTGAAGAAATGTGGAGTAAACGAAGTTAGACTCTATTCGCTTTCTAAAGAAAATGGAGCCTACAAATTGCAATATACTGGATCTCAGATTTTTAGGATTTTAGAATTTCTTTACCAAAATTCTGCGCCAGAAACAAGGTTGACGAGAAAGTACGAGAAATATTTGGCACTCAGGGAAAAATTTAGTAGAAATTAATTTTTAAGTTTACCACTCGATGCCTTAAAAAAGGCAATTGAAAATTATCGCTCAAACAAGTAAAGTAAGAGTATGGACTCTGCCTGCACTTCAGTTGCCTGTTTTCTTGCCCAAAATGGCAAGCAGATTACATTTCCGTTAGTCACCATTGCTGGTTTAATTGATGGCATTAATCCCTGCGCTATTGGGATGATTTTGCTTTTGTTAGGCTATATTATTGTTTTTGCCCGTCAACCAGAAAGAATCTTAAAACTTGGTGGAGTTTATATTTTAACAGTTTATTTAACCTATTTAGCCATTGGTCTTTTGTTTTACCGCTCAGTTCAAACCTTAAACGTAACGCCTTACCGAATTTTATTTGACCGAATTCTGGGTCTAGTTCTGCTTTCGGCTGGAGCAATTAACATTAAGGATTTTTTTGCTCCAGGAAAAGGGATTTCTTTGGAAATTCCCCAAAGAGCAAGACCAAACCTTTTAAAATTAGTTGAAAAGGTTTCTTTGCCAGCCACCATTATTTTGGCAATTTTAGTTACTCTTTTAGAAACTCCGTGTTCTCTGCCGATTTATGTAGGGACGGCGACGATTCTTAACTACTCAAGACTCTCAATACCAGTGATTTTAGGTTACTTTCTTTACTATAACCTTTTATTTGTTTTCCCTTTAATTGTGATTCTTCTTTTGGTTTGGCGAGGGAGAGAAATGATTTCTTTAAAAGATTGGGAACATAAAGCTAAGCGCTGGATGAAGCTAGGTTTAGGGATACTTCTTGTCTTGATGTCGGGCTGGTTGTTAATATGATAGTAGGCCCGCCTTCGTTCAGGTTCGCCTCGTGGTCTACGTCCACGCAGTCGAAACTTCACTTCGGCGGGTAAAGAAGGAGGTGAGAATAATGAAGCTAAAGAAAAAAGATTTAAAGACCATCTCTAAGGCGTTAATAGGTCTTTCGGTTGTTGCGGTTTTAGCCGCTGGATGGGGATTTTTAGTTTCTGATATTTGGTTAGCCTCAACCCAGTGGCTTTTAGTCGCGGCTGTCTTGGCTGCGTTTGGTCTTTACGCCAAAATGGAAGGTTGAAATGATTTTTGTTAATTTTAAAACTTACCAAAATGGAACCGGGGAGGCAGCCTTGAGTTTGGCAAAAATTTGCCGCCAGGTTGAAAAAGAAACAACGATTAAAATTATTCCAGTGGTTCAGGTTGCTGATATTTTTTGTTTAACGAGGGAAGGATTTGAAGTTTGGACTCAACATATAGACGATATTGATTTTGGTCCAAATACCGGCCAAATTCTTCCCCAATCAGTAATCGCTGCCGGAGCCAAGGGGACCCTTTTGAATCATTCGGAAAATAAACTGCCAACTCAAGTAATCGGTTCTATTGTCGCTCGCTGTTCGAAATTAGGATTAAAAACTTTGGTTTGCACTGAATCAATTGAGGAGGCAAAAGAGATAATTGAATTTCATCCAGATTTAATAGCCTATGAACCACCAGAATTAATTGGCGGTAATATTTCTGTTTCTATCGCTAAACCGGAAATAATTCGTGATTTTGTTAATGAAATTAAAGAAATCCCGGTTTTAGTTGGGGCCGGGATTCAGACAACCAAAGATGTTCAAACTGCAGTCAAGCTAGGAGCGGTGGGAATTTTAGTTTCTTCAGGGGTGGTTTTAGCCGAGAATCAAAAAGAAAAATTATTTGAGTTGGCAAAGGGATTCAAATGAAAAAATACAAAATTTGCCTTGTTGGTGGAGCCGAGGGAGAAAATGCGGAAAAAGCTTACCCCTTAGCCCGAAAAGTCGGCGAAGAAATTGCCAGACGAGGTCATATTTTAATTACTGGTGCCACCAGCGGGGTGCCCTATCACGCGGCTTTAGCGGCTAAAAAAGCCGGCGGTTCGAATATTGGTTTTTCTCCAGCCGGGACCGAAATTGAGCATCGGAAGAAATTCCGCCTACCAATGAGTCCGAAGGTTTTTGACCATATTATTTTTACCGAAGCAGGTTATGCTGGGAGAAATCTTTTGATGGTCAGAAGCGCTGATGCAACGATTATGATTGATGGCAGAATCGGGACGTTAAATGAATTTACGGTTGCCTATGAGGAGGATGAGATTATTGGGGTTTTGGAGGGGTCAGGGGGAACAGCTGATGAGGTGAGACATATTTTGAGTGTGGCTAAAAAGGGATGTCGGAAGGTGATTTTTGATTCCGATCCAGTGAAATTGGTAGAAAAGGTAATTGAAAGGATTAAAAAAGAAAAAGCAATTAAATGAAACTGCCCAGCGTTAAAAACTTGTCGGTTACCCAAAAGAGAGTTTTGTTGAGAACAGATTATGATGTCCCTCTTAAATTAGCGCAAAGTGCAAAGTGCAAAGTGCAAAGTTGGAGAGTAACGGACGCCACCAGAATTGCCGACTCCCTGCCAACGATAAACTATCTTCTTTCAAAACAAGCGAAAATTATAATTTTATCGCATTTGGGTAGACCAGAAGGAAGAGTGGTTGAAGAGTTAAGCTTGGAACCTGTCGCTAACATGCTGGCTGTCATACTAAAATGTCAGATAGTAAAACAGGAAGATGGCTGGAAGATTGGAGAAGAAATTTTTCTTAAAGAAAATTTAAGATTTAATCCAGAAGAGGAAGGAAACGATCCTAAATTTGCCCAAAATTTAGGATCCTTGGGCGATTTTTACGTCAATGATGCTTTTGCCTGTTCTCACCGGAAACACGCCTCGGTAGTGGGAATTCCTAAGTTTTTGCCCGCCAGCCGGCGGGCTTTCGGTTTTGATTTTTTGGAAGAAGTTAAGGCGTTGACTAAGATTAAAGATAATCCTCGTCGACCGGTGGTGGTGATTTTAGGCGGAGTTAAAGAAGATAAGCTTAAGGTGATGGATGAGTTAACCAGATGGGCTGATTATATTTTGATTGGAGGGAAACTGCCGACGTTAATGGAGAATGGAGAATGCCCGCCCGCCAGGCTTCGCCAGGCGAAGCAGGCGGGGAGAATGGAGAATAAAGGAAGAATTGTTGTTGCTAGCTTGAACCCAGAGGGAAAAGATATTACACTTGAAACAATAGAAAAATTCACGGAAATTATTAAAAATGCCGGGACAATTGTTTGGGCAGGACCGATGGGGATTTTTGAGGACAAAAGATTTGAAAAGGGAACTAAAGAAATTGCCGAAGCCATTGTTAAGAGCGGAGCTTTTAGTGTTGTTGGCGGAGGAGACACCGAGGCAGCGTTAACAAAATTTGCTTTAGACAAAAAGGTGAGCTTTATTTCTTCTGGCGGAGGAGCAATGCTGGAATTTTTAGCTAAAGGAACTCTACCAGGAATTGAGGCGATTAAAAATGATTAAGGTTGCTATCAATGGTTTTGGCCGAATTGGCAGAGTGGCATTAAGAGTCATCCTGGCAAAATATCTTGATAAAGTTAAGCCGGTGGCGATTAACACTTCCGGCTCGATGGATATTGTTGGTTGGGCTCATTTATTTGAATACGATAGTGTTTATGGAAAGTTCAAGGGAAGAATAGAGGTCGAAAAAGGCGAGGGGAAGGAAATTGGAGTGATGGTTATTAATCATCAACGGATTCCGGTTTTGGCGGAAAGAGAACCAGCAAAAATTCCCTGGAAAAAATATAATGTTGATGTTGTTATTGAATCAACCGGCGTCTTTCATGATCGAAAGTCAGCTTCGGCTCATTTAGAGGCTGGAGCAAAAAAGGTGGTTGTCTCTGCTCAAGCCAAAGAGCCTAAGGAAATTAAGACATTTATTATCGGGGTAAATGAAGATAAATACCGGGGCGAGTTGGTGATAGACAATGCTTCTTGTACCACCAATTGTGTTGCTCCGGTAGCTAAAGTAATAATGGAAAATTTTGGGATTCAAAAAGCGCTGATGACAACTGTCCACGCCTACACGGCTGATCAAGAATTGGTTGATGGCTCTCATAAAGATTTACGTCGAGCCAGGGCGGCGGCGGTCAATATTGTTCCTACTTCTACTGGGGCGATAGTTTCTCTGATTGAAGTTCTGCCTTCCCTTAAGGGATTGTTTGACGGTTTGGCCTTAAGGGTTCCGATTGTTTGCGGTTCGGTAGCGGATTTTAGTTTTGTGACCACTAAAAGAACTTCGGTTGAGGAAGTTAATAAAATTTTTACTAAAGCAGCTCAAGGGAAATATAAAGGTATTATTGAGGTATCGGATAAGCCCTTGGTTTCCACTGATATTATTGGTAATTCTGCTTCGGCTATTGTTGATTTGGGATTAACCCAGGTTATTGATGGCGATTTGGTTAAAGTTGTTGCCTGGTATGACAATGAATGGGGTTATTGTTGTCGGTTAATTGAGGAAGCAATATGGATAGACAAAGATTAGCCTCATTTTTGGATTTTGCCAATCATCATCAGGAAGCCACACCTGAAGACATAAAAATTCTTTGTCAGAAAGTCAAGCAATACCGTTTCCATTCTGCTTTTGTCAATCCTTGCTATGTGGCTTTGGCAAAAGATTTACTTTCCGAAGGAATAGTCGGAACGGTTATTTCTTTTCCTTTAGGTCAGGACACTCGGGATATTAAAATTCTGGCGGCAATTAATGCCGTAAGAATTGGAGCCGATGAATTGGATGTAATGATGAATGTTGGTTTGTTTAAGGCAGGAAAACAGAAAGAAGTTTTAGAAGAAATGAAAGCGGTAATTGAGGCGGCAAAAGAGATTCGCTCAAAAGTGATAGTGAAATTTATCATCGAAACTGGGCTTTTGACCGATGAAGAAATCAAAAAAGCTTCCCAGTTAGTTTTAAAATCCGGGGCAGATTTTCTTAAAATTTGTTCAGGTTTGGGACCAAGGGGAGCAAGTTTAAAAGATGTTGAATTGGTAAAAGGCGTTGTTGCTGACAAAATTAGAATCAAAGTTGCCGGCGGAGTTGATACCTACAAAGAAGCAATTGACTTTATAAATAAGGGGGTCGCTCGAATCGGCACTTCCCATGCGGTGGAGATTATTGAAGGCTACCAAAGATCGAAATAGCACGAGGTGTCGATAGAATCCCGCCCCTAGAGTGGAAGGAAGAAGCTAAGATGGTTCTAAAATCTTTAAGAAAAATTTACTCATGGATACCCCTCACCAGTTTTGTGCTAGCCGTTAATGGTTTACAGTATTTTCTTTTTAATTTTCGCAGCGCTTACTTGATGACTCAGGCCAGTCCAGAGTTCTTTGGCATTTTCTCTTACCCAACTCTCTTTCTGATTGTACTTTTAGGTTTTGCGAGCCTTGCTGCTTCCTGGGGAATTTGGCGGAGGAAGCGTTGGGCATTCTTTTTAACCATAGGATTGGTAGTTATCAGTCTTTTCAGGGCAGTTCCAACAATCTTCTATATCCCGCTCTATATAGGCACATTCATTCTAAGGGAAGGTTTCAGTTTCGATCGACTTAATGAGGTTTTTATCTTATGTTTTAATATCTTTTTTGAGGGAAGATGTTTAATGCTTCTTGTTCCTATTGGTCTTTATAAGATGCGAGATAAATTTAGCAGAGAGGGTGAAAGGTAGTTCTTTTACCAGAGTAGAGAGAAATGAAAAAGAAAGAACTTTTAATTATCTTCATCTTGGCGGTTTTGGTGGCTGGGCTGGCCACTTTAATTCCTTGGTATATAGAATGCTCGTTATTTATGCTTATGCCGTGGCCGCCATGCGGACCCGTAAAGGGTTGGCCGCTACCGTTTTTGGCACGCCAGTGTGTCAGAAACTGTATTTCAACCACCCCCTACAATCCGCAGGCTGTTTCTAAATGGATTTTCTCTGAAGGCTGGATGTTGTCTTTTTTCCTTGATCTTCTTTTTTGGTTTCTGGTTTTAGCAGGAAGCTGGTGGGTGGTAAAATGGGTTTTAAAGAGGATTAAAAAGAAAAAGTGAGAAAATTTTTTAGAGAAAACAAAAGAATAATTAGTGTGGCAATTGGGCTCGAGATTCTAAGTTATGTGGGCTTCATTTTCTATAGTTATAAGTATGCTCTCTACTTCGTTCTTAGCTTTGCTTTTCTCGCCCCATTAACAGCGGCTCTTTTAGCAAAAGGAAAGACTCTTAGTAGATTTCTCTTGGGCTTTATTATAGTAGGTGGCAAGCTATTAATTGATTTAATCCTGGGGAGGATTATACTTGCTATCTCCCCACCTCAACGGGAGGAATGGGGGCTGACTATTATGATATGGAGTATTATTGTCTTGGGAGTCATACTTGCAGGGCTAGCAGGAGCGGTTGTTGGGGGAATTCTTGCCATTATAAAAGAAAAAAGTAAAATGACCGAGAAAGAACTCGTGAGCATCTTGATTTTGGCTGTTTTGGTAACAGTTTTTCTGGGTTATTTTATTCGCTTTCCTCTTTCCCTTGCCGAACCTGTTTCTTATATGGAAAGGAGTAGAATAACAGGAGAGTTGGTTAGAGTAAGCGAGCCGGCAAGAATTAACTTAGATAACGCCTTTTTGGGTTTTCTTTTTTGGTTTGCGGTTTTAGCGGGAGGATGGTGGGTTTTGAGGTTTGTTTGGAAGAAGACTAAAAAGAAAAAATAAAATGACTGCTCAAGAAATTTTAACCAAAGCGAGAAGTGAAGGTTGGGCTTTAGGCGCTTTTAATGCCGGGAATATTGAGATTTTAAAAGCTATTATTCAGGCAGCCCAAAACCAGAAGTCCCCGTTGATTGTCGAAACCTCAGCTGGCGAGGCGGAGCATTTTGGGATGAAAAATTTTTTAACAGTGGTT
>Ga0100397_1002281_pt1 | contig 11213 bp, 8 predicted proteins | sample CryGeymeta201521_FD_81550 | JGI IMG/M metagenome (GOLD analysis project Ga0100397, IMG submission 81550) | Groundwater microbial communities from Crystal Geyser aquifers in Utah, USA - Crystal Geyser metaG 2015-21 | ecosystem: Environmental > Aquatic > Deep subsurface > Groundwater | place: USA... | reverse complement strand
TTCCCGGTTGAGATTATTTTGCTTTCAACATCAATTTGTTTTACTTCTTCAAATAAAATATTAACGCGCTTATCAACAAGTTGCCGCAATTGTGAAGTGATTTGCTGAGGTGTTCTTTTATTAACCATCAGCCACAAATAAGAAGCGGCGAACGAGTGGTCTTTATTTTTTTCGATTAAAACAATTTCAGTCTCTTCGGCAAGCAGTTTGGCGAGACGGTTTGCGGTTACAATTCCTCCAACACCGCCGCCGAGAATAACAACTTTTTGTTTATGCATATAAATAATCCTTTTCTAAAATTAAGTTTGAACCGGCAGCCCTTCAGCCCGCCACGAATTTACATCTTCCTTTAGGATTACAACATTGAATCCTTTCTTATTTAAAAATTTTGCAGCTTCGGCTGCAAGCACACAATATGGACCCCGGCAATAAGCCACTATCTCTCTGCTGGAAAGTAATTCAGATGATTTTTCTTTGAGTTCTTTCAACGGGATCGAAATTGCCTTTGGAAGATGTCCACTTAAAAATTCTTCTTTCGGTCTTACGTCAATTAAGGTGACTTCATCCTTGTTAAGTCTTTCCATTAACTCTTTAGAATATATTGGAACAAGGGCAGTTCGTTCCTCGAAAAAGAGACGGGCGGTTTCTCTAATTTCTGATGCGCTTTTTTCCGCTAGCGTTTGTAAACCTCTCCAACATTTAACCACTTCTTCGTTTGCTAAACTATAAAGAACCCGCACTCCCTCTTTTTTACTAACAACCATTTTCGAGCTCTTCAAAATTTGAAGATGACGCGAAGTATTTGCGAAGTTCATATTTGTTTCGATGGAGAGAGTATCAACATCTCTTTCACCTTGAGAAAGTATGTCGATCAACTCAAGCCGTTTGGGACTGGCAAAAGCGGTTGCAATGTTAGCAAACTGTTGGAATGTTAAATCCTTAAATTCTCTTCCGGTCATAAGTTACTCTAATAAATTATTCAATTGATTAATTGAATATATGAATGGCAATTGAAAAAACCAAGAAAGATGAATTAATCTTTATGGCGTCTCCCACAATTTTGGAATGCAATATAGCTTCAAGCAAACTTATCGTTTTACTGAATCATGGATTCGGAATATGAGTAAACTCCTGATAAAATCATTTTGTTGCAGAGATGAATTTGTTAAATTTCAGGTAAGATTTAATAATGATAGGTTAACGCCATGAAGCTGAAATATCTTACTCCACTATTTCTTTTTCTCCTCTTCTCAACGCTCAACTTTTCACAGAACGAAAAGCGAACTGAGTTCCAAATCTCCAACCATTCAACCTTTGGAACCGGAGAAAAAATTATTGTTTCCCTTTATGCCCCGCCGGAAGTGAAAAGCTTCACCTTTCGACTCCTCCGGTTAAACGATCCGGTTAATCTGTTAAAGAGCGGAATGGCTGCCCGCATGAGAAACAACTTTGATATTTGGGGAAAGGATAAAGAGCTTCTTACAAAATATTTTTCACTTGAACGTGAATGGAATGAAGTAATTTCCCGTAGTTCCGGAAATTGGTACGACAATAAAATTACAATAAAACCAGTTGACAAAACTGGAATTTATATTCTCCAGGCTCTGCGCGATGACCAGGTTGCTTACTGTCCGATTGTGGTAACGAACTATGCCCTGGTCTATAAGAATTCCAACTCGGAAGTGTTAACTTTTTTAGCCGATGCGAAAACGGGAACATTTATTCCGAAAGCGAAGTACAGTTTTTATAAAAATGATAGTTTAATTGAATCGGGCAATTCCGACAAAGATGGACTCTTCTTATTGAAAAGCGGCGAAAAGTTAAAAAGAGACGACGTGTTTTTAATTACCGTAGAAACAGTGAATGAAGTCATCTTCAGCAATCCCTATTTCTTTTTAAACAATGAGAGCCAGCTTTATTCCGCTTATTCATTCACAAATCAGCCGGTTTACCGCCCCGGACAAAAAGTCTTTTTCAAAAGTATCTTCCGCAAAAAAAATGAGTTTGATTTTTCCGTATTAAAAGATGAAGAATGCAAAGTCGTTATCCGCTCGCCCAAGAACGCGGAAGTTTTTTCCGGTACGTTTAAGGCGAATGAGTTCGGCAGCATTTGGGGTGAGTTTGTGCTTGATGAAGAAGCGGAAATAGGATATTATAACATTCAAGTTTCGCATGGCGAGCAAATTTTTTACGGCTCGTTTCAGGTCGAAGAATACAAAAAACCGGAATATAAAGTTGAAGTAACAACAGCAAAGAAAAATTATTCAGGCGGAGAAACCATTTCAGGAACAGTTAACGCCGATTATTATTTCGGTTCGCCGGTAACCTCCGCTAAAGTAACGGTGCAGATCTTCAAAAAAAGATTTTGGATTCCCTGGTGGTACTGGTCGGAATACCGCTGGTTTTACGGAAGCTTTGATAAGATCGGTTATTCATCTTACGGGCAACAAGATTTTGTTAAACAGATTGACGGCGAGGTAAATGAAAAAGGAGAATTTCAATTTGAATTTTCTGCGGAGAAGCCGACCGACTTTGATTTTACGTATGAAATTTCCGCCCAGGTTGAAGATGCATCGCGGCGGGCAATTTCAAACTCAACCAGCGTTTTTGTAACGCGCGGCGCATTTTCGCTTTACGCTTCAACGGACAAATATTTTCTGTCGCTTGGCGATTCTGTCCACCTTCGCATAAATGCATTTGATTTTTCGCAGCAGCCTGTGCAGACAGCATTTAAAGCAATCATAAATAAACTTTCAGGTCCGGAAAATAAAATTGTAGAAACGGTTGAAAAGTTTTCATCTTCAACCGATAAGAATGGAAAAGCAAGTTTTACGTTTCTTCCGTCCGAGTCCGGTTATTATCAATATACCGTTACAGCAACTGACAGCGGCAAAAATGAAATTTCCGCATCAGGTTCGTTCTTCGTAAACGATAAAGAAAATTTTTATTACCAGCGAACAAGCACTGAAATTGAAATAGTGATGGACAAAGATTCCTACGAAAAAGAAGACACGCTTACCGCAATTATTTCGCTTCCGAAAAATAACATAGATGTTTTTGTTTCGTTTGAGAAGAAATCGTTTTTAGGATTTCAGAAATATTCTGTAGCGGGAAACACTCTCGTTATCAAACAAAAACTGACGGAGAAATTCAGTCCGAATTTTTCACTTGCAATACTTTATGTGTATGAGAGAAGACTCTATTCAAATTCAAAAATGATTGTCGTCCTTAACAAAGACAATTACCTTTCGTTAGAAATAAAACCAAGTAAAGGAATTTACAAACCCGGCGAAAAAGCGGCTTACAGAATTTCGGTTAAAAACAACCACGGAAAACCGATGGCAAACACCGAACTTTCTCTCGGTTTAGTTGACGAGAGCATTTATGCAATTCAAGAAGAGCAGACTGAAAATATTCAAAATTATTTTTACAAACCGGAATATGCTTATATCCCGACTACATCAACATTAGCCGGGAATAGCTTTTCATCTGCAAGCAGAGCAACTTCTTTTCTCGATAAAAATCTTTTAATGATGAAAGAACGAAAAAAAATAGGCGATTACTCGCTTGAAGGAAAAATTGTTTTTGATGTTGGAGAGTATGATACTATTTCGATTAATTCGTTATCGGTTAAAATTGACGGCTATTTTCTGTTGGTTAATGAAGATGGTTATTACATTACCAAAGTTCAACCAGATGGAAAATTTATTTTCAAAAATATTTCCAGAGGAGATTACGAGTTTTGGTTGTTATCAAAAGAAGGAGAATTTGGGTTTCTAAAAAAAGTTTCGGTGAAAAAAAAGGAAACGAATTTTGAAGAGTTAAAACTTTCAAGTTTTGATTGCCTTAAAATCTTAGTGAATGATGCGAGTTCAACAACTACACGTATAAGACCGATAATACATAAGGATTTTACTAATGCAACGGTGCAAGATCGAATGGTAATGATGGAAACAACGGTAGCGGGACAAGCTAAATTAGTTACTCCCGAAGTTCGAAAGAATTTTGTTGATGCCGCTTTCTGGCAGCCAAGTTTTGTTACGGATGAAAACGGCGAAGCGGAAATTTCTTTAACACTGCCGGACAACTTAACTTCATGGCGTGCAACGGTTCGCGCAATAACTAAAAACACGGAAGTTGGACAAGGAACGAACATCATTATCGCACGGAAAAATCTTTTAGTGCGAACCGAAACTCCCCGCTTCTTTAGAGAAGGTGATACGCTATTGATCGCAACGAATATCCACAACTATCTTAATGAAAAGAAAAAAGTTAAAGTTGCGTTCAAATCGAAAAACGTAAAACTCATTTCATCAAGCCTTGGCAAGAAAGATGAAATTTTGGTAAAAGAAAATGATGAGGCAAGAGTTGACTGGGAAATTGTTGTGGAGAAATCGAGAGGCGAAGCGGAAATTTATATTGAAGCGTTGACGAATGAAGAGTCCGACGCAATGCAGGTCTCTGTTCCAATACTTCCATACGGTGTAAAACAAATCGTGGCGTTGAATGCCATTGTTCAAGAAAATACTTCCGAAGAAAATATTGCGTTCACAATTCCCAAAGATGTTGACCTTCATTCTGCCGAAATTTCGTTCTCGCTTAGTCCAACGCTGGCGGGAACAATGTTAAAATCAGTTGATGATCTGGTAGCGTATCCTTACGGCTGCGTAGAGCAAACGATGAGCAGATTTCTTCCGGCAATTATAGTTGCCAATACATTTAAAGAATTGAAAATTCCTTTAAAAGAAAAAACAACAAAAGAACTTCCCGATGTTATAAAGAAAGGACTAAAACGGCTTTACTCGTTTCAACATGGAGACGGCGGCTGGGGCTGGTGGCAAAATGACCAAACGCATCCTTACATGACCGCGTATGTGGTGTACGGATTGAGTCTTGCCAAACTTGCCGGATATGAAATCAATGAAGAAGTTTTTCAAAGAGGAAAAGAAAATCTTCTCCAACAATTAAAAACCGTAAAGAAAGAGGAGCAGACAACCATCGCGTTTATGTTTTACTCATTGGTTACAGCAGATATAAAAGATTTTAAAGACGCTAAATCTTTACTCGATGAAATTTCTAAAAAAGAATCAAACTCCTACACACTCGCGCTGCTTGCATCGGTTTATCAAAAACTCGGCAATAAGGAAAATGAGAAGAAAATTTTTGAGCAGTTGATGAACAACATAAACGAAAATGAAAAATTTGCTTATTGGGGAGGCAAACAATGGCATTACCGCTGGGAAGATGATAAAATACAATGCACGGCATTCGCTTTAAAATATTTATTATCCACAGATGCAAAATTTCCGGTAATTCCAAAGATCGTCAGTTGGTTATTGCGCCAGCAAAAAGGGTACTCGTGGAACTCAACTCAGCAGACTGCGTCCGTGCTTTTTGCGCTCACCGATTATCTAAAGATCACGAAAGAATTAGAACCGGATTACACGGTTGCTGTTTTACTGAATGATGAAAAAATCGCAGAGAAGCAATTCAACACAAAAAATATTTTTGAGGAGAATGAAAAACTATCTTTCGGTGTTGATAAATTAAAACGATTGAGCAACGGGGAGAATAAAATCTCAATTATTAAAAGCGGAAAAGGGACACTTTATTTTAGCGGCTACAACCGTTACTTTGCCAAACCGGAAAATGTTGCAAAGCAAAATTCCTTTACCGTTGAAAAAGAATTTTACAAACTTGCACAATTCAAAGGAGAAAGCGGCATCATCTATAAAAAAGAAAAAATAGCCCGCCCGTTAAAAAGCGGAGATGATGTTTTCGTGAAGCTAACGGTAAAAGCAAATGAAGAAGGTCTCCAATACTTTATGCTTGAAGATCAATTCCCTTCCGGATTTGAAATTGTGAAAGACGAAGAACATTACAACATTGACGGAGAAGACCAATACCAAGGAAATTTCATCCGGCGGGGAAAAATTAAACCGTGGCGGTGGAATTATGCTTCCAAAGAAATCCGCGATGAAAAAATTGCGTTCTTTGTTACCTATCCGCAAAAGGAGATGGAATTTACTTACATCATCAAAGCGCAAATTCCCGGAACATATTCGTGGCTTCCGGCAGAAGCAAGTTTAATGTATTACCCGGAAGTGAACGGACTGAGTGGGAATTACGAATTAGGAATTGGGAATTAGATGGTTAACAAAAATATTCTACGCAAAATAGCAAGAATATTTTTAGATTTAAAGTAGAGACGGGGCATGCCCCGTCTTTACAGAATAAACCTTTGGTTCTGGTTTTGCCAGATTAGGAATTGGGAATGATTATGAGACCGGTGTTTTAAAAGTCCCCTCTACAGAGGGAATTTAGGGGTGTGTAAAAAAGAGTAAGATTAGGATTAGGATTAAGATTAAGATTGGGAATTATTAGGGACACACACCCGCGCCCCTTTCAAGAGAAAGATAAAACTAAGTTTTGTTGGAATTGATTATGACTATGAAACTTTAGAATTGTAAATTAGAGAAACAGAAATATGAAAAAATTATGAGTGAAATAATTTTTGAAATTGAAGAAAAACGAAACGAGATACAGCGTGTGTTATCTTCGCCTCTTTCGTGTTATAAAAAACTCTCTCTGCTGAGCGATTTCTTTTCTCTTTTACTCTCCACCAACAATAAGAATATTCTGCAGGCTTACAGCACCGGATTGATCGCTCCTTTTTCAAATTATCTTGCTACGTGCGATGTTGCCTGCGTTCCGCCGGAAAAACATAACCGGATAATTGCAACAACAGAAGCTATTCTTGCCTCCCAAGCGTTTCCCGATGCTGCGGATACTTTACAGCAATCGCTTACTTCATTTAATGAAAAGGTAAAAGAACTTACCGCTGTTTTAAATGGTGAAGATGGTTTTGTTTTGGAAAGAAACAATTACCTTTTCCCTTTGTTGGATACTACAAGCAGCAATGGCGATCTTTTCGGCATGCTTGATTCCATTACCATAAAAATATTAAAAGGGAAAGAAGAAACGTTTCATCTTATCCCAAGTGAAAAAGAAATTGAAACAAGAATAAAAGCACAGATTGAAACCTCGTGGAATGTTGCCGCAGCATATGCAAGAAAATATATCAAGCATATTTCTCCGCACCACGAAGTAATAGTTTCGTTTGATAAGCGGGTTGGGTTTTATGTGGGTGACTCGCTCGGCGTTGCATTAACTCTCGCTTACATAAACGAGCTTTTTCTTTATTACAATGCGCCGTTAACAATTACCGCAAAAGAAGGGAGTTGCTTTACCGGAAGTCTTTTGCAGAATGGAGAAATCCCTTCCATAGGCGATGAGAACATTACAAAGAAAGTTGAACTTGTTTTTTACGCGGGTGTAAAAACATTTGTGCTGCCGAAAGCGGATGAACCTGCCGCCGAAAAAAAATTGCGTGAACTGAAAAAAGAATACTCTAACCGTAACCTAAAACTTATTGCTGTTACAGACCTTGAAGACTTGCTTAGCCGCCGCAATGTTGTTAATATTAAGAGACTTTCCCTTCTTAAACGGACGGGGAAAACTATTGCAAGAAATAAAATAATAACAGCTTTAGCAATAACAGTTATCAGCATGCTTTCCTTCTTTTACTTTTATGAGTATGATGATAATCCTTACGGATATGAGGCAACCCCTGCCGGTTTTAATATTGTTAACCAAAGTGGGAGAGTGTTGTGGACTATAAAATCAACGCTTAGTTCTCTTGTGCTAAAGGATTCCAAAGAATTAGAAACGCGCATAAGAGTTCTTGACCTGAACGGTGATAAAAAGAATGAGGTGATATATTGTTTTGATTCAAATGATGCAACCGCAGACAAAAATTTATCGGATGGCGTTGCCTTTTATGATTACAAAGGACAGGTTTTCAACAAACTTGCTTTTACGAAAACGGTTTATTCGAAAAGAGAAACGTTAGCTCCCCCTTATGGATGGATTTTACATGATACATTAACCTTTAAGAATAGTAAAAGCATAATTGCGGCTGTTAACAATGTCAATTCGTATGCTAGCGCTACATTTATAATTGACTTAAAAACTCAAAAGATCATTAGCGATACTCTATGGAATTGTGGGCATATACTTGATATTAGGATTACAACTATAAATGATGAAAGAGGAAAATTTATTATAGGTTTGGCTATAAATAATGGATATAAAAGTAGTTCGCTATTTCAACTCGAAATTTCCAAGTTTGGTGGTCAGATTCCCTCAACGGATAATTATCAACTTTATAATATCAAACAGGCTGAAGTAAAAAACATGTTTATATTTCTAAAATCTGATTATGCTTCATATTATCATCTACCCAATGCCGGTTTGAATAAGCGGAGTCTAGATATTGGTTCTAACTTTAGATCAGTTCGTTTTTTTGAAAAACAGTTAGCCATTGAAAAACCTGATGGTATAATTTATACTTGGGATTCGAAAAGTAATAATTTTTTGATAGCTATAGAAAGTTACTTTAGAGTGAATAGGGATTCGCTTGTTGCACAAGGGAAGTTGCAAAAGCCATATACAGACACTTGGGAATACAGGCAGTTACTACACGATCAAATACTACGGTGGGATGGTAAAGAGTTTATACCGCTTGGGAAATAAAAAAAGCCACCGTTTAAGGGTGGCTTTAATAAAAATGATTAGTACAAAACTTTAACCCAGTCATGATATGCTTTGCCAGCCGAACCAGATGAACGCCATCCGAGAAGTACATTTTTATTGGTAATAATATCTTGATTTATTCTTTTTGTTGATTTCCAAACAAGGTTGTTATCACAATAAAAACTCACATATCTATCGCTTGCAATTTCAATTTTTAGTACATGCCAACCATTCATTTGACTATCTGCATTTAAAAATGGTGCTCTGTTCCAATTAGGATATTCCGATGACCCGTCTTCTGCAAAAAGGCCTATACCAAACCAGCCATGTTTTTGGTAGATTACAGAATCACCCCAACATGCACTACCGCTATAATCCAAAGAAAAACTCAGTCCCCACTCTGCATCATAAGAAGTTGGTGTTGGATTTTGAGTTTTTGATAATCCAACTGCTGCTCCAACCCAACACCCACTCGAATTAGTAACATCAATGTAAACTTCTGTCTCAATTGTCATTTCTGTGCCGTTGCCAACTAATGTTTTTGAAATACCACCACTGCCATAACTGGCGTCACCCTTATTATCAAAGATTCCACTTCGACTATAAATTGATGCTACATATAATGGTAAAGGGCTACCATAGAGTGTCCAATTACTTATATTTACATCAAAACCATCATAAAAAGTTTGGAATTGTTTCGTTGAAAATGTAATGTCAGTTATATCTTCTAAATTGAATTGTGTTGTTTTATTATCGTTTGTTTTTACATTCATTTGTGGTTTGTTCTGTGCAAAAATATTTGCTGCTAAAAGAATAAAAAATAGAAAGTAGTTTATCTTTTTCATTATGCTTTTCCTTTAAAGTTATTTTATAAAAATCATTTTTTTACTAATTGCTGTAGCGCCAGTTCGGACTTGGTAAATATAAGCTCCGCTTGAAACTGTTTGTCCCGCTTCATTTTTACTATCCCAAACAGTTTTGTGGTAGCCTGTTTCTTTAAAACTGTTTTCAAGCGTTCTTACTAACTTTCCGTTTATATCGAAAATCTTCAGTTCAACATTTCCGGAATTTGGTAATGTGTATTCTATGGTTGTACTTGGGTTAAACGGGTTAGGGTAATTCTGAAGAAGTGAAAAAGTTTTCAAAGCGTTTTGCAGCTTCTCTAAATCCTTAATATCGTCTGGTTTAACATTTACAAAATAAACTTTGTCAATATTCGGGATTGCAAATGTTTGTGTTCCATCCTTCGTTTTCACATTCATATAATATGTCTGTGCAAACGAGAAAGAAACAAAGAAAAGAGCGATTAGAACAGCTCGTATCATTTTAGGTTCTCCTTGTTGTTTATGTTTTGCGACTTTTGTTTATATCGCGTTATCAATATTTTTCTGTAGGGAACGGTCTCGACCGTTCCCTACTTCTGCCTAATTTTCCCTACTCAAGAGCGGCTGAGTACTTGTTGATATTTTTATTTACCGCTCATGAGTGGTTAAGCACTCACACCTCGACTTCGCTCGGTGTGATACACATCTATCTTTATATAAATTGCATTTTTACCTGAACCGGATACCGTTGGAAATTGTATCTCTTGCTACGACATTCTTTGCGGTTACAAAATTTCCCGCGCCATTAGTATTGTATAGATTGAAAAAATCATCTCTCCGAAAAAATTAATAAAATATTTTTTGTTTTTTTGTAGAGCCATGGCATGGCTCTACGGAATACCCTTGAATAAATAATTGGGAATTAATTAACTTGCGTATGAGAATTTAAAAAAGGAGAACAAGCAAATGAAAATGATCCTTGAAATTGAAAATAAAGAGGACGAGAAAAGAGTTCAGCGGGTTTACCGGTTATTACAGTTGAACGAAATTGAAATCAGCGATAAAAGAAATAAGATAAAAAATATTCTTAAATCTATTGAACCCAAAAGAAAACGAGTAAAGAAAATCAGTATTCCTTCGCGAGAAGAAAGAAATGCACGGTTCCTTAATGAGATGTTTTAATTTCTTTGGAAACATTGTATGTTTGCACAAAAGAGAAAGAGAAAAATGAAGAAAGATAAAACGATATTTGCCTCTATTGAGTTGGAAAGAAATGACGACGGATATTTAGCAAGCATCCCCGGCATCCAGGGAGCTTTTGCGGAAGGGGATACCGTTGAAGAGGCTATATTTAATTGCGTTGATGTTGTAAAGATGATTATGCAATTCAGAAAAGAAAGAAATGAGATTCTTGGCTTTAACGAATTTGTCTTTACAAAAAATTCTCGTTTAACATTCTCGCTTCCTGTCGGAATCTCTTAATGCCGAAGTTAACGGAATTAAGTTATCAAGAAGTAACTTCCCGCTTAAAGAAATTCGGTTTTCGTTTTTATAGACAAGGGAAAGGATCGCATGAACTTTGGGTAAGAGATACGGATGGGAAAGTCGTTCCGGTTCCGCATCATAAAGGAAAACCAATTTGTAAAGGCACTCTGAGAGCGATAATTAGAGAAATCAATGTTTCGCTTTTGGAATTTTTAAAATCCTAAGCCGGTAAGCCAGAACAAAAATTGTCAGAAATGAATAGTATTCCCAGTTAAATTCTTGTTTTTTTGTTAAGAAATTTTCCTAGGA
>Ga0100397_1002277_pt1 | contig 11227 bp, 9 predicted proteins | sample CryGeymeta201521_FD_81550 | JGI IMG/M metagenome (GOLD analysis project Ga0100397, IMG submission 81550) | Groundwater microbial communities from Crystal Geyser aquifers in Utah, USA - Crystal Geyser metaG 2015-21 | ecosystem: Environmental > Aquatic > Deep subsurface > Groundwater | place: USA... | reverse complement strand
TGGCGCTGAACTTCCCCGTCTTTCTATTGAACAAGCAAGTTATGGGGAGAGGGTTGAAAAAGAGGATTTAAAACCCGGTGATTTAATTTTTAAGAAAAGAAAATCCGACAATTTGATTTTTAAGAAAAATAGAAAATCGGATTTTCCAAAAGATTTTCCTCAGGGTGTTGGACACGTGGGATTTGTTTTAGAAAAAAATAAAGTGATCCATGCCTCAGGCGATAAAAAGAAAGTTGTCATTGAGAATTTAAAATCATTTCTGAATAAAGATTTTGTGGCTGCCGAAAGAATCATCAAAGACAAAATTGGTTTAGTGGTGACGGTTCCCAATTTTAGACAAGACATCGAGCGGCAAGAGGATTTAATAGAGGAAATAGTCCGCCTGTACGGTATTGAGAAGATTTCTCCTCGTCCAATAATAGGCGTTTCTCTGCCCGCCAGTCCAGAGAAGAAGTTTTTATTGAAAAAAGAATTGAGAAACATCTTGGTTGGTTTAGGTTTTGACGAGGTTTATAATTATCCTTTCTCTGCTTCGCGCGGTTCACTTGAATTGGTTAATCCCATGAGCCCAGAACAAAGATATCTAAGAAAGAATCTTTTAGAGAGGCTAATTAGAAATTATGAAAAAAACAGTCCGCTTTTTGATGACTTTAAAATCTTCGAAATTGGCAAAGCATTCTCTTTTGATCAAGAAATTAAACAGGAAGATCGTTTAGCTGGTTTGATTTATCAAAAGGCGAAGCCCCGTATAATCTCAGAGAGCTATACTGGGGCGAAGCCCCGTAGTGAACTTGGTTCTACTACCGGGGGGAAGGAGCAATATTGGTCAGTAAAAGGCGTGATTGAACTCCTCTTCGAAAAAATTGGCTTAGACAAGGAAGAGATAAATTATCAATTGGTTTTGAATCCTTCCTACAAACAGGAAACAGCGGTTTCGCTTGGCAGGGAAACAATCGGTATTTTAGGATTGTTGGAGGATAAGGTTGGTATTTTTGAATTTGATTTAGAAAAAATATTTAATTTGCTCGCAGCTAGTAGAGAAAAAATATTCAAACCAATCTCCGCTTATCCACCAGTAAATCGGGACCTAGCTTTTTTAATCGATAAAAGTATAAAATGGCTTGATATTTATCGGCGGATTAGAGAAATTGATCCTCTAATTGTTAAATTAGAACTTTTTGATGTTTTCGAAAGCAAAAAATTTGGCGACAAAAGAAACTTAGCTTTTCATATTATTTATCAGTCGCAGGAAGAAACATTAACCTCGGAAGAAGTAGAAAAAATACAAAAGAGAATTATTGAAATAATGGAAAAAGAATTTAAAGCGCAATTGAGAACCTTCTAGATTTTTCGTGGGGACAGCCCCAATTTTTAAATTTTATATTTTTATGTACGATATCATCACAATTGGCGGACTTATTTATGACATTATTTTTCTGATTGATAAGGGAAAGGTTCTAAAAACAAAGCCTGATTCTTTAAAAGAAATGCTTTGTTTTAAGTGCGGAGCAAAAATTTATATTAAAAAGGCCTTTAGAGGCCCTGGTGGCGGAGCTGGAAATGCCGCTGCTTCTTTTTCCCGTTTAGGTCTTAAAACAGCCGTGATTTCTTGTCTTGGCAATGATGTTTACGGCAAAGTTCTTATTGATTCTCTACAAAAGAACAAGATAGAAACAAGATTTATTCAAAAAACAAACAAAGCTTTGACCGGATTCTCCTTGATTAATAGTTTAGAAAGCGGAGATTTGACTATTTTTTCCTTTCGGGGGGCAGACGAGAAATTAAAAATGCCTGATTTTAAGAAAATAAAAACAAAATGGTTTTACCTTTCTTCCCTTGCTACTCCAATCTGGCAGAAAATTTTAAAGGAAGTTCTTAAAATCAAAAACGTAAAAATTGCTTTTAATCCAGGACAGGTGCAAATAGAAAGCGGTTTTTCTTGTTTAAAAAGTTTTTTGCCCAAAATAGATGTTTTGATTTTAAATCAAGATGAAGCAAGAGAATTAGTTTTTAGCGCTAATAAAAAAACCGAAACAAACTTAAAAAGTTTAGCAAAAATAATATCCTCTTGGGGACCAAAAATTACGGTGATCACCGCCGGGAAGAAGGGAGCGGGCGTTTTAGGCAACGGAAATTATTTTTTCAGAAAGCCATTTAGAGTCAAGCCAGCTAACACGACTGGCGCTGGCGATGCCTTTGCTTCTGCTTTTGTTTCAAGTTTATATTATAAGCCGAATGATTTAAAAAGAGCGCTTTTTTGGGGGATAAAAAATAGCGCTTCAGTGATTAAAAAATTTGGCGCGCAAAACGGACTTTTAACTTTAAAAGAGCTGAAAAATGGAAAAAAGTAAGATTGCCGTTATTATTGTTAGTTTTAATGGAAAATCTTATTTAGGCGATTGTTTGCGTTGTTTAGAAGAGCAAACTCTAGCGCCTGAGAAGGTGATTGTGATTGATAACAATTCAAAAGACGGTTCAGTTGAATTTTTAAAAGAATATTCTTTAAAAACTGAATTAAATCTGGAATTTATTTTTAGTAAAGAAAACTTAGGTTTTACCGGCGGCAACAATTTAGGCATGAAAAAAGCTTTAGAAGAAAAGATGGATTATATCTTTCTGCTTAATCAGGATACGGAAATGGAAAAAGACACCCTGGGAAAGCTTTTAGAAGCAGCTGACCGTGAGAAAGATCTTTTTTGCCTTCAGCCTTTAATTTTGTTTGCTGACAGGAAAGACGTTGTTCAAACAGCTGGCGATCGAATCCATTTTTTAGGCTTTGGTTATTTAGGTGATTATCTTGTCAGACTTGAAGATTTCAAAAAGAAAATAAAAAGAAGAGAAGAAATCCCTTACGCTTCTGGAGCCGCAATGTTTATTGTGTCCGACGCTTTGAGAGAAGTCGGTTTTTTTGACGAAGATTATTTTCTTTATCACGAGGATATGGATTTGTGTCTGCGGGCAAGAATTTTAAAAAAGAAAATTCTTCTTGTTCCTCAAGCTTTTGTTTACCATAAATATAAGTCAGGCATTACTCCGCTCAAATGGTCTTATTCAGAACGAAATAGGCACCTGATGCTTTTAAAATTTTATAAATTACCAACTTTGTTCTTAATTTTTCCTTATTGGTTTGCGGCAGAAATTGGTTCTTTAATTTTTAGTATTTCTATCCGGGCCATCAATCCAAAGATAAAAGGTTATTTTGAAATTTTTTCTTTATTACCAAAGTTTCTTAAAAAAAGAAAAGAAATCCAAAAGATAAGAAAAATAAAGGATAAAGAATTAGTTTCTTGCTTTGATGGGGAATTTAAATTTGTTGGTTTTCATTTCCCATTATTTTTTGTTATTAATCCAATTCTGGGTTCATGTTGGAAGGCGTTAAGAGGGATTATTTTTTGGTAAAATATAAGTTATGAAGATAGCCCATCTAGTTTCTACTTACCCGCCATATAGAGGAGGAATGGGGAACGTCTGTTTTAAAGAGGCGGAAGGATTGGCCAAGCTTGGCCATAAGATTACTGTTTTCACGCCCCCAGTAGTAGAACAGAGTTCACTACGGGGCTCCGCTTTTTATAAAAACACACACCAGACATCAGATGTTAAGGTTGTTTATTTAAAACCTTTTTTCAAAATTGGCAATGCTGCTTTTGTCCCGCAGATCTCGTCTTTTTTAAAAGGTTTTGATGTTGTGCATTTGCATTGGCCATTTATTGGCGGAGCAGAAAAAATTCTTTCACAAAGGAAAAAATTGCCGCCTTTGATGGTTCAATATCACATGGATCTTATAGACACCGGGTGGCGGGGGATAGTTTTTAATTTATACCAGTCAATCTTTTTAAAAAAGATGATGGAAGCAGCAGACAAGATCTCGGTTTCTTCCTTTGATTATCTATTTCATTCAAGAGTTAATAAATTTTACTCCGGATTCAGAGAGAAATTTATTGAATTGCCTTTGGGCATCGATCTTGAATCTTTTCTCTCTCAGTCTAAAGATCAAAATTTAAAAAATAGATTGAAATTAAACCAAAATGACAAGATAGTTTTGTTTGTCGGCGGTCTTGACCGAGCTCATTATTTCAAAGGTTTGAATATTCTACTTTCTGCTCTAGCAAAATTAGAAGAAAATGTGAAATTAGTGGTCATCGGAGAAGGCGATTTAAAGAAAAAATACCAAAGCCGGACGGATGATTTAAAAATGAAAGAAAGAGTAATTTTCGTCGGAAGCGCCATATCAAGCGAATTAATAAAGTTTTACAACCTAGCTGATGTTTTCGTTTTGCCTTCCATCTCCTCTTCAGAGGCTTTTGGCTTGGTTTCTCTTGAAGCGATGGCTTGCGCTAAACCAATTATTGTTTCTGACCTGCCTGGCCCAAGAACTTTAGTTAAAGAAGGGGTGAATGGGTTTTTAGTCAAACCGGCCGATGTTGACGATTTAGCTGAAAAAATTAAACTAGTTCTTGAAAACTCCAAAATCAAAGAAATGGGAGAAGAATCAAGAAAAATAGTGGAGGAGAAATATAATTGGTCAGTAATTATAAAGGAGTTAGAAAATATTTATAATAAAATTATCAATGTTAAATAGTCTAAGAAAAAATTTTTATCTCCTGTCCACCTCTGTTTCTTGTCTCGTTGCTATTTTTTGGTATTTCAATTTTTCTTTTTGGCACATCACGAGTCTGAATTTTTTATTTTTAATTGTTTATTTTTATCTTAATTCTTTCTTTCTCGGAAAAATTTTAGGTAAAATTTTGAATTTAGAAAAAGAATTTGAGTTTATTTTTGGCTTGTTCTTTCTTGTATATCTTTTGGCATTTCTCTTGGCCATTCCAATTGTTTTATACCGCTTATCTCACGAGTATTTGTTTATTGTTCTTTTTCTTTTACCAATCGTCTCTTTTCTACTTTCTTTCACCCCCTATTTCAGGAAGGAAGAAAAACAACGCAGGCTTTTTGAAAAAGAAGAAAATGGCAAAAAAGTTCCTCTAATGTTTTATTTTATAATTATTCTTGCTTCTTTTTTTTGTTTTACTCTTCTTCTAAGAGCTAGAACTGGCGGTTACATCCGTACTCCCTGGACAAGTATCCACCCTCTTTATTTTGAGTCCTGGTTGCTTTTGATTTTTGTTTTTGGCTTGATGATTTTCAAAAAGTTAAGCTTTAAAAAATTTCTGATTCTTTTGATTTTTATTTTTTTCGTTTCTCATTTATTTTTAGCCATCCCTTATAAGGCAGGTTTTGGCGGAGATAAATGGCGCCATTTAGGAGCAGAAAAATGGTTAGCCGAAGGAAACATTTATAGCCCGTCTCTTTTCGGAGAAAAAATTGAATATCGTCAAATTGGACCTCTAAAAATTCCCGAGGTTTTTCTTGTTGGCAATAAAACATCTTATTCTAACTTCTGGGGAGCGACCATTGCTTTTTCTTCTCTAACTGGTATTGATTTTTTCTCCCTCGATCTTATTTTATGCCCTCTTCTTTTTTCGATTTTTTTACCTTTTTTAATGCTTAAACTCGGAACTTTTATCTCGCGAAAAAAGGATTTTCTTTATTTGTTTTCCTTTTCCCCCCTGCTTTTTTCGCCTTTCTTTATTTATGGAGGCATCACCGTGCCTGTTTCTTTTGCTCTTCTTCCCTTCCTTTTTTCTCTAATTTTCCTCTTCCGTTATCTTAAAGGAGAGAAGAATCTGAGCTGGCTCCTTCTTTCTTTTCTTTTTCTTGTTCCCTTTCTTTATTTCAATTACATTCTTTATTTAACTTTATTTTTCGCTCTTTTTTCTTTGTCATTTTTCGTTAAAAAAACAATTGAGGCAAAAGGATTCAATAAGACGTTATTCTTAATTGGTCTTTTGTTTGTAATTTTGAGTTTATCTTTTTTCTTTGTTTTTTTGGATGCGGCAGAAGATTACTCCAGTTTTGACTGGTCAAAAATTAATCTAGGAGCGGTCGGCCAATCACTTAAAGATTTTGGGACGCGACTCCTAACTTCTCAGCCTATTTTCCCTCGTGTTTTTGAAATGGAACAGGACAATTGGCTTTATGCGACTACGCAGTCAGAATTGTCAAGAAGTATTTTATTAAAGATTTTACCGTGGTCTCTTCTCTTGACGCCAATCATCCTGAGCTTAGCTATTTTTGGCATGGCGAGTTCCAAAAAAATGGACACGCCTCTTATCGGTCTGGTTCTTTTTTTGACACTTCTTATTTTGCTTTTAAACCAATTTACGGCTTCTTATCTTATGGATGGCAACCATATTTTTACCAAGCGGAGTGTTTGCTTTATTTCTTTTCTTTTTGCCATTTTTGTCAGTTGGGGAGTTTATTCTCTTATTGTTAATAATAAGGTTTCGCGACTTTTTTCTCAACAAGCCATAATTTTTACCCTCGTTCTGATTCTTTCTTTAGTCTCAGCCACTGTCTACGCCTCTGGCCCTAAATCACAAGTCGTGACAGGCGATGAACTTTCTTCCTCTTATTATTTATGGGACAGGATAAAAGAAGAAAATAACCCTTGTGTCTTAGCCAACACTTGGCCTCTTTTAGCCCTTGAGATGGTTTCTGATCGAAGAATTGTGGCTGGCGGGTTTCCTGTTTATTATGAATATGCTCAGCCGGAAAGAGTTTATCTTTTTGAAAATATGAACAAAACGCCTACTATTCGTTATTTAGAAAGGGCGATAAAAATTACTGGCAGTTCAAAATGCTTTTTTGTGACCGAAGAAAGATTTATTATTTTTAAAGACCAGGGAAAGGTGATTGGCGGGATAAAGAAAATTTTAGGAGAGCCAAAAGCTATTGGCGAAGTTTTAATTTGGACTTATGAGCCAAATAAATAATAAGAATATAAAAGAACTTACAAATAAATTATGAAAAGATTTTTAATTTATTATCGTCTTTTATTAATTATTCTGGTGATTCTTTTTTTTATTTTACTATTTCATAAGAACCTCGCGCCTGAGGGCAGGATGTTTCTGGTCAAAGATTTTTGTCTTGAGTCAAAATTTATTTCCGATCTTTATCCGGAAGAACGAGCTAAGCCCGTGGAAAAAAATGGTGATAAATGTTATCAAACGTTTTTTAATCAGCCAGTTTATTTCAAGGTAAAGGTGCCGAGAGTTTTCACCCAAGCCAAGGTGAAACTTGTTTATCGCAACGCGCGGCAGAACGTAGTTCAATTTGGAGTTTTGAGAACAAAACATCAAACAACTGATTGGGATTTCCAATTAAAATTAATAGAGAACAAAATTTTTGATAGTTTAGACTGGTATAAAATTGAAGAAGAAGGAGTGATTTTGTGGCAGAAGAAAAAAAGATTTAATTCAATCCATCAATTTCTTAATAATCTGCCCATGGACCAAAAAACAGCCGCTTTCTTCTATGAAATCGTGCCGGAGGCGATAGGAGATAAGACAAAGGTGATTAAATGGAATAAAGATACACCCCTTAAATATGTAGATTATATTATAGCTAGCTACGCCCAGCCCCTAAAAAAAGGCGATAAGGTGGAGAGCGAAGTGGAATTTTTAGTTGGTCAAGATTTTATTAATCAAGGCGCCTTGGAGTTTATGATTTCTGCTCCAGGGATTGAAGATGATCGCTATGAAATAAGTGTAGAAAAGATAGAGATAGAATTGGCCGGACCTGCTTTAAGCGCGTCGAATTTTTGGCAGAAAGTAAAAGAATATTTTGTTAGAAAAATAAGAAAAGATGAATAACCAATGAAAATATGAAGTTTGTTTATTATTTTTTCCGCGAGTTATTTCTTTTTAGTCTCATTGTTTTATTTTTGCTTTTAGCTCTTGAAGATTTTGAGCCTGGCTTTGTCACCCTCTGGCTTGATTTTGATTTTTTCTTAAAAATTATTTTCATTACTGGTCTTTTAGCTTTTTTTACTAGTTCTAAATCTGATTGACCTTTGCCTTTTTTTTGTTATAGCGATTGCTTCTTCTTAATATTATTATTGTAGCAATCGATATATCAATAATTTTCTTTAGTATTGTTTTAATGGTAAATTATTGCTATAATCTTCTTATGAAACTTAAGAAGCTTTTTGATCCGCATAAAATAGCTGTTATTGGCGCTTCAAGCCAAAAGGAAAAATTAGGCTATAGTTTGCTTTATAACCTTTTACAAAACAAAAAGAGAATAATTTATCCGGTTAATCCGCATCATAAAAGAATTTTAGGTTATAAGTGTTTCAATTCAGTTCTAAAGATAAAAGGAAAAATTGACTTAGCTTTAATTGCGGTTAAAGCAGAGGTCGTCCCGGGAGTTTTAGAAGAATGCGGAAGAAAAAAAATACCTTTTGCCATTATTATTTCTGCTGGTTTCAAGGAGACCGGCGAGAAGGGGAAGAGACTCGAAGAAGAAATAAAAATAATTAGCCAAAGATATGAAATTGGAATTTTGGGGCCGAATTGTTTAGGGCTGCTTGATTCTCTAAGCAACTTAAACGCTTCTTTCGCTAGCGAAATGATTCTTAGAGGAGATATATCATTCCTTTCCCAATCAGGCGCTATCTGTTCTTCAATGCTTGACTGGGCGAAAAAAGAAAATATCGGTTTTTCAAAATTTGTTAGTTTAGGTAATGAATCTGTTTTGACAGAAAATGATTTTCTTGAATATTTAAAGGGCGACAAAAAAACAAAAGCGATTTTAATGTATCTTGAAGGAATTACTGACGGCAAAAGATTTGTAAAAATAGCAAAAAAAATTACTAGAATTAAACCTTTGGTTATCCTTAAAGCTGGCAGGACAGAGAAGGGCAAGATGGCGATAGCTTCACATACAGGATCACTCACGCCCTCGGACGAAATTTTTAAAGCTGTCTGTCGGCAAAATAAAATCGTTAACGTGGATTCTTTAAGAGAACTTTTTAATTTTACTAAAATTTTTAATGCTGGTATTTTAAAGCCGCTTTCTCGTTTGGCCGTTGTCACTAATGGCGGCGGGCCGTCTGTTCTGATATCTGACTTGATTGAAATGTCGCCTAAACTTCTATTAGCTAAATTGAATAAAGAAACCAAAAATAAATTAAAAAAATTTTTGCCTTCAGCGGCTTCAATTAACAACCCGGTTGATATTTTAGGCGATGCCTTATCTTCAAGATATGAAAAAACTCTAAAAGTTTTAATTGAAGATAAAAATATTGATAGTCTGATTGTTATTGTCACACCGCAAAAAATGACGGAAATTAAAGAGACGGCCAAAGTTTTAATTAAATATCATAAAAAGAAGCCCGTTATCCCTATTTTTATCGGCGAACAAACAACCGCGAAAGGAGAAGAAATTTTAAAAAGGAATAAGGTAGGTAATTTTGAATACCCAGAGGATATAAAAGAAGTTTTAGAAGATTTTGCTGTTTCCTCGATTTTGAGGAAGAAAAAAATTTTAAAAGGAGAAAAAGAAAAGGTTCGAGTCTCAGTTCTTGATTTTAATAAGACTTTCTCTTTACTCAAAAAATATAAGATAGAAGCTGTTCCTTCTTTTTTTGCTAAACAAAAAAACGAATTAAGGAAAATCATCCCAAGAATTAATTTTCCAATAGCAATAAAAGTAGTTTCTCCACAAATAATTCATAAGACGGATTTCGGCGGAGTCAAATTGAATATTAGAACGGCCAAAGAAACAGAAGAGGCATGGGAAAAGATAGTTGAAAAGATAAACCCCGACGCCAAAGGGTCGGGGCTCCGACCGAAAGCGTCGGAGAAAATAAAGGCAGAAATTCTCGGAATGATTATCCAGCCAATGATTAAAGGGAAAGAGGTGATTGTCGGCTTAAAAAGAGATCCAATTTTTGGACCCGTGATTATTTTTGGCTTAGGCGGAATTTTTACCGAAATTTTAAAAGATGTTTCTATGGCTATTGCTCCTTTGACAAAAAAAGACGCTCGTGAAATGTTAGGGGAGATCAAGGGATTAGAAATTTTAAAAGGAGCAAGGGGAGAGAGGCCGGTTAATTTTGAGGCTTTAGAAAAAATTATTTTATCTTTGTCGCGTTTATCATTAGAACATCAAGAAATAAAAGAAATTGACCTTAATCCAGTCATCGTTAATGACGCGAGAGCTATAGTTGTTGACGCAAGAATAATTATTTGAATCTATGGAAAATTCCATGAAAAAATCCTTCACCCTTATTGAACTCCTCGTAGTGATTGCCATCATTGGCGTCTTGGCCGCTTTAGTTATCCCTAACTTAACTCAAGCCAGGGCCAAGGCTCGTGATGCAAAAAGAACTGAAGATTTGCGTGCTTTGCAAAACGCCTTAGAGATTTATTACTCTGATCATAATGCTTATCCTTCAGGCGAGATTGGTTCTAATTCCCAAGATGGTTTTTGTCTAGAAAGAAGCTTAAATGAGGATGGCTCTTGTCCTTCAAACAAGTTTTGCGATTTGATCAAGCCCATATTTAGCTCGTTTACCAAAAGACCCCCAATTTAGATGGTCAGACACTTCTTCCCCTTGTTATTTCTATATTACTGACACCGATACCACCAGCACGGCTCAAGCCTACAAAGCGGCGGCCAAGATGGAAAAAGACAGCCAAAGAGCAGAAAATGATGGAGGAACAAATAGCCAGTGGTTTGAGATTTCAGATACTGGGTTTAAGGGGGTTGCTCTTTCTTGGAATAAAACACTGGCACTTTCTTCGCAAGCAGATTGGAACCTAGGCACATATTCAAATACAGAAGGAGCAACAAGTCTCGGAGATGTGAAACTTGAATATCCAATAGACACTTTTGATGATTTTGAAGATGGCAGCGTTAGCGATTGGTGGATGTATTATTGTTCAGGAGGTTATGGACATCCTGGTGCTTGTGGTTATGGACGCGAGATGAGTGCTGTTACTTCTCCTGTAGAACAAGGAACTTATAGTGCCAAGATCTCCGTTGGGGACTGATGGATATGTTATCGCCCATAAAGCCATTGGTTCTCCGGTTACACCAAATTTATATTTCCCTCTATCTTCAAAGAGCTTCTGATAACGATTGGGATGAAGTCTATATCGGAAAAAGTAATGATGGCGGAAAAAGTATAGATAAATACATTATGAAACTACATTTAGAAGGTGTAAATATAAGCTATTGGAACACAGGAACAGGAAGTTACGAAAATATAGCTACCTATACTAATAATACTTGGATTTTTATGGAATTTCAAAACATAAACTTTACTGCTCATACACTTGATATTTGGATTGACAATTCACAAAAGAAAACAGGCGCGTCTTTT
>Ga0100397_1002255_pt1 | contig 11252 bp, 9 predicted proteins | sample CryGeymeta201521_FD_81550 | JGI IMG/M metagenome (GOLD analysis project Ga0100397, IMG submission 81550) | Groundwater microbial communities from Crystal Geyser aquifers in Utah, USA - Crystal Geyser metaG 2015-21 | ecosystem: Environmental > Aquatic > Deep subsurface > Groundwater | place: USA... | reverse complement strand
GCTCTCTTACTTGGGACTCGGTTTTCCCGCCCATTTCCCTTATTAAGGGCGGCGAATGTAGGAGTTAATGAATCACAGTTTGGACAAATCAAACGTAGGTTTTCTTCGGTATTATTCTGCCAATTACCATCAATGTGGTCTGCCACTAGCGGAACCAGTCCTGTTTTTTGATTAATTTCTGACCAACCACACAAACAGCACTTATTTTCAAATTTCCTGCGCAAATATTTTTTAATGTATGACGAGACTAAACCTAAACTATTCAATCCTTTAATTTTACCGTTCTTCCATTTTTTAATATAAGATTGGTACTGAAATTCTTGCTGACATTTATTACTGCAATACTTGTAACCTGGCCGTGGCGTCTCTTTACCACAAACCGGACACTTTTTTCTGGGCTTTTTTGGCATTGGCATACATTAAGTATACAGGATTTGCCGACCATAGTCAAATTTAGAAGTGGTTGAAGATTAAAAGCCCTACTCTATCAGTTGAGTTACATCGGCAAAATTTGGGAGGGCAAAGCGGGATACCGGAATCGAACCGGCACTTTGACCTTGGGAAGGTCACGTACTACCACTATACTAATCCCGCGTCGCGGCACGCGTCGATTGCTTCCGCTTATTATTTTATTTTCAAAAATTCCAAAATTTTTTGCCAAAGAGATTTTTCTTCTTTTTGCTCTTTCTGTTTTTCTTCGGATTGAATTTTTTTAATTGCCACTACTTCCTCGCCTGGTTTTTTAAGTCCTAATTTTTCTCTGGCTTCTTTTTCTAAATAATCTTCGGTTTGACTTTCCGAAATTCCGGCTTTTAATTCTTGATTTTTTTTCTCTACATTTTGAATTTCCTTTTCTAATGTCTCAATTTGAGACAAAAGTTCTTTTCTTCTTTCTCTTATTTTAAAATTGGAAACGGCTAAAAGTCCAATGATTGCTAACGTAAAAAAAACAAATAAAACTGATAAAAAGATTTCCTGAAATGACTTTTTCTTTTTTCGTCTTTTTGCTATCATATGATTAGATACCAGATATCAGGTGATAGATGTTAGTAAACGAATATCTAAAATCTAATATCTACAATCTAATATGAAAGGGAAAACAATTTTTAGAATTTTCTGGATTATCATTGTTTCTCTGGTAATTTTAAGTACAATTTTACTCTTAATTGCTCCCCTATTTAGATAATAGGAAAATTTAAAATTTTGTCAAAAAAAACGGGCTCAAATGAGCCCTTTTTCAAATTTTTATCCCATCCCCTATCATAATAGCATTCTTGAAAAAGCATTGAGTGTTCTCTGATTAACTTTGACATGATAGTTTCTTCTACCACCTGAAGTATTTGTCACATAGAAGTCTTCTTCCGGCTTTAATTTACTTCCAAGACAAAAGGCTTGAATAGTCCGACAAACATTGGTAGTTGTTAGTTTAGTATTGTTTTGGACCAATAGCTCGATCTCATCTGTTAATATTCTCGGATTTATCGCGTAAGAGACTTCGCTGTGCCCATCTTTCTGAGCATCATTTAAATGAAATTCCATTTCTTTCAGCAGAAATCTGGCTATATCATAATAAGGTGGCTTCTTGTTTTTTATCAAACCAACGTACTTGATTAAGGGGACGGGGATTTCGCCCAATCTAATTTCATTCATTCTTTACCACCCCTATGAAATTCACAAAGGTCTATTTTATTTTAGCAAACTATTAATTCTCTGTCAAATAAAACAGAGGCCCGTCCTCTGGGAAATTTTATTCCTTAAACATTTCAAAAAAGACATTTTGGGGAATTCTAACTTCACCAATTTCTTTTAATCTCTTTTTGCCCTTTTTCTGTTTTTCTAATAATTTTCTCTTTCTGGTGAAATCTCCGCCATAAAGAGGAGCGGTAACATCTCTGCCTCGGGCTCGGATCGTCTCTCTGGCGATAATTTTTCCAGATATTGCTGCTTGAATAGGAACTGAAAAAAGTTGGGCTGGTAAAATCTCTTTTAATTTCGAAACAATTTTTCTTCCTTCTTCGAGGGCTCGATTTTTGGGCACAATTTTGGAAAAGGCCTCTTCTTTTTTCCCGGCAATTAAAATATCCAATTTTACCAAATCAGCTGGCCGATATTCCAAAAATTGGTAATTCATTGAGGCAAAACCTTGACTGGCACTTTTCAATTTATCATAAAATCCCATGATAATTTCTCTTAAAGGAACTTCATAAATTAAAAGTAATCGATTTTGACCAAAATATTTTTGTTCAATGTAGATTGCTTTTGAATTTTCAAAAATTTCCAAAACCTGACCTAAATATTCGGGAGGAGTAATTATTTCTAATTTCATCCAGGGTTCTTGAATTTCTTTAATAGTTGAAGGTTCGGGCCAATCACTGGGAGAATAAACAAAAAGTTCTTGGTTTTTTGGAGTAATAATCTTATAGACTACCGAAGGGCTGGAAATTACCAAATTTAAACCAAATTCTCTTCTTAATCTTTCAGCTATAATTTCAATGTGCAGGGAACCTAAAAATCCACAAAGATATCCTCTACCCAAACCTTCTTTTCTTTCTGGCTCAAAGGTAAGGGAGGCATCATTCAATTTTAATTTCTCCAATCCCTCTTTCAAAATATCAAAATTATCAGGATTTTCAGGGTAAAAACTAGCAAAAACCATTGGCTTTGGCTCTTCATATTCGGCTAAAGGCTGGATATCACGAATTTCCGCGAATTTAGATTCGCGAATATTCGCGAATAAATATTTGTGAAAATTAGCGAGGGTGATGGTGTCGCCGACTCGGATTTTCCCGGTTTCTTTAATTCCAGTAGCAATGTAACCAATTTCGCCAGCTACCAATTTTTCTTTTGGTAAAAATTCCGGTCTGAAATAACCTAATTCTTTAACTTTTCCTTCGGTTTTACTAGCCATTAAATAAATTTTTTCTCCATTTTTAATTTCTCCATCAAAAACTCGAACATAACAAATTATTCCTTTGAAGGGATCGTATTTCGAATCGAAAATGAGGGCTCTTAAGGGTTTATCTTCCCTACCTTTTGGTGGGGAGAATTTTTTAATTATAGCTTGTAACAAAATTTCGACATTGGTTCCATATTTTGCTGAAATTTCAAAAATTTCGCTCTTCAGAACATTTAATAAATTTGAGAGCTCAGTTTTTGTCTCTTCAATTTTGGCTTGAGCTAAATCAATTTTATTTACAGCTGGGATAATAACTAAATTTTGCTTTTTAGCTAAATCCAGATTGGCTAGAGTTTGGGCTTGAATTCCCTGGCTAGCATCAACCAATAAAATTGCTCCTTCAACTGCCGCCAAACTCCTTGAAACTTCGTAACTGAAATCTACATGGCCGGGTGTATCTATCAAATTCAAGACATATAATTCCTTATCTTCTTTTTGATTTTTGATTTTTGATTTTTGATTTTGAGGATGCTCGTAGAGCATCCGAACAGGGTGCATTTTTATTGTTATTCCCTTGCCTCTTTCCAAATCCATCGAGTTCAAATACTGAGGCCTCATCTTTTCGGCCGGAACTGTTTTTGTCAATTCTAAAAAACGGTCGGCCAAAGTCGATTTGCCGTGGTTTACATGCGAGATAATTACAAAATTTCTAACATTTTCCATATTGTTCAATGTCGGCTTTTAAATAATAATCTTATTTTTGAAATTGTTTCAAAATTGAAGATTTTATAGTTTTGATTTCGGGAGATTTTAAATAAAAAGTAATAAAAAAATAAGAGATTAACCCAACCAATCCGGCTAAAATTGTCTGAACCAAAATGCCAAAGACGGTGTGAGTATTTAAAAAGTGGGCCCAAAAATAGAGGGAAAAATAAGTTAAAAATATTAAAAAAATACTGGCCAAAATAATTTTTTGGAGGGAAGCGAAAATTTCTTTTTTATCAAAATCACCAATTCTTTTTTGAAAAAAAATCAAAAGCAAAACGAATTGGAAAATGGTAGCCACTGAAAGAGCCAAAGGTAAACCAATGGCTGAAATTTTTTCAATGCCTTTAAGTTTAAGCAAGTTAATGAAAAAGAGGGAAAATAAATTTTGAAATTTTAAAAGATGAGCAAAAGAGAAGGCTAAAATGATATTTAAGATAATTGAGAAAACAGAAATTAAAGTTGGAGTTTTAGTATCCTGGAGGGAGAAAAAAGCCCGATAAAGAAAAGGAATTAGAGCCGAAGCTAAAATTGAAATTGAAAAAATTCCCAAAGAGGCAGCGGTTAATCTGGTGGCTGTCCAATCAAATTCTTTTCCTAAGGTCCCCAAAACCAATCTGACAATTTGAGCTCTTAAAATAAAAATCAAAAGGGAAATGGGAATAATCAAAAAAAGAATTTGTCTAAAGATTGAAGAGAAATTTTCAAAAAATTCCTTTTTTTGACCATTAGCCCAGGTTCTGGAAAGAGTGGGAAAGATGGCAATAGCAAAGGAAACTCCAATTATTCCTACGGGAAAACTCTGTAAATTATTAGCAAAGTTGAAAATTGAGATTGCCCCAAGAATGGTCGAGGCAATGGCAGTAATGATAATTAGATTTATTTGTTGAGCAGCCACGGCAAAAATTCGAGGAAACATCAAAGAAAAGATTTTTTTGATTGCTGGATATCTAAAATTAAAAAGGAATTTGTAGCGAAAGCCACAATTTATAGCCGAGGGAATTTGAATTAGCCAATGGAAAAGGGCGCCCAAAATCACTCCCATTCCCACTCCAAAAATTCCAAATTTCGGTGTCAAAACCAAAATGCCAAAAATGATGCCTAAATTATATAGAATTGGACAGAGAGAATAAACTAAAAAACGGTCAAAATATTGTAAGATTGAAGAAAAAATTGAAGATACCCCAAAGAAAATTGGGCTCAAAAACATTAATCTGGTTAAAAGAATAGTCTTTTCTTTCTCGACCGGGGAAAAACCAGGCGCAACAACATTAATTAGAGAAGGAGTAAAGACAAATAAGACTAAAGAAATTAAAATCAGGAAAAATAAAAAAACATTTAAGATATAGTTTGTCATTTCCCAAGCCTTTTCTTTATCTTTTTGGTAATATTCAGAAAAAATTGGCAAAAAGGAAATAATCAATCCCCCGATAATTAAAAGGTTATAAACCAAATCTGGAATTTTAAAGGCAGCAAAATAGATGTTGGTTTCACCCCACACTCCAAATCTTCCAGCCAACAATCCATCTCCAATCAAACTTAAAATTCCGCTAACGAGGGCAGAAATTGCTAATAAAATGGCAGCAAAAGTCACAGTTTTTGTCTGGGAATTGAAAATCTGATTTAACATTTCAATAATCCATTTTAGTATTTTATTTTCTTTTTGCCAAATTTTACCAGAGGCCCAACCTCTGGTAGTTTGAGCTTGACAAAATTTGTATATTTTCTTTCCCTTTTTTCTTTTTTCGAGCCCATAAAATTGACATAGGTCGGACCTGTGACGGTTTGTGGATTGGAAAAAGGAGATATACCATGTTTTCTACGATCGTAGAAAATATGGTACAAAGTGTTTTTAAAACTTGACAGATTTTTTTGAAATTGCTAAACTGAAAATGTCCTAGTAAGTCGGGTGATCGCCCCCCACCACTTTATGTGGATTTCCAATTTAGTTATAAATTGTGAATTCAAAATAATTTTGTAAAACTCGTTTCGGAAGTCTGTATAAAGTGGTGGGGGGTGGAAAGTCCGAACTCTTACTCCTGAATTTTTCAGGGTTAAAAAGGTAGCAGGTAATACCTGTCGGCCGTAAGGCTAGAGATGCGAACAGAGACGCCCTAGACACCGAAAGGTGTCGGGCGCCCGGCCTAGACCCGAAGGGGTCGGCATAGGGCGAGTCCAAGAAGTAATTCTTGGGGTGAAACGGCTAAATTCTTACCTGGGAGCAAGGTTAAACCAAGAGTTGAGGAATTAACTTTGACTCTTGGAAAAGTAAACCGCTTGAGCCCTGGAGTAATCCAAGGCCTAGATTGATGATCACTTCACCCGCCAAAGTTTTGTTCGCAAAATTTAGGCGGGCAAGAACAGAATTCGGCTTACGGACTTACTAGGACATTAAAAAACGCGAAGATTTTTCGCGCTTTTTAATTTATTGCTTTTGTAGTTAAAGCAATCTTTGAATTTTGGGTTGGTTATCCAAAACTTCATTGACTAATTTGTCGGCTTCTTCGTTTTTCTCTCGGGAAATTAATTTAAATTTCAACTTTTTAAAATCTAATCTCAAATTCCAAATCTTCAAAAAAAGAGGCTGGATTTTCTCGTCTAGAATTTTGTATTCTCCATTTAATTGGCGAATTAAAAGTTCTGAATCTGATTTTAACTCAATTTCAGTTGATTTTGCCAATTTTTTCCCAAAAAGGGCTTTGAATTTTTCTAAGGCAGAAATCACTGATTGATATTCGGCTTCGTTATTGGTCATTTCGCCAAGATACTCTGAATATTTTTTTATGATTTGATTTCTTTCATTACAAAAAACAACGCCAATTGCCGCCGGACCAGGATTGCCTCGAGAACCACCATCGGTGTAAATAATTATCTTTTTCATAATAACCCTACGAAATTACGAAAACAGTACGAAAATACGAAATCACGGGACCCTTTGTACGAAAATTTGGTTTCCGGCAAAAATATTTTTCGTACTTTCGCCCCGTAGCAGAGCGAAGCTCGCTACGGGGCAGCCCCGAAGTGAACTTCGTTCTACTTCTGGGGCGTAAAAATTTCGTAGTTTCGTAGGAGGCATTTTTTGAAATGCTCTAAGTTTTCGTTTTTTATCCGAAAGCCGGCGGCCGGTGCATGCCCACCGTAAGTTTCTAAAAGCATTTTACAACTCTTCATTGCTTTGACTAAATCAAAATCCTTGGCAGTCCGGGCTGTCCCCTGGCTTTCTTTTTCTCCTTTTTTGAATAAAAAAACCGGCTTTTGATATCTCTGGGAGATGTTTGAAGCTACCGAACCTAATAAAATTAATTCCCATGAAGGATCACCCTCAAAAATAAGAGGATCTTTCTCTGAAATTCTTCTTTCAATTTCTTCCCTAATTTCTTCGATTTTTCTTTTTCTCTCAAAACTTTTTTCAATCAAAATATCAAGAATATTTTTTATTTCTTCGAAAGAAGAAGCGGTTAAAAGCCGGTAGCTGGCTGGTAGTTGATTTTCTAAATCGCGAACATTTAAAAGGGAGATGAGTTTGGAAACCTTTTGGAAAACATTATAATTTTCAAATTCTTTCTTCTCAAAAAAGGCCCTAATCCCCGGTCGCCAAGAATTTTCAATTGATCTTAAACCTTCGGCAATCATTATTTCGTTTTCCTCCTCTCTGGGCATCATATCGGCTATCGTTCCCAAAGCCACCAATTCCAAGAAATTTTGTTTAAGCTCCGAACTCATTTTATTTTCAAATAAAATTTCTGAAAGTTTATAAACGATTCCTACCGTAGCTAAATATTGCAAAGATGACCCATCTCCTTCTTGTTTTGGGTCAACAATAATATGGGCTTGGGGAAGTTTATCCAAAATTTCGTGGTGGTCAACAATGATGATTTCAAATCCCAATTTTTTGGCTAATAAAATTTCTTCAAAATTGGAAATGCCCAGATCCAAAGTGATCAAAAGAGCCGGGGCCCTTTCTTTTAAAATAAAAAGGGCTTCTTTAGTTAAACCATAACCCTCTTTTTCTCGATCAGGAAAATAAACCGAAACACATAAGTTTTTATGTGCTTGGTAAATAGCGGCAACGTTTTCAATAGTTTCTTTCAGAATAATAGTTGTCGTTACTCCATCTAAATCAGCATCGCCATAGAGAATAATTTTTTCTTCATTTTTAATTGCCTTTTTTATTCTTTCGGCTGCTTTTTTGAGATTTTTGATTTCCATATTGTAGAAGCAGATTTACGCCGATATCAACGCTGATTTACGCTGAATTTTTCTCGCGCTTTATCATAAATCCTGCGTTTTATTTCTAATTTCTCAGAACCAAAATTAATTAAAAGCCCTATTTTATATTTAGAGCCTTTAAGATATAACCAGAATTGCCTTTCATCTTCTTTTGTTAAAAATGTTTTGCACTTAATCTCTAATAAAATTTTGTCGTTTACAATCTTATCTGGAATGTAAGCTCCGATCTTTTTTCCATGATAATAAATATCTATACTTTTTTGATTTACTACTTCTAATCCAAGATTTATTAGTTCTTCAGTTAATGCCCTTTCAATAATTTTTTCCTTAAAGGCTCCGCCGAATTCTTTCCACACCTTAAAACATGCTTTTCTGATTAAATATGTTTCAATTGGATATAAAAAGTCTTTAACTAATTTCTTAGACATAGAAGCTGATATACGCTGATAACTACGCTGATTTGGGCTGATACATATCGGCGTCTATCTGCGTTAATCTCAGCGTGAAGCGAAGCGATCGGCTTCTATTTTAGGGTTTCGATCCCTGGTAATTTTTCGCCGGCTAAATAAAAAAGAAGGGCACTTCCGCCGGTGGAAACATGACTGAATTTCTCGACCAAACCCAATTTATTTATAAATTCTATTGTTTCCCCTCCGCCGATCACTGAAAGGGCGCCACTTTCAATTATGGCTTTGGTAATCTCTTTTGTCCCTCTCTGAAATCTTTTTTCTTCAATCTTTCCCAAAGGACCCGACCAAAAAATTGTTTTTGCTGAGAGAATTTTTTCTCTGAAAATTTTTATTGTTTTGGGACCGATGTCTTTTCCTTCGATATCATCAACCGGTTTTATAATTTTTTCTGGAAATTCTAATTTTATATTTTTTTCTCTGACCAAATTTTCAATTAATCCCCCAACTAATACAAAATCGGCGATCTTTGAAATTTCTTCAATGGCTTTAAAATCAGGATCGTCTCCGCCAAAAACTGAAATTAAAGGTTTGACCGGATTTTTAATTATCTTGTTCAAAAATTTAATTTCCTTTTCCAGTAAAAGTCCGGCTCCGGACGGTAAAAATTTTGGTATCCCAACAATCGAGGCATGAACCCTATGGCAACAGGCGAAGGCATCATTGATATAAATATCACCCAATTTGGCTAATTCTTTGGCAAAATTTTCATCATTTTTTTCCTCTTCTTTATGAAATCTCAAGTTTTCCAAAAGCAAAATTTCTCCCTCAGCCATTTCTTTTGTCCAATCTTCAATTTCCTTTCCAACACAATCTTTGGCTTTGACGATTGAAAAATCCAAGTATTCCATTAATCTTTCTTGAATTTTATCCAATTTCAAATTCTCAACAACCTTTCCTTTCGGCTTTCCCAAATGGGACATCAAAATGACTCGGGCTCCTTTTTTTATTAAATATTCAATTGTCGGGATGGTTTCTTTGATCCTAAAATCATCTAAAATTTCCCCCTTTGAAGAAAGAGGAACATTAAAATCACACCTGACCAAAGCTCTTTTTCGCTTGAGTTCGAAATCTTTTAGAAATTTCATTTTTGATTGATGGCTTTTTTTAGAGCTTCCTTTAATTCTTCGAGATTGACTTTCTTTTTATTTATTTTTTCTTCTTTTACTTCCTTTTTTCGAGAAAAAGAAACCGGCCCTTTTTCCACCGCCTCTTTCAAAGAAATAGGTGGTAAACTGGTTTTTTGAACTTCTTTGAAAGGAGATTCTTTGATTTTCCTCAGGCAGCTTTTGCAATAAACGGGCCTGACGCCGTCGGGAGGAAAAGTGACCTTTGTCCATTTCCCGCAGAGAGAACATTTGGCATCATAGAGGAGGGTTGATGCAGGTTTAGGTGAAATAATTGGGGCGTTCTCCTCAAAAACTTTTGACCAGCGTATAATTTTTCCCTCGACAATTTTACCTGGAGTGCCATATCTTTCCCTGGCAACTTTGATGATTTTTTCTTTATTGGATTTTTCCTGTTTATCCAGAGGAGGCAGAGTTTCGGCGGAAAAGGGTCTACCGGCTAAACCATCAATCATTAATTTTAAATAGATATTGTATTTTGGCAAATTAACTAAATCGCCGGCAATAAACTCCGGAGTAAATTCTTTTTCAAAGTATTCAGCATCTTCGGCTCCGACTCGAAAAGTAATAATCGTTCCCACATTACCAAAAATGGCATCCCTGACCTTTGTACTTTTTCCTGTTGGGGTCATCTCCTCCAATTGAGCAATATATTGATTTCCCAAGACCAAAGACAATCTGTATTTCCTGGCTTCTGATAAAATATTAACAAAGGCCTCGGTGGCAAAGTTTTGAAATTCATCAACATAAAGGAAAAAATCCCTTCTTTTCTCTTCGGGGACATCCACTCTGGACATTGCCGCCAATTGCAATTTGGTGATTAAAAGAGCTCCCAATAGTCTGGAATTATCTTCGCCAACTTTTCCTTTGGAGATATTGGCAATTAAAATTTTACCGTCATCCATTATCTCTCTCATATCGATTTTCGATTTGACCTGACCGACAATGTTTCTAATTAAGGGGTTGGAAATAAATTGACCGACTTTATTTTGAATGGCGGCCGTGGCTTCAATTTCATATCTCTGGGTATATCTGGCAAATTCTTGAACCCAAAAGGCCTTGACCACTGGGTCGGTCACTTTTTCTACTATTTTTTTTCGATATTCAGCATCAGCCAACATTCGATTAATACCTAATAAAGTAGTATTTGGGTATTCCAAAAGGGCTAAAATGGAATTGTTCAAAATATATTCCATTCGGGCTGACCAAACATCGGGCCAGATTTTCTTGAAAACCCCCATTAAACCGGCGGCAACCAAATGGCGATGTTCAACTCCTACTTTTTCCATTACATTAAAAGCAATGGGATAATCAATGTCAGCCGGGTTAAAATAAACCACGTCATTGATGCGACTGGCCGGAACAAAATCTAAAAGTTCTTCGGCCGCTTCGCCATGGGGATCAATAAAACCCACTCCCCTGCCGGCCTGAATATCTTGAATTGCCATATTTTTCATCATTTCAGTTTTTCCCATTCCGGTTTTTCCAACAATGTAAACATGACGACGACGGTCGTCTATTTTAATTCCAAATTTTTTTCTGGTATTGCGAAAAGTTGTTTCACCAAAATAAGTAATTTCGTTATTCATAACCTTACGAATTTACGAATTAATACGAATATACGAATAAATTGAGCGAGGCATTCTTGCCGAAGGGAGCATTGCGCAGCCCCCCACCAAAATTATAATGAAGTACTTTTTAGATAGTATTGTTATGAAACTTTGTTCTCATCTTTATATTTCTTTTTATCCTAACTTCGAATTGGTG
>Ga0100397_1002244_pt1 | contig 11267 bp, 10 predicted proteins | sample CryGeymeta201521_FD_81550 | JGI IMG/M metagenome (GOLD analysis project Ga0100397, IMG submission 81550) | Groundwater microbial communities from Crystal Geyser aquifers in Utah, USA - Crystal Geyser metaG 2015-21 | ecosystem: Environmental > Aquatic > Deep subsurface > Groundwater | place: USA... | reverse complement strand
TAAAATAAAGGATTAAAATTGCACTTCAAAAGCCCGAAAACTATTGCCGGCATTGCCGCTTGAATTGACATATAACCCTGTCCCTCCTGCTGCTCCTCTGAGCTGTGCTGTTCCTACTACATCCAATTTACTCCCATGTGCCGTCATCCCGATATCGATGTTAGCGCCGTTGTCATAAAAAAACAAATTTAATAATATAACGCAAGCCCTAAAATGTGGATAACTTTTATATTCTTACGAATCTTACGAAATCGCCAGAGTAAGGATTTTCTTCTAATTCAAAAAGGGTTTCTCTTATTTTTCTCTGATATTTGTCTGGTAAACGTTGAAAACGCTTTTTAACTTTTTCTCTTATCTGCAGCGCCCAACTCATATTACAGTTTTTCGAGGGTTACATATTTTCTTTGTTCGTAATCCTTTTTTGCTCGTTGCCACTCGCGCTTTTCTAAGACAGTCATTTTAACCAGTGGTATAACTTTGCGCAACTTTAAATAGTCCTCATATTCTTTGCGAGAAATAATTATCAACTCTTCGCCCTTGGTTAATTTTTTAGGAATAGTAATGGTAGCCATATATAAAATATATCACACTCAAAAATTCAAAGCAAATTAAGATAAATTTATTTCCAGAAAAACAGAGTTGACGCCATTTTTTTCCCTTACACAGCTAATGGTTCTTTAATTTGCGTTAGTACTGATTGATTGAAAATTTCCTTTGGCTATCCTCGCCACTCTTTCAACTAAATTTAGGCGGTCCGCGTCAAGCATCGAAATTTCATCAATAATAAGCGCCTCTGTCTCCGTAAATCGCTTAGCCACCCTAGGATTGGCAGCCATCATTTTTATATCCGCATCAGAAGCAAAACGCTCAATTCCAATCCCCGTCCAAGAATGGTTCAACGGGTTGAGCTGTTAGACCTTCTCACTAGAAAATTTCAATATTTTTCCCCTTCCCCCTTTTTAGAGCTTCTTCGTAAACCATTGCCGCAGTAAATAAATCCTGTATGGCAAGACCGGTGGAGTCAAAAACAGTAATTTCTTCATTATTTTCTCTTCCGGTTTTAATTCCCGCCACAATTTCTCCCAGAGATCCATAAATATCGTTTTTTGTAATAATTCCTTTGGCAACGGCTACATTTATTTCGCCCGAATGTGACGCTTGCGTCCAATCATCCACAATTATTTTTGCCCTTTTTAAAATAGCTGGATCAAGTTCTTCTTTTCCTTCGGCATCTGCGCCAATGGCATTTATGTGGGTGCCCGAAACAATCCACTCACTTTTAACAATCGGGCCGCGAGAAGGCGTAGTGGTTGTCAGAATATCTTGCCTGGAAACTTCTTCTAATTCGGCTTTTTTTATATCTATGCCAATTTTCCCCAATTCAGCAGAAAGCGCGTCAATCTTTTTTTCATTAACATCATAGACAAGAACATCTTTTATTTGGATTGCGCTTACTGTAGCGGCAATTTGAAATAACGCCTGCCTGCCAGCACCCACCACGCCCATGCTTTTGACATTTTTTCTTGCAAGGTATTTTGCTGCTACTGCTCCGCTGGCGCCGGTTCTCATACCGGTAATATAGGTTCCATCCATCAAAGCAAGAGGCATACCTGTTTCTGCGTCATTTAAAACAATAACTGCGCCTACTGTTGGAAGATTGTTTTTTGGATTATTCGGATGGACATTTACAATTTTTGTGCCGGCCATTTTTAATTCCTCAGAAAAACTTGGCATTATTCGTAAATCGCCCTTATCTTTTTTGAAGAAAAGATATGTTTTTGGAGGCATATCAACCTCGCCTTTTCCATGTTTTAAAAACGCATCCCCTACGCGCTTAATTACTTTATCAATTTGCGATAATGGTATAATTTGTTCTACCTCTTCTTGGTTTAAAATAAGCATATTATTTGTTTTTTATCTTGAACAAATTTTTCAATTTCCGTCGTTGCGCCGTCAAATTCCGGTCCGTCGGCTATCGCCTCCTCACGAGTAATTCTCACTATTCCGTCTTTATGGCGCGGTGGAGCATAAATGGTGTAAAGTTTGAGCGGCTCGGTTTGCGACACATTGATGACGTTGTGGGTGGCACCGGCCGGGACAATTACACTGTCGCCGTCACAGACAATGTATTCGGTATCATTGATAATGACTTTTCCCTCTCCTTCTCAAGCGTTAACTTCTCAATATTGTCTTTGTATCCTTTCTTCATAGTTTTTATTTTTTTATATCAATTATAAACTATTTCATTATAACACCTTTTTCGCTGAATTTTCGCCAAAAGTTATCACAGGCGATGACAATTAAATAGCAATGTTATGGCGCGCCTTATGGACAGCCGGGCAAATGATAAATCTTTTCACCCGAAGCGCTTATATTTCCCTTAATTAAACAAGAATCGCCGAAACTATTTTCTTGTGAGACCGGAACTTGAATTCCGGCCGGAGCAACAGCCGGACAGGTATTCCATAAACCACGTTTCGCTTCCCTTGCTTCCTGTTGAGCCTTAACAAATAAATCTTGATATTTTACATCTGGCGGATAAGCGAACACTATTTATATTCTTTTTTTAACCTCATCCACTACCTTGGATAATGGCGCTGTTTCTTGGACTCCGTTTTTCATATCCCTAATAATTATGTTTTCTTCAAAAACTTCGCGCTGGCCGAGTATCAAAGCCATTTCAACCCCTTCTTTGTCGGCGACTTTTAATTGCGCCCTCAAAGACTCTTTACCCAGCGATTCTATAACTTTTATTCCCGCTTTGTGAAATTCTTCAATTAATAAAAAGGCTTTTTTCTTCGCCGGCTTGCCTATTTGGATTAAAAACGCTTTCGCCTTAGGTTTTGACAATCCGCTTATGTCCATAATTTTCATAAGTTCCACTATCCTTTCAACTCCAAAACTGACGCCGACGGCCGGCAAATCGCTTTTTTTCATCCCCAGCAATTCCGCCAAATAATCATATCTGCCGCCTCCCCCTAAAGCGCCAGGATAAGATTCCGAAAATATTTCAAAAACCGTCCGGTTGTAATAATCTAATCCGCGAACGAGAAAATTATTGAACGAATAAGGCAGATTAAGACTGTCCAAATATTCCAAAACTTCCCTAAAATGGCTGCGGCAAGGCGAGCATAAATAATTAATCATTGCCGGCGCGTCTTCTTTTATCGGCTGGCATTTTTCGTTTTTGCAATCAAGAAGCCTCAAAGGATTAACGGAAGCGCGACGTTTGCAATCTTTGCAGATTTTCGCCGAAAAACGGCGGTAATATTCCTGTATTTTTCTGCGGTAAACCTGCCGGCAATTTCTGCAGCCAACGCTGTTAATTTGAAGCGATAAATTTTTTATTTTCAATTCTTCAAGGGCGCGGATACCGGCCAAAATTATCTGGGCGTCATAAACCGGGTCATCTTCGCCACCTAAAATTTCAAAACCGTATTGGTGGAATTGGCGGTAACGGCCGGCTTGCGGCTGTTCATGCCTGAAAAACGGCCCGAAATAATAAAGCTTCGTCGGCTGGGGCATACGAGACATTCCATTTTCAAAATAGGCGCGGACTATGCCCGCGGTATTCTCGGGTCTTAACACCAAACGATCGCCGCCCTTTGTTTTTAGAACGAACATTTCTTTTTCAACGATATCCGTTGAAACTCCGATTCCCCGCTCGAAAACTTCGGCTTTTTCCAAAATCGGCGTGTCTATTTTTGAAAAATTATAAAAATTGGCGGTGTCTTGACTGGCTTTTTTAACTTTTTCCCACAAAGGCTGTTCTAAGGGCAAAATATCGCGCATGCCCTTGGGGCTTTGGAGCGAATTTTTATTTTCTTTTTCCGCCTTTCCCGGTTTTTTTTGCTTTTTTTGCTTTAAAAGCTTGGTCATTATATTAATTTCAAATATAAAATCTCAAATCTCAAAAATATATCTTTTTAAATAAAATCTATTATGAAAATTTTTACGTTTTATTTGTATATTTTAGATTTGATTTTTGAGGTTTGAGATTTTAATATGCCGGCTGTCCAATCGCCATAGCCTTATTAAAAGGCCAGAGCCGCAAACGGACCAAACCGACTATTTCCGATTTTTGCAAACTTCCCCAGCTCCGTGAATCAAAACTGTAATTACGGTTATCCCCCATCACAAAATATTGGCCGTCTTTTAAGGTTATTTCTTCGTTCCCCGATATTTTAAGGCCGGACGGCAAATAAAATTCGTCCAAGACAAAACCGTCCGGATTTTCGGAATTAAAAATTTTGATTTTGCCATCGCTTATCAAAAGGCGTTCGCCGGGCAAACCAATAACCCTTTTAATGTAATAAACGCTTTCATCGCCGGGATAATGAAAAACTATTACGTTTCCCCTCTCCGGTTGGTTAAAACGATAACTGACTTCGTCTATAAGTAAATAATCGCCGGACGAAAAATTCGGCTCCATTGAGGCGCCGCTTACCAAAAAAGGTTGGACGATAAAACTCCGTATGGCGACCACAGCCACCACGGCTATCGCCACAACTTCAAATATTTCCCAAAAAGAATAAAGAAAAGCCTTCATTTTTATTAGAAGCGAATTTCTGCAAAAGACTACGCGAAGCTTCGCGAAATTTCGCGTTGATATTCGCAACCTTTCATTTCTATTGTATAATTGAGTAATATGAAAGTCAAACCCCGGGAGACAACTCTACGGGGTCAGACCCCGGGAGACATCTACGGGGTCAGACCCCGTTTAATTATTGGACTGGGCAATCCCGGCAAGAAATACGAAAAGACATATCATAATGTCGGATTTTTGGCGGTTGATTTTTTGACCGCAAATCTCGAAAAATTCAAAATTCAAAATTCCCCGAAGCAGAACCCTGAACAAATTTCTTCGGAATTATACGGGGCAGGCAAGTTCGCTACGGGGCAGGCAAAATTCAAAATTTTAAAGTCAGAGGTTTATATGAATGAATCCGGCGGCTTTGTTAAAAAAACTGCCAAGCAAAACAACGCCAAACCGGAAGAGCTATTGATTATTCACGACGATTCCGATATAAAAATGGGAGAGTACAAACTTTCTTTCGGCCGTTCTTCCGCCGGGCACCGTGGCGCGCAATCAATCATAGATTCGCTTAAAACCAAAAATTTTTGGAGGTTGAGAATCGGCATTGGACGCGAACCAACGCGGACTTCACGCGGACTCGTACGGAAAAAGGCGGGAGAAATCGTTTTGAAAAAAATTTCAAAAACCGACAGGGAAACGCTAAGTAAAATTTTTAAGGAATTCGCGCTATGCCAAGTAGTGAAAACTCGACATTAGCTCGCCCGGCAAAATAAACTTTTTTAATAATTTAGATTGCCATTATGACGAAATATAATAAATTAAACGCAGATTCTCCGGCTCGCTCTATATTTGCGCAGTCGAGTTTCTACTACCTGGTATGTCTAAAATAAAAACATTTATTTTATTTATCGGCGATGTCGCGGTTTTATACGGCTCGCTGGTTTTAACAATGATTCTGCGCTACGGGCCGGCTAATTTCGAACAATCTTTTTCCGCGCACATAAAACCGTTTTCGCTTATTTTCGTTTTTTGGCTTTTGATTTTTTATTTGGCCGATTTATATAAAGTAAAAAATTCGGGCGCCAGTCTCAATGTTTTGCAAACTTTCGCGTTCGCGATTTTCATCAGCGTTATCGGCTCAATAATCCTTTTTTATCTTTTCCCTTCTGTTTTTGAACTGACGCCGAAAACCAATTTGGTTATTTTAACGCTAGTTTTTGGAATTATTGATATAGGTTGGCGATTCGGCTTGACAAAAATATTCATCAGCGGCGGGTTGAAAACCCGCGTCGTTTTTATAGGCGATTCGCCGATTACCGACGAGGTCAAATTGTATCTCCAAAAAAACCCACAAATAGGATATGAAATCATTTCAAAAATAGATGATGGCGCCGATATGGTTGTCATCCAACCAAACGCCAAAAACGACCCGAAATTCATTGATTTTTTTTACGGGCTTTTGGCGGCGAAAATCGCCATTGTAGATTCAATAAAATTTTACGAAACGATTTTCCAAAAACTTCCGATTGAAGAAATAGAAAGGGGCTGGTTCATTGAAAAAATAACAACCCGCCGGAAATTTTATGAATTTTCCAAAAGAGCCACAGATATTATTTTTTCAATAATTCTCGGCGTTATCTTTTTACCTATCGGCTTGATTATCGCGATTTTAACCAAATTAAGCTCGCGAAAAGGGCCGGTGATTTTCAAACAGGAAAGAGTCGGACTTAACAATAAAAATTTCATCCTTTTAAAATTCGGGACTATGAAGGAAGACAAGGGACCGCTCTGGACTAATAAAAATGACGACAGGATAACGCTTTTGGGCAAATTTTTAACCCATACCCATTTAGACGAAATTCCCCAATTTTATAATATTTTCAAGGGCGACATATCTTTTATCGGACCGCGGGCGGAACGAAAAGAGCTTGTTGAAATTTATCGCCAAATTTCTCACTATGAAATCAGGCACGTTGTTAAACCAGGACTGACCGGTTGGGCTCAAGTGAATTACAAAGCGAGCGCCTCGGTTGAAGAAGCCAAAGAAAAACTGAAGTACGACATTTATTACATTAAAAACCGTTCACTCATCCTTGATTTCATAATTTTTCTTAAAACCGCAAGATACTTTTTCTTTTCCCAAAAATGATGCCCAGTAATTCAACTTCAACGATGTTCTTTTATGTTTATGTGTTATTCAGCGTTAAAGATGATGGGCATTATATAGGCTATACTAATAATCTAAGAAGAAGGCTAAAAGAACATAACGTAGGCAAAAATTTTTCCACGAAATCAAGAAGACCATTCAAACTAATTTACTTCGAGGCATGTTTAAATGAAGATGACGCTAAACAACGAGAAAAATATTTCAAATCAACCATTGGTCGAAGGTTTTTATCAAGAAGGCTACAAAATTGGCGAAAGTTCTCATAGAATTTTTGCCATTTGAAGTTGAATTACTGGGATGCTTAAAAAAATAAAAAATCTGCTTTTTAAAAATACCACGGCAAAGCAGACTATTGTCAAAAACGTCGTCTGGCTGGGCATGAGCCAATTCATTGGCAAATTAATTAGAGGTTTGTTTATTATTTTCGCCGCTCGGCTCTTGGGAGCGTCTGAATATGGTGTTTTTTCTTACGCGCTCGGACTGGCGGGATTTTTCACTCTTTTTGCCGATTTGGGAATAAATTCTATTTTAACCAAAGAAGCCAGCCGGGAACCGGAAAGGTCTTCCTTTCATTTTGCAACTTCTTTTTGGATAAAAATATTTCTTGTTTTCTTCGCTGTTCTTTTAATTATCTTTGTCGCGCCTTATTTTTCAAAAATTGAATCAATTAAAACGCTTTTTTATTTTGTGGCGCTTTTAACGATTTTTGACAATCTTCGTGAATTTTTTAACGCCTATTTTCGCGCTAAAGAGAAAATGGAATTTGAGGCGCTGGTAAATGTTTCAATGAATATTGCCATTGCCGTTATAGGCGCAATTGTCCTTTACCATTCGCAAACCGCCAAAGCTGTAACAATTTCTTATGTTGGAAGCGCCGGAATCGGTCTTTTAATCGCCGGTTTTATTATACGAAAAGAGTTTAAAAAAATAATCAGCGCTTTCGATAAAAAGCTCATCCAACCAATTATGAAAGCCGCTTTGCCCATCGCAATCATGGGATTTCTTGGGGTCTTTATGTTAAATATTGATATTATAATAATTGGTTGGTTTAGGTCAACGGCGGATATTGGCCTTTATTCTGCCGGCCAAAAAATAGTACAATTGCTTTATACTATGCCAGTTATCATTGCCGGCGCGCTTTTCCCGGCGCTCTCAAGGGCCGCCTCCAATAAAGATAGCCTAAAAGTATCTCTGATTATGGAAAAAGGAATGGCGGCGACGTTCGCTTTTGCCATACCAATAACATTAGGCGGAATAATTTTAGCCGGACCTATTATAAATATGTTATACGGCGCCGAATACCTGCCGGCGGTATTAACTTTTCAAATTCTTCTTTTAACCAATATCGTGATTTTCCCGCAAACGCTTTTGTCAAACTTCGTTCTTGCCCACAATAAACAAAAAAAACTTGCTTTTTACATAGGTTTAGCCGCCCTGGGAAATGTTATTCTTGATATTATTTTTATCCCAAAATTCGGCATTGCCGGCTCAGCCACAGCTACCGTCATTGTCCAAACAATATATATTTTCTTCACGTGGAATATGATTAAAAAAATTAATCCCTTTAAAACTATTGCTAATCTTAAAAAAATATTTATCGCTTCGGCTCTTGTTTGTATCACCGCTTTTGTGTTTAATTATTTAAATATGCCGGTTATTATTAATATATTGGCTTCCGGAGCCATTTATTTATTAGCGCTTCTGATATTAAAAGAGCCGATTATCAAAGAAGGGAAATCGGCTATTCTAAATAGAAATTAATTATGAAAAAAGTATTAATTATTTCCAGTTACGCGCCACCGGCCATCGGCGGTCCCCAAAATCTTTATAATCTCTTTCGAGACCTGCCAAAAGATTCTTATTATGTTCTGACGAGTTTTTATAATATTGATAATGATTCCGCCAAAAAAGGCGCTTGGCTTTCAGGAGAATATTTCTTTTATGATAATTTCAAAAAAACCGCGGCTGATTTAAAAGCCGATGCCCAAAAACAAGACGTCATAAAAAGGCGCTCTTGGGTTTCAAAAATAAAACATTTGGTTAAACGCTCAAAAATTCTCTGGGTTGCAATGGGCCCATTTATTATTTTTGGCCAAATTTTATTGATAACGATAAGCGCGATAAAAGTTTTTAAAAAGCGACAAATTGACGAAATTCTCGTTTTTTCCGATTACGGTCCGGCTCTAATCGGAACTTATATTGTTCATCTTATAACAAAAAAGGCCTATTCCATTTTTCTTTTTGACCTTTATAAAGGAAATTTTTTCCCGTTCCCCGGCAATTTCCTCGCAAACCTTTTTGAAAAAAGAATCTTTGCCGGAGCAAGAAAAATCATTGTCACAAATGATGGCACTAAAAATTTTTATGAAAAGCGCTACGGCAAAAACATCACTGACAAAATAATAATTATTTATAATGCCGTTTTTCCGGAACCTTATCTTGCTTTAAAGAAAGATTCCAGCCGTAAGAACAAACCCTATTTTGATATTGTTTTTACCGGCCGGATTTATTGGCCCCAAATTGAAGCCCTTAAAAATCTTATGAAGGCGGTTGATTCCATAAACGATATTGATGTCAAAGTAAAAATATACTGCCCAAATCCGCCGGAATACGTCCAAAAACTCGGGATTAAAAGCGAAAAAGCGGTTTTTGACTCTGCCCTGCCGCAAGAAATGCCAATTATTCAAAGCCAAGCTGACATTCTTTTTCTTCCACTTTCCTGGGGAACAAAAAGCCAAGCCATTATTGACACTGCCACTCCGAGTAAACTTACTGATTATCTTATCGCGCGTAGACCAATTTTGATTCACGCGCCGGCCTCAAGTTTTCTTGTAAAATACGCAAAAGAGAACAATTTTGCGCTCGTCGTTGATGAAAATAATATAGAAAAATTAAAAGCGGCAATTAAAAAACTGCTAACCGATAAAAAACTCAGCGAAAAACTCGTTAAAAACGCTCAAAAAACTTTTTTTAAAAACCACGACCCCAAAAAGAATTTTGAAATTTTTAGAAGTTTATTCTCAAAAACTAATTAAGAGTTTGGTATCTTTAATACCAAAAAATAAAATCTTCCTCAACACGTTTTTCTAAACGGTATTTGTACTTTGGTTCTATTTCTAAAACTAATTTCGGAATCTCTCATCTTCAATTTTATAAAATTTACAATCGGGAAGAATTGCCGCCGCCGATTTTAAAGCCATTTCAGACACATCAAGCCCGATATATTCGGCTTGCGAATTAATTTTTTTCATTTCCTGAATAACTCTTCCGTTACCGCAGCCAAAATCAACAATAACCACTCCCCTTTCCAGAGGAATAAATTTCTTCAATTTCGGCCATTTAAGATTAAAATCGCTCAGATATTCGTTTTTATTATCTGACCAATATTTTTCGTAAAACTTAGACATTTTTAATTATATTTTTATATTTTTCTATCCACTTGTCGGCGATTTTGCCAGGGCTAAATTCGGTCTCAACCAATCTTTTGCCGCTCTCGCCCATTTTTTGGGCTAAAGCGGGGTTGTTTAAAATTTTTAAAATTGCTTCCGTTAATTCTTTTTCGCTTTTTTTAATAACGATACCGGCGTTGTTTTTAATGATTTCCGGCGCGATTCCCACGTATTTCGTGATTACCACCGGCAAACAGGAATACATCGCTTCCACGACTACCATTCCAAAATTTTCAGAATAAGAAGGCAAAACAAAAACATCGCTTTCTTTATAAACGGCGGTTTTGTCTTCGCCAACCAGCATTCCGGTAAAAACTATATCGGATGTCCTTAAATTGACTTCGTCAATAAATTTTAATACTTCTCTTTTATAATTTTCGTCGTCCGGGCCGGCCAAAACCAAAACTGCTTTTGGTTCCTTTTTAAGAACTTCACTAAAAGCCGGAATCAAAGTATCCAAGCCCTTTTTCCAGTTTAAACGGCCTAAAAAAAGAATAATTTTTTTATCCGGAGCAATTCCAAATTTCTCTTTAAAATGGGTGGCGCTATCACGCGTGATAGTATTGAATTCCTCTATATCAAGACCATTGGGAATTATAATTGTTTTCTTGAGCGATAAACCGGCTTTTATATACTCTTCTTTTTCTGTTTCAACCGTAAAATGAATAGCTGAAGCATCAGTAAGATTTTTTCTTTCAATTAAAGAAATATAAATTTGTTTTTTTGTATTGCGGTTTCTCAACGGTTCATTCATTAAACTGCCGTGCGGAGAAATAATATAGGGCTTATTAAATTTTTTGGCGTAATAAGCGCCCAGGGTGGAAACCGAAAGAAAAACCGAGGTAATGTGAATTAAATCAAAATCTTTAACGCTTTTTGCCAAGGCTTGATGTAATTTATAAGAATATTGCCACGGCCGAAAAGTCATCGGAAAATAAAAAACTTTAACGCCGTCTAAATTTACTTCTTTTCCCAGCGGCACATCTAACTTTTTATTCCCATCAATATTCATTGTATAAACAACCACTTCAATACCCTTTTCAACAAGGGCTTTATTCAAATAATGAGTCGGCTTTATTGCCCCGCTTGCCAATTTCGCCGGCAAATAACTGGG
>Ga0100397_1002223_pt1 | contig 11317 bp, 9 predicted proteins | sample CryGeymeta201521_FD_81550 | JGI IMG/M metagenome (GOLD analysis project Ga0100397, IMG submission 81550) | Groundwater microbial communities from Crystal Geyser aquifers in Utah, USA - Crystal Geyser metaG 2015-21 | ecosystem: Environmental > Aquatic > Deep subsurface > Groundwater | place: USA... | reverse complement strand
GGCTGAATTTAGTATTAGAGGTAACAAAAACTTTTCTTGATTCAATCTTCTGAGTCAATTGACCTTGCTCATTTAATTGAGGAATACCCGCTTCTAAAATAAGGGAGCTTTTTTCTAATTCTTTAATTGGCCCGGCTAAATTATACAAAACTGTGGGTAAGGTAATCTTAGGCGGCTCTTCTTTTTTAGACATTTCTTTTTCCTGCAAAAGCAACTGCTCTCTCGTATTCTTATAAATAGAATCGCCAAAATAAATCAGCATCAGAAAAATAGAAAGAATTAATAATGCTCCAATCGCTCCTAAAATAATTTTCAGAAAATTTTTTCTTTGTGGCTGATTTTGGTATTGTGGCTGGTTTTGGTATTCCATTTTTTGTTGGCTTATCTAATACTATCTTAACCTATTTTTAAAGAAACAGGTGTTTATCCGGGAGCACAAAAATGTCCTCCCGGGTTTAGATTAGCCAGATTTTAAAAGTGATTATCGCCATCTTAAATAACAAGATTAGTTTATTTTAACACAATTTTAAAAAATGTTAGTCAATCGCTGTCCGCAAATCAGCAATTTTGGCGATTTCTGAACTCATCGCCCGCAAATGCTGTTTATTTAATCTATGAATATCGTTTTCACCGCAAGCACCGGCAATCATTTTTATCTCCTCGGTACAATTTTTAATAAAACTGGCAACATTTCGGGAAGCAGTTTCAATATTTAATTTTTTCCTCAATTCTGGATCCTGAGTTGTAATTCCATACGGACATTTCCCTAAATAACACAATCTGCAATAAGTACATCCCATCGCTACCAAAAGGGCAGTCCCGCAAAAAACTGCATCGGCGCCCAAAGCCAGGGCTTTGGCAAAATCCCCTCCCTTATTTAATCCGCCGCCAATCCATAATTCCTGTTTAGCTCCTATTTTATCTAATGTTTCCCTGGCTCGAACCAAAGCGGCTATTGTTGGAATTCCAACTTCGTTTAGCATTACTTCCGGAGCCGCTCCTGTTCCTCCTTCCATGCCGTCAATCGCAATAATATCGGGATTGGCCTCCACTGCTAATTTAACATCATCTTCCACGTAGCCAGCGGCTAATTTTAAAATAATCGGCACGCCACCAGTCAATCCTCTCAACCATTCAATTTTGTTTTTTAAATCTTCAACGTTTTTAATATCAGGGTGGTAAGGCGGCGAATGAACATCTTTTCCCCTTTCAACTTTTCTGACTTTGGCAATCTCTTCAGTAACTTTCTCAGCAGGAAGTAACCCGCCGCTATTACCATTTAAACAAACTTTGCCGTTTCTTTTTATAATTAAAGTGTGACTCTTATCTAATTGTGGGCAATAAACAAAGCCTTTATAATTGACTTCTTTTAAAGTAGCTTCTTTTTGCCAACTTTTAGTTTTGGGCTTACTGCTTAATCCGTGCCACAATTTCCCAGAACGAATATCGATATCATATGTATTTTCATCCTTGGTTATTCTAACAGTTTTTCCTAACTTAAATGCGATTTCAGCTATATGATTCATCAAAGTTTTAGAAGATGTGAAATAAGTCCTTAGGTTTCTGTATCTTCTACCTTTTCTTATTCTTCCATCGCCTTTTATTAAAGTTTCAAGAAAAAATGAAAGATATTCTGTAGGGAGGTTTCTTATCCATTTAGGAACTCTTTTCTCTTCTGATCTATTACCAAATTCTTTTTCCACAAATTCTCCTATCTGTTTAGAATAAATTACAATTTTAGTTGGTCTCTCCCTAAAGTCAATCTTCATTTTTAATAAAAGATTTTTAATTTCTTTTCTATTTCTTTTTTTAGTCTGAGCAATTTCAATTCTTCTATTTTCACTAAAAAAGCCTTCTGAAATAAACCAGGCTGAAAGTTGTAACCATTCTTTCAAAGGAAACGAAATATACTCTTTTTGATGCCAAACTGTTTTAGGAATTTTAGGAATCTCAATTAAAGAAGGGCTTAGAGTAGGATTATGGCTTTTTGGATTCCAGTCAAATTTCTTAGAAGTTCTTATCTCACATCTTTCCAGAGCTTCTTTTGCCTTTATAAATTTCCAACCCTTAGAATGCCTTAATTTAATCGGTAAATTATGATCAGGTGTAACTAAAAAATCGATAGATTTCGATTTTGCATGAATCATTTCTCCGTTGTGAAAATATTTATAGGTTTTTACTACATTAGCAAGCTCAAACTCATTAGTCTCAGGGTTTACTGACCAAACTTTCTCTCCTACTTCGACATCTTTTACATTTTTAAATCCTTCTTCAGTAAATATTTCATGGTCTGGAGTATAACATCCTGGTTTTGCCCCTTGACCAATTTTTATTTCTATCGCATCCGCTTTTTTCAAAATCTCTTCTGTAATACCAAACCGCCCTGTACTGTATTGTATGGTTAAGAATTTGGCGAATTCTCTTTCTTCCGGCAACATTCCTCCTTCTCCGGTATTGGCGATTGTTCCTGCCATCTTTGAAGCTTTAGCCAGAGCGATTTTTGCCTCTTTACTCAAAGCGCCAAAACTCATGGCTCCAATGATAATCGGGGTGTCAATTCTAACAGGTTTTCTGCTTGTCTTTCCGATTATTGTTTCTGAACTGATTTTTTCCCGATAATAATCCACTGGTCTTTTTGATAATTGAGCCGGTAAAAAGACCAGTTCATCAAAACTGATTCTCCCAAATTTTTTGCTTCTTCCGCCGGAAACCGGCACGCCTTTAACTCTTTTTTGAATTTCTTTTAACCATTCTTCATTCATAATTCTTTTAAATTAATGCCATAATAACAATTCCTGCTAAAAATGTCAAAAAATTGATGACAGATTTTCCTTCTTGCTTAATTTGAGGAATCAAATCAGAGGCAGCAATGTAAATGAAACCACCCGCCGTAAACGGCAAAAGAAATAAAATACCGCCCCCAATTTCTTTGACCAGAAAATAACCAATTATGCCGCCTAAAACTGCGACTATTCCCGAAAGAAAATTTAAAAATAAGGCATGTAATTTTTTTAGGCCTCCATAAATTAATACGCCGTAGTCTCCAATCTCTTGCGGAATCTCGTGTAAAATAATGGCCAAGCTCGTGATTAAACCAAGTGAAAAATCAGCCAGAAAAGAAGCCGCAATCGCCAAGCCGTCAATAAAATTATGAAGACCGTCGGAAATTAAAATTAAATAAGAAAATGAGGAGATTTCCGGATGAGAAGCGCTGTGATGGTGATGCCAGCCGATAAATTCTTCCAAAATAAAGAAAGTGCAAAAACCAAAGATTAAATATAAAAAAATTTTAAAAACAGCTTTTTCCTCAATTCCAATCTCGCTTACGGCTTCGGGAATTAAATGCAAAAAAGCTCCCCCCAGCAAAGCGCCAGCCGAAAAAGAAACCAAATACATCAAAATTTTATTTAATATTTTTTCTTTTAAAAATAAAGTCAAAGCCCCGACAAAAGAAATCAGGCTGATAAAAACCGTCGCCAATAATATCCAAATAAAAGTAACCATAAAAAAGAGGTATTTTTTATTCTACCTTGTCCGTCCGAAGCTCGCAAGCGCAGTAAGATTAAAAAAACCGCCCGGTCGGCGATTTTTTAAAAGCCTTTTAAATCGGTTAATTATTCATACCTTAAGGCATCAACGGGTTTTAACTTGGCGGCGCTACGCGCCGGAAAAAAGCCGGAAAGACAGCCCACTCCGAAAGAAAATAGCAAACCGAACAAAATTATGCCGGGAGTAATTGAAGCCTCAATATAAAATACCGGGTGAACTTGACCAACGAGCTGAATCAATTTTGCCAAACCTAATCCCGGAATCATTCCGCCTAAGCCGCCAATCAAGCCGATAATTCCTGATTCTATCAGAAAAATCAAAACTATGGTTTGATTTTTGGCGCCCACTGCCTTTAAAATTCCGATTTCTTTGGTTCTTTCCCTGACCGAGGTGTACATTGTATTCATAATACCAATACCCCCAACCAAAACAGCAATACTGCCAAAGGCAAAAATTACCGCCTGTAATATTCCCATAATATTGCCCACAATGCTACCCATTGCCTCTGAGGTTAAAACGGAAAAAGAGTTCCCCTCCTCGCCTTTCCGCTTTTTAGCATTTTCTTCAAGGTTGGCTTTTATTCTTTTTGCCACTTCATCTGGTGAATACCCAGAAGCGATTTTAGCTACAGCTTGAGGCGCTCCTTTTTTTTCGCCTGTAATTGAACGGAAAATATCAATATCAATGGCAACCATAGAATCATCCTGTTTGCTTCCTAATGATTTTAAGATGCCGACGATTTCAAATTGCCTGCCTTTGATGGTAATCATTGTATTTATTTTCAAGTCGCGGAAAATGTCTGTCGGCACCAAGCTGCCCACCACCGCTTCCCGCTTGCCAGCTACGGGCCAACGGCCTTCAGCTATTTCCATACCCATATCTTCTTTATATATATTTAAAGCATTTCTTATGTCCATCCCGTATACAATAGCTGTTTTGCTTTCACCCTGATATTTTATTAGCTCTCCCTTATAAGCATTGGGTATGACTACTTCCACTCCCTCGGTTTTTTTGATAATATTTAAATCTTCCTCGCTTAACTCAACCCCGCCCATCATGGTGGTCATTATATCGGAAATATTTCCGGGCATAATCATCACAATATCCGTACCCACGGCTTTTAATTGCTGCAAAACCGTGTTTTTCAATCCTTGGCTCAAAGAAAGCAAAGACATTATCAAAAACACGCCAATGACAATACCCAAAATCGTCAACCAGCTCCGAAGCTGTCTGGTTCTTAAATTTTTGATGGCGATTTTGAAATATTCTTTCAGCATATTATTTTATTTATTATTTCCCCACAGTACTTTTTCTTGCGCGAAATGGTTTGCCGCTATTTGCCCGTCTTTAATGTTCACGACTTGGTCGCTGTAATTGGCAATGGTCGGATCATGAGTGACCACCACAATGGTTTTTCCTTCGTTCTGGTGGAGATTGACTAAAATTTCCATAATCTTTTTACCGGTCGTTGAATCCAGATTTCCGGTCGGCTCGTCAGCCACGATAATTTCCGGGTTATTAGAAAGAGCTCTGGCAATGGCAATTCTTTGCTGCTCTCCTCCTGAAAGTTCAGTCGGCCGGTGAAAAATCCTCTCTCCCAACCCCAAAGAATTAAGAAGAAATTTAGCTCTTTCTTGCCTTTCTTCTTCTGATTTTCCCTGGAAAATCATCGGCATCATCACGTTTTCCAAAGCGCTAAGATTCGGCAATAAATTAAACTGCTGAAATATAAAACCGATTTTCTGGCCTCGGTTTTTAGCTAATTCATCTTCAGACATTTGGGAAATATCTCTGTTGTCTAAAAATATCTTTCCTCTGGTCGGCAAATCCAGGCATCCAACCATATGCAGCATAGTTGATTTTCCAGAGCCCGAAGGGCCCAAAATTACAACAAAAGCACCTGGAGCAACCTCCAGGCTTACATCTTTCAAAACCGCCAGTTCTATTTTTCCAAATTGGTAGACCTTCCAGACATTTTCCAATTTTATTAGAGCTCTTTCTGCCATTGTTTTACTTCAAAATTACTTCTTCGCCTTGCTGGAGCCCGGAAATTACTTCTACCAAATCATTGCTTCCTTGCAAACCTATCTGAATTTGCCGCTCTTCATTTTTTCCATCTTTTAAAATCTGGACAAATGCTTTATCATCCTTTTTTCCAATCGCTGATTTGGGAACAGTCAAAACATTCTCTTTGGAATCAGTTTTAATGGTAATATCAGCGGTCATGCCGGGTTTAATTTCCCGGGGAAATTCTTCAAAATAAATATTAACTTCGTAATATACTACACCGTCAATTAATTTCTCAGCCGGATCTATATTAAATACTTTTCCTTTGAATATTTTATCAGGAAAAGCGGTCAGTTTTATATCCACGGGATTATCTACCTTAACTTTAACGATGTCTTCTTCATAAATATCAGCTGTTATTTGAAAAGGAACCGAAGGTAAAAAAGAAATTATGCTTTCCGTCGCCTTTGCTATCTCTCCTTCTCTTTTTTCTATTTTTATTATTTTTCCGTCAGCCGGGCTTGAAAGAACACCTTCCTGAATTTGATTTTGCAAAAGAGAAATTTTAGCTTCTGCCTGTTGAACTTTAGAATAAAACAAACTGTTTGTTTCCTCGGTCAGCTTATTTTCAATCTCTCTTGTCAGCTGTTCGGCATTGTTGATATTGGCCGTATTGTTGGTTTTGACCGTTGAAATATTCTGTTGGGTGTTTACAACCGAAGTATAGGCAGTATTAATGTATGTTTTATGATTGTCTAACAGAATTTCATCGGTGCTTGAAACAATGTTATAATAACCGCTTTTTTCTATCGTTTCCCTGATTGTCCCCAGAGAATTTATTATTTTAAAAAGCGCATCCTTGGTTTTTGAAAGAGCTGTGTCTATGTTTTCATCGACTTTCGGGGCAGCGTTGATAATCTCGCGGTGATATTTTATTTCCTCAAAAGCAATTCTTATAATTGCTTCATTATCTGCAATAATAATGCTTTCTTGATCTCCCCGCTCAAAATAATCGCGTTTTATAGAATTAACCAAATTGGAAGCATTATAAGCCTTAACATAATAATCTTCCAAATTAGTGACGGCGTTTTGGTAAGCGTTTTTCAGCCCTTCCTCTGCTATTTTCTTAACATCTTCAAGAGAAATATCGGTATTCAATTTTTCTGCCTGAATTATTTGAAGGCCGGCCTGCGCCTCTTTTAATTGAAGAATAATTTCTCCAGTATCCAATTTTGCCAGCTCTTGGCCTTTTTTTACTTCATCGCCTGATTTAACGGAAATTTTTTCAATTTTTCCTGAATTCTTAAAACCCAGGCTTATCTTGTCTCCCATCTTAACGATTCCGGTCTCAGAAATTTCCTGGACTACATTGGCTCGAGAAACCTTAGCCAAAGAGTATCCATTTTTTTCTTTTTTCAAAAAAATAAAATAAGAGGCGATAATGATTATCACCAAAATAATAACACCGACAATGATTCTTGTTTTTTTCATAAAATAGAATTTATTTAGTTAAGTGTTTGAATTTAGCAAGTTTTTTGTCAAACTCAGAAATCATCTTCCCAAAACGATTTGCAGGAATAAAAATCACTGCTTCAGAATGGGCAAAAAAAACTATAAATCTTTCTCCGTTCTTTACTCTTAGCCTCTTCCGAATTTCGGCTGGAATCACCACTTGTCCTCGCTCGCCAATGGTAGCGGTGCCAAAAGAAGTTATATCTTGGAATGGTTTTGTTCGCATAGGTTTAAGGTATGATTTATATGAATTATACTACCTTTCTTATTTTAACCAACCAGAAACCAATGTCAAATCCTTATTTCGTTTTCCAGTGTTTAAAGTAAATCAGCTTAACAATTTCGCTAACAAAAAAATAACTGAAAACCAAAGACAGAACAATTAAGATGTTGGGCAGGGCCGGAGAAACAAAATGGAAAGCATCTCTGCCGAAATTAGTAAAAGGTAAAAATATTGTTAAAAAGACCGTCAGGAAAGAAATAAACAATAAAGAAAAGCTGGGAATTTTTGTTTTCAGAAAAAAATGGGAAGTTCTGATAGAAAATATTAAGAAAATTTCTGTCAAAATGCTTTCAATAAACCAGAGCGTCCGAAGTAAACCAGGGTCGGCTTTATGGAAAATACCGAAAAAAATAAAATCAAAAATTGTACTTACCAATGCCAAAAGAATAATCAGCGAAATTAATTTATTCAACCGATATAATTTTGGTTTTCTCAGTTCTCCGGCATCCACCTTGTCTGACGCAATGGAAATTAAAGGAAAATCTGATAAAAGATTGACCAACAGAATTTGAATAGGCAGCATTGGTAAAAATGGAATGGCTAAAGAGATAACGGCAATTGAGTAAAAGTTGCCGAAGTTTGAAGCCAAGGTGCATTTTATATATTTATTAATATTGGAAAAAATATTCCTTCCCTGAAAAATTCCGTCAATGATTATTTTTAAATCTTTTTTCAGTAAAACTATATCGGATGCTTCCCGGGCAACGTCAGCCGCTCCTTTGACCGCCACGGCTAAATTGGCAATTTTTAGGGCAGGAGCATCGTTAATTCCCTCTCCTAAAAAACCAACTTCATATTTTTTTTGCAAGGCTTCCACAATTTTGTATTTTGTCTTGGGGGATAACCTGGCAAATACTGAAAATGTATCACAAGTCTTTTCAAAATCTTCACCGGATAAAGAATCTAAGTTGCTTCCCAATACTACTTCTTTAACATCTTTAATCAATCCTATTTCTTTAGCTATAAAGCCGGCGACTTCCTTGCTGTCGCCGGTTAAAATTTTTATCCTCACTCCTAATTTTCCGGCCAGCCTGATGGTATCCTTGGCCGTTTTTTTCAGGGGATCGGAAAAAGAAAAATAGCCCAGAAATGTCAGACCCTTCTCAGTTTCATCAGAAAGATTTGTTTCTGTCACATTTTTATAAGCTACTGCCAAAATTCTTTTCCCTTCTTTTCCCTCTCTTTCTATTTCTTTGCCTATTTCTTTACCATTTCCTTGTTCAAATTTTGAACACAATTTCAAAATCGTTTCCGGCGCGCCTTTCACAATTAAGATTAAATTTCCATTTTCATCTTTCAAAATCACGCTATTTCTCAGCCTTAGAGAGTCAAAAGGAATTTCAGAAACCCCTGTCATTTTCTTTAAAGACTGCTGAATTTTTTTATCGGCTTTTTCAAAAAGAGCCAGGTCAAAGGGATTTAAAGTTGATCCGATCTCTTCTTTAATATAAGAAGAGCCAAAAAGTCCGTAAAGCAAACACTTTTCTTTATTTGGAGATGTAATTTTTTCCACTGATAACCTGTTTTCGGTCAAGGTGCCGGTCTTATCCGTACATAAAATTTCAATATTTCCCAAATCTTCAATAACGGAAAGTCTTTTAACCACCATTTTTTCTCTCGCCAGTTTTAATGCCCCCTTAGAAAGCGAAAAGGTTACCACCAAGGGTAAAGCTTCTGGAATTATGCTGACAATTAAAGCAACGCAAAAAATTAGAAATTCAAAAAAATTGGCTGTCCCTTTAATAATTAAATTAGCTAAAAAAACAAAGATAATTGAAACAACAACTGTCCTTAAAATAAGGCGGGAAAATCTCAGTAAATCTTTCTCGTAAGCGCTCTCACGGGTAATTCCAGAAACCAGTTTTGTAATCTCGCCAAAAACAGTTTGGCGCCCCGTACCAATTACAATTCCTTCGGCTTCCCCCGAGATGACGGCAGTTCCCGCAAAAAGAATGTTTTTGGCTTCAAAAATCTGTTTTACTTCTTTTAAAAGAGACTCAATGCTCTTTTGGCTAGGCAATGATTCTCCGGTTAAAACCGACTCATCAATTAAAAAATTCTCAAGTTTTAAAACTCTTAAATCGGCCGGGACAATATCTCCCGCCTCAAGTAAAACGATATCGCCCGGAACAAGTAAATTTTTGGCAATTGCTTCCTCTTTTCCTTGCCTTTTTACCCGGGTCTTTGCAGGAATATACTTTTTTAAAAGTAAAACTGATTTCTCTGCTTTAAATTCTTGGTAAAATCCTAAGACAACATTGATTAAAACAAAAAATAAGATTAAAACGCCTTCAATTATTTGTCCAATTGATAGGGTAATGATGACCGCGGCAAAAAGGAGATAAAAAAAAGGCGATTTGAACTGCCTTAAAATTATGTCAATTATTCCTGTTTCTTTTTCTTTTACTTCATTGGCTCCATAGATTTTCAAACGCTCCTCTGCTTCCTTTTCCGAAAGTCCGCTTTCTGAAGCTTTCAATATCTCAAAAACCTCCTGGCTGCTTTTTGCTGTACACTCAGAGAATTTCATATAACAATTTTCTGGAATTTTTTATTTAAACTTTAATTTAAATTCTTTTCTCTCTTTAAACTCTTGTTTTTTCCCCAGATTCCATTGCTGGACCGGCCTTAAATACCCTACCACTCTGGAATAAACCTCACATTGCCTATAATTTATTAAACTGGGATTTGCCGCAAAACATTCTTTACATTTAAAAACCTTTATCTTTTCTCCATTTTCTTCATATAATAATTCCACTCCATTTTTAATTGTTAAATCTTCTCCAATTTTTATTTCTTTCTGGCAATCATGACAATAATGATTCTTTTTATTTGCAGTTTTTGCATTGACCATAAAAATAAATTTAGTAATTTTTAATTTTCCCGACCTTTAAGAAATACCCCGGTCGGGAGTTTCCGCTTCGCGGAGAACTCTCGCGACCTGACCGACCTTCGCTCCTGAAGGATTATAATTTTCAAATTTCGCACCAGGAAAGAAGCATTGAGCCAGGCCCGATAAGCGTAGCCACAACGTTGTCAATGATGTTAATAAATGCTACTTGATTGTTCTCTGACGCTTTTTCAATCATTTCTTTCAGTCTCACCGCTCCGGCTTCGTCATCTCCGTGAGTAATTACGGTTCTGATTTTCTTGCCTTCTTTTTTCAATTTTTTTGTTTCGGTTTCAAATTTTTTAAAAAGAGCAGCCGGTATATCTTTAGCTCCTGTGACTATTCCTCCGGAAACCAACACTCCGTTTTTGATTCTGATTAACGGCCTTAATCCGATTTTGGCCGCCCTCCTTGTCCAGTTGGCTAAAAAAGGAGACATTCTGCCGCTCGCCTCCAACCATTTAGGGTCTTCTATTATCACGATCACCTGAATTAGAGGAACAAATTTCTCTAAATCTTTAACGATTTCTTCTGCGCTTTTTCCCTGCTCTATCAAATCAATTGCCCGCAAGATTAAAGGACTTTCTCCCGCGCTGAAGCTTAATGAATCAATTAAAAAAATTCTTTTTTGGTCTTCGGGTTTCAAAAAATTTCTTGCCTGAAGCGCTGAATTATAACTACCGGACAGTTTAGACGTTAAAATAATACCGATAACTTCCTCAAAATGAGCCAATTGCTTTTCAAAAACATCCATAAAATCCTTGGCCGAAGGCTGCGAAGTTTTGCCGAAGCTTTTAACTCCCAATTTTTCCGCTTGCCTCATTTTCTGAAAAGTGTTGTCGCCCGGCAAATTTTCTATTTCCGGCCAGTGCATTTTAATGGGAGCGACCGCAATCTGATATTTTTCAATTATGTCTTGGGGCAAATCTGCCCCTTCTTCTGTTACTATGCCGATTTTTTCCATACCCAGTAGTAGAAATTCGACTTTACTTTATTGATTTAACAAAACAAATTAATAAATTAAAAGTCGAGATTCCTTTAATTTGCTTTACCCGGCAATATTTTGGATGTTTTTC
>Ga0100397_1002200_pt1 | contig 11375 bp, 10 predicted proteins | sample CryGeymeta201521_FD_81550 | JGI IMG/M metagenome (GOLD analysis project Ga0100397, IMG submission 81550) | Groundwater microbial communities from Crystal Geyser aquifers in Utah, USA - Crystal Geyser metaG 2015-21 | ecosystem: Environmental > Aquatic > Deep subsurface > Groundwater | place: USA... | reverse complement strand
TAAGGCTTATTTTTGTTCCAGAAAATATGCCGTAAACTGTCCCCTTGCTTATAGCATTAGTAATCCATTTTCCTTCGTCATTCAAAATTTTTTCAACTTTTTTTTCGTCAAAAATTTTATTTTCTGTAAAAAAATCCAAGTCATAAGACCGGCGATGCCCTGACTGCAAAGCGAGCGCAGTGCCCCTGGCCAAATACCAATTGCTTTGCGAGAAAAAATCCATTTCTGAACATTTTTTTAACGCCGAAACAGCGGCTTTCGGCAAAGCATCAAAAAAGAGCTGATTGGAATCTTTTTTTACTTGATTAACAGAAACCACAATGCTTTTGATTTGTCGCTTAATTGAACTCGTGGAAGGCGCATTACTTTTTTAATAACGCTTTTCGGATAATACATTAACATCCAACCCACTTCGTTTATATTCCCAAACTCCAAAATACGCTCAATGATATATTGGGCATTTTTTTTAGTGTCTATTTTTTGCGGATTGGTATCCCAGAATAATGTTTGTCTAAATTTCATACATATATTTTACCATATAAAAAATAACCCTGCAAGGGGTATAATTAACAAAAACTAATAAATCTCCATCTTTAATCGAGCCTTAAGGGCTTTGGCAACCTTTTTCTATCCTTTTTTTCATTAAAAATTTGAATTTCCATAAAATTAATTATATCAAACTCTTAACATTTTTGCGACAGAAACTATACTTTAATTATATGTCTAAACTTCATTACAACATAATATTCCGAGCTGAACCAGAAGACGGCTTTACGGTTTTAGTGCCAGCCCTTCCGGGTTGTGTTACTTATGGGAAAAATCTTACAGAAGCAAAAAAAATGGCCGAAGACGCTATCCGGGGATATATTGCGAGCTTGAACAAGCACGGCGAGCAAATTCCTATTGATTCCGAAAGCTTTTTCACTTCCATTGAGTTGAATTATGCCAAAACTTCTTAATATTTCTGAAAGAAAGCGGATTATCCAAAGACGATCTATCAAGATTTTTTAATTAAAAACTCCTAATGTCCTAATATAAAATCCGCTTATCGTTTCTCCATATTTCTACGCTCCGTGGCACTTCTTATATTTTTTCCCGCTTCCGCACGGACAAGGGTCGTTACGGCCAATCTTGCCAGATTGGGAATTTTCAATTTTCAATTTCCAATTTTCAACTGGTTTAGAATTTAAAACACTAGGACCTTCATTGGAAATTGATAATTGGTCATTGGGAATTTGTTTTATTTTTTCCTTCTGTTCCTCCCGCCAACGCTCAAAATTCGCGGTCATTTCTTTAAACATTATATAACTTTCACGGCGATATTCTATCAACGGTTCTTTTTGGCCATACGCCCGCATTCCTACTTATTCTCTCAATGCTTCAAGGTTTTCTAGATGATTCATCCATAAAACGTCAAGCATCATTAACGGCGACTTATCCTCTTTTACGCCGGCAAGTATCTCTTGCCTCTTTTTGTAAAAAGCGGTTCTTTGCTTGTTTAAAACATCATCGTATTCCAATAAGTGCTTTCTTAAATCAAAATTTAAACCCTCTATTTTTCTTTGCGCTTCATTTACCGCGCGGGAAACCAAAGATGATTCAATCGGTTGGTCTTCGGGTAAATTAAAGCTTTCCATCAATGATTTTATCCTTTCACCGCCGAAAATCCTTAATAAATCGTCTTCCAAAGAGAGGAAAAAGCGCGAAGAGCCCGGGTCGCCTTGACGTCCACTTCTTCCGCGCAGCTGATTATCGATTCTTCTTGCTTCGTGGCGTTCAGTGCCGATAACGTGCAAACCGCCCAATTTTTTAACTTTTTCAGCTTGCTCGGAAATTGCCGGGTTTCCTCCTAAAATAATATCTACTCCGCGTCCCGCCATGTTTGTGGCAACGGTTACCGCTCCGAGCCTTCCGGCCTGGGCGATAATTTCTCCTTCGCGTTCATGGTTTTTGGCGTTTAAAGTTTCGTGAGGAATTCCGGCGCGCTTAAACAAACCGGACAAAAGTTCGTTGTTTGTAATGGAAGCCGTGCCAAGCAAAACCGGCTGGCCGGCCATGTGCCGTTCCCTAGTTTCTTCAACAATGGCCCGATACTTTGCTTCAAAATTTTTATAAATGGCGTCAGGATAATTTTTGCGCGCAACCGGCTTATTCGGCGGCACGCTGACAACTTCCAAATTATAAACTTTATGAAATTCTTCGGCTGAAGTTTGAGCCGTGCCCGTCATTCCGGAAATTTTTTCGTATAAACGAAAATAATTTTGGATTGTGATTTGCGCAAACGTCCGCGTTTCCTGTTTAATTTCCACCCCCTCTTTAGCTTCAATCGCCTGATGAAGTCCGCCGGAATATCTACGGCCGTACATTTTTCGGCCAGTAAATTCATCTATAATGACGACCTCTCCTTTCTCAACTATATAATGTTTATCTTTAAAAAATAACGCTTTCGCCTTCAAAGACTCTTCTAAATAATGAACCAATCGAAAATTTTGCGCGTCGTAAATATCTTTTATGCCTAAAGTTTCTTCAACTTTGTCTATGCCCTTATCTGTTATGCTTGCAGTCCGCGCTTTTTCATCAACTATATAATCTTCACCTTTTTCCAAACGGCTGGCCACTCTGGCAAAAATTTTATAATATTCGCTTGATTCGGCGTCTGGGCCGGAAATAATTAAAGGAGTTCTTGCTTCGTCTATCAAAATACTGTCAACTTCGTCTATAATGGCAAAATAATGCCCTGTTTGAGCCTGCTGGCTCGGGTCATAAGCCAAATTATCCCTTAAATAGTCAAAACCGAATTCATTGTTTGTGCCATAAACAATATCAGTTGAATAAGCTTCTTTTCTTGAAACCGGCCTTAAAAAATCCTGAAAAATCTTAAAAGAACCGAGTTCATCACGCTTCTCGTCTTCTTGAGAAGCAGCTCCCTTATACTCAGAATCATAAACAAAGGCGGTCTCGTGCGCCAAACAGCCAATCGACATCCCAAGGCTGGAATAAATTTGTCCCATCCAAATCGCGTCGCGGCGCGCCAAATAATCATTCACTGTAATCACATGAACTCCTTTGCCCGTTAAAGCATTCAGATAGACCGGAGCCGTTGCCGCCAAAGTTTTTCCCTCGCCCGTCATCATCTCGGCGATTTTTCCCTGATGCAAAATAATTCCGCCGATAAGCTGAACGTCAAAGTGCCTTTGCCCTAAAACTCTTTTTGAAGCTTCACGAATTAGAGCAAAAGCTTCGGGTAAAATTTCGCCGAGCTCTTTTCCCTCTTGGACAAGTTTTTTAAATTCAAAACTTTTACTTTTAAGTTCTTCGCCGGACAATTTTTCAAGTTCCGGCTCCAAAGAATTTATTTTTTCTATTAAAGGTTCAAAATCTTGCTTGCCGAAAATTTTTCCAATAATATTAAACATGCCTCTCAATTTTCTTTTCTTTATATTTTTTTATTTCTTGCTGAAGCTTATTACGAATTTCGTCTATCGCCATTCTAATATCTTCGTTCAAATCTTCGGCGCGGAAAACTTTTTTACCCACAGAGAAGGTTGCTTCCGCGCGAAAAACTTCTCCGCTCTTGTGATGTTTTGTAGTTCTGGCAATTTCAACAAAAATCTCAATTTCCCCCCTCTTCTCAAACCTTTCAAGAAATTTATCCAAAGAGCCGATTTTTTCTTCAATATATTCGCAGATTGAAGGTGTTAAATCCAAATTTGTAGCTTTTATATTTATAGTCATATTATGAGATATTTAATAATACAATTTAATTAATACAAATATTATACGGTTTTTTGAAGATTTAACAAGCCCCGTTAGACAAAATAAATTGTGAAATTCTCTGATTTTTAAAATCATATTTAAAATAAACTTAGATTAATATTTGTCTAACGGGGCAAGTTATAAAAAATCCCTCTCCGATCGAAATCAGAGAGGGATAAAAGATTATTTCTTCTTTTTCTTTCCTTTTTTCTTAGCTGCCATTGTAATATTCGCAGGCGTTTTTATTTTTTTATTAAAAATATTAAAAATTTTTTCGCTTGCGAAAAGAATTTTTAGCCAGTGTTGGATTGTCGACCTGCCAATCACGCTGACCATTAGAAACAAGTTCTTGCTTTAATCTTAGAACAAATAAGTTTCTACGTAAATGTGGATAACTTATTTCGCGAATTATTTTCGAAAAAAACTTTGATAATCCGAATTTTTATTTCAAATATAAAAAAACTTATACCAAATATTCTATTTCTTCCTCCAATTTTACTTTAAATTTCTTGTAAACTTCGTCTTTTACCAAAAAAATCAGCGATCTTATGTCATTTGCGGTGGCATCAAGCGCGTTGACTATAAAATTCGGGTGTTTTGGCGAAATCATGGCGCCACCGCAAGAAACTCCCTTGAGGCCAACCTCAGAAATTAAATAAGCGACTGGGATTATTGGAAACGGGTCGGTTTTTATTTTACTTTTCATATTCTCATTAATTAATCCCATCCGTTTCAACGGCACATTTTTAAAGGTGCTGCCGATATTAGGGTGTTCAAGCGGTTGTTTCTCTATTCGATATCTGATATTTTCCGCCGCTATGTCGCGCATTTCTTTTTTATCGCCTTTTTGGGCGAGCAATGTAGCTTCCAAAATTATTTCGCGGCTGCTGTTGGACTTAAAAATACTTGAACGATAAAAAAATTCACATTCATCGCCGGTTCTTTTAATTATTTTAGTTTTAGATTTTGAAATATCCAAGCTGATAACTTCTTTAATAATATCTTTTGTTTCGCCGCGAAAAGCGCCCGCATTGCCGCGAACCGCTCCTCCTAAAGTCCCAGGCAAGCCGGCAGCCCATTCCAAACCGTCCAAGCCTTTTTCCAAAAAATAATCAACCAGTTCATCCATTAAGATCCCGGCGCCAACTTTTATCAAATCTCCTTCTTCTTTTATGAAATTTATTTCCGGCTTTAAAACCAATCCGTCAAAAATTTCATCGCTGAATAAAATATTGGTTCCTCCGCCCAAAACAAAAATTTTGTTTTTTGTTCGCCGGGCTTCCTCAACTCCTTTTAAAATTTCGTCTACGTTCTTAGCGCGTAAAAAAATTTTCGCCGGCCCACCGATTTTATAATTACTGTAATTTTTCAATATAACGTTTTCCTCAAACATCTTAAATCTCAAACCAGCCCTCAAGAATATTTTTTTCCATCATTTGCTCCATTTTTTCTTCGCCGAAATATTCTATAAAAATTTTATTCCACAGCGCCTCTTGGTGATGATAAAGATATTTCACAAGCTCTTTTTCTTTTACCAAAGACATCGCCGTATCGATAAGATTAAAACTTACCAGCGCTTCAGCGCCGCTTTCAGTGATAAAATAATCCCCTACCCAATTAAGATTTTCCCAAAAAGCCAAATCTGCCGAAAAACCGTTAAAAGATTTTCCTGTTTCAACTAACATTCTTTCCGCTTTTTCCCAATGCATCGCTTCGGGATTAATGTGGGGCTCAAAAAGCCGCCAATCGTTTTCGTCGTCTTTGGCAAGATACCTTTGGACAACCAGCCAGCGCATTTTACCGTTTTCGGGCAAATTTAAACGATTTTCAACCAAGTCGCCTCGTAGAAGCGAAATTACGTTTTGAGCGAAATCATCTTTATTTTTGGCGGATTTACGGAATAATTTTGAATAAAATTCCACTTCGCTGAAATAGTGCAAAATCAATCCGAAATTACGCAACGTTTCTCCCGATATCTCCAAAGAAAGCGGAATGACATAAATTATTCCCATTTCTTTCAAATGGCTGATATTGTGGTATTTATGGGCTACAAAACTTTTGGCGATTTCCGCCCACCTTTCAGGCAAGGCTAAAACTTTTATTTCTCTTTCTTCAAAGTCTTCCGGAGACAAATTTTCATATTGGTTGAAGAAATTTTTATTAAGCCATTCGTTTCCTTCCACAAATCTTAAAGCGGGGAAAATTTCGAAAATGTCTTCTTTTTGAAGCATTTCGCCGACTGATTCATAATTTAACGCTTTAAGAATTTTTTTTGGCGGACTGTTTTCTAAAAATTCGGCGGCCTTTTCTTTTTTTAAAAAAAATCCTTTCGGCTCGCCGCAAATCTTCTTGGCGATTTCCAAAACTTTTTGCCAATCGCTTGGAGAAACTGCCGAAGGCTCGTTAAAAGCCATAAAAAGTTTACCGTTATCGGCCTCCATTTTACTGATTAAAGCATCGTAAATCTGTTTAGCGTTCAAATTTCTGCCTAAATTCAAATAATCAAGACTTTCCCTGATTCTTTTTTCATTTTCCGCGGTAATTTTTTCCATTACCGATTTTTTCCCCGTCAGCGCGCCGAGCCGTTCTTCCAGTAAACGGATATTATCTTTATCTGCGCGAAGAATTTTGGCTATTTTTTCGCATGGCATAGAATTAGTATTTAGAATCTAGTATTCAGTACATAGAATTTAATATTTTATCGACATTTTTTTCCATTTCCCGTTTTTTTCAAATTGTTGTTTTGTTAAAATTCCCTCTTTCGCCCCGATTTTTCCCACAACCGAAGCGGCGTTCGCCGAGCCGAGCCGAATTGCATACTCTACCGCCTTTGGCGGTAAATTTTCAATTTTCAACCCGCCTGCCGGACGGGCAGGTTTGCAATTTTCAATTTGCCGAATTAAACCGGCCACAAACCCACTGCCGAAAGCGTCGCCGGCGCCAAGTCTATCAACGATTTTCCCGGAAAAAACTCCTGCGCGATAAATATTTCTACCGTCTGAAACAACGACTCCTTTCGGCCCATTTGTCATTACCACTATTCTCTTTTTCACCATATCGAGCTTTTCAAAAATTTCTTTTTCTTTTTTGTAATCTATCCCTGTTAAAACAGCGCCTTCTTCCAAATTTAAAATCAAAACTTCAGTTTGATCCAAAAGCGGCTTCAATTTTTTCAATCCCAAATCAATAAACTTTCTTGAAGGATTAAAAGCTATCAAAGTTTTACTTTTGTGAAAATGATTAAAAATCTTTTCAATTGTTCCGTAGAAAATATCTCCGGGCGCAATATAAACCCACTTGCTTTTCATTTTACCAAAAGGAATTTCCGAAACGCTTAGCCCGCTTGAAGCGCCGTAATAAATTAAAACTGTCCGCTCGCCCGAAGAATTAAGTAAAATAGTTGAATAATCGCTTCCTTTCTTTTTATCTTTTATGACCAAGGGAGAAATTTTTTCTTTCTTTATTTTTTCCAGAATATAATCGGCATTTTCATCGTTCCCCAGCCTAACCAGCGCCGCAGTTTCTAAATCTTGCCTGCTAAAAGTCGTTGCCGCGTTGGTTGAACCGCCGCCGGTTAAAAAAACCGCTCTTTCAATTTTAATTTTCGCTCCAATCGGAAAACACTGCGCTTCGCTTTCCGGAAAATCTTTTTTTCCAAGATTCTTATCATTCCGCAAAATTTTAAAATCTGGACTTAATAAAAAAACGTCCTTTGTCGCCGAGCCAATTGTTGTAATGTCAAACATTCTTTAATTTTAACAATTGCCGAAAATTTTAGCAAACTAACCGTTAATGCCAAAAAGTTCTTTTGCATTTTCAGTTGTTTGCCCCGCTATTTTTCCCAAAGATAATCCTTTTATCTCCGCTATTTTCTTCGCCACCTCAATAACATATAACGGTTCATTTCTTTTTCCCCTATAAGGAACGGGGGTTAAAAATGGACAATCGGTTTCAATTAAAATATCTTCAAGCGGAGTTCTTAAAATAACCTCATCATAATCACGGCTAAGGGTGATTATTCCGTTAAAAGCGATTTTAAACCCCATTTCACGATATTTTCCCGCCTCTTCCAATCCTCCAGAAAAACTATGAAGAACGCCAGGCTGAAAATTTAGAATTGAGAATTTAGAATTTAAGATTTCTAATAAATCATTGTGAGCTTCGCGGCAATGAATAATCAGCGGCTTTTTCAATTCAAGCGCCAATTCAATCTGCTTTTTAAAAATTTCTTTTTGTTTTTCCTTAATTCTTCCCGCCAAAGGCGGGTTCGCCTCGGGCGAAAATTCATTATTCTCAATTCTATGGTAGTCCAATCCCGTTTCGCCGATTGCCACAACCTTCGGATTTGCCGCCAATTCTTTTAAAACCGAATAATCAAATTCTTCTTTTGAATCATTCGGGTGAAAACCTACCGCTGCGTAAACACCGGGGAATTTCTCCGCAAACTCAACCGCCTTTTTTGAGGTTTCAAAACCAACGCCGGCATTTATCATCCAGACGCCATTTTCTAAAGCTCTTTTAATAACTTCATCGGCGTCATTCTTATAATCTTTCAAATTTAAATGAGCGTGAGTGTCAATAAGCATTATTGTATTCTCGGGAATAAATTGAGCTTTTCTTTTTGCTCGCCGAGATTTTTAAGATAATTTTCCGCTTTCTTCATCTTTGACGGCATAAACGGCTTGAGCCAAAAAACGATTTTTTCCAAACCGAACGTTAAACCGCTTAAAATCTTTTTTGTTTCATTATTCTTATTCTCCAATAAACTCCAAGGCTTTTTATCATTGATATATTTATCCATCGCGCCGGCGAACAACAAAACATCTTTCAACGCGTCATAAAATTGGAAATTCGCCATTTTCCCCGAATAAGATTTTTCCGTTTGGCTGCATAAATCCAAAATCGCCTGGTCGGCGCCAACGGCTTTTATGTTTTCAACCCCGAATTTCAAAACCATCGTCAAAACCCTTTCAAAAAGATTTCCCATGCCGTTCGCCAAATCGGAATTGTAGCGTTGTTCAAATTTTTTATAAGTGAAATCTCCGTCTTCGGTTGTCGGAAATTCCGCCAAAAAGAAATAGCGCGCGCCGTCGGCTCCATATTTTTTAACCAGTTCAAACGGGTCAATAACGTTACCCGAAGACTTAGACATTTTTTGTCCGTCAACGGTAATAAATCCGTGAGCGAAAATAATGTCAGGCGGATTCAAACCGGCCGAAAAAAGCATTGCCGGCCAATAAACCGCGTGAAATTTTAATATATCTTTTCCGACAACGTGAATTTTTTTATCGTTTTCTTGCCACCAACTTTGGAATTTTTCACCACCTTTGCCAAAATCCAAAGCGGTAATGTAATTGCTTAAAGCATCAAACCAGACCCAAATTTTCTGGCTTGAATCTCCCGGAACGTCTATCCCCCAGCTTCGCGCCCGTTCGCTTGAACGAGAAACGCAAATATCTTCAAGCCCCCTGTTGATAAAAGCCAAAATTTCGTTTTTCCGGCTTTGGGAAATAATTTTTATTTTTTCTTTTTCAACCAAATTTTTTAAATAATCCTGATACTTTGAAAGCCGGAAAAAATAATTTTCTTCTTCCATAAATTCCGGCTTGATTAAATGAATCGGACAAGTCCCGTTTTGGAGCTCATCTTCTTTATAAAATGTTTCGCATGCAACACAATAAAACCCGGAATATTTCTTTTTGAAAATGTCTTTTTCGCAGGCCTTCCAAAGTTTTTGGACACCTAAAATATGGCGTTCTTCCGTTGTCCTTATAAAATCGTCAAAAGACAAATCAAACGCGCTTTTAAGTTCAAAGAATTTGCCAGCGTTTTTGCTAACCAATTCGCTTACTGAAATACCTGCATTTTCCGCCGCTCGAACGTTTTTCAAGCTATTTTCGTCCACGCCGCTTAAAAAAAATACCTCTTTTCCCAATAAACGTTCCCTTCTCGCGAAAACATCAGCGAAAATTTTTTCAAGAGCGTGGCCGATATGCGGAAAAGCGTTAACATAATCTATCGCGGTTGAAATAAAAGTTTTATCCATTAATTCGTTGTTAATTTTCCGGCGCGCGCCTTTCTTCTTTCCCAATCAAAAATTATTTCCTGGAAAATAACCGTCACCGGCACCGCGAGAATCACTCCGACAAATCCGGCAATCTGCGCGCCGGCCAAAAGAGAAAAAATAACGACAACCGGACTCACACCGACGGTCTTTTTCATAACTAAAGGAACCAAAATATGATTTTCAATCTGATGGACAACCAGAAAAATTATTATTGAATAAAAAGCCAAAACCCACGATTGGGGAAAAATCATTAGAAAAGCGATTGCGCCCGCCAAAAGCGGCCCGACAAGGGGCAATATCTCCAAAATTGCGCTCAAAATGGCGATGAGCAAAGCGTATTTTACACCCAGTGCCCAAAGTCCGAAAAACGTCATCACTCCAATTAAAAGCATTAAAACAATCTGACCTTGAAGCCATAGACCCAATTTTTTTCTTACTCTTAAATAAATTTTAACGACGTGTTCTTCGTGTGTAACGGGCAAAATGGCTCTTAAAAAACTTTCCACGCCATACTGATTTATGGTCAAATACAGAGAAATCACGAAAATGATGACAACCATCGTCAAATTTCCAAAAGCCGCGGTTGCAAAGTTTATAAATGAACCGCCACCGCTAAAAATAATATTCGCCAAACTTCCCAAATTATTAATGTATTTATCCACGTCTATTATTTTGAAAATATCAAACTGACCAAAAATCGGCAATTCTATATTTGAAACATTTTTCAAAAAATTTTGGAGTTCGTAAATAATTGTCGGTACAATAGCGTATAAAAGTAAAGCAAAAACTGCCAACGCCGCCAAAAAAATAAAAATAGTTCCTAAAATCCTTGGAATTTTTTTGCGTTGGAGCCAACTGACTATCCCGTCAAGCGCCGAAGAAATTATAATCGCCACAAAAAGCACAACTAACGCTTCACGCGCTAAAAACAAAGCCGATACCAAAGCGGCCATAAAAAATATTTTCCATAAACTCGCCCATGAAATTTCAAATTTGTTCATCCCACACATAACTTGCACAATCAACAAATTTTCAATTAGTTATTGAATGTACAATTTTTAATAATTTTCACTTATATGACCCACAGCAAATTATGTGTGGGATTCATCGTTATTATTTTAACGGAATTTCAAAATTTGTTCAAATCGCGGCTTTTCCTTAAAAGGCCCTATTATGGCGAGGTTTAACTTATTATTCTTAAAAATGTCTTTCGCGACGGCCGATATTTCTTCGACTTTTACCGCCTGAATTTTTTTAATTGTTTCTTCGGGCGAAACAATTTTTTTCGTTATAATTTCCTGTCCGCCGTAAAAACCCGCCAATTGGTCGGAAGTTTCAAGCCCCATTATCAAACCGCCCACGCAACGGTCCTTAACTCTTTGAAGTTCTTCTTTTTCAATCGGTTCCTTAACCAATCTTTCAAATTCTTCAACAACCGCCTTTATCGCTTCGCTAACTTTGTTATTATCCACTCCGGCGGAAGCGGTTAAAAACCCGTGGTCGCTGAGCAAATCCGCCTCGGATTTTACGTAATACGCCGCTCCCATTTCTT
>Ga0100397_1002199_pt1 | contig 11379 bp, 8 predicted proteins | sample CryGeymeta201521_FD_81550 | JGI IMG/M metagenome (GOLD analysis project Ga0100397, IMG submission 81550) | Groundwater microbial communities from Crystal Geyser aquifers in Utah, USA - Crystal Geyser metaG 2015-21 | ecosystem: Environmental > Aquatic > Deep subsurface > Groundwater | place: USA... | reverse complement strand
CCGATGCAGAAGCGGCTGAATATCTCACCCAGCAGGTCGTCAGCGGTAAATTCACCGGTAATAGTGGAGAGTTCGGATTGTGCCAGCCGTAGTTCCTCAGCGAGGATTTCCAGCCGTTCGAGTTCATCGCTCGCGTGGGCTAGGTGACCGGCCGCGCCACTTAACGCTTCCAGATGTCGACGGCGGGCCATGAAGGTGCCTTCGCCGGTGGTTTGCCAACCGGCAAGCGCCAACAAGCGCTGTTTCAGCACATCCACGCCCAAACCATTCTTAGCAGAAAGCCAGACTTCCTTGCCATCCGCCGCGAGACGTGCTGGCTCGTCGGTCAAGTCGATCTTGTTATGCACGGTCAGCAACGCAATATCAGGCAATCTGGCCAATATCGCGGCTTCTTGTTCGCCAACGCCATGGCCGGCATCGACCAGCAATAATGCGACATCGGCCTGTTCAACTGCCTTCCAGGTACGCTCTATGCCGAGCTTCTCAATCACATCGTCCGTTTCTCGAAGACCCGCCGTATCGGTGATATGTAGTGGAACGCCGTCGATCTGAACGGCCTCGCACACTGCATCCCGTGTAGTGCCGGCTATCTCGGTAACGATGGCCGCCTCAAAACCTGCCAGTCGATTGAGCAAGCTCGATTTGCCAACATTGGGTTGACCGATCAGGACCACATTGAGGCCTTCGCGCAGCAGCGCGCCCTGACGCGCCTGTGCCCGAACCAGCGCCAGTTTGGCCTCGATATCGCGGAGTTGACCTGGCAGGTTGGCCTTTTCCAGAAAGTCGATAGCCTCTTCGGGAAAATCCAGCGTCGCTTCGACCAGCATCCGTAGCCTGATAAGCGCAGCGACCAGTTCATGTACCCGCCGGCTGAATTCGCCGGTCATGGAACGCACCGCTGAGCGGGCGGCCTCTTTGCTCTGGGCATCGATCAGGTCGGCTATGCTCTCGGCTTGCGCCAGATCGATCTTGTTGTTCAGAAAGGCACGCCGGCTGAATTCGCCCGCCTCGGCGAGGCGGGCGCCAAGCTCAAGACAACGCTCCAGGATTAATTGCAGTACCTGTGGGCCGCCGTGACCTTGTAATTCAAGCACGGTCTCGCCGGTAAAGGAGTGGGGCGCCGGAAAGAACAGGGCGATGCCCTCGTCCAGAACCTCACCGTTACCGTCCTTGAACTTAGCGAAACGGGCCTGGCGGGGTATGAGCGAGGCGCCGATCAATCCCTCGACTATGTTGGATAGATCAGGTCCAGAGACCCTAACCACGCCGATGCCGCCCCTGCCAGGGGCTGTGGCAATGGCGGCGATTGCGTCAGTTGCTGGCGGGCTTACCATGTCCGGCGCGCTCAATCACATGGTTGATGCGCCATTGTTGCAGGATCGACAGGACATTGTTAACCAACCAGTACAGCACCAACCCCGCGGGAAAGAAGAAAAACATGACCGAAAATGCGATCGGCATGAACATCATCACCTTGGCTTGCACCGGATCGGGCGGCTTGGGCGACAGTCGCTGCTGAATGAACATGGTGGCCGCCATGACCAAGGGCAGGATATAAAATGGATCCGGCTCGGATAGGTCGTGTATCCATAACGCAAACGGCGCCTGGCGCAGTTCGACGGCTGACATCAGGGCCCAATAAAGGGCGATAAAAACCGGTATCTGAACCACAATTGGTAAACAACCGCCCAGGGGATTTATTTTCTCTTCCTGATAGACCTTCATCATCTGCTCATGCAGCTTCTGCCGGTCGTCACCGAAACGCTCCTTGATATGCTGCAAACGCGGCGTCAGCTTACGCATCTGGGCCATGGACTTGTAGCTGGCAGCGGACAGCGGGTAAAAGGCCAGCTTGACGATCACCGTCAACAAAATGATGGCCGTTCCCCAGTTATGCACCAGCGAATTCAGCCAACTCAACAACAGGAATAACGGATACGCCAATACTGTAAGCCAGCCGTAATCGACTACGTGCTCAAGCCCATGCGCCAGCGCCTTAAGCTTTGCCTGATCCTGAGGACCGGCATAGAGTCGCATCTCTACATGCTTCGTTTCGCCTGGAGCTATCTTGACGGCCGGCAAGAGCATACCGGCGCTGTACTCGTCGCTGCCCAGGGCGCGGGTATAAAACTCGCGTTTGGCGTTATTCGCCGGATCGGGCGTTACCCAGGCCGCGACGAAATGGTGTTGAACCATGCCGATCCAGCCATCGGCGGCCGATTTAACGTGGTCTTGTTTGCCTTTTTGTATATCTGAAAAATCGATCTTCTGGAACTTGCCGGATTCGGTATACATGGCCGGGCCGGTAAAACCCCGGACATAAGCGGATTCGCCGTCAGGCTTCTTGCCATCATGCTGAAACTGGAAGTAGGGATACCCTTCGACAGCCGTCGTGCCCAAGTTATGCACCGCATAGTCTACATCGATTGCATAGTCGCCACGGTGAAAGGTATAAGTTTTGACCACTTCGACACCCGCCAAAACCGCCTTCATGGCGACCTTGAGGTCGTTCTCTCCTGGCTTTAGCCGATACTCGCCGGGCTGAAGCTCATAGACGGTCTTATGGTTGGCCAAATCATTGCCGACAAATCCGGACTGGGCGAAATAGCGGTGGCTGACGCTTTCCTCGAACAACTTGAGCAGCTTGGTCTTGTCCGCATCCTGGTGATACGCGTTCAGGGTAATGTCGCGCAAGTCGCCGCCATTGGCATCAATGACCGCAGATACCAAATCGGTCTTGACGATCACCCTGGCGCCCATGGCGGTTGTCGAACTTGATGTCTGGCTAGGCTTAGCTGATGGCTGCAATTGCTGGCTCGGTACCGGCAAGGCCGCATCTTGCAATTGCCGCTGGACAGTTTGCGCTGGCTTGGGACGGTTGTAATCCTCCCAAGCGTTCCACAGCATCAATAGGGAGAAGGAAAATACGACAAAGGCAATAAGACGCTGAAAATCCATGTTCTACCCGTTCATTAAACAGAGGATGTATTCTCGCCGGATGAAGCCGCCGCCTTAAACAAATTCCATTCCGCCCGATAGTCGGCGCCTGTGCCAACAGTTTTCAACCGAACAACCACATCGATGCCGTTGAGTCCGTGTTGAGTGAGCCGAAAGGACTCACGCAACACCCTTTTAGCACGGTTGCGATCCACGGCCCGGGAAAGCAACCGCTTAGCTATCACCAAACCCAAACGTGAGAAACCTAGACCATTCTGGCGATAAAATATATCTAGGTAGGTTCCGCGGTGAACATGCTTAAAACGAAAAACGGATGAAAACTCATCCGTTTTTCTGAGTTTGCTATCCCAACCGAAGGCATTGCCAGGATTTGCCTCATCAAGGCTATCCCGATCTATCCCGCGATTAAACGGCGAGACGCTTGCGGCCTTTGGCGCGGCGGGCATTGATCACGGCGCGGCCGCCTTTGGTTTTCATGCGGGCGCGAAAACCATGGGTGCGCTTGCGATGAACGACGGAGGGCTGGTAAGTGCGTTTCATGGCGAATCCTAATGGCTACAATACGGAAAAGCCTTGCATTAGACCTTTTGAACCCATTGGTTGTCAAACTTTTTACCGTTCGTCCACCATCTGGCGATGCTACAATGGCCGCTCTCCGTTGCCCCTTTCTTAACCCGACTCCCTTATGCACGATTTCTGGACACATTGCCTGGGCCATTTTCAAGCGAAACTCAATGCCCAGCAAGTGAACACCTGGATCAAGCCACTAAGCATCAGCGCTGAATCGGGCCAGATAACGATCACAGCGCCCAATCGGTTTGTCGCCCAATGGGTGCGGGATCGTTTCCTTACCGACATCGAAGAACTTGCCCTGGCGTTTTTCGACAAACCCGTCACCCTTACGGTGGCCGTAAATAACAAGACACCGACCGAAGCGAGTACGGGTGAAACGCCGGCATCGCCTCTAGCCCGTTCAGCGCCGGTAAAACAAGCTACCGAAGCTAAACCGGTTCTAAATGAATCCAGGCTGAACCCCCATTTCACCTTTGCCAGCTTTGTACCCGGCAAGGCGAATGACCTCGCCCGTGCTGCGGCCTTACAGGTCGCCGAGAACCCCGGCGCCAGTTACAACCCGATGTTCGTTTATGGCGGTACCGGGCTTGGCAAGACCCACCTTATCCAGGCCATCGGCAATACCGTACTGGAGCACAACCCAAAGGCTTGCGTTCGTTACATCCATGCCGAACGTTACGTATCGGATATGGTCAGGGCATTCCGACACAAGTCTTTCGATGAATTTAAACGCAAATACGACAACCTGGATATCCTGCTTATCGACGATATCCAATTTTTCTCCGGAAAAGGTCGCACCCAGGAAGAGTTTTTCTACACCTTCAACAGCCTGATCGAATCACATAAGCAGGTTATTATCACCAGTGATACCTTCCCAAAGGACATGGAAGGCATCGAGGAAAGGTTGAAATCCCGCTTCAGTTGGGGCTTGACCGTGATGTTGGAACCTCCTGAACTAGAAATGCGAGTCGCTATTCTGCTCGACAAGGCGCTGCAAGAAGGCGAGACGCTAGGCGAAGCTACCGCCTTCTTCATCGCCAAACAGGTGCGTTCCAATGTCCGTGAACTGGAAGGGGCGCTCAAGCGCGTCATGGCCTACGCCCGTTTCCACAAACAACCTATTTCGGTCGAATTAGCCAAGGAAGCACTAAAAGACCTGCTAGCCGTACAGAACCGCCAGGTATCGATCGAAAACATCCAAAAAACAGTGGCTGACTACTACAAAATTAAGGTCTCGGACATGTTCTCTAAAAAACGTACCCGCATCCTTGCCCGACCGCGCCAGCTCGCCATGCACCTAGCCAAGGAACTGACTGATCTTTCCCTACCGGAAATTGGCCAATCCTTTGGTGGTAGAGACCACACCACGGTCATGTATGCTTGCAGGAAGATTGAAGAACTAAAAAGTACCGACTCCGTACTCAAAAAAGATTACAGTTTGCTGATCCAAGTGCTAACAGGATAAGTCTGTGGATAACCGGTTGCTATTTTGTGTATAACTTCTACTTCTACTAGCCGTATGTTTTTTTTCCACATTCCGTACCCAGTTGACAGGGTATTTATCCACCGACTTCCGTCTACCGTAGTCGGTTGTTTTTAATTAAACTTAGCAAGTTATACAGATACATGCCCAGCGCCTGTTACTACGAACAAAGAGAGATAACATGCTTGTTCTAAATTGCCAAAAGGAACATCTACTCAAGCCCCTTCAAGCCATCGTTGGCGTTGTGGAGCGCAAGCACACGCTCCCCATCCTCTCCAATATTCTGGTCGAGAGTAGCAATGGCAAGACGGCATTGATCGCCACCGACCTGGAATTACAGATCACGACCTGGATGGAAGACAAGGCGGAACAGGATGTTTCGTTCACCGTGTCAGCTCGTAAGCTGCTGGACATCACCCGCTCCCTGCCGGACGAGACTTCACTATCCTTGGACATCAACAACGACCTGATGCGAATACAGGCTGGAAAAAGCCGTTTTAATCTACAGACACTACCCGCCAGAGATTTCCCAAAACTACAGACCAGCGAGGATGAAGGAACCCGTTTCAAGATTGGTGCGGGAAAACTACGCAATTTGCTGGCCAGGGCTCAATACGCCATGGCAGTGCAGGACATACGTTATTACCTGAACGGTATGCTATTCCAGCTACAGGCAGACAAGCTGGTTGTAGCAGCCACGGATGGTCACCGTTTGGCGCTAGACGCGATCGACCTGGTAGGCGAAACAGCCAATGCGATAGAGATGATTCTCCCGCGCAAGACGGTTATGGAATTAATCAAATTACTGGGCGAAGGCGATGAGGTAGTCACAATTCAAGCGGGAACCAATCAAGTGGTGTTCCTGCACCCAGAGTTTGAACTACGCAGCAAAGTGGTCGACGGGAAATTTCCGGATTACCAGCGAGTGGTACCCGTCGGTTATGAGAAGTTCTTTATAATCAATCGTCTTCGTCTGCATCAAGCACTGGCACGCGCCTCGATCCTGACCAATGACAAATATCGAGGAGTTAGATTCGCCCTGACTTCCGGTAGTCTGCGCATAGCCTGTAGCAACAACGAGCAGGAAGAGGCTCAGGAAGAGATGGATATCGACTATACCTTCGATCCGCTGGATATTGGCTTCAACGTTCAGTATGTTCAGGATGTACTCAACAACCTGGATAGTGAAGTGGTTAAATGCGGGTTTGGTGATGCCAACAGCAGCATGTTGATCACCATTCCAGGGGATGAAAACTTCAATTATGTCGTTATGCCGATGCGCATATAAGCACCCAGAATTTTTTCGAACGACCAGCGCGATCGGTAGCGGCGCCTGCTTACTTTAACCAGGCGGCCGATTGTTTCACGTGAAACCTATTTGAGTATTCAACCATGCCCGAAAACTACGACGAATCAAGCATCCAGCAACTGGAAGGTCTGGAAGCGGTACGGAAACGGCCGGGCATGTACATCGGCGATACACAGGATGGGACCGGCCTACACCATATGGTATTCGAGGTGATCGATAACGCAATTGACGAAGCCTTGGCCGGCTATTGCGACGACATCAAGGTTATTATCCACTCGGATAATTCCATATCCGTGACCGATAACGGTCGGGGTATTCCGGTTGGCATAAAATTTGATGATAAGCATGAACCAAAGCGTTCAGCGGTCGAGATCGTCATGTGTGTGCTTCATGCTGGCGGTAAGTTCAATCAAAACAGTTACAAGGTTTCCGGTGGCCTGCACGGGGTCGGCGTTTCTTGCGTCAATGCACTTTCCAAGTGGCTCAAACTGACGATACATCGGGAAGGCAAAACCTACTTCATGGAATTTCATCGCGGCGCCGTTCAGAACCGACAGATTGAGATGCAGAAAGGCGTTGAAGTGTCGCCCATGCAGGTAATCGGCGCCGCACAGCATAGTGGGACCGAGGTACGGTTTCGCGCCGATGAAGAAATTTTCGGTACCGTGGATTACCACTATGAAATACTGGCCAAGCGCATCCGTGAGCTGTCTTTCCTGAATAACGGCGTCAAGATTGAACTGATCGACGAACGCGATGGCAGACATGAAAACTTTGCCTTTTCTGGTGGGGTAAAAGGTTTTGTCGAATACATTAATCGTGCCAAAACGGTACTGCACCCCAATGTTTTTTCCTCGATCGGTGATTCTAATCAGGCCGGAGTTACCATTTCGGTCGAGGTCGCCATGCAGTGGAACAACGGCTACCAGGAACAAACACTCTGTTTTACCAATAATATTCCCCAGACGGACGGCGGTACCCACCTAACCGGTCTGCGCGCAGCCATGACCCGGATTATCAACAAGTACATCGATGAACATGAGATCGCCAAAAAGGCCAAGGTGGAAATTACCGGCGACGATATGCGCGAGGGCCTGACCTGCGTCCTATCGGTCAAGATGCCGGACCCCAAATTCTCTTCCCAGACCAAGATGAAACTGGTTTCCAGCGAGGCTCGGCCTGCGGTGGAGGATGTAGTAGCCTCCAAGCTGGCCGAGTACCTTCAGGAAAAGCCGGCTGATGCCAAGACGATTTGTGCCAAGATAGTCGAGGCCGCCCGTGCCCGTGAGGCGGCCCGCAAGGCGCGTGACATGACCCGACGTAAAGGCGTGCTGGATTCCGCAGGCCTGCCAGGCAAACTGGCCGATTGCCAGGAGAAAGACCCTGCTTTGTGCGAGCTGTACCTGGTCGAGGGCGATTCCGCCGGCGGCTCCGCCAAGCAGGGCCGCGACCGTAAATTCCAGGCGATCCTGCCGCTCAAGGGCAAGATACTTAACGTCGAGAAGGCACGCTTCGATAAGATGCTGTCTTCGCAGGAGGTTGTCACCCTGATCACGGCGCTGGGTACCGGCATAGGTTCCGGGCTTGGCAAAGACGATTACAACCCAGCCAATCTCAGATACCACCGCATCATCATCATGACCGACGCGGACGTGGATGGCTCCCACATTCGCACTCTGCTGCTCACGTTCTTTTATCGCCAGATGCCGGAGTTGGTTGAACGCGGTCATATTTATATTGCCCAGCCGCCGCTTTACAAGGTAAAGCAAGGCAAGAACGAGACCTATCTGAAGGACGATTACGAATTCAAGCAACACCTGCTCAGGGTCGCGTTGAACGGGGCGGAACTGCGGCCTCGGCAGGACGCGGAGCCACTGCCGCGCGAGACCTTCGAAGAGATCGCCCGCCAGTATCTGGTTTCCGAAGCGATCATCGAGCGTCTGTCCCGGCGCATGGATCGCGATGTCCTGTATAGCCTGCTACATATACCGCCCTTGTCTTTGGATAGCGAGGCGGATACCGCCTTCGCTGCCGGAAAATTGCTGGCTGAGTTGAAGAAACTAGGCCAGGTCAACGTTAAGTCCACGCATGTAGAAAGCGGTTGGCGGCTGGAAATTACCAAAATCCGACACGGCATCAGCTTTACCAGCTACTTGACCAAAGATTTCCTGGTTGGCGTCGATTATGAACAGATTAAACAGACGGCGGAGATATTGTCAGGCTTGCTACAGGAGGGTGCGGAGATTCGTCGCGGCGAAGCCAGGGCCGCCGCCTACGACTTCAAACAAGCGCTGGACTGGCTGCTGGAAGAGGTTAAGAAGAGCATGGGCATCCAGCGCTACAAGGGCCTGGGCGAAATGAACCCGGAACAACTTTGGGAAACCACTATGGACCCGCAAGTGCGCCGTTTATTGAGGGTGCAGATCGAGGACGCCATTGCCGCCGATGCCATCTTCACAATGCTCATGGGCGAAGAGGTTGAACCGCGCCGAAACTTTATCGAAACGAACGCCCTTGGGGTGCGTAACCTGGACGTGTAAGTTACCCGGAGCGCTGTTGTACAGCGCTCAATGGTTACCGAATTAAATCAACCGCCGGTTGTGTTCATGAAGCGGATTAGTTTATTTGGTTGTTCGTGGAAATCGTGGCGCTCCGGTTTGAGGTCGATGGCACGACGCACCGCCGCCGCCAGTTCATCGTCGCTAGCGCCGCCGCGCAGCAAGGTGCGGAAATCCATGCGCTCTTCCTGACCCAGACACAGATTCATCTGGCCATCCACAGTCAGTCGAACACGGTTGCAGGTCGCGCAGAAGTGCTGCGACAACGGGGTGATGAAGCCGACCGTGAAACGGCCGTCCGTCGTACCCAGGTAGCGGGCAGGACCGCCGCCCGGCAACATAGCGTCGACCAGGCTAAAACGCGCTTGCAGTTGGTGTTTGATCGGTTGCAGATCGACATAGCCCATCTTGCGCGCGGTGTCGCCCATCGGCATCAGCTCAATCAAGCGCAGCACATAGCCGCGTTCGAGACAGAAATCGACCATGGCATCGACCTCGTCGGCGTTGTCGCGCATCACCACCATGTTTAGCTTGATCGGCGCGAAACCGGCGGCGCTGGCAGCCTCCAGGCCAGCCAGAATTTCGTTCAGCACCGGTCGACCGTTGATCCGGGCAACGGTATCGGCATCGAGCGAATCGAGGCTAACGTTCAGCCTGGTCACCCCGGCGGCCTTCAGCTCTACCGCCATTCTGGCCAACTGAGTGGCGTTAGTGGACAGTGAAACATCTTCAATGCCGGGCAGGGCGGCGATGCGCTGGACCAGTTCGCTTACGTTACGGCGCAGCAGGGGTTCGCCGCCGGTGAGCCGCAGCCGCTTCATGCCCAGAGCCGCGAACACCCCGAGCAGGCGCTCGATCTCGTCGAAGGTCAGCCAGTGTTCCGGCTCCTCGAAATCCTTGAACCCATTAGGAATGCAATAGGCGCAGCGCAGGTCGCAGCGGTCAGTGACGGACAGGCGCAGGTATTCGATGGCGCGTCCGAAACGATCGGTGAGTGGGGCGGTTATCATGAGCGAAGTTTATTCGACATTGAGCGATCCTGACAGTGCATACGAAACATATCGACGTCGAGCCGGCGGAGCTTGTAGCATTATTGTTTTAATTGATTACCGACTATTTATGGCGCTACTCACTTTTGCTGAAGCTAAAGCCCGGTTGCTGGCCGCTGCCCGGCCGGTGACCGAAATCGAGCAGATCGACTTGGCCGATGCCTTTGGGCGCGTCCTGGCTGAGCATCTGATCTCACCGATGACCGTGCCGCCCTTTGCCAATGCCGCAATGGATGGTTACGCGATGCGCTCTGCCGATGCCGCCGTGGCTGGCGTCCGACTACCTGTAAGCCAGCGTATCGCCGCCGGTGATGTGGCCCAGGCGCTGGCGCCGGGCAGCGCGGCGCGCATTTTTACCGGCGCTCAGATTCCGGATGGGGCCGATGCAGTGGCGATGCAGGAAGATTGCCAGGCCGATAGCGATTTCGTCATCGTCAATCGGCCGCCGCACGTCGGTCAGCATGTGCGCCTGAAGGGTTCCGCGCTCACCGCCGGCAAGCCCATACTGGTCGCCGGCAGCTACTTTTCAGCCGCTGCCATGGGACTCGTGGCTTCGGTGGGTATCGCCCGGGTCGGGGTGTTTCGTCGACTCAAGGTCGCCATCTTCTTCACCGGCAGCGAACTGACGATGCCAGGCGAAGCCCTGCCACCCGGCCACATATACAACTCCAACCGCTATGTCATGCGCGGCTTTTTGCAGGGCTTGGGCATCGAGGTCATCGACCTCGGCATCGTTCCGGATGACCGCCTGGCTACCCGAGAAGCGCTGCGCCGGGCGGTCGCCGAGGCGGATATCATCGTCACCAGCGGCGGCATGTCGGTGGGCGATGAGGACCATGTCACCGCCGCCGTCAAGGCAGAAGGCCATATCGACGTCTGGAAGATCGCCGCCAAACCAGGCAAGCCGCTGGCCTTCGGTGGCGTGACGGTCGGCAACCGTGAGGCGGCCTTCGTTGGTCTGCCGGGTAACCCGGTGGCGGTCTGGTCGAGCCTGCTTACCCTGGCGGTCCCGTTTCTGCGCCGTTGCCAGGGGCTAACCCGGATCGAGCCGGAACCCCTGATCTTGCGCGCCGACTTCAACTACACGGTCAAGGGCAACCGCGTCGAGTTTGTACGGGTATGGCGCAACGAAAACGGCGGCCTGGATGTCTATCCGACCCAGGATTCCGCCGTCATTTCCTCGGCAGTCTGGGCCGACGGCGTAGCGCCGATCGCGGCGGGCGCCAGCGTGCGACCTGGCGACCAGGTGACATTCCTGCCCGGCCCGGGCTGGAACCCTTGAACCCGCACGGTCAACAACGTGTCAGCCCCGCGCTGCGCTGGCTCAACGTCGTTCTGCGTGGTCTGCATCTGGCGGCGGTGATCGGTCTGGGGGCGGCTGTCCTGGGCGCCCCCCTATCGGTTCACCAGCAATCCATGGGCGTGCTTGTGACCGGCCTCGCCATGCTG
>Ga0100397_1002198_pt1 | contig 11381 bp, 8 predicted proteins | sample CryGeymeta201521_FD_81550 | JGI IMG/M metagenome (GOLD analysis project Ga0100397, IMG submission 81550) | Groundwater microbial communities from Crystal Geyser aquifers in Utah, USA - Crystal Geyser metaG 2015-21 | ecosystem: Environmental > Aquatic > Deep subsurface > Groundwater | place: USA... | reverse complement strand
GCGTGCGGGCCGCCGCAGATTTCGCGGGAGAAGTCAAGAACTGAATACACTTTCACTTTATCGCCATACTTCTCCCCGAAAACTCCCAGCGCGCCCGCTTTTTGGGCGTCATCGAGCGTCATTTCCTCGCATTTGACGGGAATATCTTTTGAAATCGCTTCGTTGACCAATTCTTCGACCTTCTGAATTTCTTCCGGCGTCATTTTTTTGTCGTGCGAAAAATCAAGCCGCAGCCGTTCGCCGGTGATATTTGAGCCTTTTTGAATAACGTGATTACCCAAAACTTGGCGCAAAGCCGCGAGTAATAAATGAGTGGCAGTATGCAATTTCGCCGCCTTTTCGCCCGCGTCGGCCAATCCCCCTTTGAACATCCCTGCGCTGACCGTCCGCGAAAGTTCCTGATGTTTCTTGAATTCCTCGTGATAATTTTCTTCGTCAACAGAAATATTGTGCTCCGCGGCGATTTCTTTTGTGAGCTCCAGCGGAAATCCATAGGTTGAAAAAAGATAAAATGCCCTTTCGCCGGAAATTTTTTCCTCTTTTCGGCTTTCGGCGATGATTTCCTTGATTTTTTTGAGACCTTTTTCGAGCGTCGTCCGAAATCTCACTTCTTCCTGTGTCAATTCTTCAGTTATTTTATTTTTCTCCCGCTCGAGCTCCGGATAAACGTCTTTGTATATATCAGCTACAACTTCCGCGATTCTCGACGTGAAATTATCCTCAATTCCCAGAATTTTTCCCTGCCGAATCGCCCGCCGGATTAAGCGGCGCAAAACATATCCGCGTTCGACGTTGGAAGGCTCGACGCCGTCGGCAACCGCAAAAGAAGCCGACTTCAGGTGATCAGCAATAATTCTCATTGGTCTTTGATTTTCTTCATCGCCGTATTTTTTTCCCGACAATTCCTCAATTTTCCTGACAATGGGATGAAAAATTTCTGTATCAAAGATATCGTCCTTGCCATTCATCACAACCATTGTCCGCTCCAAGCCCATGCCCGTATCCACATTCTGCTGTTTCATTCTTTCAAAAGTCGCATCAGCTTTTTTGTTAAATTCCATAAAAACATCATTCCAAATTTCCAGTAGCCGGTTATTTTTGACTAAATTTTCAAAATTCCCATTAAGTGCTCCTTTTTCAGGAGAAACATCATAAAACATTTCTGTACAAGGTCCGCAAGGACCGGTTTCGCCGGCGGGCCCCCACCAGTTGTCATCAGCTCCTAGGGGAATAATTCTTTTCTTATCATTAACTATCTTGTCTTCATCCGTTACTCCCACTTCGACTCCGGCCTTCGTAAACTGATCCTGCCAAATCCGAACGGACTCCTCGTCGCGCGGCGCGTTTTCATCGCCTTCAAAAACCGTCACATATATTCTTCGCGGATCAAGTCCCAGCCACTTCTCCGAAGTCAGAAATTCGAAGCTCCACTCGATTGCCTCGCACTTGAAATAATCCCCGAGCGACCAGTTTCCCAGCATTTCAAAAAAAGTATTGTGGCAATTATCGCCTACATCGTCTATGTCAACCGTGCGGATGCATTTTTGAACATTAGCCAGCCGTTTTCCTTTCGGATGCTTTTCGCCCATTAAAAACGGCACCAGGGGATGCATTCCGGCCGTCGTGAAAAGCACCGTCGGGTCGTTTTCCGGCACCAGCGGCGCCGACGGAATAATGGCGTGCCCTTTTTTCTTGAAAAAATCGAGGTATTTTTGACGTAATTCTTTCGCAGTCATAGTTTGGTAGATAGTATTTGGTATTTGGTATTTGGTATTTTATTATAGCCCGTGATTATAAAAATAACTTAATATCAGAAAAATGTAAAGAAAAACTCCAGCCAAAGCCGGGGGTAAAAGGGCGGTCCGTATGAGCCCAGGTTGTAAAAAATTACGGCTTAATTTTTCTCGCCAGTTCGTGGGCACGAAATGGCTTCTCCAGAAATTCGAACCCGCATAGAGAGGCTCTTTCCGGCATGAGGTCATCAGCCATTCCGCAGACAATGATAATTTGCCGAATGTCCGGATTGGCTTCTTTGGCCCGTCTGGCCATCTGCAGGCCAGCTATCTCGGGCATATCGTGGTCCGTGAGCAGTACATCCAGCCGGCCACATGCCCCCAGATACCCTAATGCCTCAATGGGATTTTGGAACAAAGTGGTTTGGTAGCCAAGTTTATCCAAAAGTCGGCAGCTAACTTGGCCGACAGCCTCTACGTCATCCACAACAACAGCCGTTGGTTTAGGTTTCATCTCCTAATCCTCCCGAGTCTATTTTAGAACCTTCAGTTTCTTCTTGAGGCTATGGGTTTCCTCCTCCAAAAGCCTCACGTTATCCTGAATTTTTTTGAGTTTTTTGTCAAGCGCGTCGCGGTCAACACGGATGCGCTCCTCTTCTTTCTTGAGCCTTCGCTGGTCAGCTTCCAGATCCTGCTTTTCGCGAAGCAGTTTTTTGAGATCCGAATCGGCAATCACGATTTGTCTTTCAAGTTCGGCCCGTTTTTTGCGAATATCTGAAGGATCAACTGCCTGCGAATTCTCATCGCTTATGTTTTGATTGTAGTCGTCGAGTAGAGACATACGCTTAAAAATTTAAGTAATACTATTTTGTCATCCCGAGCGGAGTCTCGACGAATAGTCGAGACGTAGCCGAGGGATCCGCGTCCGTACGCAATAGCTAGCCATTTGCTTATGCACGTAGATTCCTCCACTTCCCCTTCGACTCGCTCTGCTCGCTCAGGGTCCGCTCGGAATGACAAGGTAGAAATTAAATTATCACTCCTCCTCCCAATACCTCGCCATTCTTATAAAACACCGCCGCTTGCCCCGGCGTTACGGCTCGCAAAAATCTTTCACTTCTCACTTCCAACTTTTCACCTCTTACTTTTCTAATTATAGCAGAAAACTTTTCGGCGCGGTAGCGGATCCGAATTTTGGCGCGCAACGGAAATTTGACTTTCTGATTTACCCAATTTACCTGATTAACCCAAAATTTATCTGTGAACAATTTTTTCGGATCATCTGTCACGACCAATTCATTTTTTAGGACATTTTTTCCAATTACCCAATACGGCCCCGTTCCCCCGATTTCGATTCCTTTTCGCTGGCCAATGGTATAAAACGGCAAACCCTTGTGTTTTCCCAAAATATTTCCCCCGATTTCCCTGATTTCCCCTATCTTACTTTTGATATTTTTCTTCAGAAAATCACCAATAGAATTTTCCGCAACAAAACAGATATCCTGCGACTCGTTTTCGGCAACCGGCAGTTTCATTTTTTTCGCGATTTTTTTCACTTCCGATTTTCTATAATCTCCGAGGGGAAAAATAATTTTCGCCAAATCTTTTTGCGTGAGGCGATAGAGAAAATAAGATTGGTCTTTGTTTTTGTCTTTGGCTTCTAATAATTTAGTATTTGAAAATTTAGAAATTTTAGAATTGTTTGAAAATTGAAAATTGAAAATTGAAAATTCCCGCCCGAGGCGGGCATAGTGTCCCGTCGCTACATAATCCGCCTTATACTTTTTCATTAAATCAAACAACACTTGAAATTTCATTTCCTTATTGCACGCCACGCACGGATTTGGCGTCAGACCTTTTTTGTACGAAGCGATAAAATAATCAATTACCCGCTTTTTGAATTCTTTTCGCGCATCGATGATTTTCAGCGAAATTCCAAGTTTTTTCGATATTTTTTTCGCTTGAAAACTTGATGTCCTGGAGCTAAAGAAACGAAAAAAAACTCCAGCGACTTCGAATCCCTGTTTCTTAAGCAATGCCGCCGCCACCGCCGAATCCACCCCGCCGGAAAGGGCAATAATGACTTTTTTATAATCTTTCATATAAAAAATGAGTCCGATAGGCCTTATCGGACTTACCGATAATTATTTTTTATTTTCCAGACTTTCTTTGATTAGCTCTCTCACTTCGTCCAAATTGACTTTCTTTTTCGGTCGTTCGCTTTTTTCCCGCCGGAAGGGTTTCGGCGGCATCCTCACTGCCTCGCGAAGAGTTATTGTTTTCTGCGGATGAATATTTTCCCTGCCAGCTGTTCTTTTTTCGTCCCCGACCTTATTGCCTCTTACCTGCTGAACCCGGGCCTGCTGGCGCTGATAGTCTTTGAGGCAGTCTTTGCAAAAAGTAGGCCGTGAGCCGTCAGGCTTGAAAGGCACTTCGATGTCCGCGTCACAGGTAGCGCATTTTGCGGAATACATTTTCCGATCGCCAGCTGTTGAAGCAGGATGACTGCTTTTTATCGGCTTTCCTGCCGCTCTGATTGTTTTTGCATTTTTCATAGTTTCAACTTTATCTCTCCTGATTCCTGCCGTGCTTCTGTCAGTTTCCAGATCTTTTTCCGTCACCATTCCGCTCCAGCGGGCAATTTTTTCCTCGACAATCTCCCTTTGAGTCCCGTACCGTTCCCGCGTTATCCGGATCACCTTTTCGGCACTTGTTTCCGTCTTGGAAAGATCGGCTGGCGGAAGAGTTTCGGCCGAGAAAGCGTTTCCGGCAATTCCGTCTATCATCAGCTTGATATAGATATTATAGCTGGGAAGATTGACCAGGTCCTGCGCCATAAAGACCGGCTCAAACTCTTTTTCCAGAAATTCCGCGTCCTCGGCTCCGACCCGAAAAAGACAAATTGTTCCCACGTTTCCGAAAACGGCATCGCGCACCCGCGTCGAAGTGTCGGTGATAAGCTGGCCGATATATTGATGAGCCAGTATCAGATCGAGGTGATATTTCCGGGCTTCGGAAAGAATATTGGCGAAAGAATCAGTCGCGAAATTTTGGAACTCATCGACATAGAGATAAAAATCCCGCCTTTGGTCTTCCGGAACATCCACCCGGGCCATGGCCGCGAGCTGGATCTTTGTTATCATCATCGCCCCGAGAAGCGCGCTGTTATCTTCGCCGATCCTCCCTTTAGAAAGATTCATAACCAGTATTTTTCCTTCATCCATAAGATCCCGGATATTAAAGGCCGATTTTGTCTGCCCGACGATATTCCTGATGAGAGCGCTCGAGAGAAACTGGCCAACCTTGTTTTGAATCGGAGAAATAACTTCCTGAAGAACTCTCTCGTTCCATTTGGTGAACTCATCCACCCAGAAGGATTTCACCACCGGATCAGTGATTTTATCCACTACCCTGTCGCGGTAATTCTTGTCCACTAAAATTCTTGTTACTCCCAGCAGGGTGCTTCCCGGATACTCCAAAAGGCCAAGGATCGCGTTTCTAAGAATATATTCCAGGCGCGGCCCCCAGGAATCAGCCCAGATTTTCTTGAATACTCCCACCAGGCCTGAAGCAATAAGGTGCCGGTATTCCGTGTTTACTTTTTCCATGACATTAAAGGCAATCGGGTATTCCTGGTCGGCCGGATTAAAATAAATGACGTCGTTGATCCGGCTTGAGGAAATGGCTTTGAGAACCGTTTCCGCGAATTCTCCATGCGGGTCAATCACGGCCACTCCCCGGCCGGCCTGAATGTCCTGAATGGCCATATTCTGGATCATGGTCGTCTTTCCGGTTCCGGTTTTTCCGATCACGTAAAAATGCCTTCGGCGATCATCTTCCTTGATCCCGAAAACCCGTTCCTGTCCGCGGAAATTTGTTTTGGCAAAGGTTGTTATTTCTGACATGGTTTTACTCTCAACTCTCAACATTCAATGTTAGGAAAACCCTAACATTGAATGTTGGAATCTCATTCCACTGGCAAATTGAGCGGCGCGCCGCTTTTTTTAGCTTCGATCCGGGCAATTGACGGCGACATCGCCGACATATCCGGCAAATGCCAGATTGTCGCCAGTTCCTCCGTGTTCAAAAACATATTCGGTCCGTCGTTGTCGCGGGTGATATAGCGCCGGAAAATTTTTCTCTGCGCCCATGTTATACGATATTTCCTGAACCAGTAATTGGCATAAGTTTTTGTTTCATTGTCTTTGGTGAGCGTATTTAGATTGAGATCGTTGAACTGGTGAGTGAAGCCGTCCACCGCCTGATAAAAAACTTTTCTGAACGTATCGCGGGGAGCGACATAAACAAGCCTCAATTTCGTTTTGAAAGCCTTTTTATTGAGACTCTCTTCCACTGCCTGCAAAATATCCTTTTCCACCGGCGTAAGCCTGAATTGCAGGGGCTGTTCCTCTTTTTTTTTCTCCTCTTCTTTCTCCGGAACAAGACCAAAGATATTCTGTACTGAAGATACCAGCACATCAATTGCCTCGCTGAAAAATCTCACGACCGCGGCGGATTCTTTTTTTATTTCGCGGCCGGCAAGCTTTGCCGCCACTTTTTGGACAGCCGGCATCCACTCATTATCTTTTATGGGTCTTACGAGAATCTGCAGCCAGATTTGATGACCCGGGGGAAGAGAAACGATAGCATCAGCCAAGGGGGCCAGTGGCTCAATCATCCCCTTCGTTACCTCCTCCTGGAATTTGTGATAGGTGCGGATGGGATAGGCGTCATCTCTTGAAAACTTATAGTCCGTTCCCCACAGATTCCATTTCGGATTCGGCATATTGGCAGGCACGGTGCTGATATAATCCTCCGCCTCTTCAATCTCGGCTTCCGGATACTGGGAGTATATCGCCGCTTCCACCAGATTGCGGTATCTGCTTTCCGTTCGGATATAAAAATGCATTTCGCCGTTCACGCCTCGGATCTCAAAAGCGAAAATCGACTGAAAAATCCGGCCCTTAAAGTACATATCAAAATAGCTCGGGGTGGACCAGATGCCGTGAAGCATCATGAAAATCTGCTCCATTGTTTTGGGGCTCCTTTCAATGTTCCGGGGAGGCTTGATTTCAAGAAGGGTCCATTTTAGAGTCTTGTTATATTCTATCCAGACATACCGCCAGTAGAGCTCTTTAAAAAGCCAAAACAAAACAATCGGGCACGCAAACCACCAAGTGGCGGAAACAGCTTGCCCGATTGTTTGAAAATATTCTTTGAGAAATAGTATGAAGTCCATACGAGTTGTTAAGTTTTGTTTTATAAACCTATCTACGAATTACGAATCTTATACTAATATACGAATTCGTATATCCGAATAAAATTTGTAATTCGTAAACCTGCTTGAAACTATCTTAATCCGTACCCGTCCGCTTTTTTCGAAAAAGTATTTTTATCAGCCAGATTCACCGCGATTGTCGCTTTTTTCACTTTTCTTTTCCCGAGAACTCCGCTTATGATATTTTCTTTTGACAGGAATCCTCCGGCGGATTTCAGGAGCGAAACAATTACGTCTTTTACCGTGCCTTCCTCATATCCCCACTCGCGAAGAGCGTACGTGCCCCGCCCGACCAAGACAAATCTTTTGTCGCGAATGAGTTCGTTGTGCACGGTTTGAGAATGCACTTTCTTTCGGCTCAACCCGAAATTTTCTATGAGACGCGAAATTTCCCGGAAATGAAGAGGCTTTTTCTGGTTGAGCAGAACGAGCGTCGCTTTTTCCCGCACTCCCCGCGGCCGCACCAGGGGCCACTTTGCTTTACCCCAGTTTCCGAAAACATTTTTATCGAATTTTTTCGAAACTTCCAAAAAATTGAGAACCTGCCCCGGCGCAATATCCGGATTCTTTTTGAGCAGTTCCGTATATTCCAGTTTTTTCACCAGATCCTCGCCGGAATGCAATTTTTTGTTATCTTCAAAAAATCTTTCAACAACATCAACTACCTCCTGAAACTTCTTCGAGTTGAAGTTTTTATCCGCCCAGGAATCGTGCAGTTCTCTATTGCCTTTCACTTTCTTGAGGCCGGCCACCGGAAAAACAAGTTCGATAAGCTGATTTTTCTCCTTGTCTCCGTTTTCTTTGGCGTTCTCCGGATGCTGGCTTGCAACTTCTCTGACAAGGGTGTCGGCCCTCACGATTCCGCCTTTTGCGGCAACAATCTCGTTTATAAGAGATATTGTGGCGTTTGCTTCGAGGCCCTTTTGGGATTTTTGAAGATTATCCAGGGCACCAGATTCAATCTGCCGAACTCTCTCCCGGGTAATCCCCAGCGTCTTTCCAATCGCTTCCAGAGTCTGCGGCTTTCCGCCGGAAATACCAAAGCGGCTGGAAATGACCAGTTTTTGCTTGGCGCTCAAAGGCGCAAGAAGCGCTCCAATCATCAAGCGGACACTATCCGATTTCACCGGAATTTTTTGAATAACCTCTGTTTTTCCCCTTAAATTTACCATATTTCTTATAACCTGCATTTTAGCTTGCTTATTAGTCATATTAGCTCAAATTAGCTTGATATACAACCATAATACAGGGTTGTCAGACTGTCAAGAGTTTTGGGTAAATTCAGGGATTTTGAAAGAACAAGGAATAATCTCAAATTTCAAAGCTCAAATTTCAAATCAAATTCAAATGTCTAAATTTCGAAATTTTAAACTTTGGATTTAGGGCTTGATTTGAAATTTGATATTTTTCACTTGGAATTTACGCTATATTTCCACCAATCCACCATCAGGGCAGACGCAACAAAAATCGAAGAATAAGTCCCGAAAGTTATTCCAATGAGAAGCGCCAGGGTGAAATTTTTGATCGTCTCTCCGCCGAAGATAAAAATCGCCAGAAGGGTAATAATGACCGTGAGAGACGTGTTTATTGAACGAGCCATTGTCTCATTGAGACTGCGATTGACCGTCTCTTCGAATTCTTCTTTTGAGCCTCCCCGCATAAGATTTTCCCGCGTCCGGTCATAAACGACAATCGTGTCGTGAACGGAAAAACCCAAAATGGTAAGGAGCGCGGCGATGAAAGAAGTGTCAACTTCAATATTCAAGAAATGCCCAAGAACGGAAAATATTCCAACGGTTATCAAAACATCATGAACGAGCGCGATGACCGCTCCAACGCCGTATTTCCATGACCCAACCGGCCGGGAAACCTGCCGGAAGGCATAGGCGATGTAGAGAGCAATCCCAACCACGGCAATTCCCAAAGCCCAAAAAGCTTTTTTCTTCAGCTCCGAAGAAATCGAGGGGCCGATATAATCGAGGCGGGTGTTTTTAATTTCGGGAAATTTCTCCCGCATTTTCGCAAGAACGGCTTTGTTTTTTCCGTCGTCGGAATTTCCGTAGCGAATGAGAAAGGAATTACTTTGCGTCGGAGTAATAACTGCATCCTCGATTCCAACTTCTTTTAATGCACCCTTTACCTCATCAATTTGCCAGCCAGAGGCTGGTCCGCCTTTGGCGGAAAATTCTGCCAGTGTTCCTCCCGTGAAATCCAGTCCGTATTTCAGTCCCCAAGCGGAAAGAGCGATGACGCTTAAAAGCACCAATGCGCCGGAGAAGACATAGAAATATTTGCGTTTGTTTATAATTTTATACATACGATATAACGTGAGCGGAAAATTATGATTTTCCGCGATTCTAATGTGACTCGTCCTCAATTATTTTTTCCTTAGCAATGATCAATTCTTTGCGTCCCTCCACCCATTCCCCCACGACCGCCGAAAGAATAGTCCGAACGAGAACAATTGCCGTGAACATCGAAACAAGAACTCCAATAAGGAGTGTCACCGCGAATCCTTTCACAAACCCCGTCCCGAACCAAATCAAAATGAGCGAAGTGATCATCGTTGAGATATTACTGTCGCGGATGCTCGGCCAGGCCCGGTGAAAACCTTCGTCAATCGCGCCGGCAAGACTCCTGCCTTTTCTGATTTCTTCTTTCGTCCGCTCAAATATCAAAATATTGGCATCCACCGCCATTCCGACGGAAAGAATAAATCCGGCAATCCCGGCCAGCGTCAAGGTGATTGACCAGGGCGTTCCGGCGGATATCTTGAATAAAGCCACCATAATTGATGTGTAAATTATCAGCGCCGCTGAAGCGACAAGCCCCAAAAAGCGGTAATAAAAAATCATAAAAATCATAACCAGGACAATCCCAATCGCTCCGGCTTTAAGACTTTTTTCGAGTGAAATTTTTCCGAGCGAGGCTTCCACGCTTTGCTGACCGATGAGAGTTATCGGAACCGGCAACGCCCCTTCGTTCAGCCTCTGGGCCAGTTTTTTGGCCTCGTCGAGCGAAAAATTTCCGGTGATCACCGCTTTCCCGTCGGTGATTTCGGTTTGCACCGTCGGCGCGCTGATGACTTGCCCGTCAAGGAAAATGGCAATTTGCTTCCCGATATTTTCTTTGGTCAGCTGGGCAAAGTTTTTCGCTCCCTCGCTGTCAAACTCAATCCCCACTTCCGGCTTTCCGCTCTGGGACATAAACTGAACATCGGCTCGTTTGAGATTTTTTCCGGTGAGTCCCGTCTCGATGAAAGCCGGCATCTGCGGCTCAATTGGCAGAGTTTTTTTTGTGAGCAATATATGCTGGGCGTGAACCTCCTTATCGTCTCCATCTCCCCTCTCCTTGAGTTTTTTTATAATATGATATCCAAATTGCGATTCGACTATTTGCGGATACACCTGTCCGGATTGGAGATCGCTGTCAAACAAAACCTTGTCGAACTCCGGAACAAAAGTTTCGCGTTTCACGAATCCCAAATCGCCGCCCTGGTCTTTTGATCCCGGATCTTCCGAGTTTTGCTTGGCCAGCTCCGCGAAATCCGCTCCGCCTTGAATTTGTTTAAGCAAATCTTCCGCTTTTTTCTTTTGCTCATAGTTGAATTTTTTGTCTTCTTCGGAAAGCTGCGATTGTTCGGCCGGCAGCTGTTGTTCGGCTAACTTCTTGAATTCTAAAAACGGCGTTTCTTTGATCATCGCTTTGGCAGCCTCGATATCCTTCACGCCGGCGAGCTCTACGATTAGTCTCTGCTCACCGCCTGATTTTGAAGTTTCAATGAGCGGTTCGGCTACTCCAAAAGCATTTACCCTTCTTTCAATCACATCCTGCAAGCCGTTAAGCGCGTCTTGAACCTTTCCCGATTCCACTCCGCTCGTATCAACTTTATATATCAAATGTATCCCGCCCTGAAGATCAAGGCCGAGGTTGATTTTGAGGCGTGACAAAAAATTCCCGAGCCAGGCCGGTTTTTGAATTGGTTTTGGGCAGGCGATCAGAGCCGCCGTCAGGAAAAGAATCAGGACTAGACAAAATTTTATCCAAATCTTTCGACGAATGGACATTTATCCCTCACCATTTTACATCTTTTTGCTAGCGAGATGATGAATGGTGTGTAATTTTTTAGATAATTCCCTCACTAAGCCAAAAAAACGAAAAAATGGTGAGGGATTATAGCTCTACTATAGCACAAGCACAGAAAAAGGAAAAAATAAAGCTCAAATACCAGCTACCTGCCCGCTATTGCTACGCAAAGCGTTGCAGGCGGGCCAAAAACCGATTCGCTTTCTCTAAAACCTTTTTCGTCTGTTTGAAAGTCAGAAGCTCGTATGCCTTTTTGAATTCCAGCCATTGATAATCAATATGTT